>Ga0364860_10199_pt1 | contig 46899 bp, 47 predicted proteins | sample ExccelAu500001D4_FD_206916 | JGI IMG/M metagenome (GOLD analysis project Ga0364860, IMG submission 206916) | Enriched cells from Trout Bog Lake Hypolimnion, Wisconsin, USA - BchlTB.Aug20.5000.01 .D4 | ecosystem: Environmental > Aquatic > Freshwater > Lake > Hypolimnion/Profundal zone | place: USA...
CAAAAATGTAATCCTATAGGTAACAGGTTGGGCATCATCCGCGGATGGGACTCGATGTGGTATGGCGAAAAAAGGGACTTCGGCCAGAAACTGGTTGAGGACCACAAAATCCGCAACTACCTGAATGCGCGTATTAATAAAGGCGGTATTTCCCGGATTGTTATTGAGCGTACACTCGGAAAGCTGATTGTAACGATACATACTTCTAAGCCTGGTATCATCATAGGTAAGGGTGGAACAGAAGTTGACCGTATCAAGGAAGAGCTGAAGAAACTGACCAAGAAGGACGATGTACAGATCAACATTATGGAGATCCGCCGTCCGGAGCTCGATGCGATGATTGTGGGCGAGACCATTGCCCGCCAGATTGAAGGCCGTGTAAGTTACAAGCGTGCTATCAAGATGGCTATATCAACCGCTATGCGTATGGGAGCTGAAGGTATCAAGATCAAGGCAGGTGGCCGTTTGAATGGATCGGAAATTGCACGTTCTGAGGAGTTTAAGCAGGGACGTACGCCGCTTCATACCTACAGGATGGATATCGATTATGCTTCTGTATATGCCATGACCGTTTATGGTAAGATAGGTTTGAAGGTTTGGATTTGTAAGGGAGAGGTACTGGGCAAACGTGAGTTGAACCCGAATTTCTCAGCCAATTCAGACAGCCGTGGAAACAGGCCTGCAGGTGGTTTCCCAGGTGGTGAGGCAAGAGGCGAGCGCGGCGACCGCGACCGTGGTGACAGGGGCGATCGCAGAGGTGGTGGCGACAGGAGTGGTGGTGGTAACCGTGGTGGCGGCACAGGGCGCGGAGAGCGCACTGGTGGTGGTGACCGTTCTGGCGGAGGCCGTTCGGGTGGCCAGGCTGGCGGCGGACAGCGTTCGGGTGGCGGCGCCCAGGGAGGCCGCAGATAATCATATTGTTTTAGACTACTTTAATAAATATTGTAACAATGTTACAACCAAAAAAATCGAAGCATCGTAAAGCGCATAAAGGAAGGATCAGAGGCAACGCACAGAGGGGCGCTATGATATCATTCGGTTCATTCGGCCTGAAGGCGATGGAACCAAAGTGGATCAATAACCGCCAGATAGAAGCAGCACGCCAGGCATTGACCCGCCACATGAAGCGTGAAGGAAATGTGTGGATACGTATTTTCCCTGATAAGCCAATCACCCGTAAGCCAGCTGAAGTGCGTATGGGTAAAGGAAAGGGAAGCCTGGAATTCTGGGCAGCTGTGGTAAGGCCGGGACTGATCATGTTTGAACTGGATGGAGTACCGATGAAAGTGGCACAGGAAGCATTGTTGCTGGCTGCGCAGAAGTTGCCGATCCGGACGAAGTTTGTAGTACGTCACGATTATTCCGGAGAATAAGCCCCGGCCCCGGCAAGGGAGGTAAGGTTAAATAAAATAATAAATAATAAGATTATAGAACTCCTTGGGGAAGCCGTATGGGGTTTGGGGTTAAAAAACTAATAAAATGGCAAAAGCACAACAGGCGAAGGTAGATGATTACCGTTCGCTGGAAGATGGAGCGCTGAACGAAAGGATTCTCGACGAAGAGATGCGCCTGAAAAAGACACGGTTCAGCCATGCTGTAAATCCGATTGAGAACCCGCAATCTATCAAGATGCAGCGTCGTGCCATTGCACGCCTGAAGACTGAGCAGCGTAAAAGGACATTAGGTTTCTGATAAAGTATATATTATGACGACTACGATTGAAAGAAAAAGCAGGAAGACCCGTATAGGGATTGTTAGCAGTAACAAGATGACCAAAACCATTACTGTAATGGTGGAAAGAAAGGTGAAACACCCTATCTACGGAAAATTCCTGAAAAAGTCATCAAGCTTCCATGCACATGATGAGGCTAATCATGCCGGTATCGGTGATGTGGTGCGTATTATGGAAACACGTCCGCTGAGTAAGACAAAGCGCTGGCGCCTGGTAGAAATTATTGAAAAAGCTAAGTAACCATTTAAGATGATACAACAAGAATCCCGGCTCAATGTAGCCGACAACAGCGGTGCCAAAGAAGTGTTGTGTATCCGTGTGCTGGGCAATTCGGGACAAGATTACGCAGGTATAGGTGACAAGATCGTTGTAACTGTGAAGGACGCGCTCCCTGGTGGTGGCGTCAAGAAAGGTACTGTATCTAAAGCAGTCATCGTTCGTACCAAGAACAAGTTGCGCCGCAAGGATGGCTCTTACATCAATTTTGATGATAATGCCGTTGTGTTGCTCAACAATGCAGATGATCCGCGTGGTACCCGTATTTTCGGCCCGGTAGCCCGCGAACTCCGCGATAAGGGATACATGAAAATTGTTTCCCTGGCACCAGAAGTATTGTAAATTATTGTACCTTTGCAACCCGTTTGAAAAACCGGGGAGTGATCAGTCAAATAAGCAGAAATGAAAAAGAGATTTAAACCAAAGTTCAATATCAAAAAGGGCGACAACGTGGTTGTTATTGCCGGTGATGACAAAAACCGCACACAGCCACGCCAGGTGCTCTCCGTGGATCCTACAGCAGGCAGGGTGCTGATCGAGGGTGTAAACCTTGTGACCAAGCACCTGAAGCCCAATGCCCAGAATCCGCAAGGTGGCATCGTCAAGGAAGAAGCTTCCATACACATATCCAATGTTATGTTGTGGGACGCCAAATCCAAGGCTCCGGCACGTGTTAAGCGTGACCGTACTGAAACAGGTTTTGTACGTGTATCTAAACTATCAGGGGAGGTAATCAAGTAATGGCAACGGCAAAGACTCCGGCAACCAAAACGCCGGCAACAACAAAGGATAAAAATCCCAAGAAAGGGTCAACCAGCTCGGTAGAGGGTGGTAACCAGGCACGCTTGCCTGCTTCTTACAAACCAAGGATGCAGACGAAGTACAGGGAAGAAGTAGTACCTGCGCTGATGAAGAAATTTGGATACAAATCGATCATGCAGTGCCCCAGGCTCGTGAAAATATGCCTTAACCAGGGTGTGAAGGGTTCAACTTCTGACAAGAAGATGATTGACGATGCGGTAAGTGAAATGACACTTATCTCCGGTCAGCGCGCAATCGCTACTATGTCGAAGAAGGATATCTCCAACTTCAAATTGCGTAAGAATATGCCGATCGGCTGCCGGGTTACGCTGCGTCATATCAAGATGTATGAATTCCTGGACCGTTTTGTAGCGGTTTCATTGCCCCGTGTACGTGACTTCAAGGGTATCAGTGAAAAATCATTTGACGGCCGTGGTAACTATACCATGGGTATCAATGAGCAGATCATTTATCCCGAAATAAACATCGACAAGATTACGCGCCTGAGCGGTATGGACATCACTTTCGTGACCACTGCAAAGAACAACGAAGAGGCATATGAACTGCTGAAGGAAATGGGCATGCCATTTACCAACATGGAAAAAACAGGTAAGTAAGGTCAGCTGGCGATTTACAACTGTACTCAATAAAACTTTTAAAACTTCTTTAGACTAAATACTAAAGACTTTAGACAAAAATAAACATGGCAAAAGAATCAGTAAAAGCCCGTCAGCGTAAACGCGAACACATGGTAGCCAAGTATGCTGCAAAGCGTGCTGCGCTGAAAGCGGCCGGTGATTATGCAGGTTTGGACAAACTTCCAAAGAATTCATCTGCAGTTCGTCTCCGCAACCGTTGTCAGCTCACAGGACGTCCGAGAGGTTATCTCCGGTATTTCGGGGTTTGCCGCCTTGTATTCAGGGATATGGCATTGGACGGCAAGATACCAGGTGTACGTAAAGCAAGCTGGTAAGCCCATTACTACTGCCGGCATTTGCTGGCCAGTATATGGATGAACGTTTCAAAGTCAGGAAATTTTTTCCTGGTACTCGTAACAAATATTATTTACAAAAATACAATTTTAAAAATGGTAACAGATCCAGTAGCAGATTTCCTGACCCGAATCCGTAATGCACAAATGGCCCGTCATCGTATTGTTGAAATACCGGCTTCCAATGTAAAAAAGCGCATCACTGAAATTCTTTACGAAAAAGGCTACATACTGAAGTATAAATTTGAGGATGATAACAAGCAAGGCGTTATTAAGATCGCTTTGAAATATGATCCCCAGACCAAAGACCCTGCTATTAAGTCATTAGAGCGTATCAGCCGTCCGGGTCTGCGCCAGTATGCCAAACCAGCTGATATCCGCCGGGTACAGAATGGACTGGGTATTGCCATCGTGTCTACCTCTAAAGGGTTGATGACCGACAAAGAAGCCCGTACGCAGAATGTAGGCGGAGAGGTAATGTGTAATATATACTAATCGTAAAAATAGCCGGTATGCACAGCAGCATATCTGCTTATTGATAAGGAAGCCGAAAATTTAAGTTCTCTATACGGTAACTGAACACGGCTATAGTTTTTTAGTTTTAACATTTTTTGAATTTTTTTGTATGTCTCGTATAGGTAAGAAACCAATTACATTGGTTAAAGGAGTAACAGCCAGCATTTCGTCGGCTAATGAGTTAAAGGTGAAGGGTCCGAAAGGTGAGTTGGCCCAGAATATCGATCGTGATATTATTATCAAGATCGAGGGAGATCAACTTACGGTAGAAAGGCCGACAGACCAGATACGTCACAGGGCGTTGCATGGTTTGTACCGGTCGCTTGTAGCCAATATGGTTACCGGCGTAACTACTGGTTTTAAGAGAGAGCTGGAACTGGTGGGTGTGGGTTATCGTGCCGCCGTTACAGGTCAGACGATTGACCTGGCGCTCGGTTTTTCGCACAATATCATATTCGAATTGCCCAAAGAAATAAAGGCATCTGCAACAGCTGAAAAAGGTCAGAACCCAAGGATTATCCTCGAGTCGAACGACAAACAGCTGCTGGGTGCAGTGGCTGCTAAATTGAGGAGTCTGCGTAAACCAGAGCCTTACAAGGGTAAAGGGGTACGTTATTCAGATGAAATCGTTCGTCGTAAGGCTGGTAAGTCGGCTGGTAAGTAAACCCCCGGCCCCTGAAGGGGTGGTAAGGTTCAGTAAATAAGTAAAAAGTAACTCCGGTAGCCTTCTGAGAAAAAGGGAGAGCCCGTAAAACTGAGATAAAATGTCACAAGATCCAAAAGTACTCCGCCGTCAGAAACTGCGGTGGCGCATACGCACTAAACTTCATGGTACTGCCCAGAAACCCAGGCTGTCTGTGTTTCGCAGCAACAGCGATATTTATGTGCAACTGATTGATGATAACAATGGTGTTACCCTGGCAGCTGCAAGCTCGCGTGAGAAGGATATCGTTGCGCTTGGCGGCAACAAAGTGGCCAAGTCGATGAACGTTGGGAAAACAATTGCCCAGAAAGCAAAAGCTGCAGGCATTGACACCTGTGTATTTGATCGTGGTGGTTACCTGTATCATGGCCGTGTAAAGGCTATTGCTGATGGTGCCCGTGAAGGCGGATTGAAATTCTGATTTGTGGCGCCCGCAGGGGTGCCTGATTATTAAAATATAAACAAGCCGGCGCTGACATTCTGAGTGCGACTGCCGGCCAATACAGCAATAAGATGGTGAATTCACAAATGAGTCGTATTAAAGGCGGAGACCTGGAACTGCATGAAAAAGTCGTGGCTATCAACCGCGTTGTGAAAACTACAAAGGGTGGCCGTGCATTCAGCTTTTCAGCCCTCGTTGTGGTAGGAAATGGTGCAGGCGTTGTAGGCCATGGTCTCGGTAAGGCCAAGGAAGTGCAGGAAGCAATTACCAAGGGTATTGACGATGCCAAGAAGAACCTGATAAAAGTACCGGTAATGCATGGTACCATACCGCATGAGCAGCTGGCTAAAGAAGGAGCTGCCAAGGTTATGATCAGGCCGGCTGCGCATGGTACCGGTGTTATAGCCGGAGGCAGTATGCGTGCTGTACTGGAAGCTGCCGGTATTACCGACGTTCTTTCCAAGTCACTGGGCTCTGCTAATCCCCACAACGTGGTAAAAGCAACCTTTACCGCGCTCAGCATGCTCCGGGAGCCGATCAAAGTGGCTAAAGACCGCAACATCAGCCTGAAGAAAGTGTTTAACGGATAAATTACAAACCCGCTGCGGCGGGCTTTATAAATAATTACTTTTTGAATTTTGAATTGATATGTCAACTATTAGAATTACACAGGTAAAAAGTGGCATTGACCGGATGGAACGCCAGAAGCGTACCCTGAAGGCTCTGGGTTTGCGCAGAGTGCTGTATAGTGTGGAAGTAGAGGCTACTCCCCAGATACTGGGTATGGTGAAGGGTGTTTATCACCTGGTCAAGGTGGAGGGCGATGTGTCGGGCTCCGGGTACCAGGTTATGTCGCCCAATGCATTGCAGCAGATGCTGGACAGCACTATTGCCAACGAGAAAGTAAGTATTTAAGTTAACTGATTTGCGAGCGGTTATACATTCCGCGCAAGTTCAAAAATTGTAACAAAATGCAATTACACAATCTGAAACCTGCAGAAGGTTCAACACAAAAAGGAAAACGTATTGGCCGTGGTGAAGGTAGCGGTCATGGTGGAACAGCTACCAAGGGTAGCAAGGGTCAGCAGGCCCGTACTGGTTACCAGTCGAAAAGGGGACATGAAGGTGGCCAGATGCCTATTCAGCGCCGTATGCCCAAGCGTGGATTCATCAATCCGTTCCGTGTAGAATATAAAGTATTTAATCTCGGCCAGCTCGACCTGCTGATCGAAAAATATGATCTGAAGGAGTTTACCCCTGAAGTGCTTTACATCAATGGCCTGATCAACCGTACCGACCTTGTGAAGATTCTCGGAAACGGAGAACTCAAATCCACAATTCCATTTAAGGTGAATGCTGCCAGCGCAAAGGCCAAAGAAGCTATCGCTGCAGCAGGTGCAAGCATAGAAATTCTTTAAGAAACAGCCTTTTTTTGGTAAAATGGCTGTTTTATCGTTTATTCGCATTTCATTTTTGATTAACTACAGTTCCTGTGAAGAAATTTATTGATAAACTAAAGAATATCTGGAGCATTGACGAACTTCGTAATCGTATACTTTATACTATTATTTTGGTTACTGTCTACCGTATCGGTTGCTACGTGACATTGCCCGGAATTAACCCTACCCGTCTGAGTGATTCAAGTGGTCCAGGCGGTATTCTCGGTATACTGAATATGTTTGCAGGCGGCGCTTTTAGCCGTGCTTCTATATTTGCGTTGGGTGTTATGCCGTATATCTCTGCTTCTATCTTTATGCAGCTGGCTGGTATCGTTATTCCACAGGTGGCAAAAATGCAGAAAGAAGACAGCGGCAGGAGGAAAATCAATCAGTATACACGTTATCTCACTGTGGTAGTTACAGCGTTCCAGGCGAGCGCTTATGTTGCTTACCTGCGTTCCCCCTCTTACACAGCCGCTTTGGCGCCCGATTATAGCCCATACATGTTCTGGCTTTCTACTATTGTGGTTCTTACGGCAGGTACTTTGTTTGTGATGTGGCTCGGTGAGAAAATAACCGATCGTGGCATTGGCAATGGTACATCTCTCATCATCATGGTGGGTATCCTGGCCCGTTTTCCGCACTCCATTGTTCAGGAATTCAGTGCCAAGAACCTCGGTGGCGGCGGTGGTTTGCTTATCTTCCTGATCGAACTTGCTTTACTCATCGCTATCATCATCGGTCTTATCCTCCTTACGCAGGGTGTACGTAAGATTCCGCTCAACTATGCACGCCGTATCATTGGCAGTACCAATGCAGCCAAGGAAGTAAGCGGAGCCCGTGACTTCATTCCGCTGAAGGTGAATTCTGCCGGTGTAATGCCAATCATTTTTGCCCAGGCTATGATGTTTATCCCTACAATCTTCACGAGCTTTGCTACCAATGATAAGGCTGCAGGGTTTGTACATTCGTTGTCTGATCCGAGGTCTTTGTGGTACAATCTCATCTATGCCATCATGGTTATTGCATTCACCTATTTCTATACGGCATTGATCTTTAACCCGACCGAAATGGCGGATAATCTGAAACGCAACAACAGCTTTATACCTGGCGTGAAACCCGGTGAGCCGACAGCTAATTATATTGCTACCATTATGGACCGTATCACCTTACCGGGTGCATGTTTCCTGGCATTGGCAGGTATTTTGCCCGGGTTAGCTACGCTGCTCAACGTGACCAGCGGATTTGCATCGTTTTTCGGTGGCACATCGATGCTGATTGGTGTAGGTGTTATTCTGGATACGCTGCAACAAGTAGAAAGCTACCTGCTGATGAACCACTACGATGGTTTGATGAAGACTGGCCGCATTACTTGCCGGACGGCTGCGGCTCCTACCCGTGCATCTGCTTAGAACCCCTCCCTTAAGGGGTGTTTCCGGAAGCTTTTTTCGCTCCACTCGAGGGGTGTGGAATTTTAAATTTCCAATGATACATATCAGGACTAAAGACGAAATTGAACTCATCCGTAAAAGTGCCTTAATGGTTTCTGCCACCTTAACCGAGGTGGCAAAATTTTTGAAGCCCGGTATCGCTACCATTACGATCGACAGAATGGCTGAGACGTTTATTCGTGATCACGGTGGCGTTCCGTCATTCAAGGGATACCATGGTTTTCCGTATTCGTTGTGTATTTCGGTCAACGAGGTGGTGGTGCACGGTTTTCCTGGAGGTTATGAACTGAAGGATGGGGATATTATTTCTGTAGATTGCGGTTTTTATAAAAATGGATACCACGGTGATTCTGCCTATACATTTGCCATCGGCAATGTAAAGCCCGAGGTTCTGCAGCTGCTGAAGGTCACCAAGGAATCTGTTTTCCGGGGTGTAGCCCAGGCTAAAGAGCATAACAGGGTCGGGGATATTTCGTTTGCTATCGAGAATTTTACCTCCAGGGAGCATCCCTACGGTGTAGTGAGAGAACTGGTAGGCCATGGAGTGGGAAAAGAACTGCACGAAGATCCCCAGGTGCCCAACAATGGCAAGCGCGGTGATGGAAAGAAGCTTAAGGAAGGTATGGTACTGGCCATTGAACCGATGATCAATCTTGGGACACGGGAGGTTTGCACGCTCGATGATGGCTGGACCGTGGTTACCAGGGATAAGAAGCCGTCGGCACATTTCGAACATACCACTGCTGTGAGGAGAAATGCAGGGGAGGCTCTGTCCAGTTTTGTGACTATTGAGGCGGCTGAGATAGAGAATGCCGAGTTAAACAGCAGCTACTTTGCCAAACTGCCCGCAACCACGGCTAGTTAAATAAACTTTGATCAACTAAATTTTCAGAGGATGGTTACCAAGGAGGTTTTTGAAAACGCTGTCGCACAAAGTAAGGCGCTAACTACACGCCCCGACAATAATACGCTACTGATGCTGTATAGCCTGTATAAGCAGGCAACAGAGGGCGATGTGGCCGGAGCGCAGCCGTCCAATCCATTTGATTTTGTAGCAAAAGCCAAATACAACGCCTGGGAAAAGCTCAAAGGTACCCCAGCCGAGGAAGCGATGACGCAATATGTGGCTCTTGTCGGAAAACTTGTTGCAGGTTAATTGATTCGATATTTCACCCGGTTTTCTCTTTGCTCAGATTTGGATTGACGGTAGTTTACGAGGGCATTTGTTGCACTCCACCATTGTTACTTTGTTCCCAACTTAATACAGCTTGAATTTCCTGGTTCTGGGCAATGAATGGGCAGATTTTCTGTGCTTTATTATTGCTGTAACACTCCTGTATATGGTATGAATGAGTAGAATGATCATAGTGCTGATGTTTAAAAGTAGTGTTTCCGATTTTCCCTCGTACCCTCTAAGTGTTAATGAATGGTTACTTCTACTAGTTTTCAAGCTGAATTCCAGCATAAAGATACGAAAACTGCTTAACAAAAGATTAACGGAATAAAAAATTAATGCATAATTTATATCGTTACGTGTAATCTTTTGGTTATTAAAGCTACATGATGAACGGCTAGTTCTTAATTCTATTTTCAGATACTTATATATGGGTGTGTTCTGTATGTTTGTAATAGAAGCTGCCTTATTTGGGCGTAGATCTCAGAAAATTTGGGCGCATAAAATGTATGGTGTGTCCAGGAACCACGCGGTTCTCCCGGGATTAGGTAAATTGGGAGCAAATCGGCATTGGTATAACCTGCCGTCTTTGCGGTAGCGGGCCCGGGGACATGAATGGCCTGCAGGCTGACTATGAGTAACGGAATTTGCGGCTGCGTTCCCACGCCGTTGTTGTACGGCGACTGTATTTTAGATTATTTTTATCCTTTCTAAACAGGGAAACCAGACCTGCCGTAAATCTTTCGATTAATTTTAGGAACATTGTTGAGGAAATTAAAAGATTTTAGTTTGGTTGTACAGGTAGTAGAAACTGAAGGCAATTTACGGCGTGGTTTTTGCCTAATATGATAATGCAGTGTTGTTAAATTAATAAGTTTTTGTTAACAGATTTCAGTTGACTTTTTATAAGATTAATTTGCAATGATTTATGCAGGTTGATGTGAAATAAAGTGTTTGGCTACAGTTGTTTTCAGGGTTTAGCTAAATTACATTTTTCTGTTATTATCTTTGAGATCCTTAAAATGAGTGATGCAGTCCATAGGTGTTGAAGATTTTATGAAGCGGTCAGCTTCTTGCCCGGTACTGGACGTGCGCAGCCCTTCTGAGTATAATCATGCCCATATCCCCGGTGCCATCAGCTTGCCCTTGTTTTCAGACGAAGAACGCAAGATAGTTGGCACGCTGTACAAGCAGCAGGGCAGGGAGCCGGCTATAAAGGCCGGGCTCGATATTTTTGGGCCAAAAATGCGGTTGATGGTAGAGGCCGCGGAGCGAATACCTGCTAAAACTAAAAGCGGTGTTCAGATGGCTGATTCCCACAGTGAGGGAACCAGATCTGTACTTTTGCACTGCTGGCGGGGTGGTATGCGCAGTGCGGGGGTGGGGTGGCTGCTCGATCTTTATGGTTTCCGGGTATACACACTCAGGGGCGGTTACAAAGCCTACCGAGGCTGGGTACTGCAGCAGTTTGACCAACCCTATCCGTTTCGGGTTCTGGGAGGGTATACCGGCTCAGGAAAGACAGACCTGCTCAAAGAACTCTCCCGGCAAGGCCATTCGGTAATTGACCTGGAAGGATTGGCCCGTCACAAGGGGTCGGCCTTTGGAGCCCTGGGAGAGACCGAGGCTCCCGGCCAGGAACAGTTTGAGAATCTGCTCGCTGAGGCATTGGCAGGTGTGTCGGGCAACTGTGACACACGAAAACCGGTCTGGATAGAAGATGAGAGCCGGAGAATAGGCAATGTGAATTTACCTGCGGGTCTATGGCATACACTGAGGCTGTCTCCGCTTTATTTTTTGAATATCCCGTTTGAGGAGCGGCTTGGTTACCTGGTAGCGGAGTACGGAAGGTTTAAAGAAGAACAACTGATCAATCCTATTTTGCGCATCACGAAAAGACTGGGAAGCCTGAATGCAAAGAATGCCATCAACTACCTGCTGGAAGACAACGTGACCGAATGCTTCCGCATTTTGCTGCACTACTATGACAAGTTTTACGGCAAGGACGTAGAACTCAGGAAATCACAGGATGACCAGATCATTACGGTACCCTGCGAAAGAGTGGATGCTGCCCATAATCTTAATAAACTCATGCCAGATTTATAAAATATGGAAACAGAACAGGAGGAAATCAAACTTACCCGGTATTCCCATAGTGCGGGATGTGGCTGCAAAATAGCGCCGGCCTTGTTGCAGGAGATATTAAAGACCGACGACCAACAGCCGCAGGATGGTCGGTTGCTGGTTGGCAATAGTTCGAATGATGACGCTGCTGCTTACGATCTCGGTAATGGCACGGCCCTCATTTCGACGACCGATTTCTTTATGCCCATCGTTGATGATCCGTTCGATTTCGGCCGTATAGCAGCAGCAAACGCCATCAGTGATGTCTATGCCATGGGTGGCCGTCCCGTGATGGCTATTGCCATCCTGGGCTGGCCCGTCAATGCCTTGCCGGCTGCGGCAGCCCGGCAGGTACTGGAGGGGGGCAGGGCTGTTTGTGCCCAGGCACGCATACCGCTTGCCGGTGGACATAGTATAGACAGCCCGGAACCAATTTTCGGACTGGCCGTGAGCGGGCTGTGCGGGATAGCCAATCTGAAAAGAAACAATACGGCACAGGTGGGTGATGTGTTGTTTCTTACCAAGCCGATCGGGGTTGGTATTCTGTCGACGGCCCAGAAAAGGGGATTGCTGAGTCCGGAACACCGGGAAATTCTGGTAAACCAGCTGACGCAGCTCAATTCGGTAGGCGAACAGCTGGGTAGTATACCCGGTGTGACAGCTATGACCGACGTAACCGGCTTCGGGCTGGGAGGGCACCTGGCTGAGATGGCTGAGGGAAGTGGTCTGACCGCCGAATTATACTATAGCCGGTTGAAGTTTATAGCAGGTGTAAGAGAATACCTGGCCCTGAAAGCCATACCAGACGGTACCTACCGGAACTGGAACAGCTGCGGCAGTAAGATAAGTTTTGAAGCAGGTGTGGATGTGATGGAAGCATTCAGTATGCTGCCCGATCCGCAGACAAATGGTGGATTGCTGATAGCAGCAGATGCGGATGCTGTAGATGAGATAATAGATTTATTGAAGCAGCATGGCCTTGCTGATTTCGTGACACCCATCGGAAAAATGATCGCAAAGCAGGAGAAAGTGATCCTGGTGAAAGCCTGAATTGTTATATAGATAAAAAACAGGTAGATTTGTTTTGTCATCGGCCTTGAGGAAAAAAGCCGGGATCAAAGAAGACTGAAACAGGACAGGTTTCGGGCACGGCGCTCAACGGGTAAGTACCCGCGCACGAATGCCTGCAAGACGAAGTGCTTTCTAACTTTTAGCATAATACTATGGTCAAAAAAGATGAGCGCGTGGACGCTTACATAGCCAGGGCTGCTGAATTTGCAAAACCAATACTGATACACCTCCGCGAGTTAATGCACAGCACCTGCCCGGATGTGGAGGAAACATGGAAATGGAGTTTTCCGGTATTTGTGTATAAAGGCGCTATCCTGTGCAACATGGCTGCTTTCAAAGAGCATTGTGCCTTTGGCTTCTGGAAGGCTTCCTTGATGGATGATACAGATCATTTGTTCGATCTGCAGGACAAAGACGGAATGGGGCACCTGGGCAAAATATACAGTCTGAAAGACCTGCCGAAAGATACCGTGCTCAAAAAATATATCAGGGCTGCCATGAAGCTCAACGAGGATGGCATCAAAGTACCTGCACGAGCCAAAGTTGCAGAAAAAGATAAGCCGGAACTGAAGGTGCCCGATTATTTTACAGCGGAGCTGAGCCGGAATGAACAAGCGCGGCTGGCCTTTGATGCTTTCAGCTATTCACACAAGAAAGAATACCTGGAATGGATAACCGATGCCAAAACGGAAGCGACCAGGAACAAAAGAATGGCGCAGGCTATAGAGTGGTTGCAGGAGGGAAAGAGCCGAAACTGGAAGTATAGCCCGAACCCCTGAGGTTGCCATACTGATGGTTAGGCAGGCCGCTGCACACAGTTGTTAGAATTTGTTCACTGCCCGGGCATTGAAGTTGGCGCAGATACCCGGCCCTGTGCTGCACTTTGTTCAACCATGATCTTATTCTTCAGACTTACTGCTTGTAGATTGGTTGGGTCAATTTTCAAGACTTGCTCAATAGCTTCGGTCGCCTCCGGGAATCTTTTTTCAGCAATACAGGCGGCACTTAACTCCAGCAGTGAGGGTATGGCGGCGGGCACTGCCTCAGCACTTTTGTTAAAGGCAACTATAGCCGAGTCTGTCTTGCCTGCATCTTTATATTTCAGTCCCTGGTTGTAGAAATACCTGGAGGCAATAGAAAGATATTTCTGGATATTCTCCTGGTTTGGCTGTTGCTTCTGTACGGTCTTCCAGTCATCGAGTGCTTTGTCTGCATTGCCCATATTAAAGTAGCAGAGGCCGCGGTTAAGGTGTGCGAGGATGTGTGCGGGATAGATAGAGATGGCTCTATCGAAATAGCCGATAGCTTTGGTAAACCATTCGTCGCGAACGGGTATGTCTTCTTTGTTCTTTTTGGCGTTGCTCATGCAGGCAGCAGCTGCGTTATTGTTGACCAGAACACTGTTGGGTACGGTCTTTACATCGGTCAGAAAAAGCGTTTCATCATTCTTCCAATCCTTGTTACGGTCGATGGTCTTATACCCGGATAAAACGACCACTACCAGCACGATGGCCACGCGAAAGCCGTTCTTAACCTGTTCGGATGTCATCTGATCGGAGGCACGGGCTATAAGCCAGGCTATAAAAACGGCAAACCCTACCGAAGAATGAAATACCAGCCGCTCGCCCATGGGGGCTCCTATATTAAATAATAAATTGGATACAAGGAAGAGCGGTAGCAGATAAAAGGCGATTGCGAAACCCAATACATTTCTTTTGATGAATAGCCGGATCATCATGATGAGCATGGCTCCATATACCGCAACCGAAAGCCAGACCAACGGGTTCAGGAAGCTGGTGTAGGGCAACTGGTTGTAGGAATAATCTGCGGCCAGTACCTGGGGAAATAACAACAATTGCAGGTAATGCAGCAGTACCAGTATTTCGGAGGCGAGTTGTTGCCATGGGGTGGCGAGCAGGTAGGGGTTATTCAGCACATTCGATCCGGCCCCTTCGGCTGCCGCTGTTACAGAAGCTACCCGGAGGAGCACATACAACATAAAAGGTATCAATACCGGCCAGGTGGCGATAAAGGATTTCTTAAATGTTTCGTTCTTGAAAATATAGATCGATGCGGGGAGTAGCACGAGCAGGGTTACGGCATACTCTTTGGAGAGTAGCGCGAGGAAAAAGAATGCGAGTGTCCAGGCGAGATCTTTTACTTTACGGGTGTCGAGGTAGGTATAAAACCTGGTAAAAGTAAGTGTGATAAAAAGCAGGGACAATATCTCATCCCGGCTTTTTACATTGGCAACCGACTCTGTGTGAATGGGGAGAACCGCAAACAGCAGAGCCGCCATAAACGCTGTGGCCGGGCTGCCCGGAAACAGCAGGGCCCGGAAGAAATAGAGCAGGAGAACAACCGTGAGTGCATACAACAATACATTGACCACGTGCCTGCTGTGCATTTCGTGTGCAATCCTGGCTTCCTTATCGCCTGCATTCTCGTTATCGTGGCTGGTCCCCATGAACTGTTGCTCCACCGCAAAGGTGATCAGCGACAATGGCCGGTAACGACCGCCGGCAAGCTGGTTGCTTCCCTGCCGGTGTTCCAGGTAGCTCTGGTAGGCATCCCGGGTAAGAATATCAGGTATCCCGGCCACGCCTTGCTGCACATAATCGTTATCTGTGATCGCCATGCGGTCATCGAAAGCGGCTTCATGCGTGAAGGTATTGGCATAAAGAAACAGGCAAACCAAGGCTAACACGATGGCCTGCACGCGGAATTGACTCCACGGTATGCCGGGTTTTGGCACATCTGCCCCAGCTGCGGATTTCGCACCGGGATCAGTGCGCCCAGGTGCGCCAGGCTGCGTTTTTTGTGTTGTCTGTTTGGCCATTTGAATGAAGATTCCGCTCACGGTTGCGCCGAAAATTACAGAAAGAATTGGTAATTATCTCAACTGGTGACCCTGAACAGGTGGTATAACCTGGTTGTTGAAGCCCCGCATCTGAAATTGACATGACGGGTGCTCAGTCCGGCAACACCCTGCTATCCAGTTCTGAATGCAATTTTAACATTTTGACTTTGAGCATTAGATATTACTTTTGAGGGTAAATAAATAAAACCGTTTCTTAATGAAAAATATTTCAATTTTTTTCTCCACGTCTTTCATAGTCATCCTCGCAGCGCTATCCGGGTGTAATGTGCCTAATGGCCCCCAGACCGCCCCGGTTACCAGCATTGCCCTTACACAGGCTACAGGTGTGACTTCGAAAATAGCTTATGTCAATATCGACACCCTCGAGGCCAAGTATGAACTGCTGAAGACGACCCGCGAAGAATTTAAGAAGCGCCAGGAGCAAATGGAGAATGAACTGCAGCGTTCTTTCGACCAGATGAACAGCGACGCTGATGAAGTGCGCAAAAAGGCTGAAGCCAATACGCTGACGCAGGTGGAATATGAAGCAGCACAAAAGCGCCTCGGCCAGATGCAGCGCAGCCTCCAGACACGCAAACAGAGCCTGACAGATCAACTGATGAAGGAACAGGAAGATTTCAATAAAGACCTGAAAGAACGCCTGGACGCCTTTCTTGAGGATTATAATAAGACAAGACATTACGACTACGTCCTGTCCTATTCCTACTCCGGTTCGTCGTTGCTGTATGTAAACAAACAGCTCGATATTACCAACGATGTAGTAGATGGTATGAACGCCGGCTCAAAAAAGGACGCAGGGAAGAAGAATAAATAGTATTTTTCTAAAAATTTCGATTTGGATAACATCAAGAATCCCCATCCGGCAGAAGGGGGGCACTTCATCCGTTCGCTCAGCTTGCTCGATGGTGCGTTGCTGGTTATCGGCTCGATGATCGGATCCGGCATATTTATTGTCAGTGCCGATATTTCGCGCCAGCTTGGTGGCGCGGGGTGGCTGGTTGTCGTATGGTTGCTATCGGGATTTATTACCCTGGCTGCGGCACTCAGCTATGGCGAACTGAGTGGCATGTACCCCAAAGCCGGTGGCCAGTATGTCTATCTCCGGGAGGCATTTGGCAAGCTCTATGGTTTTCTCTATGGCTGGTCCTTTTTTGCAGTAATCCAAACCGGGACCATTGCGGCCGTAGGGGTGGGATTTGCAAAATTTACCGGTTACCTGGTGCCGGCGCTGGGTGATGGCAATATTCTGTTGGGGAAGGCCGATGGCTTTAATGTTTCGGCAGCACAATTACTGGGTATCGGGATGATTTTCCTGCTGACCTACCTCAATACCCTGGGTATCAAGAGCGGAAAATGGATACAATTCATTTTTACTTTTGCCAAGATAGCCGCCATGGGGGCGCTCATACTGTTCGGGTTCTTCTTATTTCGCGATCACAGTGTCTGGCATACCAACTGGGCAGATGCCTGGATGGCCCGGACGGAGATCAAAAATACCGATACCACCATTGCGCACCAGGGCCTGATTGGCCTGGCCATCATCGGTCCGCTCTGTGCGGCCATGGTGGGCGCTTTGTTTTCGAGCGATGCGTGGAATAATGTCACATTTATTGCCGGCGAAATCAAGCGCCCCGAGCGCAATATCGGCCTGAGCCTGCTGATCGGTACTGTCGTGGTAACTGTTATTTACATCTCTGTGAACCTCATGTACCTGAATGTACTCAGCATGAATGAAATTGCCCACGCTCAGCATGACCGGGTGGCACTGGAGGCGGCGCTGAAAATATTCGGTCCGGCGGGAACGATCATTATTGCTGTGATGATCATGGTGTCTACATTCGGTTGCAACAACGGCTTGATTTTATCGGGTGCGCGGGTATACTATACCATGGCCAAAGATGGCCTGTTTCTGCCGTCGGCCGGAACGCTCAATGACAAGGGGGTGCCGGGTGCTGCGCTTTGGATGCAGTTTGCATGGGCTTCCGTTCTTTGCCTCAGCGGCAAGTATGGAGACCTGCTCGATTTCATTATTTTTACCGTATTGCTGTTTTATATATTGACAATAGTTGGTATTTTTAAGTTGCGCCAGACCCAGCCGGATATGCCGCGGCCTTATAAGGCATTTGGCTATCCCTTTGTACCGATGGTATATATAGTGCTGGCTGCTACTATTTGCCTTGTTCTGCTGAAGTACAAGCCTGCCTATACGTGGCCGGGACTGATCATCGTACTGATCGGCATTCCCATCTATTTCTTCCTCGAAAAGAGAACCAAAAAGAATGAATAAAACGGAGCTGCAAAAGATTTTTGATGACATGGATAGCCTGCACGTAGTAGTGGTGGGCGATGTGATGCTCGACAACTACTGGTGGGGCGGGGTAGACAGGATATCGCCCGAGGCGCCGGTGCCGGTGGTGTCGCTCACCAGGAGGGAGAGCCGGCTGGGCGGTGCGGCCAACGTAGCGCTCAATTGCCGTGCACTGGGCGCGAAAGTTACGCTCGCGAGCATAGTGGGCGACGATAGTGAAGGCAGAGCCCTGGTAAACCTCGCAGAAGAAGCAGGCATAGATACCAGCCTTGTGTCCAAAAGCTGGCGGCGGCCGACGACTACCAAGACACGTATACTGAGCCGCAACCAGCAGGTATTGCGCATTGACGATGAGGTGACAGATGAGTTGTATACCGATGAAGAACATCCGTTTATAGACCTGGTGCTGAAATTCCTCCAGCGGGTAAAGCCGGATGTGCTGATCTTTGAAGATTACAACAAGGGCCTGCTGAAGGAAAATGTAGTAAAACGGATCATAGCCCATTGCCGCGAATTGGGAACCATTATGGCGGTAGACCCCAAGCGGAAGAACTTCCTGGCCTATAAGGGCGTAACCATCTTCAAGCCTAACCTGAAGGAGGTGCGGGAGGGCCTGCACCTGGTGCTGGAACAGGTGAATGAGCAGGAACTGAACGAGGCACACCGTAAACTCTATGATATACTGAAGCATGAGATTTCCTTCTTTACACTTTCGGAAAAAGGGGTCTACTATAATACTGGTTTCGCCTCTGCCCTCATACCGTCGCGGATCAGGAATATCGCCGATGTGTCGGGCGCGGGCGATACCGTGATCGCTACGGCAGCGCTGGTTTATGCACTCACCAAAGACGTGCAGCTGATGGCTGAGATATCGAACCTGGCTGGTGGCCTGGTATGTGAAGAGGTAGGTGTGGTTTCCATCCGGAAAGACAAGCTGCGGAGGGAGAGCGAATTGTTGCTGTGCTGATACTGTAGAACCAGGAATTGCCTCGATATACCGATATTTGCAGCCAGAAACCAACCCCGACTTCTTGTCTACTCTTCCCGATTCATGTACCTTTATACCATGGACGAATACATTTCATTTGAGCAGATACCCTTTGGGAGTGACAACTTTGCTGAGAACCCGGAGCCCAGGTGCCCCTGTGTTCTGCTGTTGGATACATCGGGCTCTATGGGCGGCATGCCGATAGACCAGCTGAATGACGGTGTGCTTACCTTTAAGCAGGAGCTGATGCAGGATCCGCTGGCAGCCAAGCGGGTAGAAGTGGCCATAGTGACCTTCGGCCCGGTAACCGTGGAGGCTGACTTTCATACGGTTCCCAACTTCCATCCGCGCACCCTGGAGACGACCGGCGATACGCCCATGGGGGCAGCTATCAACCTCGGAATAGAAATGGTATCCCGGAGAAAAAGGGAGTACAAGGAGCACGGTATAGCCTACTACAAACCCTGGATCATACTGATAACGGATGGCGCACCTACCGATGAATGGGCCTCTGCGGCGCTGAACGTGCGGGAGGGTGAAAACGCCAGGAAATTTGCCTTCTTTGCCATAGGTGTGGAAGGTGCCAACCTCGACATTCTGAAGCAGATCTCGGTACGGGCTCCGCTGAAGCTGAAAGGTCTCATGTTCCGCGAATTTTTTATGTGGCTGTCGGCTTCCATGAAAATGGTATCGGGTAAAACCCCGGGCGCAGCTATTAATCTCATATCTCCAAGCGGCTGGTCTGAATTATGATGTGGAAAGCAATAGGATATAGTGCAGCAGGCACCGCTCATACGGCCGCCGATAAGGGCTGCGAGGATGCCATCCGGTTCCGGTCGGTATATGGAAACGATGGCGAAGCCCTGGTATGCTGTGCCAGCGATGGTGCGGGCAGCACCCAATATGGCGGCTGGGCAGCCGAATTTTCCACCAGCCGGATGGTGGACCGCATTTCTCAATCTGTGAACACACCGGCCGGCGTGACAGAAGCCGCTGTCTATGCCATGGTGGAGGAGATATATGAGGAGCTGCATGCCGAAGCCGAATACCGGCAGGCAGACCTCAGCGAGTTCTCCTGCACCTTGCTGGGCTGCTGTATCATGGATTCCCGGTCAGTATTTTTCCAGGTGGGCGACGGGGCCATTGTCAGGAATGACGGTCTTGATTTTTACACCGCAGTATGGTGGCCGCAGAACGGTGAGTATCTGAACACTACTTCTTTCCTGGCAGACGACCCCACCTTCAAGGACTTGCGTATCGCAGTCATACACGAACCAGTGGCGGAGGTAGCCCTGTTTACCGACGGGCTTCAACTGTTGGCGCTCAATATGGAAGCGGGTACTGTGCACCAGCCTTTCTTCGAAGACCTCTTCCGGGTAGTGCGCATTGCAGAAAATGAAGAAGAGGTGGGCATTCTCCAGCAGAAGCTGGCAGAGTTCCTGGAGAGCAGCCAGGTAAACAGCCGCACGGATGACGACAAAACGTTGTTTCTTGCCTCGAGGCTCGTATCATGATATTCAAAGGTATCCATAATGACATCTACACCACCGGGCGCGAACTGGGAAGAGGTGGAGAGGGTACTGTGTATGATCTGCAGCATGCCGGTGGTCTGGTATTAAAATGCTATAATGATCCGCTTACGCCCGAGAAGACAGCCAAACTGCAGCGTATGATAGCTATCCGCAGCGCCGCCATTGAGGCCTATGCTGCCTGGCCTGTGGACCTGGTAAGCGATGAAACCGGCCGCATGGCTGGCTTCGTGATGCGCAAACTCGCGGGCTATGTGCCGCTGCACAGGGTGTTCAGTCCGCTGGAGCGCAAAAAACTGTTTCCCGATAAGGGCTACAATTTCCTCATACATATAGCCCGCAACCTGGCTACCGCTTTTCATCAACTGCACGAAGCAGGGCTCATAACCGGCGATGTCAATGAGGGAAACATACTCATCAATCCATCGGGGCTGGTAGCCTTTATAGACTGCGACTCCTTCCAGGTGCCGGATGGCGCCGGCTACTATTTCTGCGAGGTGGGCGTGCCGCGCTATACGCCCCCCGAGCTGCTGAAACTGGGCTCGTTTGAGCACGTGGTGCGCACTGTGAATACCGACAGCTTCTCGCTGGCCATCCTGGTTTTTCAGCTGTTGTTCCTCGGGAGGCACCCATTTGCCGGCAAAAACAAACTGGCTGCCGACTTCGATGAAGAGACGGCTATCCGCAAGCGCGAATTCGCTTATTCCCTCTACAACAAGCGCAAGAAGCTTTTCCCGCCCGATGACAGCTTTGAGATCACCAACCTGAACCCGGAGCTCGTTGCGCTGTTTCACCAGGCTTTTGAGCAGGACGACCGGCCTGTGCCGGCCGACTGGGTGCGCGCACTTGACGACCAGCTGCGCGATATGGTGACGTGCAGTGTATCGCGCATACACACTTACCCCGCAGGGATGGCTGAGTGTCCATGGTGCTACTACCAGGCCCGGCGTGGTATACGCTACTTCCTCGACGACAGCTACCTGCAGGCTGCGGCCACCCTGGGCGACATAGACAGTTTTGTAAACGGGTTCCGGATCGAAAAGCTGGAGCTGAAGAAATGGGAGGGCCGGCCTGACTATTCGGGCATAGAGCCTACGCCGGCCGACCCGCGTTTCGGCAGGTACCGCACGTACAAATGGGCCAGTATTTGCTGCCTCGTGACCTTCGCGATCGTGGTTTTTACTATCCACATGAATCCTGTTTTTGCGGTGGCCGCGGTATTGCTGTCTTACGTAGTATACCAGTATTCGGGGTGGACCGTGAAGCTCAATGCCGAGCTCAACAACCGCTCGGTGCTGCACCGGCAGCTACAGCAGGGCGTTGCCGCAGCCATCAGGGAGTATGACCAGCCGGCAGACTATGCCACTTACACCCGTGGGCTGGACACCCTGCAGCGTTATGTAAGCGACTTCAGGCGGCTGCCGGAAGAGCTGGACCGGCGGCGAAAGCTGATGGAAGAGAGCGTCTATAATGAACAGTTGGATGAATACCTGCAACAGTATGATATAGACCGGTTTGAGATACCATCTATAGGTGCAGCCAGGAAGACGGCGCTCGCCAACTGCGGTATCAGAACCGCGGCCGATGTGGCCAGGCTCAGTACCATAAAGGTGCCGGGTATAGGTCCCAAAAACATTCAGTTGCTGCTGAGCTGGCAGCGGCAAATGGCTACCGGATTTGTCTACATTCCCCGGCAGGCGCTGCTTGCGGAGCGGATGCAGGACGTGAACCACGAAGTGGCGACCATCAGGGCGCGACTGGAAAACCTGATTCGCAGGGAATATCAAAGCCTGAATTACCTGCGCCTTAATATCACTAACCGTGCTTCCATACTCGAGAGGCAGATACAGGAGTTACTGCTCCGCGAATACCGTGCCAGGCTGGAACTGGAGGCTTTCAGGCGCCTGGCAGCATAGTTTTTAATTGTTAATGATTAATTGTTAATGGTTAATTTGTGGTCACTTCGTACTGCGGTGCACATGGTTTTGTTTCGGTATGATGGGAAACCGTCCTCATCGTACGCTGAGATGACATTGTCGGACGTTTTTTGAATACACAAATTGCAGCTGAAAGGCTAAATCCGGGCTGGTTACTTCCTGATAATGATCTCGACCCGGCGGTTCATGCGCTGGCCTTCTTCGGTTTCGTTGGTGGCTATCATTTTCGATTCGCCCCAGCCCTTGGCTACGATTTTGTCATTGGGTATGCCGAGAGTCTGGATTTGACGGGACACCTGGGCAGCCCGCTGGTAGGAGAGGGTTTCGTTGATCATTGGTGTGCCCGTATTGTCGGTATAGGCATTGACGTAAATAGTATAGGCTGTGTCGGTGAGGTAGGGGCTGATGACAAGCTTTATGTTTGCTTTTTCGGAGTCGGAGAGCTCTACCCGGTTGACATCGAAGTGCAGCATGGTGAGCAGGCTGTCGGTGACCGGGGCCGGCTTTGCTGTGTCGGGGGCCGGTGGAACATAGTCCTCGGGCAACAACGCCATATTGTGAACGAGGGGGTGCTGCAGGTACTGCCGCTCGAACGAAAGCGTATCACTGATGGCGGTATAACCGGGATGCCAGGCGCTGAGCGCATAGGTATTGCCCAGGTGAAGCGTAATGAGGTAGCTGGCGTCGCCCCGGTTGGTGGGCACCCGGTAAAGCGTATCGCCGGTACGGGCATTGGTGATGTAAATGATAGCGTAGGTGAGCCGCGCACGGGAGAGGCTGTCGTACACCACGCCATACATGTAGCTGACGGGAACGGGCCGTTTATCAGGCGGGAGCGGTACTTCAAACAGGTCATAGTTGCCGGCCGGGCCATCGCGGTCGGAAGAGAAAATAAGTTTGCTGCCGTCGAGCGTGACACATTCGCTTTTCTCGTCGAAGGCCGTATTGATGGGGTAGCCGAGGTTGACGGCGGCAGCATACGTGGAGTCTGTGAGGCGCCGGGCGACGAAGAGGTCTGTGCCACCCATTCCGGGCCAGCCATCGCTCGTGAAGTAAAGTGTCTGGTTATCGGCATCCATGTAGGGTGCAGTCTCATTGCCGGAGGTATTGATAGTGGGGCCTGCATTCACCGGTAGCTGCCAGAGTCCGTCCCGGAAACGGGATATCCATATGTCGTAGCCGCCATATCCTCCGGGCCGGTCGCTGACGAAGTAGAGCTCGCCATTGTCTGGCGACAGCGAAGGCATGCCCTCATAAGCCGGTGTGTTGATGGTGGCGCCGAAGGGCTGCGGCTGCGTCCATTCACTGTCGTTGGCTACGCGGTAGGTCATAAACAGGTCGCAGCCCCCCTCGGCCCAGCCATCGGGGCTTTGGTTTTCGCAGCGGGTAAAGAACAGGTAGTGGCCATCGGCCGATATGAACTGCGACGATTCCTGGTTGGGTGTATTGGGCGGGTCGCCGATGTTGAGGGCATAATACCAGCCGCCACATTCATCGGCGCGGGCGTGGAAGAGGTCTTCGTCCATGTTGTTGACGCGGCGCGTGAAGTAGAGGTCGCCGGTATCAACTGCCATAGAGGGGAACAATTCGGGGAATTCGCTGTTGACCCTGGGGCCGAGGTTTTCGGGTGTCTTGCTGCCGGGAGCGGCAAGCGCCTGGCTTACAAAGAGGCCCTGGGCACGCATCCGGTTCCAGTCGGCGCTGTCTTTGAGCGTGGCATAGGTGGCTATGAGCTGCAGGGCCGCACCGGGCTGGCCGGCATAGATGAGGCTGCGCGCGTAAGGCTTGGCAAATCGGCTGGCGCCATTGCGGCAGCGCTGGGAGGCTTCGCGGAAAATGCGGGCAGCATCGCTGAATTTGTGTGCCTCGAAGTACCACTGGCCTAGCATGCTGTAGCTTTCGGGCGCCGAACGGGATTTCTTGATCGCAAGTTCCATCGCCTTGCACGCTTTATCAGTCTGCTTCTTCGATTTAAGCAGGATAGCCGCAGTATAAAGCCTTCCTGCCTTCTTAGACATTTGGGCTGATGCGGTCGCGCTTATAAATGAACAGAAATAAAGTAAAAATATTATAATCCTCATCCGTTCCGAAAAATACATCAAAAATCCGGAGCATTATTCATTTCCTCGCCTGATTCCTTCCGGAAATCGGCTGGAAGCAGGCAACCCCCGCTAGGTATATGCATGCAGAATGCGGGAGGTTTGCTACCAGGTTTATAATCACGTGCATTCGCACATGCCGGTAATTTGCCTGGCACCAGCGAGGCGAGGGCCAGCGCACGGGAAATCGCGGACATAATGCATAGCAGCAAGTCGGACTATTCAGGTTGACAGCGCAGTCGTAATTGCGGGGAAAGCTGTGTCCTGAAAACTCAATGATGCGATACCTTGGTATATGTGTACCCACGATCGCTGAAGGTGACTTCTACTTCTTCGAGGCGGAACAAATCTCTGAGCTTAGCAGTAAGCCAGGTAAAAAAGGGGAAGGAAAGACGGTTCGCGTGAAAACTGATTTTGTGTGTCATACGCCTTGGTTTATATGGTAAAAATAAAATAAAGGGCTGCCGGTAACAATGATCTCAGTCATAAATACCTATGATTTCGGACGCCTGCTGCTGCTGCACATGGCAGACCTTTGCAGGTAGAAACAGGCAGCATCGGCGGTATTTATGCCCGGCTGCACCAGCGGCAAATACAAAGAGCTATAAAAATCGCAGCAAATTCCATACCAGAAATATTCGGGACAGCGCCTGACTCGAAAAGGAGGGGATTAATAGTCGGGTGGTCTCCTTTTTCTTGTTAATTTTAACTCCCAATATCAGCGCCATGCAGCAAAAACTGAATGCAGAAGACATAAGAAAAGTATGCGATCCGGCTATATTTGACAACCTTCCCAGGCAGGAGGAAACAGCAAGTAAAATAATCATAGGGCAGCAGCGGGCTGTAAAGGCCCTGAAACTGGGCCTGAGCATGAAGGCCCATGGGTTTAACATCTATGTATCGGGCGCGCCCGGCACCGGTAAGCAGACTGCGGTTACCAACTACATAGAGCAACAGGCCATGAGTGAGCCGGCGCCCTGCGATTGGTGCTATGTAAACAACTTTAAAGATACTTACCGGCCAGACAAGCTAAGTATGCCCGCGGGGCATGCCAGCCAGTTTAAGAAGGAGATGAAGGGCCTGGTGCTGGATATGTATAATGCGCTGGTGAAGGCATTTGAGAGTGATGACTATGCAACAAAAAAGGAGAAGATCATCAATTCTTTTGAAGAACTGCAGGCCGGTATTCTGGGCAAAGTGGGTGAAGAGGCAGAGAAGGAATCGTTTACCATCAAGCAGACCCAGACAAGCTTTATCACCATTCCGCTCAAGAACAACAAGCCGGTGACGGAGGAAGAACTGAGAGCGATGCCGGAAAGTGAGCTGGATGAAATAAACCGGAAGCAAAGCAAACTGCAGGAGGATATAGGCGCCGCGCTCCGCGAAATAAGAAAGGCGGAGAAGCTGACCAATGAGCAACTGGACAAACTGGCCAGGGAGATTGCCGCCTACGCAATAGGTAGCCTGATAGAAGAGCTGGCAGAGAAATACAAGGCAGAACCGGGCGTGACAAAATACCTGGTGTCGCTACGCGAAGATATCATGGACAACCTGCCGGAGTTTATGAAATCGCAAAAAATGAATGCCCAGGGCAACGCTGAGAATCCCTTTGTGAAGAGATACGAGGTGAATGTGCTGGTCGACAACAGTGAGACCCAGGGCGCGCCGGTAGTACCGGAGCGAAACCCTACTTATATCAACCTGGTGGGGAGGGTAGAAAAAGAGTCGTACATGGGCGCGCTTGTAACCGACTTTACCATGATCAGGAAGGGTGCGCTGCACAGCGCCAATGGCGGCTATCTTATATTGCGGGCAGACGACCTGCTGCGCAATTATTTTGCATGGGACAGCCTGAAACGGGCCCTGAAGAATAAAGAAATAGTGATAGAAGATGCCACCGAGCAGATGGGCTACCTGACGTCGCGGTCGCTGAAGCCGGAGGCTGTGCCACTGAATGTAAAAGTATTTCTTACGGGCAGCCCGTACATCTACCAGATGCTGTATGAGTATGACCCGGATTTCAGGGAGCTGTTTAAGATAAAGGCTGATTTTGATTCGCAAATGGAGCGGACGGACGAGAACGCCCGGGATTATGGCACCTTCCTGCAGGCGCTGTGCAGCCGCGAGCAATTGCCGCGCGCCGGAAATACGGCTATGGCTAAAATAATAGAGTACAGCTCGCGGCTGGCTGACGACCAGGCGAAGCTGAGCACGAGTTTTGACAAAATATCGGATGTCATCCGGGAAGCCGCCTTTTATGCGGCCGAAGACGGGGCGGCTGAAATAGAAGGCGCCCATGTGATGAAGGCCATAGAAGAAAAGCTCTACCGGAGCAACCTGCTGCAGGAAAAGCTCAACGAGATGATCACCTCGCACCAGATATACATAGATACAGATGAGGAGAAAACCGGCCAGATCAATGGATTGTCGGTGCTGGATATCGGCGATATGTCGTTTGGCATTCCTGCGCGCATCACCTGCTCAGTGAGCCTGGGCAGGAGCGGCGTGATAGCAATAGAGCGGGAAGCAGAGATGAGCGGCCCGATACATACCAAGGGAGTACTAATACTATCGGGCTACCTGTCGTCCAAGTTTATGCAGGACAAGCCGGTGAGCCTGTCGGCGAGGCTGGTATTTGAGCAGAGTTATTCGGGCGTAGAGGGCGATAGTGCCTCGAGTACCGAACTATATGCCATCCTTTCGGCGCTGGCCAACCTGCCTATCAGGCAGGGCATAGCTGTGACCGGATCGGTGAACCAGAAAGGCGAAGTGCAGCCGATAGGCGGGGTCAATGAAAAGATCGAAGGTTATTTTGCGATCTGCAAGCGCATAGGGCTCAATGGGAAGCAGGGCGTTATGGTACCAGGCGCAAATGTGCGTAACATGATGCTGAAGGAGGAGATAGCCGGGGCCGTGCGTGACGGTCACTTCAACATATGGGCAGTAGACTCGATAGACGAAGGGATAGAGATACTCACCGGCGTCAAGGCGGGGAGTATATGGGAAGAAGGTACGGTGTACTACATGGTAGACAGCATGCTCAAAATATATGCCGAGCGCATGAGGGTGTTTGGGGGTGGCGAAGAGGGCTCTGCGCCGGAAATGGAATAAACTGCAGACAGCAGTGTCCAGGGCCAGGCAGTGTTGGTCCGCATCCGGCAGGCCGATGCTCCGAAAAAGAAGCATAGATAAGCGGGGAGGAGCATTGTGCAGGGCGCACAAAACCGGGCAGGAAACTGCGCCCGCGGAAGCGGATCACAGGTCCGTCACCGGTTTGTGCGATGGTCCCGGCAAGCTGGCTTCCGTGGTGCCGGAGTTCTTCAGTTCGACGATCACCGAGAGGATGATAACACTGATGATCGCAGCAAAATAACACCACACAGAAATCAGGTATTGCTCGTAGAAAATGCGGGTAACCACGTAGGCAACCAGGATGGCAATGCCCATAAGGCGAAGCCGTTTGATAGTGGAAATAAGCGGCGGAACGACCGTAACCAGGAAATAGAAAATGCCGAGGTGTTTAAACGGGCCGGGATAATCAACCTGGTATACGATGTGGCTGCACGAGATGGTGGACCGGACCGGCAGGAGGACGAGCGTGATACAGAGAAATGTTGCCACAATTGCGCCTGCAGCGAGCAATCCGCCCATCGCTTTTCTGCGCCTGCTTTCTGTTTCAAGCAGCCATACCGACAGGGGGACCAAAACAGGCCAGACTACCTGGGCGAATACCAGGAATGCATAGGTGGCTACCCGGTCCCAGGGCGCGATGCCGGCATGTGTGAGCGTCAGCCATACAATGCCTTCGGAAAATTGCTGCAGGGCAAACACCAGCGGAATACAGGACAGTACCTTTTGGGGCGTGGTAGCCGATTGCCTGAACGAAATAATGCCGACGGCAGCAATAACTGCGCTGGACCCGAAACTAGCTGTTGCAGAAAAACACATGCCCGGTTTAAATTAAATCCCCCCACAAAATATGGGGAGTGAAATAATATGATGCCGGGTGATTGCAATAATCAGTGGCAAAAAGTGATGAATAACAAAACAGCCACAAGATTACCGCTTCCTCCCGAACCGGTCTATGACGGCCGTCAGCAGCACATTGACCCCGATCAACACTGTGTATCCGGATTATTTGTATTTTGCTGTTTATATGAACAGGCTAAGAATAGAATTTCATAACCCGGCCGGCTCCGTCAATGAGTGGGTCATACATGACATTGAGCAGAAGCTGATGGAATTTCATAGGCGGGACAACGAGATCAGCGGGGTGCAGGTGTTTTTCCGTACGCGCCCCGTGGCATTTGATGGCGATTATATCTGTGCGATGGAGGCAACTATATTCGGAAGTTCGATCATGGTAGAAAGGAATGCAGAAAGCTACCAGGCTGCCGCCGGACTGGTGCTCGAAGAGCTGGGTATGAAAATAGACGAGCAGGTGCAGCGCCAGAAGCGTAATGAGCCGCCCGACGAAATATACAGTTCCGTCAGGGTTTAGAGCGGCCACCGGTGGCACAAGCAGGTATGAGTCGATGTAGCCTTAGTGAGGTAGCGGGAATTCCAGTATGAAAGTTGTTCCTTCGTTTTCGGTACTGGCAAAGCTTATCTTGCCATGCAGGAGCTCTACATATTTCTTCACGATGTTGAGGCCAAGTCCGGTTCCTTGTATGACTTCGGCATTGCGCGCACGGAAAAACCGGGAAAAAATGTAGGGTTGGTCGTCGGCAGGTATACCAATACCGTTGTCTGAGATCGTCAGCGTGATTTTCTCTGGCTGCACGGATAGGTTCCAATGGATGGTCCCGTTCGCGTCAGAATACTTGCTGGCATTTGACAGGAGGTTGAGTACTGTATTTTTAAGGATACCTGCATCCTGCTTAATGCGGACATCCTCATTCAGCGCATACGTTATATGCTGCCCCTTTTTCAGAAAGCCTTCTGCCTCAGAGATGCTTTGTTCAGCAAATTCCCGCAGGCCGAATACGGTGATGTTTGGCTTTACCTGGCCGTGTTCAATCTTGTCGAGCGACAGGAAGTCCTCCAGTATATCCGTGAGCAACCGTACCGACGATTTGATGCGGCTGATATGTTTTGCGCATTTTTCGGAATCCTGCAGCTCAATGTAGTTTTCTAGCAAGCCGGTACTGGCCAGTATGGTGGTAAGCGGGGTGCGGAACTCGTGCGACGCAGTGGCCACAAAGCGGGATTTGAGTTCATTCATCCTCTGCTCCCTTTCCAGCAGGTGCGCAAGATCACGGGTCCGCTTCGTGACTTTTAATTCCAGCTCCTCATTATTCCTTTTCAGCTCGTCTTCTGCCCTTTTTTGGTCGGTTATGTCAATAAGCGTCCACAATTCATACGGTATATCATGCACCTCAATGTACACGTACGACTTGAGTACCGCGATGGGCGACCCGTCTTTGGTGCGGGTCGACAACTCAAATTCGTGTTCTGCCTGTTTTTCGCCGCGGTTGTGCGTGGCCGGGGTCTGTTCGTCCGCGCCGTATTGCCTGAGAACTGTTTCTACGGGCAGGCCGATGACCTCGCCGGGTTTATAGCCAAAAAGACTCAGGAATCTGTCATTTGCATTCGTGATGGTCTTATCTTCGGAGCGCACGATGACCTGTGCCACCGGGTTGCTTACAAATGACTTTTCGAGCCAGGCGTGGTAGCGCCTCAGTTCCTCCTTATTTTTCCATTGTTCGGTTTCGTCAATAACAACAGCTGAGAAAAGGGATCCGGATTCTGTAAGAATGTGGTTATTCAGGTACAGGCACACCACAGATTTATTACCCTTCGCCGGCTCGTCAGAAATCACCAGGCAGGAGTTCTGGTTTTCGGAGGTGGGTTCGTTGTGCCTGGCATCGCAGAGCCGCCACAACTCATCATAGTATTTAGGATTGATCAGTTCTTTGATATTCTGTGGAGCCGGCGCATTGCGATCTATTTTAAATAATTGCTTTGCGGGCCCGTTGATATTGACTATGGTCCCATCTGTATCGAAAATGATCATCCCTTCCACCGAATTATCGAAAAAAGATTTATATATATTTACTGACTGATCTGCCATTTGTATACCGGTTTTGACGGTGTTCAAAATAATTATTGTTTTTTTACATGGTTTATGATTAAGGTCAATGAAATAGGTGACCCGTATCATAGATGTGTTTCTAAACATTGAGTTTTTTTGCCTTGAATAATGCTCAAAACAAATTATGAAAACGATATTGGTTGTAGAAGATAACCCGGCCATACTGGAAGATGTATCCGAGATGCTCGAACTGGCGCGCTACAAAGTAATTACGGCTGTAAATGGAAAGGAAGGGTTTGAGCTGGCTGTAAAGCAGTTGCCGGACCTGATCATCAGCGACATCATGATGCCCGTGGTAGACGGCTTCGGGCTGTTGCACCTGCTCCGGCACGAGTCGCTGACCGAAGCGATACCCGTGATCTTTCTTACTTCGAAGACCGAACGGAACGATTTCCGGAATGCGATGGAATCAGGGGCAGATGATTTTATCACCAAGCCATTCAACAATGACGAACTGCTGAAGGCGATCGAAAACAGGTTTAAAAGACTGGAAGTTATCAAGAAGAACACCACTGCCGAACCGGGCCGCATAGACGAACTGATATCATCGGCTAATAATGAATCTCTCGAGAAGCTGGTAGCCGACCGCGACAGCAGGACGTACCAGAAGAAACAGCTGATCTACAAGGAAGGGCAGACTCCCCATTTCTTATATTTTATAGAAAAGGGTAAAGTGCGAACCTTCAAGATACATGAGGACGGTAAACAACTGGCTGTCGGTTTGTTTAACGAAGGCGACTTTTTCGGCCACCTGGCCCTGCTGGAAGAAACGCCCTACAAAGAAATGGCGCAGGCACTGGAAGAAACCGAACTGGTGCTGATACCCAGGAAGGCATTTGAGGAGCAGGTTGGGAAAAACCTGACCGTAGCACGGCAACTGATAAAAATGCTGGCCAAGAATGTGACGGAGAATGAGGAACACTTGCTGGGTATTGCTTACAACACCCTGCGCAAAAAAGTCGCATCGGCACTCACCAGCCTTTACACAAAATATAAGCCTAAAAAGGACGAGCCTTTTTACATTGATATCTCGAGAGACGAACTATCGTCTATTTCCGGCACCGCAACAGAATCACTGATACGTACGCTGACGGAGTTCCGCAACGAGGGTTTGCTGGATATTAAGAAGGACAACCGGATAGAGATACTCAATCCCAAAAAGCTCGAAAAACTACTCCGGTAAGATTGCCCGCCCGCCCGACTCCAGTATTTTCTTTACCTGCACTATCTGGCCCAGGTGGTAGTGTGTATGCTCAATGATTCCCTGGATGTTGCGGTAGTAACTTCCATATTGCTCATCAGTAAAGGGTTCCCACAGTTTGTGTTCCGGTAGTTGCTCCACGAGGGTGGCAAAGTTTGCGGCGTCAGTCCAGGTCTTGCTCAGTAGCTTTTCCCAATCGGCCTGGCACTGAATGGGAGCGAGATCGAAACTGAATGCATCTTTTGCCTGCAGCGGATGGCCCTGCAGGACCCCGGTGACCGCGCTGATATAGTAATTGGCGTGATACACGAGGGCCGCAATGGAATGGCATTCGGGCAGGCACAGGGTAGCTTGCTGCCAGGATATACCGGCGAGTGCATCCTTCAGATTGACGGAGGTCCAGTTGCCGCCAAAATGTACGTCGCGTATGTGTTTTGCCAGGAGATTTGCCAGCTGCATCGGAGCCCGTTTGAGAGCTAAATTAATGATTTTGGCACTGGCTCTGCAATCCGCACCATATCTGATAAAACTAATGCAAGATTAATATGAAATGTGGACATGTTATCTATGTGATTACTATTTTTATGTTATTGTACACGACTTAAAAATCAGGAGATGAAAAAAATAATGTCTTTTTGGGTTTGCAGCATAGCGAGCCTCCTTCTGGCCCAGGGCTGCAATGCCCCGGCCACCGGCGACAGCAAGAGCGGTGCGGCCACGGCCCAAACGCTGCCCGATGAAGAGAGCATTATGGCGATACTCTACCAGCAGCGTGCTGCCGAGTACAAGGCTCTGTGCTACCAGGCCTACAATATAGCGGAGATGAGGGTCAGGGAAGCAGTGGAGAATAACAAGCATCATGACTCGCTGGCGGTGATAACCGACCTCGATGAGACAGCCCTGAACAACAGCGCTTTCGAGGTGCGGGAATATGACCATGATACCACTTACAACAGCGCTGACTGGGAGAAATGGTGCAAAAGGGGCGAAGCCGGGCCTGTGCCGGGAAGCGTGGCTTTCTTTAAATATGCCGACAGTAAAAAAGTGCACATTTTCTATATTTCAAACAGGGATACATCGGATGTGGCGGCGACCATGCACAACATGGACAGCCTGGGATTTCCCCAGGTAGCAAGGAGCCACTTCCTGTTTAAGGCAGGCAGCGATGGCAGCAAGCAGGGCAGGAGGGACCTGGTAGCTGCATTGCACTATAAAGTAGTAGTACTGCTGGGCGATAACCTGATAGACCTGGATTCGGCATACGATAACCAGTCGTCTGCCATCCGGAATAATGAAGTGGACACAATGGAAGGCAAATGGGGTAAAAACTATATTGTATTCCCGAATGCCAATTATGGCGACTGGGAGAACACGCTTTATGGGTTTAAATATACCTACAGCGTCGCGCAGAAGGATTCCATCAGGAAGAGCTACCTGTATGGTGCAAAGTACTAAAAGATTTCCCGGGGCTGCTACCGGAGATAGATGGTTTTAACCAGCTGATCGAAAAGCACGGTGCAATCTTCGGCAGGAGGGCTGTCCATGAAAGTTACCGAGATGAAATAGCCCGCCTCGGGAATAGAATAACTGCGGGCCCGGACCCTGATGGTGCCGAAATCACCCGTTTTGAGCGTATACCGGAAGCTCGTGTATACACATTCTGTACCGGAGATGGTGACGCTCGTGGCCGGCTGTATGTACACAAAATTGTCGAGCACTGTTTTGAAGGTTTCGGTGTTGGCTGTGAGTATTTGTTTGAATTCCTGGAAGCTCACGGCCGGGTTTTGCCGGATGGTCACTTTGATGGTGGGGGTGAAGCCGGGCGTCACGGTAGCATCGTATTTGGAATAGGCGCAAAGCGAAATCACGCCTTTCCTACTGTCGAGCACCCGTTTCACCTGCTCCTTCGTAAGCCTAAGGGTAGCAAGGGTGTTGTCCTCCGAATCTTTGCCTGCCGTAAACCACTTGTCGGGTTGCTGCATTTTAAAGCCATACGCTTTGTTTTCGTAAAAGGTTTGGCCGTGCAGTGCAAGGCCATGCAGCATGACGAGCAGGGCAGGCAGAAGGTAGCGCATAAGCAGGGATAGTCTGGGATTGATAGCCGGGACAGGGGCGTAAACATAGTGATTTCCTGGCAACTTTTTGGAAGTGTTGCACGAAGGTTTGTATCGCTTTTGGTGTGGCAAAAGAGCCGCAAGGACAGCTCGAAAAAAAGGTTATCCGCAATGGAAATACCTGCTGCAAACTACCCGGGCCCCAACTGGGAATTACCTCAACAGGACGCAAGCGATGAATCTCTGGAACCAAATGCAACGGGTTCCCTGGCGTGCCGTCTTAAAAAATGTGCACATTCTTAAGATATACCACTACGCCAACGATAATTGCTACCAGGACGATCGCAAAGATGGTCATAAAAAAGAAGCCGCTTTTTTGTTCTTCCGGGTTCATATGGCTGGAGACTGTGTCAAAGTTACGAAATATCAATAACATATCAGAATCCCCACTTGATGCGCATATACAGGCTGTTGCCTGCTGACAAATACCCGCCGGATTGCTGCGTATAAAACGATTGCGCAACAAGGTCCAGCACCCAGTTGTTGGAAATCGAATAGCTAAGGTTTGGTAGCACGACCGTCGAGTTGCCGGCAGGCGTATACATCGCGCCGAATGACGCTTTCAGCAACGGTGTAAAGGAGTAAGACAACTGCGCAAAAGCAGTATACCTGAAGGGGAACATATTCTTGGCAGACAGCGTTTCCTGGGTCAGCTGTACAATATTGATGCTGCTGTCCTTGCCCATGCTGTTATAGAGCCCGGACACAAGCAGGTAGATGCCATTTTTAAATCCATAATCTACCGACAAGGACGCTGCGACGGAAGCGGTGTCGGCATAGTTTCCATAGGGCGTAAAGCCCGATACTTCACCCTTGAAGCCGGCGCCCTTTATATTTCCCGCCCATCCCAGGCCGGCAGCATAGTCCTGGTGGTAGATGCCCGTAAATACCTGGAAGTCATAGTTCCATTTGTTGATATGGTACATGAGTGCCTCAATGTCCTGTTGTTGCGTTTTGCCGGGGCTCACGTCCAGCTCGAGCGACGACGAATTGGTGAAGGAATACTGCACCCGTGCTGCATCACTTCCGGGCCGTTCTTCATAATCAAAGTCGAAGTAGTTGAATGTGTTGAAGATATCATTGGGCGTCCACACGGTATTGATACCCCAGTTGATACGCTGCCGGCCCAGGGTTACATCCCACTGCCCGTTGGTATATTCCACGCTGGCACGATCTATGGTACTGTTCATCAGGACAGCATTCTTGTTCACCCAGTTTTTCGATAAATTGATGGGTTCGGCACTGGTTGTTTCCAACGCTGCAAACCCCGGATAGTTCTGCACCAGTTCGCCATAGTAAAGCCGGTTTCTCACCTCCAGCCTGCAATTAAAATGGTCGTCGGGCCGGTACCTGAAATTAAGCCGGTTATGAATCAGGCTGTTGGTCTGCAGCTCGGTGGCACTATTGGCAAAGCTGGCCTGTTCCAGGTATTTCACATACCCCTTTACGGTAAGCTTAGGGACCTTCTTCACGGTAGTATCATCCTGCCCGCGGGCAATAGTATAGCAAACCAGTAAAGCCACCAGGGTAAGTATCCGCATCTTTATTGCTTTGTATCCGAAACTATTTTGCCGTCCACCAGCGTTATGACCCTACGCGCTTTGTCTATCACCCGCTGGTCGTGGGTCGAAAAGATAAAGGTCATCTTGTCTTCCCTGTTGAGTTTTGCCATGATCTCCAGCAGGTTTTCGGTTGATTTGGAGTCGAGGTTCGCAGTGGGTTCATCCGCCAGTATAAAACGGGGTTTTGATGCCAGTGCCCGGGCTACTGCTACGCGCTGCTGCTGCCCGCCGGAGAGCTCCGACGGACGGTTATGAAGTTTGTCATTCAGCCCTACCTCGCCCAGCAGCTGCCGGGCTCGCTGTTCCCGCTCCCGTTTGGGTATTCGCTGCATCAGCATCACAAATTCCACATTCTCTGATGCCGTAAGCACCGGTATCAGGTTGTAGGCCTGGAACACAAACCCGATGTGATGCAGCCGGAAGTCGATGAGTTTATTTTCGCTCATCCTGGTAATATCCACGCCGCTTATCTGCACATCTCCGTGGGTAGGATAATCGAGGCCGCCTACCAGGTTCAGCAGCGTGGTCTTGCCTGAGCCTGATGGCCCCACCAGTGCAGTAAATTCACCTTCTTCTACCCGCAGGTTCACCCCGTTGACTGCATATACAGGTGTCGTATCCGGGTTATAGACTTTCGACAGATCGTGTGTTTCTATGATGTAGCTCATCGTATCAGATTTTGTGTATCGCAGTAGCCGGTTTGAATTGCAATGCTTTCAGTGCAGGGTAAATAGCCGAGAGTACAGCCGTTACTGCTGTCATCACGGTAATGGGCAGAAACATAGAGGTCTGCAGCTGCGGGAATACCCGGTTGCTGAAGCCATATTGCATGAGTCCCTGCGAATAGGAAGACAGGTCGATGCCGTGCCTGCCCAGGTATGCCACGGCCCCTATGGTAAGCAAAATACCCGCGGGTATCCCGGCGCAAGTAAGCAGGATGGTTTCGAGCACCACCATGCTGAAAACGCGTTTTTTGTTCATCCCGATAGCCATCAGCATCCCGAACTCCCGCTGCCGCTCGAGTACCGCCATAAGCATGGTGTTGATGATGCCAAACATCAGCGCCAGCAATATGATGCCGATAAGGATGTACATGATCTGGTCGAAAACGCCGGTCACCAGGGCTATCTCGGGCGATAGCTCGGTCCACGTTTGGATGAGCAGGGCAGGATATTCTTTTTTCAAGCTGCCGGCCATGGCTGCCGCTGTCGTGCCGGATCGCAGCATGACGGCTATTTCGTGAATGCCCTCTCCCGTTTCCAGCAGCGGAGCCAGGTCTTCGAACCGAGTGAATACAGTCGTCTCATCAAAACCGCTGTTCCTTGACCGGAAGATACCCGCTACCCGGAATGAACCCGCCGTAAGATCGCCGTTCCGGGATTGAAATGTGAGTACGACCTTGCTGTGCAGCTTCACGCCCAGCTTTTGGGCCAGTTTTTCGCCCATGACTATCTCGTTGTGCTTACCCTCACTGAAGTAGACGCCTTCCCGCATATCCTGCGCTATGCTGCTGATAGCTTGCTCATCTGCCGCAACAACGCCGTGTATCTCCGCCCCGGTGGCCGTGGATGAAGACGAGATCATACCCGTAGTAATGACCCTGGCGGATACTGCCTTTACATTTACATCTTTTCGCAGGTGCGCTACGATCTGCTGCCCGCTATCGATCGTGAAGTTCGCTGCCTTGTCATCGGGGAATGCCGGGTTATGCATCTGGATATGCGACAGCGTGGTCTCGACTTCTGAATCAATTTCCTGGTTGATCATCCCGACAAAAAACGCCATCATGAACATACCGGCAAACAGGCCGGTAGCTACCGACGCGATCACTACGATGCTGCGCATCTTGTTTCTCCATATGTTTCTCCACGCTATTTTAAAAAGCATACCTAACTGTTTATGGCCTGAATGGCTTTGATTCGGTGTATTTTAAAAATCGCATAAAGCGAGAGTACGACAGCCATCAGCAGCACCACATACCCCTGTATCACAAAATGGGTAATGGAGATGGAGGGCCGGATGACAGGGTCGAAATTGAACTGTTCGCTCTCCCGTGCCCAGTCTCCGCTCATGTGTATGGGGTGTCGCCAGAAGTAAAATACAATGGGGTAGGCGCCGGCTATGCCCAGCAAGGTGCCGGCAATCGACATGATGATCATTTCGAGCACAACGATACCCGACAATATCCTTTTTTTCATGCCTATGGCTATCAAAATCCCGAACTCATGCATCCGTTCATTGAGCATCATCAGGATGGTGCCGAATATGCCGAAGGCAATAACCAGGTACAGCACACCCGACATGATCACGTTCTGGGCCATCTTGGCCTGGAACAACTGGTCGAGCACGGGTATCATTTCTTTCCAGGTCATTATTTCGTACCCGGCGCCAGTCGTTTCAGCGGCCAGGCGGCGTTTCAGCGCTTCGAGCCCGTTTGTATTCCGCACCATGACCGATACCGATGTATTCCTGGCGCCGGTGCTCAGGAAATCGCGGCAGGAAGCCATGGTTAGCCATGCCATCGACTTGTTCATTTCAGGCACCGCCAGCCGCACGATTCCTGTTACGGCATACTTCCCCGCGGCCATTTCACCATGATAACCCTGTCCCAGCAGCACGACCGTATCATGCAGTTTCAGTTTCAGGTATTTTGCCAGCCCTTCGGCCAGCAGTATTCCCCGTTCGCTGTCGTGCAGGTACCGGCCAGCTATGATCTTCTTTCCCAGGTGCGATACCGTATTTTCCTGCCCCGGCTCAATTCCGGTAACCAGGATACCCTTTGTCTGTTCGCCCGATGACGCCAATGCAAACGACTCCAGGTGCGGCGACCAGGATGTGATCTCGCGATCACCATTCAGCAGGGCCGTCAGCCCGGGATTTTCCTCAAAGGTGCTGTCGATGGATTTACTGGCCCAGTAACCTATATGGTGCACCTGCAGGTAGCCGCAGGAAAGGCTCACGGTATCGGCTATCATTTTTTCAAACATACCGATGACCATCACCCGCATGATGATGGCAAATACCACGGCAAAGAAAATGGAAGAGACGGTAATCAGCGTTCTCCTCCTGCTGCGCCACATGTTCCGCCATGCCAGTTTCAGATACATCATTTTACCTTCTTCATGTTTTCGGTGGTGAATACGTCATCGCCCAGTGGTTTGTCGAACACGGCGCTGTTGTAGATGATGGCTGTTTCCTGTCCGTTCCGGCCGGCCGGTATCATTTCCATTTTAGTCGCCATCAGCCTGCCGCCCATGGTCCTTATCCCGGAGCACTGCAGTATGTTGATGAGTTTATTGTCTTCGTCAAAAAACTCCAGGCGCAGCTCCAGGTAGTCTTTCTGGTCCACCCACATGTTCACTTTGCTCCATACCACAGCAGCCTGCGGCAGGGGTATCATTTCTATCTTCCAGCATTTGCGGCCTTCTATCATACTGTCGCCGGCAATTCTGTGCATATAGTCATCTATCCTCGACGATGCTTTTACGAGATCATCGTTTGTGAAGTCAGTGCCCATCCAGCTCTGGGCCATCATGGAGGGTGGCAGCTTCACCGTGCGCTCAATCCCGGGCAGCCAGTTCCATATTTCTTTCACGCGCTTCAGAAATACAGTGCCGGCGTCCTTGGCGGGGGCCGTGACCACCATGAGCGAATACTGCTCTCCCTTGGTCCATGCTTTGATACTCATAGAGCGCGTCCACGAAGGGCGTATGATCTGAATGGTCATTTCGCAGACCGACGACAGCCCGTGGATATTGTTTTCGGCCCGGGTCACGATCGCCTTGGCATCCTGGGCCCGGGACGAATGTGGCAGGCTAGGTAAAATCGCTGCCAGGAGCAGTCCGCAGTACGTGGTTTTGAGTGTCATAAGCATCCGGTTATCGCAAAGAAATCGTCTATTGTTTTGTTGTAGCCGTTGATGCAATCCGCTTCAAGGTTGTAGTCATCCGAAACGAAGAGCCTCATTTCTGAACCTTGCAGCATCCAGAACAGGCATTCAGCCAGCAGGGCAGGGTCCTTTCCCGGCGGCAGCCGGTTGTGCTTTTGCAGGCCGGTGAAGCATTTTACCAGGAACATTTTTTCCTCCTGCATCAGCTCTTCTATCGATTGTTTGAGCCCGTCATTCTCATTGATGGCTTCCAGGAAAAACAGCAGCCTGTTTACCTTCAAAGACCGGGTATGGGTGATCTTTTTGAAGCCTTGTATCTGCGCCAGCTTGCCCCTGACAAAGAGTTCCCGGAATGTTTCCCGGTCGGTTACGCAGTCCTCCGGCGATTCCACCGCGGGCTGGCGCGTAGTATCAAGCAGGAATCCGAAAACACCTTCCAGCAGTTCATCCTTCGACGCGAAATGATGGTAAATCGCCCCCTTCGAGAGGCCCGTTTTCTTCATCAGGTCCTGGTACGTAACCGCCCTGTAGCCCTTTTTGAGAAACAACTGCAGGGCATTTTTCAGGATCACATGCTTGGTGTCGCGTACTTCAGCAGCTTTCTTCATTTCAAATAAACCGACCATCCGGTTTGCAAAGTTGCGTATTTATTCAGTGCCATTGAAATTAATTCTCGGTAAACTCTGGGAGAATCCGGGGAAACCCGCCGGGACGGTGCCGGTAACGGCAAGCAAAACGCATTTTATGGATGATCGTAGCCGGGCCACTCCCGGCATGCGCGCTGCAAAGTTTGCAGGCGGGCTAGGCTCCGGCACATGCATTGCTGTAGGCTGGCGTACTAAATAACTCCCTGTTTGTGGGGGGGCGCTTTCAATAGATCAAGACCTGCTCGCACCAAACGCCGTGGCCGGTAGCTGCGGAGATGAAATAGATGCCGGCCGGGGCGCCGCTCTCCAGTATGATCGGCTTATTGGTCAGGGTCGTGGTTCTTAGTATTTTCCGGCCATCGAGACTGGTCATGGTCAGGATGGCTTCTTCGTTTTCCTGTGATCGAACCGTACAAGTGAAGTTGCCGGTATTGGGGTTGGGCTGCAGTATCAGGCCATCTCTTACCACCGGATTCACCTGCTGTATGCCATCGGGGCAGGTGGCGACTACCACAACCGGAAACAACGCCGTTCGGCTGCCGCACGCATTCGTGACTGTGTATCGAATCGTGTCCAGGCCCGCGGCAATGCCGGACACACTCCCCGATACAACCAGGGCACGCATATTGGATGCGCTCCAGGCGCCCCCCGCAGCTGTATCGGCAAGCAGCGTTTGGTGGCGCGTGCATACGCTGTCGTGGCCGGTAATAGCACCTGCATCGGGGAGGGTTGTATCGACAGTGATCCGTATTGCGTTCGAAACCGTCGTAACCGCGTCGCCGAGCAGGTAAGTAAGCACGCAGGTGATCACATCGCCGTTGTGCAGCATCGTTGTAGTGTAGCTGGATGTGCCGGTACCCGTATTGCTGTTGTTTAGTTTCCATTGGTACACCGGGGCAGCTGCATCGTTTGTAACGACGGCCGTAAACGACTTTGCGGCACCGGCACAGATAGTATCAGACGTGGTAGACGCGATCGAAATACGGGGCAGCGTGATTTTCCGCAGCCTGTAGTTGCCCCAGTCGCAGACATAGATGTTGCCCTGCCTGTCGAGGTTCACACCCATGGGCAGGTAGAACGCTGCGCCGGTGGCAGGCCCGCCGTCGCCGGCATAACCTTCGGCGCCGGTGCCCGCAATGGTTTGAATTATACCCAGGGTGTCTATCCTGCGTATGCGGTTGTTGCCGTGGTCGGATATATACAGGTTCAGCGCGCTGTCTACCGCTATATCCGCCGGGCTGGATAGCGAGGCTGCTGTGGCCGGGCCGCCGTCTCCGCTGAACCCCATAGTATTGTTCCCGGCAATGGTGTGTATGATACCATCGGCTGCGTTCACTTTCCGCACGCAATTGCAGTTGTCGATAGCAATGTAGAGGTTGCCGTATTTGTCGAGAGCCAGGCCGCCGGGGGCTTGTATCTGCGCCAGCGTGGCCGGTCCCCCATCGCCGGTATATGCAGTTCCCCCTGTGCCGGCAATGGTCGTGATGATGCCCGACGTGTCTATTTTGCGCACCCGGGCATTACCGCCGTCGGCAGCATAAATGTTTCCGGCCGTATCGGCGACCAGGTCTATAAGCCCTGTGAACTCAGCGGCCGTAGCAGGCCCGCCGTCTCCCGCGAAGCCAATGATGCCATTGCCCGCATACGTACTAATGTTGCCCGCAGTATCTACTTTACGGATACGGCTGTTATTGGCATCGGCTATATAGAGATTGCCTTTCCGGTCCATCGTTACGCCCCTGGGGCTGGTCAGGTGCGCCAGCGTGGCCGGTCCGCCATCGCCGCCAAATGCAGGTGCGCCATCACCCGCAAAAGTGCTGATGATACCGGCTGTATTGATCTCGCGGATCCGGTCATTGAAGTTGTCTGACACGATTAGGTTGCCGGCGGTGTCGGCAACCCCGAAATGCAGGTATTCAACCGAGGCTGCCGTACCCGGCCCGCCATCGCCACCATAATTAAATACGCCGTTGCCGGCAATAGTCGTTATGATCTGCGCACCGGCATCCGGGCACCAGAATGCGAGGCACAGCATGAAACCGGCAAGGCGCAATATGGGTGCATTCATTCGCATAACGGGAGCGCTCCGATCTCCTGCGTAACAAATGCAGGACGGCGGGCAGACACTAAAGATACTGAAAAATAGAGAAGCGTATTTGCTACAGATATACGGTGGCACTCAGGCCACAACTGTATAATCGACTTCGGCCTGCCCTGGCCAGAGCTATAGTATTTGGATTTAAACGGCCGTCGACGATTCCCGGCTGACAGCGATCAATAAGATTCCTGCATTTCGTAATTATTTTGCAACCGATTCTTAACCGGAAAACAGGCAACAGCATGGAGAAAATTGATTTTAAAAAGGAGCTTCCCGCATACAAAGCCAGGGTCGGGAAGCCTGAATTATTGACGATACCGGCCATGAACTACCTGGAAATAGATGGCTCCGGTGATCCGAACAACTCGGTTGCGTTTCAGCAGGCTATCGAAGCGCTCTACACCGTAGCCTACACCCTGAAGTTTATGATAAAAAAACAGCAGGGTATCGACTATGGCGTGCTGCCACTGGAGGCCCTCTGGTGGGCCGATGACATGAATGACTTTATGTTTGCCCGAAAAGATAAGTGGAAATGGACCACCATGATCATGCAGCCGCCATACGTTACCGGTCCGCTTTTCGAGGATGCTGTGGCCGTTGCCGGTAATAAAAAGGAACTTCCCGCCTTACCCGGGCTACGACTGGCTGGCCTGGAGGAGGGTTTGTGCGTACAGGTGCTCTACGTAGGGCCATATGCCGATGAAGGACCAACAATTCTGAACCTCCACCAGTTTGCAGCAGGCAATGGCTGCCACCTGGGCGGCAAGCACCATGAAATATACCTGAATGACCAGCGCAAAACGGCCCCGGAAAAATTAAAGACCATTATCAGGCAGCCGGTTCTGAAGGGTTGAATCTTGCTTCTGCCATTATCTTCATCGTCGCCACGCCCTCAATGACGGGCCGGTATTGCAATGCGACCGAGCCTGGTCTATATTTTTGATCGCAGTTTTCCGGGAAACTCAAATGGTAAAATAATGTTTTCTACATTGCAGACACTTTTACTGCACCAACCTGCCAGGTGATGATGAAAAAGCTGATGCTCGTAGTTTTCTGTTTTTACTGGATCGCCTCCCCGGCCCAAAATGGCTTTTATCTGCAGCCACAGCTAGGTGTGGGTAGTTCTGGTGTGCTTGCCCACGATAATCTTAAGCTGGGCACGTATCAGGACGAGGGCCGCAGCAGCGTCTCCGTCGCTGATGCAGAGCTGGGTATAGGTTACAGGTTAAACCGGCTGGAACTGAGTTCCGGTATCTTTTTTCTCCGATCCGGCTACTTCGAGCATACCCTCAGCGGCTACTCTTTCCTGACCGACACCAGGACTACGCAATACTACAAGCACATCTCGCTTCCCGCTATAGCCAGTTACAGGTTCCTGTTTGGAAAACGGTTCAGTGTCGCACCCGGTTTTGGTTACGAAATCTCTTATAACTATGCCGACCAGAAAACAATGGATCAGAACGGTACGGTGTCGAAGGAAACACTGACCGGGAGTGCATTTACCAGTCAGTATCAGGGCGTAAGCCTCTGGGCGCTTGTCCGCGTAGGATTGGAATATAAGCTCGGTAAAACGGTGCAGCTTGTAGCCGGTCCCGAACTGCACGATATGCTCACCTCTATGCTGCCGGCGGGCTACAATGTGGCTGCCTACCAGTATAGCCGGATATTTTCGTTGGATGCGGGCATCCAGTGGAGCCTCGCTAAAAGGTAAAAACCGGTCTTACGGGCGACCTATGGCACACAAGGCCCGGAGGCAACCACCGAAAGCGCAGACGCATACTTGGGTAGTGGGCTTCCGGGAGCTGAAAACCACGCGCCACGCTGGGTATTGGGTAACCAAACTAAATGATTTGAAATGAAATATGCTTATGCCGTGTTGCTGCTGCTGTCAGTCCCGGTCCTCACCAGTGCCCAAAAGAGCAGTTTCTATGCCGACGCCGGGATATGCCTGGCCTATCTCGATCCGGGGACTTCCGCGACCTACAACTACAACTGCAATAAGCATATCGCATTAGGGGCCGGTCTGCAGGAATACTCGTTTCATACCACGCTCACCAATGCGCACCAGCTTACTTCGGCCGTGTTTGGCGAGATGCGCTACAATATGCGCCGGCGAAAAAAAGGCCAGTACTTTTCAATGCTCGACATGGGTATCGATTTCTATAGGCACAATGACAGCTACTACCGCGATGGGGAGAAGACCTACACCGTGCCTGGCAACAATGGTTTCTATACCGGGTTGGCGTTTGGGTACGTGCACTACACCACCAGGCGCCACGGAGGGCCTTACTGCTCCTTAAAAATGATCTCGAACTGGTACAGGTCCAACAGCTATGATGCGGCAACCAATGAGTACGGCCACGGCGGATCCAGCGATGGTACCCTGGTCGTTTCCGTCGGTTTCAGGTTTTAGGCGGGCCCAGTGCGCACCATCAAAACCACTGCTGTGATCTTCGATTCGGGAGCCGGTTCGGTTCCGGTTGCGCGAGGCGGGTTACTGGGGATCTTCCTGCACCACTACCAGCTTCAGGCCTCACCGCTATTTTCAATCAGGTTGCCGGCCTCACCATACCCGATGCTTAGCTGAATAAGAATGCCACATCTTCCTTCGTGAGGTTTTTTACAAGCGATGCATCTTCACTGATCAGTTCGGCTGCCAGTTGTTTTTTCTTTTGCTGCAGGAGCATTATTTTTTCTTCTACAGTGCCCTTGCAGATCATTCTGTAGGCAAATACTTTATGCACCTGCCCGATGCGGTGCGTGCGGTCTACAGCCTGCGCTTCGGCAGCCGGGTTCCACCACGGGTCTACCAGGTATACGTAGTCGGCGGCAGTAAGGTTAAGCCCCGTGCCTCCGGCTTTCAGCGATATCAGGAATACCCGGATCGCCGGGTCATTCTGAAACCTGTCTACAGCTTCTTTTCTTTTGGCAGCGGGCGTGCCGCCATCCAGGTAGGTATAAGGCACAGATTCGCTCTGCATGCGCTCTTCCAGCAGGTGCAGCATTTCTGTAAACTGCGAGAATACAAGCAGTTTGTGGCCACCGGCATTTTCTGCTATTTCCCGCATCAGCTCATCGGCCTTTACGCTTTGGGTGGTGGTAATTGCCTTGTTTTTAAGCAGCGCAGGGCTATCGCATATCTGCCGCAGGCGCAGCAGTCCTTCCAGCACATAGATGCCGGCTTTGTTGATGCCTACCTCTTCTATTTTATCCAGCAGGGCGCTGCGGAACTGGTTTTTATAGTCATCATATACAGCCATCTGCTCCGGCTCCATATGGCACCACACTATGCTTTCTGTTTTGTCGGGCAGGTCGCGGGCCACCTGCTCCTTGGTGCGGCGCAGCAGGAAGGGGTAGATCAGCTTGCGCAGCAGCGCACTCTTCGCGCTATTGCCGCCCTTGTCGATGGGGTTGGCAAATTCTGTCCTGAAAAATTCGCGGCTGCCCAGCAGGCCCGGATTGATGAAGTTGAACTGGGCATACAGGTCGTACGTATTGTTCTGAACCGGTGTGCCGCTCAGTATCATCCTGTTTTTGCTTCTCAGCAGCTGCAGGGCCCGTGTCGTGAGCGATTCGGGGTTTTTGATGGCCTGGCTCTCATCCAGCAGCACATAGTGCCAGTCAAATTCGCGGAGGTGATGCAGGTCGTTTCTGATCGTGCCATAGCTGGTTACGATCACATCATAGGCGGCAAAGAGCGCGGGGGTAAACGCCCTTTCGTTGCCGTAATAGATATAGAACTTCAGCGAAGGGCAGAATTTGCGCAACTCGTTTTCCCAGTTGTAGAGCAGCGATGTGGGGCATACAACGAGGTGCGTGCTGCCTGTGTGTTTTTCTTTGAGGTATTGCAAAAAGGTAATCGCCTGCAGGGTCTTGCCCAGGCCCATGTCGTCGGCCAGGCAGCCACCCCAGCCCAGTTCGTCCAGGGTATGAAACCACTGAAACCCGCTCAGCTGGTAAGGGCGCAGCGTTGCTTTTACGGCAGCAGGGGGCTGCACGCTTTCCAGGGTGCCTATCCGTTTCAGGCGTTCTTTTTTTTCGGCTATTTCCTGCTGCACGGCCGCATTCCGCTCACTTTCCGGCAGCTGGTCGAGCAGGGTATAGTGCAGCTTGCTGATGCGCAGTTTGCCGTCTTTTTGTTCGCTGCCCATTTTCAGCAGCGCCTCATAGGGTAGCAGCATATCGGTTGCCAGTACGCCCACTGTGCCGTCGCTCAGCGCCACCATGTTCTGTCCGGTGGCCAGCGCACGCCGCAGCCCCTGCATGGGCACCACCTGGTCGCCAAACGAGAGCTCGATCTGCACGTCAAACCAGTCAATACCGCTCCCGGCGCTCACTTCCAGCCTGGGCTTGTACAGGCTGAACCGGTGAGTCTTAAGGGCTTCCATACCGGTTACTTCAATATTTTTATCGCGTAGCCCGGCCACGGTGTCTACAAACCAGTTGCGCTTCATCGTGTCTTCAAACGGCAGAAAAAAGAAGTTATTCAGGGTCGGTTTTTCAAATTTCGGGTGCAGGCCCCTCATGCTTTCAAAAAACGCACGCTCCGCAGCCGTGTTCCGTACCACGATGCGCACCCCGCTCCCGGGCCCCGACTGCATAATGTGCTCAGGGTTGGGATCGTAGTTTACCACGGTGCCCGCATAGTCATACCGTGGCTGAACGATGAGGAATTTGCCATCCATCTCGCGCAGGAAAACCTGTGGTACCGGCACTACTTCTACCGCTTCTGCGAGCAGAGACGCAGGTGCCTCTACCTTGTGGTTGCGCTGCAGCTGCGGAATGATTTGCTTAACGACCCGCTCCCTGCTGCTCACCGGGATGTGCATGCT
>Ga0364860_10201_pt1 | contig 46835 bp, 36 predicted proteins | sample ExccelAu500001D4_FD_206916 | JGI IMG/M metagenome (GOLD analysis project Ga0364860, IMG submission 206916) | Enriched cells from Trout Bog Lake Hypolimnion, Wisconsin, USA - BchlTB.Aug20.5000.01 .D4 | ecosystem: Environmental > Aquatic > Freshwater > Lake > Hypolimnion/Profundal zone | place: USA...
TTTGATTTTTAAGTAAAACGCTATGAAAATTATAGCAATATGATTATCATTATGTTTATTGCTCATTACTTATTAACATTGAGTGCTTATGAATCTACGAGGTATGAATAAAGCCGCTCTTAGTCGCATTCATCTTGTTGGGGCTTGCTTGTTTCTGTTGGCGTGTGGAAAGGGGCTGGAGAATGAACGCTTTACCGCTTTGTCAGACTTGTCTGGCCAGACGGAGGAGTTTGAAGCAATCCTGACTTGTGGAGTTGATTCCGTCATTCAATCTTGTTTTTCAGGTGGCGTGAGTAATTCCAATACCAGATTTGAAATCAAAAACGCAGGCAGGTTTACTATGTACGATGCGCTTAGCTTGCACCAGCTTGGTAAAAAAGGGAATGATGGATATAGTTTGCATATTCCTTTGAGTAAGCACTATGCAATTCGGGCGCAGAATTCCAGCTCTGATTTTCTTCTCAACCTTAAAATTATCGACGCCTCAGGCACTGTCCGATTTCAAAAAAGCGTTGGCAGATACGGCTTGATCGAAGCTGAAAATTAACAAGTAACATTTTTATTTTTTAATTTTCTAGCTTGATGTAGAAGGTATCCTACGTTTCTGGCAAGGTGAATGTCCAATCTGGTATCAAAACCGCTGAGTGAGCGTCATTTACTCACTTTCGCTGGGCGTTGTATGGCGAGTTTTTTTGAAGGCAGCTCAAAATAGAAGCTGCCGGAGAGGGGGAAGATACTGTTGTCGATTGAATTTCAAACCGATGTGGTATCTGACCCACTCGCTTTTAAGTCAGAGTGATCACTCTGACCACTCTGATCAATCGCGGAAATTGTTGAATTCCAGCGGGAGATCTTTGATTTCTTTGCGCAGCAACGCCATTGCAGCTTGCAGATCATCGCGCTTTGCGCCTTGTACACGCACGGCATCGCCTTGAATGCTGGCTTGTACTTTCATTTTGCTATCTTTGATCGCTTTGACAATTTTCTTTGCATCTTCGGTTTCGATGCCATTTTTTACTTTGATGACTTGTTTGACTTTATCGCCGCCAATTTTTTCTACCTTACCCATGTCGAGAAAGCGTACGTCGACCTTGCGTTTACCGAGCGTCTGAGTCAGTTCGACGTTGATCTGGTCTAAGTGAAAATCGGAATCGCCATAGACGATAATTTCGCGCTCTTTGTCTTTGAGTTCGATCTTGGCGCTGGTACCTTTGAGGTCGAAGCGATTCGTGATCACTTTGTTCGATTGCGTTACCGCATTCTTTACTTCTTCCATGTTTGCTTCAGAGACGGTATCAAATGAGGGCATAGTGCTTCCTTGGTGAAAAAATAAATATAGCGCATTTTATCAAATGCAGGACGCTTACAAAGCCTAACAGCTATAATTTGCGACTTATGACGACTATTAATACCCTTTCTTACAATGTTTCTCTGCAAAAGCTCAATACTTTTGGTATTGCGGCGCAGGCTAAATTATTTTTACCAGTGCAAGAGTTGGCGCAATTACAGGCGGTGCGCGACGATACTTTCTTGTCGCAATTGCCACGTTTAATTCTCGGCGGCGGCAGTAATCTGGTGTTGTCTGACCAGGTTGATGCGCTGGTTTTGCACATGTGTTTGCAGGGCAGGCAACTTGTTTCTGAAGATGCAGAGTTCTATTATGTGAAAGCAGCCGCTGGCGAAAATTGGCATGAATTTGTTCAGTGGACACTCAAGCAGGGTTGGCCGGGCTTAGAAAATTTATCCCTGATTCCAGGGACGGTAGGAGCCGCACCAATACAAAATATTGGTGCCTACGGCCTTGAAATTCAGGATGTTTTTCACAGTCTGGAAGCATTTGATTTCGCTTCGGGTGAGGTCGTCGTTATGGATAAAGCGGCTTGCTTGTTTGCTTATCGTGACAGCATTTTTAAACAAAGCTTGCGCGATCGCATGGTCATTTTAAATGTAAGCTTTGCGCTACCGAAATTGTGGACACCAAGGCTTGCGTATGCAGATGTGAAGAAATGGCTGGAGCAGGCGCACATTGCACAAGCAAACGCCATGCAGATTAGTCAGGCGATTATCGCCATCCGTCGATCCAAGTTGCCTGATCCTCAAGTGACAGGCAATGCCGGGAGTTTTTTTAAGAATCCGGTCGTGTCAGCCCATATCCGTCATTCTTTGTCAGAGCAATTCCCGACATTGGTGAGTTATCTTCAACCTACAGGCGATTACAAACTAGCAGCGGGCTGGTTGATTGAGCAAACTGGTTGGAAAGGGCGCAGCTTGGGGGCGGCAGGTGTCTATGAAAAGCAAGCCTTGGTATTAGTTAATCGCGGATGCGCCACTGGTACCGAGGTAAAGCAGTTGGCGCAGGCAATTCAAGCCGATGTGCTGAAAAAATTTGGTGTTGCGTTAGAAATCGAACCTAATTTTTATTGAATTCAGCGCAAGCTCATGAACGGGTGCTTTAGGGGGAATTAATATACTCCCTACTTTAGTTCCCGTTGTTTGCTTATTCTCATTGATTCCACATAGGTCTGGGAAATATACTCCCTCTGGGTATATAACCGCACTTGCCGTTGATAAAAATCAGCAACTTGTTGTGATAGTCATTTCATTCACTATAATGGAGTTCATGCCAATAGAGAAATCGGCTGCGGTGATGAAAGTGTTCCATTCATCAATTGTTTAAGTCCTTTTTTGAGCTGTAATAATGGAGTGCAAATTTGCGTGTTAACGATTGTCAAAAAAAGCTTAATTAATCTGTAACTGATGCGATAATGAATCGGTCATCGAGAAAAAATATGGCTATTATGAAGATGATAAATAACCACTTTTTGCTCTATGGATAAGTTCTCAGTCTTGTTGGCTATGTCAACTTTTGATAAAAATATTAAGTTTTAGTCTTCATCAAACGTTATTCATTTATCTTGATACGCGAAAAAAGAAAATTACGGGATGCGTTGTTGATCAGTATTAGCGATCTTCGCGTCGGTATGTTTGTGGTCGAACTCGATCGGCCATGGGAAAAAACGTCTTTTATGCTGCAAGGCTTTTTATTGACTGAGCTGCTCGATTGTCAGACATTACAAAGCATGGTACGCGAGTTAACCATCGATCCAAGTCGCAGTGACCCGGCTTCCTTGTTGCATTTACCCTGGGATAGCGTTCATCTTCCTCCGGATGATGAGGCGCCTGCAACGGAACCACAAACAACGATACGCGTGAGTTATTCCGCACCGCCTGCAAAAATTGATGAGACTTATAGCCTGGGTGCCGTTGCAAATGGGGTGAAACAAATATGGCAGGCATTTACCAGCGTCCAATACGAATCCCCAGAACGCAAAAAAAGTCATCGTTCTCAAGTCACTTTGAACCATTCTGCACAAAATTTTTCTCAGCCTGCGCCTTATTATTTACGTTATGCAAGCGTTGTCAGTGCGACGCAAGAAGTAAGCATGGCAGAACGCAGTGCGCAACTCGTGCCACCTTCGACGGCTACTTTTAGTCAATTTATTGAAGAGCTATATCCTCGTGATGTGGTCTACGCACCGCTTGATTTTTACGAACGGATACAAGGATGGATCATCAAGTGGAAAGCCGCCAAACCTTATAAAAGTACGCGTGAACAGCAACAGTTCATTGCACGTAAAAAGCATCCGGAATACATCCCCTCGACGCTCAACCTGGTGATCTATAAAGACCGGGCACCGATGCAAGAAGAAATCAAGCAAGCCACGGTTGCCGTCAGCAGAACGCAGGAGTTTTTAGCGAAAATGTCTGATGATATTCACGAAGGAAAAGAACTCGAGCTTGATCAGGTACGGCCGGCAGTGCAATTGTTGACCGAAAGTGTGATTGCAAATCCCTCGGCCTTGATGTGGCTGATCAGGATGCAAAGCGAGGACGTGGAAACCTATGCGCACGGTTTAAAAGTTGCTGTGTATTTGATGACTTTAGGGCGGCACTTAGGTTTTGCAAGACAGCAACTCAATGAGCTGGGGATGATAGGTCTGCTGATGGATGTTGGCAAGCTCAGCATGCCGGAAGAAATTTTAAAAAAACCAGCAAAGCTGGATGATGAAGAACGTCGCATCGTCTGCGAACATGTTGCTACCAGCCTTCATAAATTACAGCAAAACGAGCCACTCTCGCATAACGTCTATCTGGGTATCAGTCAGCATCATGAGCGCTTGGATGGCACTGGCTATCCCCAGGGATTAAAAGCCGAAGAAATCAGCATCTATGGCCGTATGGCTGCTATTGTTGATAGTTTTGCAGCGATGACGTCCGCGCGTGCCTACGATGCGACACGTTCAGCTTTTGATGCGATGAAAGAATTGTTCAGACAAGCAGAATCTGAATTACATGCACCGTTGGTTGAGGAGTTTGTGCAGGCGATAGGAATTTTCCCGATTGGCAGTATGATAGAACTGTCTACCGGTGAAGCAGCAATTGTGCTCGAAATTAATAAATTGCGCCGCCTGGAACCACAAATTCTGGTACTGACGAATGCTGATAAAGAAGCACTGGTCCATCCGTGGGTATTAAATCTGATGTATCAGCCTCCCGATGCAGAGCCGGTCCGGATCTTGCGCGGCCTTCCGGATGGCGCGTATGGCATCGATAGTCGTAGTTTTTATGTCGCTAAATCATGAACACTTACGTACCTGTTTCTACAGAAGGCGAACCGCATTGTCTGGCTTCATGCAGCGAGTTTTCTGGACAATTACAAGCGGAAATAGTACAGGCAACCGCCAATAAAATTCTTGGTTTGATGGTGATCAATTTGCAGCGTAGCGACAGAATCGCAGCGCTCATGTCGGAGAAACAAGCAGGGCAATTACAAGACAATTTGTGGCAGCGATTAAAGCCGGTATTACGGTCTCGCGACAGGATGGTGTTTGTCAGTCCAAATGAATGTTGGTTAATGTTGCCTGATTTGTCTGTTCCTGCACTGGCTATACTCGCAGCACATCGATTATTAAGCGTGCTGGAAGCACCGATGCCTGAAGAAAATAGTCATGTTTACTTCACGCCTTGCATTGGGATCGTTTGTACTCCGTTCGAAGGTTTAAATGCGCTGACAATGTTGCGTATGGCAGATAATGCGCAAAAAAAAGCATTTAGTGAGCATCAAAAATTCTGTGTCGCGAGCGGCGATATTCAGGCAAATTTACTTCCTGAAAATTTACCAAAAGTGGTCGCTGAAGTCATTGAAGCGAATGCACTGAATGTGGTCTACCAGCCTAAGATCGACCTGAGCACGATGCGCGTTCATTCCGTTGAAGCCTTAGTGCGGTGGCCATCAGATCATCCGGAGTATATTCCTGTGAATGTTCTGATTGAGACGGTTGAGCGTTACGGTTTAGTTGAAGCGTTAACACTCCAGGTTCTCAATACCGTTTTACGTGAATCTTCGCAGTGGAAAAACGTAGGCCTCGATGTACTGATCTGGGTTAATTTGTCTGCCAGACTTTTGGCCCACACGCATCTGATTGCAACGCTCTCGCATAAAATGGATATCTGGCTAACACATCCATCAAAGATCGGACTGGAAATTACTGAAAGTGCCTTGATTCAGGATGTGACGCAAACGACGGAAGTTTTATCTGAATTAAAGCGACTTGGATTTCAATTGTCGATTGATGATTTTGGTACTGGCTATTCTTCATTCGCCTATTTACGTCGGTTTCCTATTGATGAATTAAAAATCGATAAAATGTTTGTCCAGGGAATGACGGCGTCGCTGCAAGACAGACAAATCGTAAAGAGCATCATCGATCTGGCACATAATTTTGGCTTGCCAGTCGTAGCAGAAGGGGTAGAGGAAGAGCAGACGTTATTAGCGCTCAAAAAAATGGGGTGTGAGCAAATTCAGGGATTTTATTTTGCTAAGCCCATGCCTGCAGAACAGTTAGTGGCGTGGTGTACCGAATTCCATCGTACTCATGGCGCCTGAACTTGTGTTGTTAATGGCAGCTCAGACTTTTCATTTGCAATTCGAGTTTTTGCTTTTGCTCGCGTAAAATTGCCGCTGTTGTGCCCGTCTTATCGCTGAGCTTTACGCTATTCATACCCGCGACGAACTCGACAAGTTGTTTGCATACGGCATCATTAGACGAGTTGTTACTATTGGATTTTTCCGCATTGCTGGCGCCGATTGCCTTAGCATCCTGCATCGGTGTCGTTACCGTTTTTCCAGTGTCTTTTTCTTTGGCGCTCATGCACTCTTTTTCTATGGCCGCTCTGATGTCCGAGGCATTTCCCTGTTGTGCATAGACATCTTTGATGAGTTGCTTGCGGTAATCGCCTTCTGCATCGACTAATAACCTGTCTTGCGTTGCTCCTGCTCCTCGCATCGAGATAATTCGTTTAGCGTCATCGCCTCTTTGTCTGCATTGGGCGTCAATCTCCGGCGTGTCCAGACTCTCCTTCCCAGTGGCCTTTGTGGTTCCCTGTGCTTTTTGCGTCTGGTCATTCGCACCGCAGGGTTTATCTTGAAACGAGCTTCCACAATGATAGACGGTTCTTGCATTGACGGATTGACTTGCAAGCAACGTACAGATCAGGCCCAGTAATCGTAAGATGGACAAGATAGGTAAAACCGGCAATATTGGTAAACAAGCGGGTGGAATCGACATGCGCTCCTCTTGGGTCCATCTGACTATGCTGAAGAAATGAAAGGTGCCTTCAAACCCCAGGCACCCCCCATTTTATCGGCAGCGAGTTAAATAGTTTACTGCAAGAGCGTTCACTTTAGTATCGTAATATCTATTCTTGTTGTTATTGACATTCACCTATGTTTAGCGCAAAACATGAAAGCTGAAATCAGGCTGACAGAATGATGTCTCCCCGTTTTCAGCATGTAGGTGACGTGTGTTAAGGATTGGCTTTCGCTTCAGCTGCTTCCCATTTTTCTAAAGCTTCCAGCAATAAGCCATCGATTTCTTCAAAACGGGCATTGAGTTTGTTTGCCGCATCAGGCCCATTTTTATACAAGTCAGGATCAGCTAGTTTCTCAGTGATGTCTTTTTGCTCAGCTTCTAATTGTGCAATTAATTTCGGCAATTCTTCCAACTCGCGCTGTTCTTTGTAGCTGAGTTTTTTTGCTTTTGCTGCTGGAGCAACTGCTGGTGCCGCATTGGTGCCAGATGAAGTGGATTTGGTTTCAGCTTTGCTCGCAGATTTGGTTGATGTGACCGTATTACGATAACGTTCCCAATCGCTGTAGCCACCGATAAACTCACGCCATTGACCTTCGCCTTCTGCCACAATGACTTGGGTAACAACGTTATCGAGGAAAGTGCGATCATGGCTGACCAAAAACACAGTGCCTGTGTATTCTTCCAGCAATTCTTCGAGCAATTCCAGCGTATCGATATCCAGATCGTTAGTCGGTTCATCGAGCACCAGCACGTTGGCAGGTTTGGCGAATAGGCGTGCCAGCAGTAAGCGATTACGTTCGCCGCCAGACAATGATTTGACCGGTGAACGCGCACGTTCAGGCGCGAACAGGAAGTCGCCCAGATACGACATCACGTGTTTGCGTTGACCATTGACTTCGACCCAATCACTCCCCGGGGCGATTGTATCAGCGAGGCTGGCATCTTCATTGAGTTGCGCCCGCATCTGATCGAAGTAGGCGATTTGCAATTTGCTACCTTGTTTAATGGTGCCGCTATCGGGTTGATCTTCCCCCAAAATCATTTTTAGCAAAGTCGTTTTACCAGCACCGTTCTGACCAATCAGGCCGACTTTATCGCCGCGCAAAATAATGCTGGAGAAATCGCGCACAATCACTTTGTCGCCAAAGGTTTTGCTGATATTTTCCATTTCCGCCACGATCTTACCTGAGCGCTCACCGGACGAGACATCAAGTTTGACCTGACCTTGTTGCTCGCGTCGCGCACTGCGTTGCAGACGTAATTGCTCTAATCGTTTAACGCGGCCTTCATCACGTACGCGACGGGCTTTAACACCTTTACGTATCCATACTTCTTCTTGTGCCAGGAATTTATCAAACTTGGCATTTTCTACTTCTTCGATTTCCAATTGTTCGGCTTTACGCGTTTGATATGTCGTAAAGTTGCCGGGGAATGAAGTCAATTTACCGCGATCCAGTTCAATAATACGTGTCGCCACGTTATCGAGGAAACTACGATCATGGGTAATAAACAGCACGCTACCTTTAAAATCTTTTAACAGGCCTTCCAGCCATTGTATCGATGAGAAATCGAGATGATTGGTTGGCTCATCGAGTAACAGTACATCGGGGCCACTCACCAGTGCACATGCCAGTGCCACACGCTTTTTCATACCACCCGACAAGGTGCCCATAATCGCGTCTTTGGCAAGATTGAGCTTATCGAGCGTGGTTTCGACTTTATTGTTGAGGCTCCATGCATCGGCCGCATCGAGTTTTACCTGAATGTCATGCATGCGTTCCATGAGGGCATCGTCATTGTCTCCACCAAATTGACCGGTTAACTCTTCATATTCTTGCAGAAGCGCAGGTAATTCACCCAAGCCGGAGGCGACCGCATCAAAGACAGATAAGTCTTGAGAAAATTGAGGTTCCTGCTCGACATACGCAATTTTGATACCTTGTTGCATGACGAGCAGTCCGTCGTCAATCTTGGAGGTGCGCGCAATGATTTTAAGTAAAGATGATTTGCCGGTACCGTTTCTACCGATCAGACCGACGCGTTCGCCAGCTTCAATGGAAAACTCTGCGTGATCGAGCAGCGCAACGTGACCGAATGCCAATTGGGCATCGCTTAATGAGATAACTGCCATAAATACCTGTGAGGTCTGCGGCCTGAAAAGCCGGACTATATTGGAGAAAACCCGTATTGTACGCGAGACCGGGTCGCATTCCACGCCTGCTGGTGACTGAAATGCAGATAAAGGAGGGCGTCAGGCATTTATCTCTGCCGCCTGAATGGTGAGACGTTGATCAGCAGACAATCTGCAGCAACATGCCTGCTGTAGTCCTCGGTGTGTGGTTATTTGGGTTATTTTGGTTATTTGGGTTATTTGTATTTTTTCTCAATGGCTGCGCTGGTGCCATCCTTGTCCATATTTTTCAAAATTTGGTTCCATTTATCGACTTTTTCCTGTGATAACCCCAGGTTACATGCCAAATACATATCAACCTGATTGAAAGTAAATAAGGGGACGATCATTTTAGTCAAACCTTGTTGTTTCAGAATATTAAGGCCAAGCAATTCACCGCTAGCCCAAAAATCAAAGCGTCCTGCCAACAGTTTACGCGGATTATCGGCATCTGCATTGGCGAGATCCGTGTCGAAACCTTTTAATGAAAAAAATTCTGCGACGGCGTCATTCCGGTAACCGCCGATGACATATGTACGGAGTTCTTCGAGACTTTTTGGGTGTCGGGTATCATCTGCCCGGGCAAAAATAGTCCAATTGTTTTTTACTAAAGGACCGACCCATTTATAGAAAGTTTCGCGCCCTGGCGTGCGGGAAGTTGAAAATACACAGGTTTCAGCATTGTTTTGTGCCATTTGCACTGCCCGTGACCAAGGATACGCGGTGATTGTATATTTCTCGTCAGCACGCTTCATCAGCTCTTGTACTTTTTCCGTCGACATTCCTGTCACTTCTCCCGTTTTTGGATTGAGAATATTGAACGGTGGGTAATCTTCAGTGACCAGGTTCGCTGCTTTCAACATACCCGAATTAGTGGTCAAAATGCAGGCGAGACCAAAGGTAAAGAACGATGAACGTAAAACTTTCATATTGCCTCCTGAGGTGCGAAACTGAAAACCTGACTTTGCTTTAAATCCTTGAACCTTGCTTTGCAATAGCAAATGAAAATCGACGTGGCAAATGATGGCTGGAGGGATTAACTCAATTTTTTGTATTGTTTATTTCCTGTCAGAACAATTGCTACGTTGAAGATACCGGAAGGTCATTGGTATTTTTTACAGAATAGGATATTTGTATTTTTTCGCAATGCACTTTATGTGACTTTGTAGGTAGATGATGTCGCAACGTGACGTCCTGATTTTTTCTGTTGACATATTGAAGTTGCGACCAAGACACATATTGAGCTGAAATGAAGTGCAAACTTTGCTCATACCGACTTGATTGCGGCAATCAATGTCGCGCAGACAAAGAGTCGCAAAAAAACTATGTCGCTTGTCTGCGTTGTTTGCCCGCTTTTTCGGAGTTTATTCTGCACAATCAAGTCTGCTCAGTAGAAATTGACATCAGGTTTAAATATTGATTTTAAAAAATTAACTATAAGGAAGACGCTTCCTCTCTCTCTGATCAGTAAATTTTTTAAATATAAGCTCAGCCTGATCGGTGCCCGATTTGATTGTTCTGCCCCGCTCAGGTAATATGGCGGGCTTGCAGAACACGCATGCGTGCTTGTTCACACCGTGTCTCGCCGTAGTTCAATGGATAGAACGTATGCCTCCTAAGCGTAAGATGTGGGTTCGATTCCCGCCGGCGGGACCAGTGATGCTGGATTTCTCTTTGACACATTGACGGGGTCATTGATCGTCTTCACGTCGAAATACAGTTTGTCGCTAAGGCTTGCGTCTGAGTTTTATGGCACCCACGAAGCGCGCTTCCAGCTGAATTTTCTCAATATGTTGGTGGATGTGTAATTCAACGTTCGCGCGCTCTCGATGCCTTAACCGTCGCCTTGATTGACGCGTTACATACTTCCGTATCTGCTCTTTTTTAAACGCATCTATCTTTTCAGAAGAGATTGCACCAGCAATAATCCACGTCAAAAAATAGTTCATAGCAGAAACGCATTGCACGCAAAAACAACAAAATTCAAGCCTCAATTCAAATTTTTCATTTTTAATATATTTAAAAAAACGTTATAGCTTATTTTGTCTTTGCGTAAGTCAGCGAACGTCAAAAATAAGCATTGCTTTGCGTCATAAATGTTCAGTTTTCCCTCTGTCAGAACGTAAAAAAATAGTTGGATATTTGCTTGTCGGAAATACCGCTATGTTGCTGTATTGATGAATAATTTTCGAGCAGCAATTTCATTCATCATTTTGTAGCTGATTTTTGGGTTTATAAAATTTATAGACCTATTTTTGAGTCTTGTTTTCCATTGATTTTATTTTTCTTGCGATCTAAGATCATTTGCGCAATCCAAAAAATTGCGGAGAACGTTGAATAAGAAAATCAACCCAAGGAGACTCACTTGAAATTCCGTTATAAGTCCATCTTGTTATCTTCGGTCGTAAGTGCATTGATTCCTCTCACTGGTATTGCTGCTAATATTCCGCAAGACATGGGGGCCACGGCGCCCACCCAAACGCAAACAGTATCTATTGTCATGAAGCTGCACAATGTACCGCAATTAGAAAAGTTTATTGCCGGGACAGTGAATCCGAATAGCTGGAATTACCAGAATTTTTTATCAGTTGACGAGTTTGTTGATCGCTATGCGCCGAGTGACGAAGACATTAGAAAAGTCGTGCGAGAATTGAATAAACTCGGCATTACTGTCAATGAAGTTTATCGCAATCATATGGTGATCCGTGCGACTGGCACTGCCGCACAATTGAATCAATTCTTCAGTACAGAATTGCACCAATATCAGGAAGCAAAACAGCGTTATATCAAGCCAAACCGTCAAGTTACGATACCGGATAGCGTGTCAGACGTGGTGCTGACAGTGACCGGTATGAATACCAGGAAATTTGCCTCTCCACATTCGCGCAAACTCTCCGATGCGTTACCTGGCGTCGCCAGCGGTGATCTGGTCAAGTCGACTTCCCTCAATGCTGCCAGTACAGGGAATCCCTTGGGGCAATTGACGGTCGCAGATGTCGCCAATTTGTATAACATCAATCCTTTGTATGCGAAAAAGATTAATGGTCGTGGTCAAACTATCGGTATTGCAACCCTGGCGACCTTTAATCCTGCCGATGCTTATGCATACTGGAAATCAGTTGGTCTGAATGTCTCGCAAAACCGGATAAAACAACGCCATGTTGATGGTGGTGCAGGGACCGATGGCGCGGATGAAACGACGCTTGATGTCGAACAATCTGGTGGTCTTGCGCCAGGAGCAGACATGATCGTTTATGACGCACCCAATACTGATTCTGGTTTTATGGATGTATTTTTTAAGGCGGCATCAGAAAATCGTGTCGATACGCTGTCCGTTAGTTGGGGATCGCCTGAGATAGCTCAGACGCCCGACGTGATGAACGGGCAACATCAGGCTTTTCTGGAGTTAGCTGCTCAGGGTATTAGTGTATTTGCTTCGGCTGGTGACGCCGGTGCTTACGATATCAATGATAATCAGGGTGGCTATGCATATCCTGCTTGCGCAAAAACACTGACAGTTGACTCACCTGCGAGCGATCCGTACGTTGTTGCTGCTGGTGGTACGACACTGCCTAGTGTACAGGTACATAAATACGGATCAATTACCGTACCAGCAGAGCGCCCATGGGGATGGGATTACCTGCAAAATTACTTTGTCACATATTACGGACAAGCCTATTACGATACCAATCTGTTCCCTGTCGGGAACGGTGGTGGTGTCAGCGTGAATTTTGCGCTCCCTTATTATCAAGCGAATACCTCGGGGGTGAAAACGAGCGCTGCAAGTCAATCCTTAATTTGTCAGACAACGAGCGGCCCTCAGGATTTAATTGATTTGCCTGCAGGCTATGGTGGTCGCAATCTGCCGGATGTGTCATTAAACGCCGATCCGGAAACCGGCTATAGCGTGTATGTCGGCGGAGCATGGATTTATGGCTACGGTGGCACGAGTTTTGTCGCACCACAGTTGAACGGCATTGCTGCTTTAATCTCTCAAGTCAATGGCGGTCGCCTCGGTCATTTGAATCCACAACTTTATGCGCGTCTGAATCAATATGGCTATGGTAGTAATTCGCCATTTAACGCGATTACGACCGGTGACAATCTGTATTGGCAGGCGGCACCAAACTACAATCCAGGTTCGGGTATCGGTACCTTGAATGTAAATAACCTGGCTAAGAGTTTCCGTCAATGGCAATGGTAATCTCTGCCTGACGACCAAGCGCCCTGAAAAAGTTTCGGGGCGTTTTTTTTGATCGCATACGTCTGATTTGATTTATTACAGGAAGAAATAACACCAGCACGTCCAGCGTCGCCAATGGCAGGAATATCAGAGTTTAGCCAGCGGGGTCGCTATTTCTATTTTATTGCGACCACCTTCTTTGGCGCTATACATCGCTTTATCGGCACGTTTCAATAAACTATCAAAACTCTCATCGACATCCTGTTGAGTCGCCACACCAATGCTACACGTATAGTCAGGAATACCATTATGTTTGTTTTCTCTTAAAGTCTGCTGAATACGCTCTGCGACTGTTTGTGCTTCTCCGGTCGGCGTTGCCGGTAATATCAAAATAAATTCTTCGCCACCTGACCTTGCGACATAATCAATCGCCCTGCATAAGCCTCGTAAGATACCAGAGAAATGAACTAAAACTTTGTCTCCTGCGTCGTGTCCGAATTGGTCATTGATTTGTTTAAAAAAATCGAGATCTATCATCAGCATAGAAATCGTTTGTCCGGAACGTTTTGCCTTAGCTATTTCCCGGTTTACAAAGGCGGATAGTGCCCGACGGTTGAGTAATCCGGTCAGGGGATCGGTATTCGACAGTTCCTGCAATCGTATTCTCAATTCATGGGTCGCCATCAAGAAAAATGCCATCGGACCCATCATATCCAATAAAGACATGCCAACGAAATAGACAGTTTGAATGGGGCTATGGGCAAAGTAGGCGTTATTCGCTTCGTGGGGGAGTGCTACCAGCGTATAAAATGCAGAACAAAAACGGATGAACAACAGCAGGCATACCGCACTCAACGCTGCGATGAAAAAACGTGTCGGGAAATCCCTTGATCCATTTCGCCACGCATAACATATCGAAAGAGAAATAAACAAGCCAGAAGCAGAGGTGAAGAGGAGAGTGCGAAGCGTAATTGATGGATATGTGTAGGTGAGCAGTAGCATCAATAATTGAACTGCAACAAAAAACACCAGCCACATTTTATTGATGGATGAAAGTTTGTAGAAGCGACGCGTTCCTTCCATAAAGAACAAACCGCTTGCGTAAAAGAACATATTTCCGATGATGATGGAAATCAGATCGGGAGCAATGTCTCGCAACCCTACCAGGAAACTGCCAATACTAATTGCGAGGCTTCCCATTGCCCATTCACGCAATCCCCCAATATAAGATGGGTAGTTGCGGCTTGCCGAGTATAAAATGACACTCATCAACAAACATACGAGAGTGAACATCAATACAATGGTGCGTAAATCAAAATTAGGCATAAAGTGCCAGCTCCATCAAATTAAATTCGCACGCAATATAACGTAGTTTGTTTTAGATGTCGTCAGATTGAACAATAAATACATGTGGTTCTCTGATCAAGTTCTTGCTTTACAAATTGCGCATCAATTAAATATAAACTAGATTGATGTTGTAAAAATAGACTTATTTATTTAATTTTCTGATTATCTGCCTACTTTTTCAGGCCCATTGAATCCGCCTCCTGCTATTGAATAATGTGCTTCACCTGTCGTCTATGATGAATCCTGACTTTACCCTCGTCCAGCTAGTGACACCCCGTCTGACATTGCGTCCTTTACGCGCGTCAGACGCCGAGGATATGTTCACCGTCTATTCGGATCCCGAAGTGATGCAATTTGGCAGTACATTGCCCTGGAAGTCACTGGAAGATGCACGGACTTCATTGTCGCGTACTGATCTGGGCATGAAGGAAGGACAGTTTTTGCGCTTAGCCTTGACTCTCGGCGATGCGGACCGGTTTATCGGTGATTGTTGTTTGTTTGATTTCGATCAGCAAAACCGTCATGCCGAGATAGGTTACAGCATGGGCTCCTCCTATTGGGGACATGGGTATATGCATGAAGCACTGATTGCGCTGATCAATTATGCATTTCAAACCCTGAATATGAATCGCATCGAGGCCGATATTGACCCCCATAATACTGCGTCTGCAAAGTGCCTGGAACGGCTGGGATTCATCAAAGAGGGCTATTCGCGTGAACGTTGGATCGTCGGCGGTCGTTTATCTGATTCGGCCTTGTACGGATTATTGCGCCGGGAGTGGGCGCACAGCCCGGGTATATGAAAAACATTGTTGTTTTTATATGTAGTATCGACAGATTTAAATGCCAATTTGATGAGCCCATCGTGACACCGCTAATGACCAAAAATCGTCCGCGGTTGATGGCGTGCAATTGAGATGTAATCCTAAGAATTCTGCGGCTGGAATTAATGCATCTTTGACTACATCGTTATCTCCGTGATCAAATGCTATCGCCCCGGTTTGCTTGGAAAGTTTTTCTCCGAATTCGTTATTGACGACAGGTACGTGCAGGTAACTGATGGCGGGTAAATCCAATATTTGTTGCAGATAGATTTGCCGTGCAGTGGAGTCGAGTAAGTCAGCACCGCGCACAATATGGGTGATTCCTTGTTCTGCATCGTCAACGACGACTGCGAGTTGATAAGCCCAGAAGCCATCGGCACGCTTTAAAACAAAATCGCCGACTTCCGTTGTGATGTCTTGGACTTGCTGTCCGTAATAGCGATCATGAAAGGTGATATTGCAGTGTGGCTGCGGCAGGCGTAAGCGCCAGGCGCGCGGCTTTTTTCCGGCGGCTAAGCCATCCCGACAAGTGCCCGGATAAATCTGACTGGCAACTTCTCCCATGCGTAAGCGTGAATCAGCAATTTCTTTGCGCGAGCAAGCGCAGGGATAGATGTGCTGATCCAAGGTTTGCATCGCATCTTGATAGAGGTCTTGGCGCTGGCTTTGCCAGGTGACATTGTCATCCCAATGCATGCCGCAACGTTGCAACGAGCGCAGAATATGGTGGTCTATGCCTTTGACGTTGCGATCAAAATCCAGATCTTCGATGCGTACTAACCATTTTCCATGATGCGCTTTGGCATCGAGGTAACTGGCCATGGCGGCAACCAATGAACCCATGTGCAGGGGCCCGGTGGGGGAGGGAGCGAAACGTCCTATGTAATGACTTTGTTGCATATCTCTGATTTCTAATGTCCCAGCAGCTTGCCTTGCACATCTGGATCTTTAAGTTTTTGTAAAAACCAGTGCAACGCCTTGCCTTTATTGGTGTTACGCCAGACATAACAGCTTGTTTCTGTGGGGCGTTGATTGTTGGTCTTCTTTTCGATGAGCGCACCAGATTGTAAATGAGGAGCGGCAATATTAAGAGGTAGATGGCCGCAACCCAACGCAGCCAATTGCGCTGACAGTTTTGCTGGCATCGTTGGTACTGTCAAGGTGTCCTGACCGCTTAACAGGCCAGCGGTCATCGAAGGTAAGTTGAGTCCAGTGTCGCCGATGGCGACGGCGCGATAAGTTTGAATTAATTCGGCGCTTAAAGGTTCAGGGGCCTGGGCTAAAGGATGGTCGGGCGCGACGGCAAATACCCACTCGATGCTGCCTAAGACGCGGGTTTGCATATCGCCTTGCATGCGGATTGCATTGGGGCCATCATAGGCAGCGCCAATTGCCAGATCAGCGCGACCGCTGATCATTGCTTCCCAAACGCCGGATAAAACTTCCTGCGAAAAGCGCAAACGAGTGCCACAGGCTTGTTGTTCAAACTCCTTGATTAAGGGCAGCAGACAATCAAAGTGAATCACGCCATCGAGCACAATTCTGAGTTCCGACTCCCATCCGGTGGCCGTTCGTTTAACGCGGTTTTCTAATTCCTGAGCAGCACTGAGCAAATGCCTGCCTTGCATGAGTAACTCTGCGCCAGCGATCGTCAGTTTGGCTCTGTGACCCCGGCGGTCGTACAGCAACACATCCAGATCTTCTTCCAGTTTTCGTATGCTGTAGGTAATTGCAGAAGGGACTTTGTCCAGCGCCATCGCAGCCGCTGCAAAGCTGCCTTTACGGTCGATTGCATCAAGGATTTGCAGGGCTTCTAAGGTGAGATTCATGCTTGTTCAAATTATTTGAATGACTTATATGAAATTTTACTCTTATATTATCGGATGTCATTATATATACTCTCTTCAAATCATCAAATAAATTGAATTGGAGCTCATATGATTACCGTAAGATTATCTCAAGAACGTGGCGCTGCTGAACATGGCTGGCTGAAATCTTTCCATAGTTTTTCTTTCGCTGAGTATTATGACCCTCAACACATGGGTTTTGGCCCTTTGCGTGTGATTAACGATGACTGGATTGCTCCGGCGATGGGTTTTGGTACGCATCCGCACAAAGACATGGAAATCATTACCTATGTGTTAGAAGGTGCGATAGCGCACAAGGACAGTATGAATAACGGCAGTACGATACGTCCTGGCAATGTCCAATACATGAGTGCTGGCACAGGTGTACGTCATTCCGAATTCAATCCTTCAAGCAAAGAACACACACGATTGCTGCAAATTTGGATACAGCCTAATATGTTGGGCGGTGAGCCGTTGTACGAGGAAAAAGAATTTGATCGTATTGAGAAAGACGGAAAATTACGCGTTGTCGTATCCGGCGATGGAGCCGACGGTTCGATCAAAATCCGTCAGGATGCGCGTTTGTTGATTGGCTTGTTCGATGGCGAGCAGAAGCAAGAGTTGCGTTTGCAAGCTGGCCGCCTGACCTACGTGCATCTGGCACGTGGTGAGCTGACCGTCAATGGTGTGGTATTGAAAGAGGGCGATGCTATGAAGCTGCAGGATGAACAGTCGTTGCAATTAAGTGCGGGAAAACAGGCAGAAGTGTTAGTGTTTGATCTGCCGCATTAATCGTTGTTATTTTTTTTGGCTTTTAACAATAATATCCCGGTCACTTAGCAGGCTTAACCGGGATGTTATTGTGCTGTGCCGTAGTTCATTAATTATTTGAATTCATTTGACTCATTTTCTCAGGAGCAAAACATGACAAAAGTAGCGATTGTGTACCACTCAGGTTATGGCCATACGACCAAGGCTGCAGAAGCCGTTCAGGCCGGTGCCTTGGCAGCGGGTGCAGAAGTTGACCTGATTATGATCGATAAAGAAGGCAATATTACAGACGCACAATGGGCAAGTCTGGCGGCAGCGCAAGCGATTGTTTTTGGTTCGCCAACTTATATGGGCACGGTTTCCTGGCAATTTAAAAAATTCGCTGATGCCACGTCCAAGCCTTGGTACACCCAAGTCTGGAAAGATAAAATCGCCGCTGGTTTTACTAATTCCGCGAGTATGAATGGCGATAAGTTGTCAACACTCCATTATCTGTTTACCTTGTCTCAGCAACATTCGATGATTTGGGTGGGGACGGGTATGATGCCATCCAATAGTAAAGCTGCACAAAGAAACGACATCAATTATCTGGCAAGTTTTAGCGGTTTGATGACCCAATCGCCTTCCGATGCGTCTCCTGAAGAAGGCCCATTGCCTGGTGATCTGGAAACAGCGAAATTGTTTGGTCAGCGTATTGCTACCTTAGCCAAAAAACTCTCCTGATCGCTTCGTTACGCTGGTCGTTCACGAATGACTCATTGCGACATCTCTTTCAGTCCAGAAAAGATGTCGCAATTTTTTTTCATTTGACCTGCCGTAGAGTACATCTGCCCTGATTCGAGGCATGATCTCACCAGCTATAATTGAGGTTATTATCTTTGTCTCTTCACACTTCAGATGAATGCTCCCCATGATGAATAATATCGCCCGGCTCTGTTTTGGAGTTTTCATTGGTTTAAGTATCAGTTCGCCCCCTGTACTGGCGCAGAATGCGCAGATTAGCGAGCCTGTCATGCGCGCACATTTGTCGTTTCTTGCCGATGATTTATTGGAAGGACGTGGCACAGGGCAACGCGGTGGTGACTTAACGGTGCGGTATCTGGAAACGCAATTAAGTTTGATGGGCTTACAGCCTTTGGCATCGGATCAGGTATCAGGTTATCGACAATCGGTGCGCATTGTAGGAAGTAAAACGATGCCTGAGAGTAGCGTCAGTTTTGAAATCAACGGGCAAACATACACCCCGCATTTGGGCAGCGAGATTGTCTTTGGATCTTCAGGCGGCAAAGCAGATGTGGTGTTCGATGCGCCAGTCGTGTTTGTGGGTTATGGCGTGCGCGCATTGGAAGAACGTTGGGATGATTTCAAAGGCACTGATCTCAAGGGTAAATTATTGGTGATGATGGTCAATGATCCACAACCCACCGCAGATGAGCCCAATCGGTTTGGTGGTAAAGCGCTGACTTATTACGGTCGTTGGACGTATAAATTTGAAGAAGCTGCTCGGCAGGGGGCAGCCGGCGTGTTATTGATACACACCACGCCATCAGCAACGTATGCCTGGAATGTGCCGCAAACCAGTTTTAGTCATGAGCGTTTTAGTCTGGCCAATAATGGCAATGCGCTGGAAGGCTGGATGCAAGACAGTGTTGCTCAGCAATTGTTTAGCCGCGCCGGTGCAAACCTCGATCAGTTACGCGCCCGTGCTGAGACGCGCGACTTTGCTCCGGTCGTTTTAAATGCCGTCGCGCATGTCAAACTCAAAAGCCAGATACGCCACGTCGAGCAATTTAACGTGTTGGGCATGGTGCCCGGTACAGATGCGACATTGACATCGCAGGCCGTGGTGTATTCCGCTCATTGGGATCATCTGGGGATAGAAACCCACCCTGATGGCAGTACACACATCTGGAATGGTGCGGTAGATAATGCCTCTGGCGCAGCGGCTTTACTCGCGATGGCACAGTTTGCTGTAGCGCATCCGGCCAGGCGTACGCAAATATTTTTATGGCCAGCAGCAGAAGAGCAATATTTACTGGGCAGCGCCGCTTATGTCAATAATCCTCCGTGGCCACTCGCGAAAACGGCAGCCGATTTGAATTTAGACAGCATGAACTTTGTTGGTAAAACGCGCGACATTGGCATTGAAGGTAGTGAACGCAGTAGCTTGCATGCGAGCGCGCTCCATGTCGCAAAAAAAATGGGTTTACAAATTGCCACGGCGGCACCGGACTTGGGTGGGGCTTTTTTCCGTGCTGATCATTTTAATTTTGCGCGTTTCGGTGTTCCTGCTTTTAATGTCGGTTCGGCGGTATTTTCTGGTGATGGGCATTTTGACTTTGTAGAGCAAGATCATACAAATGCCAGCGCCAAAATGCTCGGATTTAAAAACGATTATCACACTGAGCGTGATAAATATCATGCGGATTGGGATTTAAGTGGGATGCAACAACAAGCCCAATTCACCCTCAATTTAGGATATGAGATTGCCAATGCCAAAACTATGCCGGTGTGGAATAAAGGAGAAGCATTTGGAAAAAATCGTCAATAAGTATCAGTATCAGTATCAGTATCAGTATCAGTATCAGCATTGAACATTTGGCCTGTTCAGATATCGTGCCCTGTTGAGCGATAAAAAAAGCCTTGCAGTAATATTTTTCTGCAAGGCTTTTTTTATGGACATTCGAATCGTCTGAGTCGCTTAAATCTATTTTTTTAGCGTTGTGAAAACGCGAGTTTGCATGCCAGACCTGCAAATACAAATGCTGCAGCCCGATTCATCCAACGCTGAGCAGTCGCCGAGCCACGAAGGCGTTGACCGACTGTCGCCGCAAAATAGCTGATGCTACCAAAGGCGATGATGGTCGCGAGGATAAAAATTGTGCCTAACTCTACAAACTGAAATGCAACAGAACCACGTTCAGCGGAGACAAATTGCGGTAAAAATGCAAGAAAAAAGAAAACCACTTTCGGGTTCGTCAAATTCATGATCACACCGCGCAAGTACAACTGACTTGGGCGTAATGTGGTTGCGCTGATGCTCGTATCTTCACTCACAGGTGCCCGAAACGCGCCCCAGGCGAGATATGCCAGGTAGGCCGCACCGAGGCATTTTAAGACCAGAAAAGCCATTGCTGATGCTGCAAACACTGCTGCCAGTCCCAACGCAATTGCGATCGTATGAACCACAAGACCAGTACACAAGCCAAGCACAACAAGCATGCCAGCTTTGCGCCCTTGCGTGGCGGATTGCATCAAGACAAAGACGTTGTCTGGTCCGGGAGATAATCCCAATAAAAGCGAGACGCCGAAGAAAGTCAGCGCAGTTTGGAAGGTAAGCATTGGAATCCCAGAGAATAAATAGGCATTATGCAGCATTTATTCTCAAGTCGCCATGGCTCCTATCGAGGCGGGTAAAACCAGATTTCATCTGCAAATAATGCAGATTCAACGCAGATTCAACGCAGATTCAATCTAGATTCAATGCAGATCCCTTCGGTATAAGCGCAGGGTAAGCGTCGTTTATATATGCTGTAAGTGCTGGTGAGAACGGATCAGTACTTGTTGTGTAATGTTGTTCGGCACCCCTTTGCCTTGCATATACTCAATCGCGCAGGTGGTGCCGTAAGTTTGTTGCAGGCTCAATCCCATTTCTATGTGATTTGCCGTTATTTGATCGTAGTGACGGACGTCTTCTGCGCGGTGGGGGATCGTTGTTGTTGGCGTTGCCGTGTGTACAGCGGTGGTGATCATTTCAAACTCCGTATTCCAGTCATATTGCATTGCATTAAAATTACTGATCATGCATTCGAAAAATGTTGTCTCAGTGCGTATTTCATGCTTTCAGTCACCACTCAGGTCACTGACTTAATAAGAAAAGAAGCATCCTTGAATCTGCAGCGATTATAGTCCGCTTAATAGCGAAAAGTTTGTGTGGTCTCAAGAAAAGGTAGCGAAATGTGACAAATATCATCGTCAATGTGCAGATTGATATGTCAGAGTGATATGTAATTATTTATTTGCTATTGCATTGCGGTAAAAATACATAGTTATCCGGCATGTTTTCTTGCATCCCGGGAGGATGAATCTTCTTTTATCTCAAAAAAAACCTCATGTTGTTCACATGAGGTTGATCGATTTATTTCTCTACGTAAGTCCCTGCTTTTAACTCAGGCCAGTTCTGATTCGCATCTTTGATGTAGCCTGGAATATCTTCTTGCCAGCGCTTCAGTACGACTTTGCTCAAGTTCAGATATAGCTTGCCGTCGACCACTTTGTAGGCGTAAGGATCAGTCTCTGGTGTGTAACCTTGAGCGACGCCGTAAGCGCAGTAGCCGCCGTATTGTGGCGCATATTTTTCTGGATCAGCTTTGAATGCGTCCAGATTCGCCTGGTTACTGAAATGCCAGGTGGCACCTTGCCATTCATACGACAGATTAGCCTTACCTTTAACTGGCTTGTTAAGCTTAAAGTAAGCGACCGGGTCGTAGCCACGGATCGCACCAGCTTGCGTAGAAAATATCGGTGCAATCGGGTCAGCGAATGCAGTACTTCCGGCAAGTGTAAAAACGGCAGCGGCAAACAATTTGATGAAGAGTGATCTACGGGTGACTGACATGGTGAGGCTCCTTTTATCGTATCAAAGCAAATTTGAAAAGTGACATAATTCATTGTCGAAGCTGATACAAAAACCTTACACAACAATTTCTCTTTTTTTAAATCTGCATTGCTGCCTCTAATGCCGCAATATCTTCCATCAATTGAATCGGCACATAGCATAATACCTCGATCTTTTGATCGGCAAATACCGTGCGGCGATCACGCTGTTCGGACAATTTTGCCATGATGACGTCACGTTGTTCGAGCAATGCCGAAATATGGTGGCGGTATAACTGTACCAGCGAATGTAAAAAGGTATTGATCTCTTTTTTGCCCTTGCTTGCCTGAATCTTAAAATGCTGCAAGCCATGTTCACACTGTGCTTTTGTCAACCAGGCACCTTTAGTCACCCAGCGGTTGACGATAAAAAATCCACTGGGAATTCCCTGAGCATCCATCGAGACTGCAATTAAATGTGCTGGAGCGGGTGAGTAGCGCGGATCAGGTCGCCGTAAGCCAATTTTTTCTGCATGCACAAACAGATGAAAATGGCCGTGTTCAACAAACGGGCGCTGCAAGCCCGGATGCGCATGATAAAAATACTGCGAGGCATTTTTTTCATCGCGTACATCGTTCTCGGGATAGTGATTCCATTCGACAAAAACGTCATCGGCAATCAATGTTTGAACCACTTGTTGATTTTTCTCGCTGAGGGCTTGTAAGCTTCCAACGAGCTTGCTTGCTGCTTGCCAGGAAATATTGAGTTCAGCGTCTGAAAATTGTGTCCAGTCAGGTGTTTTATTAAGTACCCGGGGGAGTTTCATTGTTATGCCAGAGCGTAAATGTTGAGGAGGGTGGCGGTAAAACGAAAAATGCACGCAAACAACGATAAAAATTCGTTGTTGCGTGCATTCTCAGAAAAATTATTTCTTCGCAGCGCAGCAACCTTTTTTGGCAGCACAGCAGCCAGCTTTAGCAGCACAGCAGCCTTTTTTCGCGTGGTGTTTAGCATGCTTCTTCGCGCCACAGCAACCTTTTTTAGCTGCGCAGCAACCCGTTTTAGCAGCACAGCAAGCTTTTTTGCCCGCACAGGCTGCTTTTGGTGCACAGGCTGCTACTGCAGCAACAGGTGCCGCGGCAATGGCGGATGCTGCAACTACAGATGCGCCAACAACTTTTTTCAGAGCACTTGTCAGGGATGTAGATTTCATTTATTCCTCCGGTTTGATTAAACGAGCCTGTAGCTAGGCTAAATGGGTGATGCGATTTTTGATGCTACAGTGACTTGGTCGGGCTGCATATAAATAACTTACAAGCTTATTTGATTTTTTTTAAAAATAAATAAAATTTTGTAATTTTTAATATGGCTTTGTGAAAAAACTGATTAATTGCATTTTTTTTGAATTAATTCTCTGTGCTATGTTGTTTTTTCAAAGGACGTTTTTACGAAATTTTTGAATCATCATGCTTTCCCGTTCAATGAAAAGGAGAGCCCAGCGTGAAAGTTGACTCTGAAAATTGCCCTTGAATATCACGGCACAATGATCTTTATTGAGCGCTCAGCATTAAAAAAAGGCATGCCAACTTGTCGTTAGCATGCCTTAAAGATGTTCAGACGCGAGTTTTTAGTTCATCGCGGCTAGACTGAATTATTGACGTACGCGCTTCTTCGCGCCAGTCGCAGGAGTTGTTTTGGCCTTAAACGCTGGTCTTCCGCCTGCCTGTGGAAATCCAGGTTTATCGCCTTGCAGGTTTTGTGTCAGGCCTGCCGGAAATTTTACGGCAGATTTTTTTTCAACGACGGGTTTGCTATTGATTTCCGTCGCTGGATTGGCGGTAGTTGTCGTTTGGGGAGCGTTTGCATCGGTTTTTGGTGTATTTGAAGTCACTGCGACTTTTTCACTTTCTGGTATTGGCTCACTGGCAACCGTGACGCTTTTTTTGGCCGACACAGGTTTTTCAGTTGTTTTGTTCATGTTTTTAGTGTTTGCCTTGACACCAGTCGCAAGCAATGGCTTGGTCTCGGCGACAGGTTTGGCACTTGTCTTATTGGTTGGCTTATTTATTGGATTGCTGACTTCTTTCGTTGCCGGTTTAGCGGCTGCTTTGATCACTGGTTTAGCGACCTTTTTTGTTTTTACCTCTGGTTCCGCCAGCAAATTTAATTGCGTATTGACAGGCGCTTTTGTCGTCGCCTTTGCGTTCACTTTTGTCGCCGTTTTTTTCTCGACGTCTTTCTTAGGAATCGGGTTGATGTCGATAACTTCAGCCTTTTCAGCTGTTGGCAGCGTCACCGTTTTCGTTTCGACGATAATCGTCACCGGAGGCGCTGTCAAAGTTTGCGTTTTCTTGACCAGATGCAAGAACTCTTCGCGTAATGTGCTGGAAATCGTTGCCAGTTCTCGTCCATAGGCCAACAGATGCTCAACTTCTGGCGTTGCGTGTGGAAGCAATTCATGGGGTGCTTTTGCCGCAAACGCTTGTTCAGTCTTGCTCGAAACTCTCTCAAATGCTTGCTTTGCCGTTGCAAAATTAAGTGCAATCACTTTTTCTAAGCCGCCCAGCGCCGCACTGGAGAATGCATGGATTGTAGCGAGTTGCTTCTCTATTTGATCTTGCGTTGCAGCAGAAATCTGATGGTGAATCAAAGGCATAAATCTCTCCTTAATGTTGGTGGACCACTAATACAGGTAGAATGTCAGCAAAATATCAGCAAAATGTCGGCAGAATGCATACATAATCATCACGATAATACATTTTGCTATTTTAACTCTGCTTCCAGCTTATCGTCACGCAAATATTTTGCGGTGCAACATAAAATTGCTTTGGGTATGAATTCGGCGAGAAACTGAAAAGAACAAATGGTATTGTTAAATGGTATTGTTTTATCCGATGTGTTTATTGCTTTATGCCTCGGCGGTAAGCATAGATACAGATGTGACGTAGGTGGAGTCGTCAACCCATCAGGTAAAATCAAGTGAGATCAAGTGAATAATGGCGAATGAAAAAATGAATAATGTAGACGATTTCCAGCAGCCAGCAATGGATGCGCTGAACGGCATCCGGGATCGCTTACGTGGATTCGCCGCAGAACGCCAATGGGAAGCATTTCACACTCCCAAGAACCTGGCTAGTGCGTTGATGGTTGAGGCGGCTGAATTATTAGAACCATTTCAGTGGCTCCAGCAGGGCACTAAAGCAGAGCTCGGCGAGGATCAGTATATGGCGGTAAGGCATGAAATGGCCGATGTCCTTAGTTATCTGGTCATGTTGGCAGATAAACTGGAGGTCGACTTGATTTCGGCGACACACGAAAAAATTGCCTTGAATGCGCTGAAGTATCCTGTCGACAAAGTGCAGGGGGATGCCAGAAAATATTCTGCTTACCAAGGCGACATGCATAACAAAACATAATCGTCCGCACTCTGGATGCAAGACTTGAACAAAAAACGCCTGATGCAATTGAATGTATCAGGCGTTTTTTTAATAGAGTCAGTCTTGCGAACAGCGATGAATGCAAGACGTCGTCAATCATTCAGAAATTATTTTTTAGCGGCTGCACGAGGTGCAGCTTTTGTTACTTGCGTTGCTTGAGAAATTTGTGTCACGGTGTTGTTCAGGTTGGCTTCCAGTGTTTCGACAGCTTGTTTTGTCGTCTGGCTGAATTGTTCGTAGCCAGCACTTGCATTGTTTAATGCAGTTTTGAAGAAGGACACCAGTTGTTCGGAGCCTGCAGGTGCATTTTTAGACACTTCTTCGAACAAAGCTTGAACTTTACGATTGTTTTCAGCGATTTGCGTTTCTGCAGCGCTGGTAAATTCGGATTGTGCGCTAGACGCGATACTTGCCACATGGCGGCTGTATGCCAGCAGCTTTTCCGCTGTCGGTTGTGAATGAGATGTGGTCAGCGTGAAAAATTCTTGTGGGTCTTTTGCCGCCAACAATTGCTTGGTCGTTGCTGCGGACTCTTCCAATGTGCTTTTTACCGCATTCAAATTGAGTTCGACAAGCTTTTCTACACTTTCAAATGCTTTTCCGCTCAATGTCGAAAACAACGCGAGCTGAGCATCGATATTGGCTTTGGTTGCTGCTGAAAATTGTTCAGGTACAGAAAACATAGTGATCTCCTGGAAATGGAAAGTAAGCGCGAATCTGGCTTATGCGGGTGTTTTTAACGAAACAAATGAAACTAATTTATTGCATTTGTGCGTTGCAACGACTCATATTACATTGATTTATAAGACTTAATCAACTTGGATTTGTGCGTCGCACATGAAAGTTGATGCATCATTTTATATGTGATAATTATTTACATTAATAAAATATATGCAACATCTTTGCATTAGTTTGCCTCAGTTTTATGACAAGCTTGTGAAGCGTTCGGCCTATGGTAAACTTTTGAAGAAGTTACCCAAAAAGCGTCCCAATACCGTGATGGCGACGGATTAGAGATTTATCACGATCTTGTTTTTTTGTTACTGATCGGGACAATTTTGAGGCAGTTTTGCACTCACTGAATGTTGAACTGTCCAATGAGATCTTGCAAATTGGGAATATTCAGGAGGAGTGCTATTTCTCTTTTTTCTACCTGATGTTTTACGTTGATCGCGCATGAAGTGCGTTGTTATTTGATTACACTTTTAATGGTATACATGAAAATACAGGCAAAATCCCGCGATCATTTCAGACACTTTTTACCGATAACCACCCGATGGATGGACAACGATGCCTACGGCCACGTTAATAATGTTGTGTATTACAGCTGGTTCGATACGGTCGTTAATCAATTCTTAATTTCTCATGGTGTTTTGGATGTAGAGCACAGCCCGGTCATTGGGCTGGTCATCGAGACACAATGCAACTATTTTGCTTCTGTTGCCTTTCCCGAGACCATTGTTGCTGGGTTAGCTGTCAGTAAGCTCGGCAATTCCAGTGTCCGATACGAGCTTGGCATATTTAAAGAAAATGAATCGCACGCTTGCGCGCAAGGGCATTTTGTACACGTGTACGTTGATCGTGATCAACGCCGCCCCACCTCTATTCCTGACGCGATGCGTCACCTGTTAAATTCGATACAAAGTGATAAACATGATTAATTCTCCCGTCCAGCAATGCGTTGATGAAGTGATTCTTAACCGTCGTTCTATCCGGGCATTTTTGCCGGATGCCGTATCCGAAGAAGATGTCCTCCAGTTATTGGAAGTCGCTAAGCGCGCGCCATCGGGAAGTAATACGCAGCCTTGGAAGGTCTATGTATTAATGGGGGATAAGCTCAAGCAATTGTCCGCTGCGATCTTAGAGGCGCATAACCGGCCCTCCGCAGATTTGCCGCATACCGAAGAATACAACTACTATCCGGTAACCTGGGTTAATCCTTATCTTGAGCGCCGCCGGAAAGTCGGGTGGGATTTATATGCCTTACTGGGCTTAGGACGTGAAAACAAGCAAGGGATGCACGCGCAGCACGGTCGCAATTACGCTTTCTTTGGAGCGCCAGTGGGTTTGATTTTTACGATAGACCGTATTATGGAGCAAGGTTCCTGGCTTGATTACGGGATGTTTTTGCAAAATATTATGATTGCTGCTAAGGCGCGGGGTCTGGATACGTGCCCGCAGGCGGCATTCACGCAATATCACAAAATTATTTCCGAAAATTTGCACTTGCCAGCGAATGAAATGCTGGTCTGCGGTATGTCTTTGGGCTACGCCGATTTGAATAAAATTGAGAATACGCTGGTTACCGAAAGAGAAGCAACGCAACACTTTGTGACCTTTGTAAAGTGATCTTCTGCTTCAATAAATTGTGCTAAGCCTTTAATTCTCTTGCGATTTTTCGGATATTTGCTACACTGCATTTAAATTTTTGGCACATTTTATTCAAGGAGTTGTTGATAGTGAAATTTGCCCGTCAAGCTTATATTTTCTCAATTGCGGTTTTGCTGCCAATGGCTTCATTGGCGGTCGACGCAGACAATTCGTCTAAGACAAAACATGTAACCCCAAAAAAGCACGTTGTTGTTCATAAAAAAGGAGTAAGTACAGCTTCTGCTAAGACAACAAAGCGGTATGTTCTTGTGCATGGTAAGCGCCGCCTGGTGACGCAGAAAGCGGCATTAGCACCGATTGCAGCCGATAAACCTAGCGTCGGTGATGCTGAAGGCTTGAATCACTCCAAGGATCCGCTGTCGTTACAGTCCAATGTTGCATACGTCGTTGATCAGGCCAGTTCCAAGGTTTTGTTTGAGAAAAATCCCGATGTGTCTTTGCCGATTGCCTCGATCACTAAGCTGATGACGAGTCTGGTCGTGGTAGAAGCACATCAGGATATGAACGAAGAAATTGAAGTCACGACTGACGATATTGATAAAGAAAAAGGTACTGGCTCGCGCTTGAAAATTGGTGCCAGACTCTCGCGCGCCGATATGTTGCACATCGCACTCATGAGTTCAGAAAATCGCGCTGCCTCGGCGCTGGGGCGTAATTATCCAGGCGGGCGGCCGGCGTTTGTTGCTGCCATGAATGCAAAAGCGCAACAATTGGGAATGACTGATACGCATTATGTCGATTCAAATGGATTGTCGAGTCAGAATCGTGCCAGCGCAAAAGATCTTGTAAAATTAGTGAATGCAGCCTACCAATTTCCCATCATTCGTCAATATTCAACTGACGCAAAATATGTTGTGAATCCGGGTGGTCCAGCACTGGAATATGGCTCGTCAAATAAGCTCGTATCTAACCCCTCCTGGGAAATTGGTTTGCAAAAGACCGGTTTTATCAATGAGGCAGGGCGCTGCCTGGTCATGCAAGCGATGATAGAAGGGCGCGCGGTGGTCATGGTTTTTCTTGACTCCAAAGGCAAGTACTCTCGATTGGCAGACGCGGGCCGTATCAAAAAATGGCTGGAAACAACAAAGCCACAACTGTGATGTTCTGATGTGTTGATGCTCAACAGCTTAACAGTGTGCAGAGAAAAACCGGACCAAGTCCGGTTTTTTTATGTTTGATCACTCAATAGCGCTTGCCACAAAGAGACCGTTGCCGCGGCTTCTTTATCAATTTTGTTATGCGCGACCCGGGCGCGATCTTCGCCTTGCAAACGAATACCGTGTTGTAGCTTTCTGAACCAGCGGTAGGCCACAGAAGTCCGGTCGGCTAAATCGGCATCAATCAGCCCTAATTCTCCGCACAATTTGAGCAAGGCGATATTGCCGATATTGGCGGTGAGTTGTGGATATTGGTGCGCATATCTGAGGACCAGGTTCTGAACAATAAACTCGATATCTATCATGCCGCCAGCATCGTGTTTGAGATCGAATAAGTCGCTACGGTTGATGTGAGCATCATGCATTTTTTTGCGCATGTTCACGATTTCTTGTGCCAGCTTATGTGCGTCACGCTCTTGCCTTAATACATTATCCCGGATCTGCTCGAAGCGTTGGCCGATTTCCGGGTCACCTGCACAATAGCGCGCACGCGTGAGTGCCTGGTGTTCCCATAGCCACGCTGATTTTTCCTGATATCTGGCAAATGCATTGACCGAAGAAACAAGTAATCCGCTGGCACCATCGGGGCGTAAGGCGATGTCGATATCAAATAAAATACCGGCTGGTGTGTGGCTCGTCATCCACGTAATAAAGCGTTGCGCCAGCTTTGCATAATTTGCTGGTGCATCCTGATCATCATCGTCATACAAGAAAATCACATCAAGGTCAGACGCATAGCCAAGCTCTTTGCCACCGAGTTTTCCATAAGCAATAACTGCAAAACGGGGTACCGGTCGATGGCGGCTGGCGATCGTTTCCCATGCAGCTTGTATGGTCGCAGTCACAATAAGATCGGCCAGTTGGGAAAGCTCGTCTGCGAGATGTTCTACACTGAGTTGTCCTTCCAGGTCTTGTGCCAGCAGACGGAATTGCATCGCATGATGGAGTTCTCGTAAAACTTCCATTTGCCTTTCTGTATCGCCGGTATGCTGTCCTAATTGTTGCTGCAAGTCTCTCTGAAATGCTGTCCAATCGGGGCGCTGATGTAAAGAAGACTCATCGAGTAGTTCATCCAGCAGTATCGGATGTCGTGTCAGAAAAATTGCTGCCCATTCACTGGCGCCCATCATTCTGACGACCCGCGCCAGCGCATGTGGATATTCAGTCAGTAGCGCAAGATATGCAGATCGGCGGGCGATCGCTTCCATAAAGTCCAATAAACGGTTCCAGCAAACCAGATGATTAGTCTCTTGCTTTGCAATGAGTGTCAGCGCACTGTTAACCAGTGCGACTAATTTGCTCCGGCTGGCATCGGAGAGTGTCTGCATTTTGGGCGATTGCCAGGTCGCAATCAGACGACGCGCTGCACTGGCGGCATCCGTAAAACCTGCCTTTTTCAGTTGTGCTTCCAGATTCTCTTCATTCTCATTGTTGGCAAGATTAGCGGCCAATAAATCTTGTTCCGCTTCATCGTCGCTGTTTGCCTTGTCTTTGAAGATGGCGTCAAATTGTTCAGCAACAAAGGCGCGATGGGGTTGAAGCTGCGTCAATAATTCAGGGACATCAACGCAACACATCATTTGTGCAATTCTTTGCTGATCTTCACTTTGCACAGGAAAGGTGTGGGTTTGTGCATCATCGAGATATTGCAGGCGATGCTCAAGATTGCGCAAGAACGTGTACGATGCCAACAATCGTTCTACGATTTGTGGATCGAGTATTCCTTTGCGTGCCAGGGTATTTAACGTGTTGCGGGTGGATCGGTCACGCAGGCTGGCATCGCGACCACCACGGATTAACTGAAAAACCTGCGCCAAAAATTCAACTTCACGAATTCCTCCACGCCCGAGCTTGACGTTATTACTACGCTCGGGATGTTTGGTTTCCTGACGTACGACTTCGGCGCGAATCTGCGCATGCATGGACCGTAAGGAGTCAATGGCTCCGTAATCCAGATAGCGGCGGTAGACGAAAGGGCGAATGATTTTATCCAGCGCTGCAATATCACCGACTTTACCTGTGATAGCGCGAGCTTTGACCCATGCGTAGCGCTCCCATTCACGCCCTTGTATCATAAAATATTCTTCTACCATCCCAAAACTGGCGACCAGTGGTCCGGAATTCCCGTTAGGACGCAAAGCCATATCGACCCGAAAACTAAATCCATCTTCGGTAATTTCCGAAATGGCGGCGATCAGTTTTTTTCCGAGGCGACTAAAATATTCGTGATTTGACAGACTGCGTTGACTGTCGTTACTAATGCGTGTTTCTCCATCCTCGGCATAGCAAAATATCAGATCGATGTCAGATGAAACATTTAACTCAAAACCCCCGAGCTTACCCATACCCAACACAATCATTTCTTGCTCTGCGCCACTTTCTTCACCGACCGGTACGCCGTAAATAGCGGATTGTTCCGCATGCAGTTCTTTCAGATGTTGTTGTATGACAAAATCAGCAAATTCGCTGATCGTTGTCACTACTTCGTCTAAATCGGCTTTTTTTTCCAGATCGCGCTTCATCAGGGTGCAGATCACCAGATTTCGTAGTCGGCGCATGGCTTTGTTCAGGCTGGCGCCGCACAACATTTCTTTTTGTAAAATTTGAGCAAAAATGGCTGGGCTCAAGGATAATCTCGACATCTCATCCAATAAAGACTGACGTTGGGTATCTGCAGCCAGCCAGCGTTGCAAAAAACGGGAAGCTGCAAGAGGTGCGACGGCTTGAGATGTGGTCATTGTCATAATCTGAATTTGTCGAAAACCCAGTGTCTTTGCGGTGTATGCGCAGAGTCTGTGTTGAATGTTAGTTTTGCATCGATTTTAAGGTATCTACTGTTGCGCGGTGAGATATTTGTTGGAAAACACGTAAAGAAGTCGCTAGCGCCTTCTGAGTAGTAAATATACCCATGGGGGTATATTTTTTGATACATAATGTTTGTCTTGATAAGTTAGATGTTATTGAAAATAAATAGGGGAGTATGTTGAGAGTAAGGGATTATTCAGTGACTTCTGAGATGGTTGCTACTGTAAAAAGCCACTGCCCATAATGACAACAGAAATTCCTGCTGCTGAGACTGTGTCTGAAAATCTGGATAAAACTGCTGTAGATCATCACCAACAGCAAGGATTTTGGACTAGCTTAAGTCGTCTTTTTGTGCACACAACGTATGCTTGTAATAGAGGCATGCGTCTCTTGTTGCGCGCGCTCGTCTTATTTTATTTTATCTTTTGCAGCCTGGTGTTGGTACTACGGTATGTGGTTTTGCCTCATGTTACAGACTACAAACCAGAAATAGAAAAGAAGATCAGTCAGGCACTGGGGCGAGATGTGCATGTTGCTTCACTGCAAGCGTCGTGGCATGGACTCAATCCGCACTTAGATTTGAAAAATGTCGTGATTCTTGATCTCCATGGACAACCCGCATTGACCTTGCCGGAAGTCAATACGACCTTGTCCTGGTTATCAGTGGTGACAGCAGATTTGCGTTTTCAAACGATAGAACTCAAACATCCTGCCTTAGACGTCGTCAGGGATGTAGATGGGAAGCTTTACATTGGTGGTTTTTACATCGATACCAACAATACTGATCGTCGCGACAATACCGACAATAAAGGATTGGATTGGATACTTGCACAAAGACAGGTACTGATACGCGAAGGTTCAGTTCGTTGGAATGATCAATTATTAAATGCACCGGAACTGAAGTTGACTGCGCTTAACTTTAGGTTGCAAAACCGTTGGCGCCATCATTTGTTTGCATTGCATGCCACACCGCCAGCATCGGTCTCGGCGCCTGTTGATATTCGTGGTGATCTGCAACATCGGGCGTTTAGCAAAGACCTCACCCATTTATCGTCCTGGAGTGGGGACCTTTATGCCGATCTGACAAAGGCGGATTTGCATCAGTTAAAGGCGTATATTGATTATCCGGTCGAATTAGATAAAGGATTTGGTTCGGTACGTTCATGGTTGCATCTGGACGCTGGACGGATAGCCGATTTTACAGCTGACTTGCGCATATCTGATGTTTTAGGGCGCTTCTCGGGCGATTTACCTGAACTCGATATGGCGGAGATCAGTGGACGTGTGCAACTGAGTGAGAAAGCGGATTTAGGAAAAAAGTATTTGCCTTCCATCTTTGGTAAAGCTGGCCATTCTATTGCAATCCGGAATTTTTCTATGCATGCGCGTGATGGTAGTATTTTGCCACCAACGACGATTACTGAGAGCTTTACACCCGGGGTAAAGGGACAACCGGAAAGCACAGAGCTTTATGCGCAATACCTGGATTTGCAGATATTGGCGAATTTTGCATCGCATCTGCCGCTGCCACCTGATCAACGCCAAATGCTCAGTGACTTTTCACCATCGGGTGTGCTCAAAGAGCTGACTGCGGTGTGGCAGGGTAATTATCCCGACATTTCTGCGTACAAAGTCAAAGGGCAATTTACGAATCTGTCAATGTTAGCGCAGCCTGCGCAGCTTGCCAGCCCGAAAACCACCACCACGCCTGCTAAAGCAGCAGTGCCTGCTATTCCAGGTTTTGACCATTTGTCAGGCACATTAGATGCGAGTGATAAGGGCGGAAAATTCACTCTCGATTCGAGTGATCTATCCTTAAATCTGAGTAGTTATTTCGTCGATCCTGTGATGCCTTTTAACCGCTTGCAAATGCGTGCAAACTGGCGTTTTGACGCTGGTGATAAGCTGATTTTTCAAGTCGATCAAATGGAAGCGCAGCAAGATAGTATGCATTTGAGCCTGACTGGTAAACATGTGCTTCCTATGCGTAAAACTGCGACGACGCAGCCTGGGGAGGCTGATATCACCGCTCATATCACCGGTTTTGATTTAAAGAATCTGGATCGCTATATTCCTGCATCGACGCCTATTGATCTGCGTAATTGGCTGATCAAAGGAATACTTGATGGCGTCGCTGACGATGTCCATGTTCGCGTTAAAGGCGATTTGGCGTACTTCCCATTTTCAACGAATGACGCAAAAGCACGTTCTAAAGGCGAGTTTTCGGTAAAGGGAAATCTGCTTGGCGCCAGGTTAGATTTTACGGGTGGGACCTTGAATGACGCTGGTAACGCTCCGATCTGGCCTATCATTGACGATATCCACGGGGGCTTTGTTTTTGACAGGGCCAGAATGGAAATCACGGGCAATACTGGTAAAACGAATGGTGCCGATTTACGTGCGGTCAAGGCGATTATTCCTGACTTGTTGAGCCACAATCCGATTTTAAATATTGACGGAAGCGTCAGCAGTAATCTGCAAACGATGCTTGCGTATGTAGGGGCGAGCCCTGTCGATGCGTGGTTAGGCCATTTTTTGAAAGAAGCGAAGGGGACTGCAAATACCGGTTTACGATTGAAATTATTCATTCCCCTCCAACACGTTGTTGATACGAAGGTTCAGGGTACATTGCAGTTTTTAAATAATGACATACAGCTTCAACCTGAAATTCCTTTAATCTCCGGTACCGTCGGTAAGTTGGATTTCAATGAGCGTGGTGTGAATATTGATATGCTCAAAGGAACTACTTTGGGCGGCCCTATTGTTGTTAGCGGTGGCTCACAAAAAGATAATAGTATCCGCATCCGCGTTGATGGTACGGCAACAGGCGACGGCCTGGTGCAGTATTTGCCTGCGAATCTTCGCCCACATTTACGCGATAAGCTTAATGGTGCAACCCGATATTCCACAATTATCGAGATCAAACAGCAACAACCAGCAATTACGATTGAATCTGCTTTGCAAGGGATGACATTAAATTTCCCGGCGCCATTGCGTAAAGCTGCGAATGAATTGATGCCCCTGCGCATTGAGGTATTGCCAATACCAGGTGCTATTGATCCTTCTGCTAAGGTATTACAAAATGAACTACGGATACAATTGGGTAAATTGTTGTATGCAAAATATCGTCGTCAAAAAAATCCTGATAGCGATGGTGACTGGAAAGTTCTCTCGGGTGGAATTGGCATCAATGTACCTGCGCCAGAACCCGAAAAAGGTTTGTCGGCAAATATTGAAACCCAAGTGCTGAATGTGGATGAGTGGCGCAATTTACTCAGCGTCAGGTCCGGTTCATCCGACAAGGCAAATGCGGAGACGGCTGGCGGTGGTTTTGATTTGGGGCCGTATATTCTGGCAGATACGCTGGCTGTGAGAACAGGGCAGCTCCAGATATTTGATAAGCAATTAGAGAATGTCGTTTTAGGACTATCGCATCAAAATGGCGTCTGGCAGGCGAATGTTGATGCTAAACAGATTTCAGGTCATCTGACTTGGAATGAATCCAACTCTGGTAAAAGTATCGGAAGTATTTCTGCACGTCTGAGCCAGCTCACAATTCCTCAATCAGCAGCCTCTGATATGGGTGATTTATTGGCTGGAAAAGCTACCGGGACGCAGATTCCCGGACTCGACATCATTGCGGAAAATTTCGAACTGTTTAATAAAAAAATGGGACATCTGGAGTTGCAAGCCAGTAATCAAATCAATGCTGGTGTGAGTGAGTGGCAGCTCAGCAAAGTGGTATTAAAAAACCCGGATGCAGAACTCAAAGCCAGCGGTAAATGGGCGAGCCATGACGGCGGCGGTATGACGCAGCTTGATTACGTGCTTGATATTGCGAACTCCGGTCAGTTATTGGATCGTTTGGGATTTGCCAATGTGATGCATGGTGGTCGTGGCCGGTTAGATGGCAATTTGAAATGGAATGGTCTGCCGTTTGATATGGATATTCCAAGCATGAGCGGCAAAGTGCAACTGGATTTGGCGGCAGGGCAGTTCTTGAAAGTCGAGCCGGGTGCGGCTAAATTGCTCGGTGTGCTGAGCATGCAGTCTTTGCCGCGACGTTTAAGCCTGGATTTCAGGGACGTGTTTTCCGAGGGTTTTGCGTTTGATGCGATTACCGGATCTGCACAGATCGAACATGGAACTGCAAAAACTGATAACCTGAAAATGCGCGGAGTGAGTGCGACCGTCTTAATGAGCGGTACGGCAGATATTGTCCACGAAACGCAACAAATGCAAGTTGCCGTGATACCTGTCGTTAATGCGGGTGCTGCGTCGGTCGTGTACGGCTTAGCCGTGAACCCAGTTATCGGTCTTGGGACTTTCCTGGCGCAGTTGTTCTTGCGGGAACCGCTGGCGCGCGCTTTTACATTTGAATATACGATTAGTGGTTCATGGTTAGCACCGTTGGTGACGAAAATCGATCATCAACAGGCAATAGATGCCACGAATAATTTGCGCCAAACCACAAGCAAAAAAGGTGAATAATGAAAATCGCTGCGATACAAATGATTTCTACGCCAAACGTTGCTGAAAACATCGCCACCGCAAAGCGTCTTATGATCTCGGCGGCAGAATCAGGTGCGCGCTTGTTATTGTTGCCGGAATACTGGCCTTTGATGGGTATGCATGAAACCGATAAGCTCACCGTTGCAGAGGCCGCAGGCAATGGCGAAATTCAGGATTTTCTCGCGGAAATGGCCAAAACACTGGGTGTTTGTGTGATCGGCGGAACAATTCCTTTGCAATCGCCCGCAGAAAATAAAGTCTTGAACACAACGCTGGTGTTTAATGCGCAGGGCGTTTTGGATGCCCGCTACGACAAAATGCATTTATTTGGCTTTCGCAAGGGCGACGAGTCCTATGAAGAATCCCGCACGATCAGCGCCGGTGATCAGGTGGTCAGCTTTGACTCCGAAGCCGGACGCGTTGGGCTATCCGTTTGTTATGATTTGCGTTTTCCTGAGCTATATCGCGCCATGGGCGAATGTGCTTTGATTGTTGTACCCGCAGCGTTTACTTATACGACCGGCCAGGCTCACTGGGAAATTTTATTGAGAGCACGTGCCATCGAGAATCAATGTTATGTTCTGGCATCTGCGCAAGGCGGAAAACATGAGAACGGTCGCCGCACATGGGGGCATAGCATGCTGATTGACCCTTGGGGCAAGATCGTTTCTGAATTAGCAGAAGGTGAGGGCATTGTTATAGGAGAGCTGGACGCGACACTGATTCGCAGTGTCCGTGAAAGTTTGCCCGCGCTGCAGCACCGGCGTCTGACAGCCGCTGCCTAGCATGTCGTTATACAAATTCATCAAAGCCTGTTGCAAATTGGTGTAAATTTAATTGCGTATAGATTACGTATAGATTACGTATAGATTGCTTATAAGATTGCTTATAATCTGATTGTGTTTCCCGATATGGCTGGAATTGATCTCAGTTCACTCAGTTCATTCAGTTCATTCATTTTGTGTTGATTTTTATATAATGCATGATTGCATTTTTTAGTATTGGTTAGTATCCATGACTCCATATGATTCTACTTTAAGCCACCTCGCGATTGCGCGCGATGTTTTATTGACGCCGTTTGGTTTGGATGAGCGTAATTTGTCCAAAGTATTGGGATCCATGTTTACGCATCGCGTGGATTATGCAGATTTGTATTTTCAATTCACCCGCAGTGAAGGCTGGAGTCTGGAAGAAGGCATCGTCAAAACTGGCAATTTCTCGATAGATCAAGGAGTTGGGGTACGCGCTATTTCTGGTGATAAGACCGCCTTTGCCTATTCGGATGAAATTTCAGAAAAGGCTTTATTTGATGCTGCCAAAGCAACACGTACGATTGCAACGCAAGGAAATGGCAAAATTAAAGTAGCTGCAAGTCTGCAAGCAGCGACAGGTCGTGATTTGTATTTGCGTGACGATCCCTTGCATTCTCTGGATGCGAACCAAAAAGTGCTGTTGCTGGAACGTATAGAAAAGATTGCCCGTGCGAAAGACCCCAGAATTGTTCAGGTCATGGCGGGATTGGCTGGTGAATACGATGTCGTTCTGGTCGCGCGCAGTGATGGGTTAATTGCCGCAGACATTCGTCCGCTGGTGCGTATATCTGTGACAGTGATTGCTGAGCAAAATGGTCGGCGTGAGACGGGATCAAGCGGTGGCGGTGGTCGCTATGATTATTCCTATTTCTCAGATGTACTCCTCGAACAATACGCAGATGAGGCAGTAAAGTCCGCATTAGTTAATCTGGAGTCGCGTCCTGCACCTGCCGGACCGATGACCGTAGTACTGGGTTCCGGCTGGCCAGGCGTGTTACTCCATGAAGCAATTGGTCATGGTCTGGAAGGTGACTTTAATCGTAAAGGATCAAGTACTTTCTCTGGTCGTATTGGTCAGCGTGTTGCCGCTAAGGGCGTTACGGTTGTCGATGATGGCACGATGCAACATCGTCGTGGTTCATTAAACATCGATGATGAAGGCAATCCTACTCAGTGCAGTACCTTGATTGAAGATGGCATTCTCAAGGGCTATATGCAAGACACCATGAATGCGCGTCTGATGAAAATGAACGTCACCGGCAATGCCCGTCGTGAATCTTTCGCTCATTTGCCTATGCCGCGTATGACGAACACCTATATGCTTGCCGGAGACAAAGATCCGGAAGAAATCCTTGCCTCTGTCAAAAATGGCCTTTATGCAGTAAATTTTGGTGGCGGTCAGGTAGATATTACCAACGGTAAGTTTGTATTTTCTGCCAGCGAAGCATATATGATAGAAAATGGCAAAATTACGTATCCTGTCAAAGGGGCAACCTTGATCGGTAATGGGCCTGAAGTTTTGAATCACGTCTCAATGATAGGTAATGATTTGCGTTTGGATTCTGGCATTGGCGTTTGCGGCAAAGAAGGTCAAAGCTTACCAGTCGGCGTCGGTCAGCCAAGTTTAAAAATTGAAGGTTTAACGGTAGGTGGCACAGCTTAAATTAACTGTTCTTTCGGATATGGAAAGGCTGTTTCTTTTTAGAGAGCAATCAGAAGCGGCTTGCGTTTGCAATAAACGATGTGAAGTCCTTTAAATGAGGCACTTATCTATTCGTTATCTAATTTTGGAAATTTTCCATGTATGTTATCGCCGTGGTTTCTGCTAAAGGTGGCGTAGGTAAAACTACGATTTCTGCCAATCTTGGTGCGGGTATAGCGCAAAGAGGGCGTCCGGCTTTAATTATTGACCTTGATCCCCAAAATGCGATGCAATGGCATCTGGGGGGATTGGATCAGAACGACTGTAAGGGAATCAGCGCTTTAAATGCTAGTCGTACCCGTCTTGAAGGTGTCACACATTCCAGCCCTTATGGTGTGAGTTTTACTCCTTATGGCAATGGAGGAGAGTCCAGGCGTCTTCGTTTTGAGTCGATGATAGAAAAGCAAGATGACTGGTTACTCAAAAAATTGCAAAGCGCCAATCTTCATCCTGACACGATTGTCTTGTTGGATACCCCGCCAGGGCCTTCAGTCTATTTGAAGCAGGCGGTTCATGCGGCGGATTTTCTATTGGTCGTGATGTTGGCCGATGCTGCATCGTATTCCACTTTGCCTGAGATGGAAGACTTAATCGCCACATATGGTGGGCACGCTGGCGCACGTATCGGTTCCGCCTACATCATTAATCAGGGAGCTAAACGTCAGCTTGCACAAGACGTTCTTGCACTTTTTGCTGAACGTCTAGGGGATCGCATGGTTCCTTTCGTTGTGCCGGAAAGCGCAGAAGTTGAAGAAGCACTCGCGTTTGAGCGCCCCATTTTAGAATACAAACCAACCAATCCTGCGGCCGAAAATCTCCAGTCCATTATTGATTGGTTACTTGCCGGTGTTGCGCTACGCAGCTGAACTCACCCCGGACAGAACAACGTTAAGAAAAATCCAGTGAAGCAATGATAAATAGGCGCGATCGGTTCGCTATTTGTCGTGCTTGCACCTCATTTTTTTGTTCGATTTGTCGTTACCTAGTGTGCGTCAGCGAGATTTTTTTCAATAGCTATTTCAGGCCGTTGAGTTTATGGGGAAATTGCAACATGTTTGCTGCCCTGTTTGCCTCAATTTGGCTAAGTTTTTCTTAAAAAAGCACTAAAAATTCAGTTGATGAAAATATCTTATAGTTAATTGCTGGTTTGATATTATCCCGTCATAAATTCGTGGTTAAATGGAGACATATTTGTGATCTTCATCGCTTTAAAATAAGTGCTACTCACAAGTTTTTTTTGGCAAAAAAAGATAGTGTGCAGATTTTCTTGATTGGTCAGAGGATCAGAGCAGGTTGCCCCCTTTATTAAAAATTAAGGGGGCAACCTGCCTTATTTATCTTACAAATTGTTACTATTTATACTTTCTTGACATTTGAGCATGGTAGGGACATAGATTTTTGATGATGCGAAATGATAAAGTTACTACATATCAAGAGTTTATTGATTCGGGAACGAATTTTTAGCCATAAAACAGCACAGGGAAGTTGCACTCATGTCGACTAAGAACGCGGAATACTACGAAATCCAACAATGCTCAATCCAGTGGAAGGCGTTTTTGAAGGCTTTTTCGGCTGAGTTCGCATCCAAGGGTGACGTCAAAGACCTTCGTGCGTTTATGCACCAATTAGGGCGCACGATGGCGTCCGAGTTTTCGATTGGTGATGGTAGTAGTTTGCTTGCATTAGAAGCCGGTATAAATAAGGTGTGGTTGCAATTGAATTGGGGCTGGGTGGAAATTATCGAAGAGGTCGATAGTTTGATTCTGGCTCACCATGCATCGCCCTTGAAAGTTGCGTTTGGCCCTGAGGCTTTATCGTGGTCACCCGCTTTACTTGAAGGTATCTATGCACAATGGTTTGATGGCCTGGGAATGGATAAAACTTTACGTCTTTCTCAGCGTGACGCTATTTTAGAAGATGGACAATTGTTTGTGTACGAGTTGAAAAAGCAAGTAGAAGAACCGTCTTATTTCACGCGTCGTTGAGTTGAACGAATGACGTACTTGGGGATTAAACAAGCATGGTGGAAATTATGAATGACGATGTTAAGAACCTTTTTCAAAAATTTGGACAAACGACCAATTCTTATCAGGAAATAAATCGGGATATAGATAGCGAGCAGGCCAAGCAACGCTGGCCGCTGTTGCGCGATGTGCGCGTGCACGAGGCACCAGAAGACTTCGAACAAGAAGTCGAAGAAATGATCGCTGTCAACACATCGTATCCCACTATGGAAGCCGGAACGCAAGTGGCTCAGCCACCTGTGCTCAAGGTCAACGGAGTCAGTGCAAACGCTAGTTCTGTATTTGGTCCTTCGGTTTCACCTGCAAATCAGACAAATCAGACAAATCAATCTCTGTTTGTCGCTAAAGTTGTGGCACCGCAAGTGGAAGAAAATAAAGTGAACGCTCTGTTTTCTGCTCGGTCGGGAGTTTCGCCTTCTGCGAATGTCGCTTCTTCGTCAAAATCCCGTTCGGTTTCTGATGTCTTTAAACGTCTGGTCAATCAAGATCAGCCAGCACAAAAAGCAGAAACGCCAGTTAATTCATTTTTCAAAAAAATATTCAGACCATGAGGGTTGTTGCAGTTATTTCTCCCAAAGGCGGCGTTGGTAAAACAACAGTGACAGCCAATCTTGCCTCTTCATTGGCGCGCCTTGGTGCTGTGATTACCGTCTTGGACCTGGATCCACAAAATGCCTTGAGATTGCATTTCGGTATGCCGCATAATGACGCCACAGGAATTGCTGCGCGCAACTTGCCTCAGGGAAAGTGGCGAAATGCTTTGCACGAAAGTAGTTTTGGCGTCGATTTTTTGCCCTACGGGTCTGTCGATGAAAAGCAACGCGAGCACTTTGAGCACGCTATCAGGGCAGAACCCGATTGGTTGCTATCACATTTGAATAGCCTTGGATTAAGTGAAACGGATGTGGTACTCATTGATACGCCGCCAGGCCCCAGTATTTATTTGCAGCAAGTCTTGAAAGTGGCCAATATTGGTCTGGTCGTACTAAAACCGGATGCAGCCTCTTATTCTACGATTCCTTCGATTGAATCCTTGATTCAGTATTACACCAAAGGTCGTAAGGATTTTCTTGGCTACTGTTATGTACTCAATCAGATGGATGCGTCAAAGCAGCTGTGTCGGGATGTGTTTGGTATGTTGCGCTCCAGCCTCGGTGACAGGTTCATACCGACCGCGATTCATCGTGATGAAGCCGTTAGTGAGGCGCTGGCCTGTCAAACACCAGTCTCCTATTACGCTCAACACAGTTCCGCCACACAGGACGTCAAATACTTAACGACCTGGCTGCAGAAAAATTTTGGATTGGTCGACTGATGCGTTCGATACTTAATTCCCGTTATTTGTATGGCCGCCTCAATGAGCTTGGTTTATCGATGGTTAACTGGCCAGGTTGGGAAAATAAGATACCACGTGCGTTGGCTTTAATTGCCGCAGCTTTGCTTTTTTGGGCTGCCATCAGCGTACCAATGGAATTGCCGTTGCAGGCTTTTTTTTCAACCATTATTTTTTCCAGCGCACTGTATTTGCGTCGATATACAGGTACTTTGATCTCATTGATCATGGTCATGTTTTCCGTCAGTGCAACCAGCCGGTACATTTATTGGCGTATCACCTACACAATAGGTACTGACAATCTGGTAGATTTATTTTTTGCGCTGGTACTTGTCATGGCCGAAGTTTATGCCTGGGTGGTGTTGCTGTTAGGGTACTTGCAAACGGCATGGCCATTAAAGCGTAAGCCAGTAATGATGCCCGCAGATACCTCGACGTGGCCTACGGTCGACTTATTTATTCCTACGTACAACGAAGATTTAAGCGTTGTAAAGCCAACCGTCATGGCGGCGATGGGGATTGACTGGCCGCGGGATAAGCTCAATATCATCATTTTAGATGACGGCCGTCGTCCCGAGTTTGCTGCGTTCGCCGAAAGCGTCGGCGTAAAATGCTATACACGTGCTGATAATAACCATGCAAAAGCCGGCAATATTAATGCCGCGCTCAAAAGGACGAGCGGTGAGTTTGTTGCAATTTTTGATTGCGATCATATGCCAACACGTTCATTTCTGCAGTACACGATGGGCTGGTTTCTGGTCGATCCTAAACTGTCGATGATTCAGACACCCCATCATTTTCTCTCCCCGGATCCATTTGAACGTAATTTGCAAACTTTCAGAAACGTTCCTAACGAAGGTGAGCTTTTCTATGGTCTGATTCAGGATGGAAATGACCTGTGGAATGCAACGTTTTTTTGCGGTTCTTGTGCGGTTCTGCGTCGTACATGTCTGGACGAAATTGGTGGCATTGCCGTCGAAACAGTGACTGAGGATGCGCATACAGCGCTGAAGATGCAGAGGCTTGGTTATAACACCGCGTATTTATCTTTGCCGCAAGCCGCCGGTCTGGCAACAGAAAGCCTCTCCGCTCACGTGGGACAAAGGATCCGGTGGGCGAGGGGGATGGCTCAGATTTTCCGGGTTGATAATCCCCTATTTGGTCGGGGTTTGAATTTTGGGCAGCGCCTCTGTTATAGCAATGCGATGCTCCATTTTTTCTATGGTTTACCGCGTATGGTGTTTTTGCTGGCACCGATCTCGTACCTTTTTTTCGAAGTGCATATTATTAAAGCGTCTGCGTTGTCTATTGCGGCCTATTCTTTGCCGCATTTGTTGCATGCTAACTTAACGAATTCCCGCATTCAGGGGCAGCATCGGCACTCGTTCTGGGCTGAGGTCTATGAGGCGACCTTGGCCTGGTATATTTTCCGCCCCACACTGGTTGCGCTGATTAACCCTAAATTGGGTAAATTCAACGTTACTGCAAAAGGTGGTCTGGTTCAGGAAGAACATTTTGACTGGGTCATTTCTAAGCCCTATCTGGTCATGCTGGCTTTAAACGTACTGGGCTTCCTGATCGGCATTGGTCGCGCTTTGTGGTGGAATACCTACGAGCTCGACACCGTTATTCTGAATATGTTGTGGACAATTTATAACCTCGTTATTCTGGGAGCTACCCTGGCTGTGGCGACCGAAACAAAACAGGTACGGCGCACTCACCGTGTAAGAGCGACGCTAAATGCCACATTGCGCCTGCCAAATGGGCACTCCATCGTGTGTCAAACCGAAGATTTCTCGATGGGTGGGATGTCGCTGAAAGTGCCGGATGGTTTCACCCTGGAAAAGGGAGAGACGCTGCTGGTTTCGCTTTACGGAACGAATGGGGAATGTCTGTTTCCCTCCAAAGTGATTTTTGTGAAGAAAAATGTGTTGAGCGTACAATTTTTGGAATTGGATCTGCAACAAGAAAAAGATTTAATTAGTTGCACGGTTGGGCGGGCAGATGTCTGGTTGAATTGGTCTGATGATAGGAACATCGATCATCCGTTGAATGGATTGAAGGAAATTGCTTTTCATAGCGCGCAAGGATTCGTCAGATTTGGCGAAGGATTAAAGCAATATTGGGAAAAAAATCAGAAATCATGAATATACACACTCAAGCTGACATTGTGAAAAATAACAAAAGTACACTCCCCTGGAAACTCGCTGCAAGAACCACTTTGATGCTCGCGATTGCTGCAGGCTTGTCATTGATGACGCATGGTCATGTTTATGCGAAATCAAAACAAAGCAAGGCGACCGAAGAGAAAACCAGCGATGAAGAGGTGAGTACATCCACCCCCAATACTCCCTCTGCAACGGTTACACCTGGTGCGAACCAGAAGGTCTATACCATCACATTAAAGCAAATGGTGCCAGGTGATGTGATCGATTTGCGCGGTATAGAAGGCGAGCGTAGTTTTCCATTTACCGTGCGCAGCGACGAGGTAATTACGTCAGCAAAGGTCAGGTATGGTGTTGCCTATTCTCCGGCATTATTGCCTGAACTATCTCATCTCAAAGTGCTGGTGAATAATGAATTGGTCAGCGTTGTTCCTCTGCCAAAGGAAACATCGAAAGGTATCGTGCGTGAAGACACCATTGATCCGCGGTTTTTTGCTGATTTTAATCAATTGAAATTTAAGTTGATAGGTCACTACACCCGTGAGTGTGAAGACCCATATCACTCTAGTTTGTGGGCACAGGTCAGCAATACGAGTTATCTGGAACTTACCGTCAGTTCGATCGATTTGGCGAATGACCTCGCCTTATTACCTGCCCCATTCTTTGATCGTCGCGACGCTAAGCTGCTTGATTTGCCTTTCGTTTTGCCTCCGCAAGCCTCTTTGGATATGCTACGCAACGCAGGTATCGTTGCATCGTGGTTTGGTCACCTGGCATCCTACCGTGGCGCGCGTTTTCCAGTAGCGACGGACGGTCTTCCAAAAGGGCACGCGATTGTATTTGCTACCAGCAAGGAGGTACCTGCTGGTATCCAAATACCAGCGATTAGTGGTCCGACATTGACGATCGTTGCAAATCCTGCCAATCCAAAAACTAAATTATTGTTGGTGTTGGGGCGTGATAATAGCGAATTGAAAATTGCAGCCCAAGCGTTAACCTTGGGAAATTCTGTGTTGTCCGGGCCGACGGCGGTGATCAAGGATTTCAAAGAGCCAGAAATACGCACTGCATATGACGCGCCAAACTGGTTTCCAACGAATCGTCCAGTCAAATTTGGTGAAGTGTTGCCAGTCGATGATTTGCAGGTGAGTGGATTGAATCCTGACGTCATTCGTCTGAATATGCGTGTTGCACCGGATTTGTTTACCTGGCAACGCGACGGTGTCCCTATCGATTTACGCTATCGCTTTACTCCAAGACCAACGATAGACAAATCAACCCTCAATATTGGTATTAACGGTGGTTTCGTGCGTTCTTTGTCCTTGTCTGGTGCGGAATCAGAAAAAGGCAAGATCAAAGAATCAGTCATGCTGTTCTTCAAAGAAGGGCACCGCTTTGCCCAGGAAGAAATTCAAGTGCCTCTATTTAAAATCGGCGCTGAAAATCAATTGCAATTCCAGTTCTTTTACGACTATCCAAAGCAAGGTCAGTGTAAGGACGTCTACCTGGACAATGTACGCTCTGCTATTGATCCCGATTCGACGATAGATTTTTCAGATATGCCGCATTATGCGACGTTCCCAAATCTGGCATATATCGCGAATGCGGGTTTTCCATACACCAAATATGCCGACTTATCTGAATCCGCTGTGGTGATGCCAGATCGTCCAAGTAATGAGGAAGTCCAGGTATTTTTGAATTTGATGGGGCGTATGGGGGAGTCGACCGGTTACCCTGTGACCAATAATACAGTGATACGTAGCACTGACGTGGACAAACACAGCAATAAAGATTTCCTGGTGATTGCCACTAATGGCGACCAACCATTGTTAAAACAGTGGGCGAAATATATGCCATTGGCCATGGACGAAACGGGTAATCATTTGCAAATACCTCGTGGCTTTTTGCGGATATTGGCAAGATGGGCCGGTAAAGATATCGATGACGTTGAGCGCCGATCTGGTGAAATGTTAGCAAAAACCGGAAACGCTTTTGGTGCCATGATGCAATTTGAGTCACCATTGTCCGCTGGCCACAGTGTTGTTGTTCTCACCGGCGGTACTGCTGAAAACTTGTTAGACGTGACGAACGGTTTGAATAAGGCG
>Ga0364860_10166_pt3 | contig 46304 bp, 39 predicted proteins | sample ExccelAu500001D4_FD_206916 | JGI IMG/M metagenome (GOLD analysis project Ga0364860, IMG submission 206916) | Enriched cells from Trout Bog Lake Hypolimnion, Wisconsin, USA - BchlTB.Aug20.5000.01 .D4 | ecosystem: Environmental > Aquatic > Freshwater > Lake > Hypolimnion/Profundal zone | place: USA...
AATTATAATGCTGAAATAGATGTGAGAGAAACCATTTATGATTTTTCAAAGACATCCCGGAATATAAAAACAGAAGAATCCGGGAAGACGATCTCAGAAAAGTCGGTCGAACTGGTAAAGCAAAAACTTGACTTGGTCACCGTTGTTAGTTATTATACACTGGTTTACCTCCAGGAAGCCCTGAAAATAATCAATGTCCAGCTTGATAACCTGAATGATCATCTTGCGTTTATTATAAAAAAGAAGGAAACCGGATCCGCGACTCAATATGAGATCCTTTCAACACAGGTAAGAATATCGACAGCCGAGAACCAAAAAGTTGATATCCAGAGTGAAATAAAAACACAACAGGCAATCCTGAATTCGTTATTGGGTTTTCCTGTAAGCACTCCCCTGAAAGTCAAACAGAATTTAACCCTGAGCAATTCAGTTATCAATCCTGATTCCCTGGTTCATTTTGCTCTTCAGAACCGTTATGAGATGATAGTAGCCGGTCTTAAAGAAGAACATGCAAACCTTCAGCTAAAACTTGTGAAAGCTCAGAACAATCCTGTACTGGATGCTTTTCTTACGGGAGGTATTAAAAATGGCTTTTTCCCCAACCTCAATGAACTGACTCCTAATTATGTTGCCGGCGTTGGTTTGCATATCCCGATTTTTGACGCCACCCGCCGGAAGAATAATATTAAACTTGCAAATGTCGAGATCAATGAACTTAAACAGGAAACTGAACAGACCCGCAGGGATATTTCCAGTGAAGTGTACCAGAATGAAGCGAGCGTGGCTGCTTCGCTGCAGAAGATCAACCAGAGTAATATGCAGGTAAAGCAGGCTGAAGAAGCACTCGACCTTGCTAAGGTCAGCTACTCGAGCGGGGCAATTACCAACCTTGATCTCCTGGATGCAGAAACTTCTGCAGCAGAAAGCAAAGTCAACCTGCTCAAGGCCCAGACTGATTATGCCGTAAGCCTTGCCCGTCTGAATATATCAATCGGAAGGCCGCTCTATTAAAAAAAATCTAACTTTGCACATCTTTATTGAAACGCCTTCAACTTTTTTTCATTCAAACAGTAAATTAAAAAAAATGAATAAACGATTTTTCACCGCGGTGTTAGTAATGACATCAGCAATAATGGCTTCATCAGTATTTTCACAAAATTTCCCCGGGTTTTCAAAGACAAAAACCGGCCTTTATTATAAGATATACAAGACCAGTAATGACACGGTTACGCCAAGGACCGGGAATTATGTCATATTTGATATGCTCTACCATGGCAAGTCTCATGGAAAGGATTCAGTTTTCTATAATACTAAGAGACAAGATCGTCCTGCGCCTGTAAAATTTATCCTGCCCCCTCCTGATTTTAAAGGGGACCTTAATGAAGGAATTGTCATGCTGTCAAAGGGTGACAGCGGTGTCTTTCTTGTCAGAGCCGACTCTCTTTTTTTTAAGACTTTTAAAATGAGACAAATACCTAAGGGGATCGACAGCAATGAATACTTTCACTTTCACGTTCATCTATTATCTTTCCAGACAATTGAAAGTCTGATCGCCGATGAGCAGACACAAATTAAAAAGTATGTAGAGGATCATAACATAACTGTTAAACCCACTGAACTGGGTCTCTATATCATTGAAACAAGCGTGGGAACAGGAACAAAAATCGACAGTGGATGCCAGGTAAGGATGAATTACAAGATTTCACTCCTGGATGGCACCGAAATATTCTCTTCTTTTGATCGTCCAAGGCCAATGAATTTTGAATATGGCAGACCGGTCGACACGAGAGGCTTTCAATTAGGGATCTCGACCTTGAGACAGGGAAGCAAAGCCAGGTTCATTGTCCCTTCCGCCTTGGCCTTTGGAATGAATGGAAATGGCTCACTGGTGGCACCCTACCAACCAATTATTTACGATGTCGATATTATTGATGTAAAGACAAAAGCAGAATATGAAAAGGAACAATTAGAAACCAAAAAAGCTGCTCAAAGGATTGCAGACTCTTTAAAGATTGTTGAACCCATCCAGCGGGAAAAATATCTGAAAGACAACAAAATAACAGTAAAACCGTTACCCAGTGGGTTATATTATATACCAACACTGGTAGGAAAAGGTCCTAAAGCTGAGCCAGGAAAGATTGTGAAAGTTCAGTATACCGGAAAGTTGTTAGATGGGAGAATATTTGATTCTTCCGTGAAGCGCAAAAAGCCCTTTGAATTCATGATTGGCAGGGGTCAGGTCATTAAGGGCTGGGATGAGGGAATCTCAATGATGAGAGAAGGAGGGAAAGCCACCTTGATCATTCCTTCAAACATCGGATACATGGACAGGGACATGGGCGTGATCCCACCCTATTCAACATTGGTATTTGAAGTGGAATTGCTGGAAGTGAAATAACTCATCACTGAATCTTCTGCTTTTCAGACATTTCAAGGGATTTCGGTTTGCATTTGAGGAATGTTTTTGTTTCGTCGGTAATTTCCCAAAACCCTGATTTCAATACTTTATCTTTGGCTAAAGTTCTTAGCTGATGCCCATCTTCAAGATAAAGTATTCCATCGGTTTTTGTGATCCTGTTTAATTCTTTCAGAAATTCCCCTGGATTCCCAATCATATGGAACATATCCAATGCATAAACGATATCAGCAGTATTCGTCGGAAGGTTCACTGACCTGCCATCAGTCAAAATCGGCTTCACATTTCTCAGGTCATATTTTTCAATCATCCGGAATGCTGATTTAATGGCTAATTCCTGAATATCAATAGCGTAAACCAATCCATTATCTCCAACCAATTCTGAAGCTTTACGGAGATATCTTCCTGTCCCGCTTCCGTAATCTACTGCGGTTTGTCCTTTTTGTATGTTGAAAGGGTCAAGCTTGTTTTCTGTAGATTTAAAAATGTCAGTAATCTTAAACATGAACGCCATGATCCTGAACGCCCAGTTCGGCATCCGGTCCATTTCACTGCCACATAAAACTTTTTTCATCTCTATGCAAATTTGAATGTGATATTAGCTTTGTTTTTTTGATTGTTGCCCTTTTCTCTGGTAAAGACGATCAAAAGGGGTTTTTATTGCTTCATTAAACACAGATAATTCTCCTTCTCATCCTTTATAATTTTTATTAGTGAGGGCTTGCCTAGTGGTTCATACTGGAAAAATCAGAACCTCTGGCCAATTTGTGCCGGTTGTTTTAGCCTCCGTATTTGGCTGAGATTACTTTATTTTGATGATCAATCCCCATCAGTATAAAATGTTCAATCTCTTTGGCTTATCAACATTTTACTTGACTTTTTGTTTTTTTTTCGTAAATTTATCTACTTCTTTTTACAAAGAACCATTTAAGAAAAGATTGTTACTTCCTACTTAAACAGTTCATCATGAAAAAGATTACATTATTAATTCTGCTTCTGAGTTTAACTCAGATTGGATTGCCCCAATTTAGGGCCATGCCATTAGATTACCCCAGGACAGGGAATTATTATGAACCAAATTTCATGTCCATTATAGATGCAAATAATTTATGGGTCGGCACGACAAGAGTAAATCAAACCGGTAGCGGAGGTTATCTGCCTTATTCGTTTGGAATAAGAACTACTGATGGCGGAAACACTTGGCAATTCGATTCCATTCCTGTGACTGGAGTCCCATGGATTCAAGATGTCGAAGCTTGGGATTCTGATACTTGTTATTATGTATTTACGGATGGCGTGTTGTATGGAGGTTCAATTTGGAAAACAGTCGACGGTGGCACAACTTGGGTAAAAACAACAACTACACAATTTACAGGAGGATTTGCTGACTTTATGCACCTTTTTTCGTCTGATACTTGCCTTGCATTGGGAGATCCTACAAATGGATATTTTGAAGTTCAGATAACATATGATGGTGGAAATACATGGAACAGAGTACCACAATTCAACTTTCCCCCAATTCTTACTGGGGAAACGGGGTTATCAGATGCATATAGTTCAATAGGCAACACTATCTGGTTTGGTACCTCACAAGGACGTTGTTTCAAATCAATTAACCGCGGAATCAATTGGACGGTTTCAATGGTTAATCCATCATTCGGTGGATGGCGCGTTTGCTTTTGTGATACACTTCATGGCATTTTTTATAATGGTGGAGCTGCAAATGTTTTCTATAAAACAAATGATGGTGGCACGACGTGGACCCAAAGCCCTTTTATGACTAATTATCTTCTGCAGGATGTAAGTAGTGTAGGAGGAATAAATAATGGATTTATCCTTAGTGAACAAGAAAAGCTGCCTCCTTATGAAATGTCCGTGTTCTTTACACCTGATTTTTTTTCCACTTTGATTATGATTGACTCAAATCTTGCATCAACGGGATATATCTTTTTTAAGAATGCATCAACAGGTTGGTTAAGTGGACAGTACAATCCCAGTAATAATATATTCAAATATGTCAGTTTATTGACCTCTGTTTCAAGTAAAAACAATAGCATTGGAAATTTAGAAATAGTTCCAAATCCTAGTTATACAAAAGCATTATTAAAACTTCCAGAAGAGTTGTCCGGAAATACATTTACACTCAGAATATTCAGTATTTCAGGTACAATTCTTGAAGAACAAAGTTTAAAATCCTCATCCAAATTGATGATAATAAATGCCCAAGATTATACGGAGGGACTTTACATTGTAGAAGTTTCAAATGAATTTGGAATTACTGCTCGTTGTAAGTGGATTGTCAATCATTAAAAAATAATTATACACCCTGCTTTTGAAGGTCCTACGTTATTTTCAGTTTTATTTAGTTGCATTATTGCTAGTAATTGTTGCATGTTCGACAAAATTTAATGTAAATGAAGAATGGCAAGATATTACGGTTGTAATGGGGTTATTGAACCAAGCTGACTCAATACAGTATATAAGGATTAGCAAAGCATTTCTTGGTCCTGGAAATGAACTTCAATATGCAAAGATTCCTGATTCCAGCAATTATCAAACCAGTCTTGAGGTAAAACTTAATGAATACTTGGGGAACTCTTTTGTCCGCTCTATAAGTTTACATGACACCCAGATAACCAATAAAGATAGTGGTATTTTTTATTTCCCAGTTCAAAAATTATATTATACGAAATCACAAATTTATCAAGATTATACTTATAGGTTATGGATCCACAATACATTGAATGGTAAAATAATACAGGGAAGTACTGGTTTAGTTCATATGTTTGATTTGAATTTGCCTAGTACATTTCCTGGTGTAAATATCCTGCCAGGCCAAATTACAGAGGTAAATTGGAGGTCAGCAATTGGAGGAAAACGCTATCAAATTACAGTCAGGATTCATTATACTGAAATAAAAAAAGAGAATTTATTTAAATCATATCATATTTTAGATTGGACACCATATACTGATATTACTTCAATAGATGATAAAGGTGGAGCTTCTATGGACTATTTTCTTACTGGTAATGACTTTTATACATACATGGGAAACAATATTCCTGTTGATACTAGTGTTGAGCGAATTTTAGGATTATGTGATTTTATTTTTACCGTTGGATCGGAGGATCTTGATACTTATATACAAATAAATGAGACTAATCCAATAATGGAAATAAAACCGACTTTTTCAAATATTACAAATGGTATTGGGTTGTTTGCCAGTCGTTTCGTTCAAAAATTCGAAAACTATCAATTCACCCAAGCCACCATAGATTCTGTCAAAACGAACAAATATACAAGCAAACTAGGATTTTAGTTTTTTTTAAATATCCCTTGACGCTTCCTCTATATTTCTTCTGTAAAACAACATCACCGCCAATTAATTGGCAATAGTTGAAAAAAACGCTCATTTTAATCAGCCTTCGCCTTAGCAACCAGATCACCTTACCCTATTGATATTTAAGAGAGTAAGACGGTCAATTTAAATCAGCGGAGTGTGGTCAGACAATCCGTTTTGTCCATTTGCACTTGCCGGCCTTCCTTCTAGTATGTCCTTGGAATCATTGACAGTCCCGGGTTTCATTTCATCAACTCGATCTCACCTGGACGCCAGGTTTTGTCGAAAAATGGTTCAAACGGACCGTAGAGACGGAGGACGACATTCCAGCCTTTGCCAGGGACGGTCTGAACCCAGTTGCTTTCCTTGCCTGCCGGTGCTTGAGGGCCGAAGTATACGTCCACCGAAGTGTCCGGGTTGGTCACAATACCCTTCCGCTGACTGCCTATGCTCGGGAATTGCTGGTCGGTCTGCAACATCGAACGGGTCTGATTGTCATACACTACAAGCGACCAAAAGTTTTTGACAGGAATATTGGGCGGCAGGTGGAGCCGGTAGGTTCTACTCCCATCCAGCATTTGACCGTTCCCATCCTTGAATGCAATCACATACTGTGAACCAAGCCCGACCATCTTGAGGATCATCGCAGGGGTGTTGACGGTAGCGTAATAATACATGTAAGTGCGAGAGTCAAGGACTCGCGCCCCATTCCGTACAAAATCGTAGGACTCTCCTGGGAGAATGCAATAGTTATTCCAAGAACTGTTCGGGTACAGATAGGCTTCTTTGTCCCGCTGGTTAAAGAGGATGGCCCGTGCAGTGGCGTTGCCCACTGCTGCGGCTTCCGTGAGAATCTTCTTCATCCGTGCATCCGGCTCAAAAACCTTGCCCTTCTCGATGCCGATATAAGCGAGTGTACCGAGTGTTTCCACATCCATGGCCTCGCTTGGCTCTTCCTGCACTACCTGGTTAACCTCTTCATAGAACGAAAAGTTGTTCGCATGAATGGTGTTCATCTCCTTGCCCGACCCATTAATGAAGTTCATCTTGGACGCGCTGGCATCTTTGCCGAGTGGATAGACCTTAAAGTTTTTCTTGGTGCTTTCCGCTGCCGGTTTCGTGGAGCCATCAACTAGAAATCCACGCCAGCAAAGCAGGTTGTTGAAGGTGGGGCAATGCGCAACGATAAAGCCATCCGGGATATTGCCCTTGTAACCGGGAGGCAGCATCAGAAACTTACCGCCTTTGCCTTTATCGGGTCCCGCATTACCAAAATCAATCACATAGCGAAACCAAAAATCATCAACTACTCCGAGCACGTTGGGAGGTGTTTCCATAACCATCGGGCCGTCCTTCAGGTTCAGCCACGCAAAGGCATAGACGCTCTCGGTATTACCGGTAAGGAACAGCGACTTGGAATCCATCAGGGACTCGAAGAGAAGGACTGTCTGGTTATCGGGGCCGAAGCTGCGGATGCCATTCCGAATGGCCACCTGACGCCCCGGGAATACCTGTGAGGAACGCCTGTACTCCACGTTGAAAATCGAGGTTGTCATAGACTTTGTCCACCGTGGCCTGGTCCGGGAAACCATCATTGAACTTAAGCGTTCCCAGGCGTGTCTCTACTTGATCGGGTGTTGTTATTTCTGCCGGAATGGAAGTCGTCATCTTCAGCTTCGGTGTGTTCTGCGCCTGTGTGGTCTTGGCCGCAAGAGCGAGCAGGAGTATTGCTAACAGGATTTTTCTTTCCATTTTATTTATTTTTAAATTAATGACCACCAAACCCGATAATTATCAGGAGATGAACGTTGGTTTATTTTTTATTCTATTCTCATTTCATAGTCACGACCTTAGGAGGTCAATTTTTCGATAATTTTCAAATCTATCGACTAACATATAATGTTGATTGAATATTCCATATTAAATTTATGCTGAAAACTGATCAGTTCTTGCATATCTTCCTAAAAACTCAATATCTATAGAGAAATATTTTGTAAATATATTGATATTTAAGACATTCAAGAAAAATCAATAACTTTTTTCAAATACATCCTTGATGTTTTAAATAAAATCTGCCACTTCCAGAAGTAAAACGTTTTTCCTCCATCTTCATATTCTTCTGGAATGTAGGGGTACTATTTGTCAACTGGATAATTTCTTTTTAAAAACCAGTTCGAAACGATTTAATTCTGCTCCTTTCGAAAATCTTTATATGGAGAATAAGTCTTATGTATTATCCCTAAAGTGAATACTTTACAGAATTTTGATGACTGTCTTCATCTGAAAAAAGTGGTACAGTTGAAATCAAGAAAATAATCAAAAGACATAAATCCTAAGGATTTAAAAAAATACAAACGAAGATATGGACACACCTCCTCCTTTTAGGATTTCTTTAATAAAAATAAAGTGTCAAAAATGAATGAAAAATCGGACGAATAAGGGACAGAATGATAGAAATTCATTAACTAATTTATTATTAATCAATGATTTATCATTTTTAAAAGTTGTCCCGCCAGGATTCGAACCTGGGCCAAGAGAACCAAAATCTCTTGTGCTGCCGTTACACCACGGGACAATTCAAGTGTTTAAATATAAATTTCCAGTCAAGTATTGTTTGTCACTCTGTCACTTTATCACTCTGTCACAGCGACGCTTTCACCCTCTGCAAAGGGCCATTAATTCAGCTGGCAAAGGTAGAATATTTTTTAGTCTGGGCAAATTTAGTACTTTCGCTTTTTGAATCTTATCGTTGATGTATTTCCCATTGGCTCAATACAAAAAGCTCAACAATCTGCTCGGGTGGATCGTGTTTACCATTGCAGCAATTGTATACCTGCTCACACTTGAACCAACGGCAAGCTGGTGGGATCCCGGTGAGTTCATTTCTACTACCTACAAATTGCAGGTCGGCCACCCTCCCGGGGCACCTACAATGCAGATGATCGGCAGGGTGATCTCGTTACTGGCATTTGGAAATAACTCAAAAGTCGCTTTGATGATCAATGGAATGTCAGGCATCTGCAGTGTTCTTGCTGTTCTATTCCTGTTCTGGTCGATTACCATCTTTGCCAAAAAAATAGTAGTTGGTAAAGACGAAATGACACAAGGGAAAATGTACACGATTTTTGCTTCGGGTCTGGTTGGCGCTCTCACTTTTACATTCACCGATTCTTTCTGGTTTTCAGCTGTGGAAGGCGAAGTTTATGCCATGTCCATGATGTTTACATCTCTTGTCTTCTGGTCTGTTTTAAAGTGGGAAGAAATAGCAGATTCTGAGCATGCCAATCGCTGGCTGGTATTTATAACCTTTATGATCGGTCTTGCCATCGGCGTGCATCTTCTCAGCCTGCTTACCATACCTGCCCTTGCATTTGTCATTTACTTTAAGAAATACAAGACCTCACTGAAAGGAATTCTGGTGACCCTGATCCTTGGCGTTGTCATTCTTGCTTTTATCATGTACTTGGTGATTCCGGGGATCCCTGAGATGGCAGGTAAGGTCGAGTTGCTGTTTGTCAACAAATTAGGGATGCCGTTCAATTCAGGCCTGATCTTTTATTTCCTGATCCTTATCAGTCTCATCGTTTTTGGATTGATAATCACAAAGAAAAAAGGGAAACCTCTGCTTAATACTATCATTCTTTGTTTTTCATTCTTGCTGATCGGATATACCTCCTTCATCATGCTGATCATACGTTCAAATGCAGGCACACCGATCAATGAAAATGCACCGAAAGACGTCATAGGCCTGGTCAATTACCTGAACCGCGAACAATATGGCACATGGCCGCTTCTTTACGGTCCTTATTTCAATGCCCCGATCATAAGCTATAAAGATGGGAGTCCTGTTTACGAAAGAGATGATAAAGCAGGAAAATATGTGGTCATTGATGACCAGAAAGGAACTATTCCTGTTTTTGATCCACGTTTTACTACCATCTTTCCCCGTATGTGGAGCAATGAACCAAGCGGCTCAGAGCAGTTTTTCAAAAACTGGGTAAAAAAGGGAGTACTAATTAATGTGACGAATTCAGATGGAAAAACTGAAACACTGAAAAAACCAACATTCCTTGAGAACATGAAATATTTTTTACAATACCAGGTAGGTGTGATGTATTTCAGGTATTTCATGTGGAATTTTGTAGGCAGGCAAAACGATATCCAGGGTTATGGCGGACCACAAAATGGAAATTGGATCAGCGGAATCCCCTTTATCGACAAATGGCTGGTTGGCCACCCGCAGACCCATATGCCCGATAGCATGAAGAACAGAGGAACAAACAAATATTACATGCTTCCTTTTGTCCTGGGGTTGATTGGCTTTTTCTATCAGATGAAGAAGGAATATAAAGGAGCCATCATCATCACGCTTTTGTTTTTCATGACTGGCCTGGCCATCGTAGTTTATCTGAACCAGAAACCTTTTGAACCCCGTGAACGGGACTATTCCTATTGCGGATCAACCTTTGCCTTTTCAATATGGATCGGGTTGGGGGTAATCTGTCTGATAAACCTGGCAAAACGTATTCTAAAAAGAGAAAATCTTTCGATATTATTGGTTTCAATGATATGCCTTATTCTTGTTCCGGGAATTATGGCAAAGGAAAATTGGGATGATCATGATCGCTCGGGAAAATATTCCTGTCGCGATTATGCTGCAAACTATTTGAATTCCTGCGATAAACAGGGAATTTTGTTCACCAATGGGGACAATGACACCTTTCCCCTATGGTATGATCAGGAAGTTGAAGGGATTCGGACGGATGTACGAGTTGTGAACCTGATGCTTGCCGGAGGATCCTGGTACATGGATGGACTTTTCAGGAAATCGTACGAATCAGAACCCTGTCCGTTTGGAATTCCCCAGGAAAAATATAAACCCGGCATCAATGACATTATTCCTTTTTATGATATTGGTATCAAAGGTTATATGAACCTGAAAGACTTGGTTGATTTTATTAAAAGTGATGATTCAGACACCTACCTGATACTTCAAAACGGTGAAAAATGGAAATTCTTTCCGTCGAGAAAAGTCAAGCTGGCGGTTGATTCAGCTGCCTGCATAAAATATGGCATCGTGCCGGAATATTTACGGGATAAAATGGTAGATACGATCTATTGGACCATAAAGACAAATGAACTTTACAAAAATGATCTGATGCTTCTCGACCTCGTCGCAAATAATAATTGGCGCCGGCCGTTGTACTTTGTCTCACCTTCAAGCATGAATTATTGCTTTAATGTCGATACTTTCTGTCTGGTGACTGGATGGGTTTACAAATTCTTGCCGGTCAAAGCTACCAGGGAAGATTACATCCCAAACATGGGAGGAGTGGATCCTTTGACTTCTTATGATCTCCTGATGAATAAGTTTGCCTGGGGAAATATGAACGATCCGCACGTATATGTGGATCCGGAAAGTTTAAGTAACCAGTCAGTACCGAAAACAAATATGTATCGTACTGCACAATCTCTTATAAATATAAGGAGATACGATGACGCTATTAAGCTTATGGATAAATATTTTGAATTATTTCCGGATTCCAAATATACATATGACATGTACACGATACCATTTGCGGGGTTGTACTACAGAGCCGGTGAACCTGTCAAAGCGAATAATATAATGGCCAGGATCAGTCAGATCTATTCACAAAACCTCGATTATTATTATACGTTCAAAGGGAGTGTGAAGGAGTATTATTCAGGAGACATTGAACTGGCCCTGGGGATTCTCAGGCGAATGTATAATATTGCTGTGGAGAATAACCAGGAGAAGCTGGCAAAAGATTTAGATATCTTATTTCATAAAGAACTTAAAAAATATCACTAACAAGCATAATCCACACACTCACATCACTCATCACGAAACCCAAATGAAAGATGAGAATAATTAGATTTAATAAACCATGATGCTAAGCTACATTAACTGGAATGTCGATCCGGAAATATTCAGGATCGGGAGTTTTGCCGTTCGCTGGTACGGGATGCTTTTTGCTGCATCCTTCTTATTCGGCTATATAATTATGCTGAGATTTTTTAAAAAAGAAAATGTACCGGTCAGTGTCCTTGATTCCCTGACCACTTATATGGTCATAGGAACAATTATTGGTGCGCGATTGGGTCATTGTTTATTTTATGAACCGGCTTATTACCTGGCTCATCCGGCACAGATTCTGATGGTATGGGAGGGCGGATTGGCCAGTCATGGTGCTGCTATCGGGATCATTATCACCATTCTTATCTTCGCACATTATAAGAAACTTCACTTCCTTTGGGTCATGGACCGGCTGGTAATTGTTGTGGCGCTTTCAGGCCTGCTCATCCGTTCAGGCAACCTTATGAACTCAGAAATATTCGGACATATAACAAATCTGCCATGGGGATTCATATTTCTCAGGGCTGCACCTCCACTGAATCTTGATCCAAGACATCCGACTCAGATTTACGAAGGGCTGTCGTATCTGATTATTTTTCTCTTTCTTTGGTGGTACTATTACAGGAAAAACGGGAAACCCGCAGAAGGAATGATATTCGGCCTGTTCATGATCCTTGTTTTCAGTATGCGTTTCCTTATCGAATTTGTTAAAGAACCCCAGGAAAGTTTTGAACGATCAATGAGCCTGAATCTTGGGCAACTGCTTAGCATTCCGCTTATTATTGCCGGGATAATATTTGTCATAAGGGCGGCCGGGAAGAAAATGGATATCAGGGTTTAAATGCCCTGCCAGTACCAGATCCCTTCTTTATTTCCATGATGCGCTCCCCAAGAAGCATGTAATCATTCTTCATTACTAACCCATGAAAATTACGTGACATTTCGATGGCATAAAGAAGATCGAAATGAAACTGAGGCATGGAAAAATAAATTTTCTTTTCCATAAGATAACGGGCAAGGTACTCTTGTTCAGTCTGGCCGGGAGTCGGAATGAGGATGGCATTTGTACCCAAAGTTACCAGGTCCATCAGGCTTGAATAACCGGAACGGCAAATCACTAAGCGTGAACGAAGTATATATTCTTTCATCTTTGCTGTTTCCAGATGCGGGAATACATGGATCTTATCCGTCAGATCACATTCTTCGGTTTTTTCTGTCAGACCTCTTACAATGATCCCGCTTAGTCCTGATTTTTTCAATTGTTCAAAGATTGTCTTCTCCAGGATTGTCCGCTGAGGCTCTGGTCCTGAAAGAGTTACCATAATGTCATAATCGCTGGGATGTGGGATTTCCCTTTGTCCAATATCCGAGAACCGCGACAAAGTGCCTATATAATGAGCGTTTCGGGGTAATCTGTTTGGATGTGACAGCAACCCGGCAAGTCCATTATGTAACTCAAAGTCAGGGATCCAGCATTCGTTAAATTTTTCAATCTGGCGAAAAATCATCCTGTTGAGAAAAGAAGAAAGGAAATGGACCGAAGGAGGTAAAATAATATTAACCTGATGCGTGATCAATATGCTGAACCGGGCCCTGCTCCATGCCCCATAACGGTTATCGGAAACAATAATACTTGGATCTTCCTGCCTGATCAGCTTTTTAATATCTTTTCGCTCACGAAAATAACTTCTGATTAGAATAGGAGAGAGACTGATGATTTTAAACAGGAACCAATGTCCTCTTGGATAGGTGATCCTGGCTCCTTTAAAACGAATAAACCGGCAACCGGGAAATTCTTTTTTCAGGAATTCGTAAGGCCTTCCGTCAGCTGCGATTACAACCTCATTCCCAAGTTCCCGAAATTTACGGATTACAGGGACGCATCGTGTTGCATGACCGATTCCCCAATCGAGAGGACATACCAGGACTTTCAAAATCTTTTCCTGTTTTGCTGATTCACAAAAATACCAAATATTAAATGAGACCAGTGATTAATAATTTCAACTTTTCATATTACTTTTTCACATTCCGGCCGATTAATGTTCCGCTTTCATAATTAAGGGAAATATATCGGGAAATGAATAAATAAAAATACTATGAATGAAGAGATACTTCTCTATCAGATTGCCTTGACCCTGGTTCCGGGAATCGGAGATGTTCTTGGAAAGAAATTGGTGACCTATTGCGGTAGTGCAGAGGCTGTATTTAAAGAAAAGAAAAAACTCCTGGAAAAAGTGCCGAGGATCGGTGAGAAAATCCTGGATGCTATGTCTGATAAATCGATTCTCGCACGGGCAGAGAAAGAGCTGGCTTTTCTTGATAAATTCCGGATCACGACACTATTCTTCCTTGATAAAGATTACCCATTCCGTTTAAAAAATTGCATCGATAGTCCTGTCTTACTTTATTATAAAGGCACTGCCGATATGAACATTTCGCGGATCATTGCTGTTGTCGGAACGCGCAATGCCACAGAATATGGCCGGAGCGTCTGTCACAGGATCATCTCTGACCTGGCACAGGATAAGGTGATGATAATAAGCGGGCTGGCCTATGGAATAGATAGTTGCGCGCACCATTCTGCTCTTGAAAATAACCTTGAAACCATAGGGGTTCTTGGTCATGGTCTCGGGATGATCTACCCTAATCAGAATAAAAAGCTGGCTGAAAAAATGATGAAGAATGGTGGTCTTTTGACTGAATTTATGAATGATTCAATACCCGATCGTGAGAATTTCCCCAGACGGAACAGGATCATCGCCGGTATCAGCGATGCAATCCTGGTCGTTGAGGCGGCTGATAAAGGAGGAGCGTTGATCACGGCAGAAATTGGGAATTCTTATAACCGTGATGTTTTTGCCATTCCCGGGAGAATCAATGATATATATTCGGAAGGAACAAACCGCCTGATAAGGAAGAATATGGCTTCATTGGTACAATCGGCTGAAGACATACGCTACCTGATGGGCTGGGAAGAAAAAGGGAAAAAACCGGATGGATTCCAGAAAAAAATCTTCCTGGAAATGACGGAAGATGAAAAAGTACTTGTCGATTACCTCAATATAAATGGACCATCAGGGATTGATGATATAAGCAACCTGTGCCGGTTGACCATGAGCAGAACTTCTGCATGCCTGCTTAATCTCGAATTCGAGGGGATAGTCAAAAGTCTGCCCGGAAAGATATATGCCCTGACCTGAACAAGAATCTGGCAAATCCTTCCGATACTGTGGTCATTCTTCCGTGATTTTATTACCTTTACATGCTTATTTTTGAACATGGGAATTATGGAAAAGGTGATAATTCAGAAACTGGCCGAATCAGAAATTGAAGAACGCCAGATCAGGAAATGGCCCATCTGGGAAAAAGAGGTATCCCGTTTCAGTCATTCTTATGATGGCGATGAAGAATGCCTCTTCCTGGAAGGGGAGGTAGTGATCGAATCGAGGGAACAAAACTATACAATTCTTCCCGGCGATTTTGTCATTTTTAAAGATGGCCTGGAATGCATCTGGGATATTAAAAAACCCGTCAGGAAACATTATAATTTTCCCTGATTCGATACTGGAATAAAGATTGAAAGGCGTTGTTATAAAATCTACGGGCATCTGGATCACCGTTCGTTCCCAGGATGGCATCAAAACTGAATGCAGGCTGAAGGGGCAATTCCGGATACATGGATTGCGTTCCACAAACCCGGTAGCCATTGGGGATAAAGTGGAATTCGGGAAACAGGCAGATGAAGATACTGGTGTGATCACCCGGATTTATGAGAGGGAGAATTACATTGTCAGGAAAGCCATAAATTTATCCAAAACCACTCATATCATTGCTGCCAACCTTGATCATGCATTTCTGGTTGTCACCCTGGCACGACCCAAAACATCGACAGGATTCATAGACCGGTTCCTGGTCACTGCAACCGGATATTTCATCCCGGCAAGCATAATATTTAACAAGATCGACCTCTATAATGAAACACTTGCATCGTATGAGGCAAGCCTGAAAAAGATTTATGAACATGCCGGGTATCCTTGTTATTCCGTATCAGCATTGAGAGGGGATAATGTGGAAAAATTAAGTGAACTTTTGAAAGGCAAAACCAGCCTTTTTTCAGGACATTCAGGTGCTGGTAAATCTGCACTCATAATGGCCATTCAGCCGGATCTGAAACTGAAAACAGGTTCGATCTCTGAGATCCACTTAAAAGGTAAGCATACTACGACTTTTGCAGAAATGTTTGAGCTTTCGAATGGTGGATTTATTATTGATACTCCGGGAATAAGAGAATTCGGGCTGATCGATTTTGAGAAAAATGAAATTCCCAGATGCTTTCCTGAAATGGAAAAGCTCCTGCCATTTTGCAGGTACAAAAACTGTACTCACACTCATGAACCCGGGTGTGCGGTTAAGAAAGGCCTGGCCACGGGCGATATCACGTCAATGAGATATAATAGTTATCTTAGCATCCTGAATGACAAAACCTGAAACATGATCGCACGGCAACTGATAGTTGATACAATCACACCCCTGAGGTCTTCTGACAGCGGAACCGATGCTCTCAAACTTATGGACGAATTAAGGGTTTCACATCTTCCGGTCGTGGATGAAACAGAATTTCTTGGTGTGATCTCAGATACTGATATCCTGACCTTAAATAATCTTACCGGGACCCTTGTAAGCCAACCTGTTTCATTGTCCAATGCATATGTCTTTGAAAATCAACACATCTACGATGTCATCAGGATCGTCGATGCAATGAAACTGACCTTGTTACCTGTTTTGGATGAGAAGAAACGTTACATTGGATCAATCACGCTGGCCAGCATTTGTCATCACATATCTGAACTGATGGCCCTGAACAATCCGGGTGGGATCATCATCCTCGAACTCAACGACAAAGATTATCTTCTCACAGAGATCGCCCAAATTGTTGAATCTAATGATGCTAAGATTCTCGGAATGTATATAACAACTTTTCCGGATTCTACCCGGATGGAGGTTACATTGAAGATCAATAAGATAGATGTTGGACCTGTTCTTCAAACCTTTATCAGGTACAATTATATCATCAAGGCTTCATTTTCTGAAGATACTTATACAGAGAGCCTGCAGGAACGATATAATTCATTGATGAATTACCTCAATATCTGACCCGGTTGATCATTTAAAATAGACTATCTTTGCCACCGGATTCTACATTAATTCTTGATATCATGAATGTTGCATTGTTTGGAAAGACAATTTCCGCTAATGATACTCCTTACCTGCAGGAATTTATCGACAGGTTAACTAGTCTAAACGGCATCATTTACCTGTATAAACCCTTTTTTAATACCCTTCAGAAGACCATCCGGTTTGACAGGCAACCAATAATGTTTACAACACAGCAGGAGATCAGGGACAAAGTTGAATATCTTTTTTCTATTGGCGGTGATGGTACTTTACTGAATACAATAACCCTCATAGGAAATTCAGGAATCCCGGTTATTGGAATAAATATAGGTAAGCTTGGTTTTTTATCCGGGATTTCAAAAGAAGAGATCCTCCCGGCGTTAGATGATATTATCAAGAAGAAATACATGATTGATGAACGGACCTTACTTCGGCTGGAAACAAATGACCAGCTTTTTGGGGAATTTAACTATGCATTGAATGACTTTACGATCTATAAAAGAAGTCCCAATTCCATGCTTGCCATAAAACTGTTCGTAAATGATGAGTTTTTAAATACTTATTGGGCGGATGGATTGATCGTCGCCACACCGACAGGATCCACTGCTTATTCATTGAGTTGCACAGGTCCTATTCTTACTCCTGATTCAGAGAATTTTGTAATCACCCCGATTGCAAGCCACAACCTCACGGTACGGCCTATTGTAATCCCGGATACCTGCATCATCAGGATTATGGTCGAGTCTAAAAACGTAGAATGTTATATAGGCCTGGATTCCCGGATCAGGAAATTAGATGTGCCTGAAGAACTTGTTATAAAAAAAGAAGATTTTAAAATTCATCTGCTAAGAATGACCGGAAGAAATTTCTTTGAAACTATCCGTGCAAAATTGAACTGGGGACTTGATATCCGGAATTGATTAAATTTTCTTGGTATTCCCTTAAGCATTCCAATAAAAAGTGTGAACCTGCGTTATTTACCAGATAAATTGCAATAGCTGTTAATGCATTCTCCAACGGTAACCCTTTCTATTCATCAATTGAAGCTGAAACTGAGGTTTTTTCCAGGTTCTTTGTTTTTCATGATATGCCTCTGGGTGACAGAACCGGTCAAGGCACAAACTGATCTGGAAGTGGGCCCTTATATAGGGGATTCATACTACCTTGGCGACCTGAACCCGGATGTTCCTTTCAGGATGGCTCAGATTGCTTATGGTGCTATGGCAAGATATAATCTTGATGACCGGTGGTCGTTCAAGTTAGGTATTACCCGCGGAAAAGTAGAGGGAAATTCGAATAATACGAATTTCCTTCCGGGACGTGATCTACAGTTTGAAAGTCCGATAAACGATTTATCGGTAACGGCCGAATTTAATTTCTTTTCATATTTCACCGGCAGTCGGTGGAATTGGATAACACCGTATCTTTACGCCGGCATTGGGGTGTTCACTTTTCAGCCGGAATCGGGTGGGAAAAAACTTCAACCTCTGGGAACTGAAGGACAAAACGTTGGCTATGATGGACGTAAACCTTATAAAACATGGGGAGTGAGTATTCCCTTCGGATTGGGAATAAAAGTCAGCGTCAGCAAAAAGATTGGGCTTACTGCATTCTGGGAAATGCATAAAACCTTTACTGATTACATCGATGATGTCAGCACTACTTATTATCTGAATGGTCCGGCAATTAATCAGAATGATGTGGCCGGTGCATTGTCTGATCCGACGAGAAATCATTTGCCGGGAATGCAGCGGGGTAATCCGAATAATGATGATTGGTATTCATTTTCAGGACTTACAGTAAGTTATAAATTTAGCCTGAAAGGAAGTCGCAGATGTAAGGATAATAAACATTTTTAAACAATTTGTACACAATGCGCCTGGATGAGCCTGAAAGAAAAAATAATTAAAGACCTGATACCTGTGCATATTGCTATCATCATGGATGGAAATGGACGTTGGGCCAGGAAAAGAGGTTTTGTACGGACGAGAGGCCATGAAAAAGGAGTTGATGCAGTGAGGGAAACAGTCAAGGCTGCTGCAGAACTTGGGATCAGGTACCTGACCTTATATGCTTTTTCAACTGAAAACTGGAACCGGCCCAAATATGAGATCGATGCATTGATGAAATTATTGGTAAAATCTGTTAATAAAGAAAGAAAAACCTTCATGGAGAACAACATTCGCTTATTGGCCATAGGCGATCTCGGGAACCTTCCTGTAAAAAGCAGGGAAGAACTCATGAAAGCCATTGAAGACACTTCCGGGAATACTGGCCTTAAACTGGTGCTTGCGCTGAGCTATAGTTCCCGTTGGGAAATTGTTGAGGCTGCCCGTTCTCTTGCAATGAAAGTCAGAGACGGGGTTCTGACCATGGATGAGATCACTAGTGATTCTTTCACCAGCTCTCTTACCACTGCATCTGTCCCCGATCCTGAACTTCTTATAAGAACAAGCGGCGAGTACAGGGTCAGTAATTTTCTTTTATGGCAGATTGCATACAGTGAGTTGTATTTTACTCCGACTCTATGGCCGGATTTTTCAAAAGAAGAATTTTACAGAGCTATTGTTGATTACCAGGGAAGAGAAAGAAGATTTGGAATGACCAGTGAACAAATAAAAAAATCAAAGACCCGCCATCTCAATTAGTACTTGATGAAACTTAAATTTCTTATCCTGCTTTTTATCACAACCTGGTTTTTTTACCCGGCAGTCGCCCAGATACCATCAGGGAATTCAATTAACATAGACTATACTTCACCAAAAGAATATATCATCGCCGGGATCACCGTGACAGGTGTTAAGTACCTCGATAATAATGTATTGATCATGCTCTCAGGATTAAACATCGGGGATAAAGTTAAAATACCTGGCGATAAAATTACCCAGGCAATACGGAAACTCTGGGACCAGGGTCTGTTTGAAGATGTGAAAATTTCTATTGCACAAATTGTCGATAATCAACTCTATCTGAATTTTTATCTTAAAGAGATGCCGAGACTTTCCCATTTCTCATTTACCGGGATAAAAAAAGCGGATGCCGATAATATTCGTGAAAAGATCCATATATCCAAAGGAGAATATGTGACTCAGAATATGATCATGCGGACAAAAAATATTATCAGGAAATATTTCACAGATAAAGGATTTTTGAATGCTGATGTTGACGTTCTTCCAAAAAAAGACACTTCTTCTGCCAACGAAGTCAGCCTGGATATCAATATACACCGTAACAGCAAAGTCAGAGTATATAACATCATCATTCATGGGAATCATAACCTGACGACTGAGCAACTAAAAGCCAGCATGAAAAAAACCAAAGAGAAAGGGATCTTTAACCCGATGAATGACATTGATAAAATGATTTATCAGATTGCAACTGCCGTTTTCCGGGTCGATTTCGATGAGATTGCAAATGTGGTTGAAAAGCATGCTTACAATAATATCCGGTTTCGCATCTTTAAATCTGCAAAATTTATCCGGGATGATTATGATGAGGATAAAGGCTTGCTTATTGCAAAGTATAATGACGAAGGTTACCGCGATGCAAAAATCATTAAAGATTCCATCTCCAAAAATGATGATAATACAGTTTCAATAGATATCTGGGTGGATGAAGGCCCTAAATATTATTTCAGAAACATAACCTGGGTGGGAAATACCAAGTATCCGGATGAATTTCTTAACCGTATCCTGAAGATTAAGAAAGGAGATGTTTACGATCAGGGTGAACTTGAGACTGCACTGAGCTACAATCCTAACGGCACAGATATCCGTTCCTTATACATGGATGACGGTTATCTTTTCTTTGACGTCGAACCTGTGGAAGTGAATGTGCAAAATGATTCAATCGATATTGAGATACGGATGCGTGAAGGAAAACAAGCCACAGTGAATAGGGTTACTATAACAGGAAATACAAAGACCAATGATCATGTTGCTTTGCGCCAGCTCCAGACACGTCCCGGTCAGTTATTCAGTAGGGATAAACTGATCAGGTCACAGCGGGAATTGGTTCAGCTGAAATATTTCAATGCAGAAAAAGTTGCTCCCGACGTTACACCAAACCCGGATGACGGTACTGTTGATATAAACTATAATGTTGAAGAAACCTCGGCTGACCAGATTGAATTATCAGGTGGGTGGGGATATGGCAGAATTGTGGGAACACTCGGGTTATCGTTCAATAACTTTTCTCTTCGCAACATTTTTAACTTAAAAGCATGGAGGCCTGTTCCATCAGGTGATGGACAGAAATTAAGCTTGCGTTTCCAGACATATGGACAGGGATATATCAGTTATAGTGCATCATTTACGGAGCCCTGGGTGGGAGGGAGGAAACCACTTGCCTTAAGTTTATCATATGTTCACTCAAAATATACCAACGGAGTTGCCTCCTCAGATACTACTTATGCTTATTTCAAGATTGATGGGATCTCAGTTGGTTTAGGGACAAACCTTAAATGGCCGGATGATTACTTTGTTCTATATCAATCTATTAATTATAACCGGTACAATTCCCATAATTATACTCAGATCTTTTCTTTCGGAGGAGGGAATGGAATTTATAATTCTATCAGTTATAGCATCATTCTTTCACGCACTTCCGTGGATGCACCGATTTATCCAAGAGCCGGATCGGAGATCAGTAATAATCTTGAGCTTACACCGCCCTATTCACTGTTCAGAGGAAATGTTGACTACGGCGATATGCCATTGACTGAAAGATACGGGTGGGTGGAATTTTATAAATTTAAATTTAAAGGAGCATGGTACATCAACCTTGTAGATAAGCTTGTTTTGACGCCGCGATTGCAGTTTGGGGTACTCGGGGCTTATAATAACAGGATTGGGATTACTCCTTTTCAAAGGTTCTATCTCGGTGGCGATGGACTCACAGGGTACAACAACATGGATGGTCGCGATCTGATCGGTTTCCGCGGGTATGAGAATAATGCACTGACTCCCGACTACCCAAACAGTGTTGGAGGAACTGCTTATGAGAAACTTACATTAGAGTTGCGTTATCCTATCTCATTGAATCCCAGTGCCACTATCTATGGGTTGACCTTTATGGAATCAGGAAATGATTGGCTGGAATGGAAAAATGTTAACCCCTTTGATGTGTACCGGTCAGTCGGTGTCGGAATTCGAGTATTTTTGCCGATGTTCGGACTTCTGGGGTTAGATTGGGGTTATGGACTTGATCCTGTCAGGGGTGTTCCCGGTGTGAATGGCAGCCAGTTCCATTTTTCGATTAATTCTTCCATCGACTAGGAATAATAAGCATTTGACGAAGAAGAATGAAAAAATACATTTAACTTTGATAAAATTATCAGAAGGTATATAATATGAAATATCCATACAAACATTGTTCATGCAAACCCGAATGATAATTATGGATATTCCATGTGACAATTAAAATCAAAATTATTAACACATGAAAAAGATAATAATAACAGTATTTTTATTCTTTGCTCTGGTTGCAGCACATGCGCAGAAGTTTGCTTATGTCGACAGTCAGTATATTCTTGATAATCTTCCGGAATACACTGAAGCACAAGCTCAGCTTGATGAAATATCTGCTCAGTGGCAAAAGGAAATAGAGACAAAATTTGCAGAAATTGATAAAATGTACCAGGACTACCAGGCACAGGCTGTCCTGTTGCCTGAAGACATGAAGAAGAAAAAAGAACAGGAAATCGTTGATAAAGAGAAAGAAGCCAAAAATCTTCAACGGCAACGGTTTGGCCAGGACGGTGATCTGATGAAAAAACGCCAGGAACTTGTAAAACCAGTTCAGGAAAAAGTGTACAATGCAATTCAGGAAATAGCGACTAATAATAATTATGCCGTGATCTTTGATAAAGCCGGCGCCCTGACAATCCTTTTTTCTAATCCAAAATATGATATCAGCGATGAGGTACTTGATAATCTGGGAACTGCCACTGCAGGGAGAAAAGGACGTGCTACGTCAGGTGGCCAGAAAGGCCTGGAAACCGGCTCAGGAACATCAAAAGGAACTCAGCAGGGTAACCAGAACACCAATCAGCCTTCTGGTGGTGTTCCGCCGCAGGAAAAGAAATAGAACCATTTAACCATTAGAATTTCATAAATATTTATAATTTTGCACTCTAACAATTATTAATACTCAAAACGAAAATGAAAAACGTAGTAAAAACTTTTATTGTTTTTTTCCTCATCATTGTTCTTGCAACTGCCTCTAAAGCACAGAATGTCCAAAAAATCGGATATATTGATTTTAATTCTCTGGTGGCTGCAATGCCGGGCGTTGATTCCGTAAAAATTAAATTACAGAAGTACCAACAGACACTTTCAGACCAATTGGATGCAATGCGGGCTGAATTTGAAAACAAATATCTCGAGTTTCAACAGGGATCTGCAGGAATGTCTGACCTGATAAAGCAGACAAAACAAAAAGAATTAGAGGATCTGCAAGGGAGGATTGATGCATTTCAGCAGAAAGCCCAGACCGATTTACAGTCAAAACAACAGGAACTCTTGCAACCTATAGTTTCAAAAGCAAAAGATGCAATAAAAGATGTCGCTAAAGAAAATAAATACACATTTATTATCAATGCGATTGAGGACGTTTTGCTCTATTCAGAGTCTCCTGATGATATTCTCCCTCTGGTCAAGAAAAAATTAGGGATTCAATAGTACTTGCATTTCTTTAAATAAAAAAAACTGTTTTTTTGATAAAACAGTTTTTTTTATAAGCTGACGGTTGAATTATTCTTCCTTATCATACCAGCTTGCATACATACTGTAATTCTTTGAGATCCTGTTGACCTGTCCTTCCAGGAGACTCTGATCTATATCCCTGATCTTCACTGCGGGCACTCCGGCCCATACAGATCCTGATTCAACATTAGTATTTTCCTTGACCAGGGCTCCGGCTCCTATGACTGAATTACTGTTAATAATGACGCCATCCATGACAATTGCGCCCATGCCAATCAGGACGTTGTCATGAATCGTACAACCATGAATGATTGCATTATGGGCAATAGAAACATTATTACCAATGTTTACAGGCGCTTTCTGGTATGTGCAATGGATGATAGCACCATCCTGAATATTCACATTATTGCCGATACGGATAGAGTGGACATCCCCACGAAGGACCGCATTGAACCATACACTGCATCCCTCGCCCATCACGACATCACCTATAACCGTTGCATTGTCAGCCAGGAAACAGTTTTTTCCAAATACTGGTTTGACTCCATTAACTGCTTTTATCAATGCCATGTATTATCTCCTTTCAATGGTCCTTGGAAAATCAAGTGAATAATGCAGTCCACGGCTTTCCTTCCGGTTAGTCGCTGCCTTTATGATCAGGTATCCAACATTGATCAGGTTCCTGAGTTGACATATACGCGGAGTCAGGATGGATTTATTGTAAAGCGCTTCTGTTTCCTGGTAAAGAATTTCCAGCCTGTCAAATGCTCTTTTCAATCTGAGGTTCGACCGGACAATGCCGACATAGCTGCTCATGATAGACTGCAACTCTTTGAGTGATTGCGTGATCAGGATCATTTCTTCATTATAAACCATACCTTCTGCATTCCAGTCGGGGATATTGTCGTTATAGTCAATGTTATTCGCAGATTCTGCAGCGTCATCGCTTGCCCTGTGAGAAAATACAAGCGCTTCAAGCAGCGAATTTGAGGCCAGCCGGTTAGCGCCATGCAATCCTGTGCAGGAACATTCCCCTGAAGCATAAAGATGATTGATGGAACTTCGCCCGTATTCATCCACTTTGATCCCCCCGCAGGTATAATGTGCCGCAGGTACTACGGGAATCATATCGCGTGTGATGTCAATGCCGACACTCAGACATTTAGCATAAATAGTAGGAAAATGATTGATCAGCTCGTTTTTTGGTAAATGCCGGCAATCCAGGTAGACATAATCATCACCAAGAATCTTCAATTCATTGTCTATGGCGCGGGCCACGATATCCCTTGGGGCAAGTCCCAGACGCGGATCGTACTTTTGCATGAATTCCTTGCCCTCCGAATTCTTTAAGATACCACCAAAACCTCTTACAGCTTCTGATATCAAAAATGAAGGCTTTTCCTGTGGATTATAAAGGGCAGTGGGATGAAATTGCATGAATTCCATGTTTTCTATTGTCCCTTTGGCACGGTAAACCATGGCAATCCCGTCACCGGTCGATATCGGTGGATTCGTGGTAGTGCTGTAAACTTGTCCGGCTCCCCCTGTAGCAATAAGTGTGTTTTTTGAAAGGATAGTATCAATAAGATGGGTACGGGGATTCAAAAAATAAGCGCCAAAACAAGTAATATGTGGGGTCCGGCGGTTCACCTCGATACCGAGATGGTGCTCAGTAATAATATCTATTGCAAAAGTATCTTCGATCACCTCAATCTTCGGATGATTCCTGATCTGTTCCACCAGGATATTCTCGATTTCCCGGCCGGTACTGTCTTTGTGATGCAGAACGCGGTATTCAGAATGTCCCCCTTCTTTGGCAAGATCAAACTTTCCTGATTTTGTCCTGTCAAACTTAATACCCCACCGGATCAGTTCCCTGATCCGTTCTGTGGATTCCTTAATAGTTATGCGTACAACATGTTCATCACAAAGTCCGTCGCCGGCGATCAGGGTATCCTGGATATGTTTTTCATATGAGTCAGGTGTATAAGTCACAGCTGCAATGCCTCCCTGTGCATAACTTGTTGCAGTATTGTCCAGCTTGGCCTTGGTAACAATACAGACCTTCCCATACTTTGCCACCTTCAGTGCATAAGTAAGACCTGCAATCCCGGACCCGATCACCAAAAAATCAACATACTTTCTCATCTGTTCCTGCCTTAATAATGTAAGCACTTAATAAAAAAAGAAGAAAGGCATGATCATGATTATTTCATTTACAACCCGAGCAACATCAGTACAGGGTCTTCACCTTCCATCTCCATCTTCAAAGGATCTTCCAGAAGTTCCTTCACCTTCACAAGGAAACTTACAGATTCCCTGCCATCAATTACCCTGTGATCGTAAGATAATGCAATGTACATCATCGGATGGATCTCTACTTTCCCGTTCACTGCAACCGGCCGGTCCATGATCTTATGCATACCCAGAATGGCGCTTTGCGGTGGATTCAGAATGGGCGTCGACATCATTGAGCCGAAAACACCGCCATTCGTGATCGTGAAAGTTCCGCCTTTCATATCCTCAATCGTGATCCTGTTGTCTCTTGCTTTTACAGCCAGTTCCTTGATCTTGATTTCAAGTTCCGGTATGCTTAGCTTTTCCGCATTCCGGATCACAGGTACTACCAAACCCTTTGGTGCACTGACTGCAACTCCCATATCGACATAATCAGGAATGACGAGCTCACCCCCATCCAGCATAGAATTGACCTGTGGAAATTCCCTGAGAGCCAAAGTAACGGCTTTTGTGAAAAAAGACATAAACCCGATACCCACTTCGAATTTATTCTTGAAAGCTTCATTGTATTTTTCTTTGATATCGAGAATTTTTCTCATGTTCACCTCGTTGAATGTGGTGAGCATGGCAGTTTCGTTTTTAACTGCCACCAGCCTCTCCGCGAGCTTCAGCCGCAACATGGATAGCTTGCGCCGTTCTTCATTCCTGGATCCTGAGATCACACTTTGCTTTTCACTGCTTTTTGATTGTGAGACATATTCCTCAACCTCCTTTTTCCCTATGCGTTTGCCTTCATAAGCAGCAAATACCTCTTCTTTCCGGATCTCTTTTTCAGTAAGGATCTTTTCAGCCAGTGGAGAGATCCGGGTTCCGGATTTTACCTCCTCTGATCGTTTTTTGCTAACCAAAGAAGATTTTGATAGAGGTTCAGGACTTGCAACTGGCTTGTCCTGTTTGACTTTTTGTTCCTCTTTTAAAGGCTCAATCCTGGCAATTATCGTCCCTACAGGAACAATTTCCCCTTCCGCCACAAGGATCCTGAAGACTCCATCTTCAGGTGCAGTTAATGGAAAAGATGCTTTATCTGAATCAATTTCAACAACTTCCTGGTCCTTTTCCACTTCTTCCCCCTCGGTCACTAACCATTTTGCTATCTGTACCTGCGTGATTGATTCCCCCGGACTCGGTACAATAATATCTGCCATACTTTTCTGATCTTTCAATTATCCTTAAGAACTCCTGCAAAATTACAACTATCTCAAAAACTCCCTGTACTCCATGTTTATTGTCCTATCTAATCTGATCTTCTTTATCTGAACAATGCAGCCTGCAGGTAAGGTTTGCAACTTCGCAACCGCATTGACCCATTGCTTTTTCAACCAGCAATTGCTGCTGTATCTTATGCAATTTCATTGACCCAGTTGCCGGACTTCCACTGGGAGGACGGGAAGTGAAAATCAAGGGAACCTCTTTGAAATTCTGTTGCAGAAAATCTCCTGCCCCCATATTTGCAGGCTCTTCCTGGATCCAATGCCACAAATCTGCTTTGTTGTAATGTTTGATAACTTCTTTGAGCTGTATTATTGGAAGAGGATAAAGCTGCTCAATTCTTATGAGTGCAATTTCCTCTCTCTGCGACTTTTCCTTTGCTTCCAGCAGATCATAGTAAAGTTTTCCGGAACAAAATACCACCTTCCTGATTTTTTCAGGATCTGCAGTCTGATCATCAATTACTTCTTTGAACCCGCCAACTGAGAAATCCGATAGGGTGGAAACACATCGGGGATGACGTAACAGACTTTTTGGTGTAAAAATCACCAGCGATTTCCTGAATGGACGGTGCAACTGTCTCCTGAGTACATGAAAAAAATTAGCAGGCGTTGTGCAATTAACTACCTGAATATTATTATGTCCACTGATTGCAAGGAACCGTTCAAGTCTGGCGCTTGAATGTTCAGGGCCCTGACCTTCATAGCCGTGGGGAAGCAATAATACCAGCCCATTCATCACTTTCCATTTTTCTTCTGCACTGCAGAGGTATTGATCAATAATGACCTGTGCTCCGTTGCTAAAATCTCCAAACTGTGCCTCCCATATGGTGAGGATCTCAGGTGAAGTGAGCGCGAAACCATATTCAAACCCAAGGGCACCATATTCGGAAAGCAGTGAATTGATCACTTCAAACTTTGCCTGTCCATCTGAAATTGTGGAAAGAGGGATGAATTTTTGTTCTGAGTCCTCCACCGTCAGCACAGAATGACGATGAGAGAATGTTCCCCGCTGGGTGTCCTGCCCGGATAACCTGACGCCAAATCCTTCTTTCAGTAAAGTCCCATATGCCAGTAATTCCCCCATCGCCCAATCCAGCGCTCCTTTCTTTTCTATCATAGCCCTGCGTTCTTCCTGCAGTTTTATGATCTTTCTGAAAAATGCCACTCCCTCAGGCAGTGTGGTGATGCTATGCCCGATTTCCTTTAAGGTCTTTTCATCGACAGCAGTGTCAGGGGAGGAGCTAAACTCATCAGGGTTTGCCCTGCGGATATCCTTCCAAAGATCTGCAAGAAAAGGAGCAATATCTGATTTCTCTACCGCATTTGACTTTTTAAGACCTTGTTCCAGCTTTTCATTGATCTGAAGCTTCATCCCGTCCAGGTCAAGGGACGGAAGAATTTGCTCTTCTTCTAGCTTCTTCGCATAAATCTCCAACGGATCAGAGTGAGTTTCAATAATCTTGTAAAGTATGGGTTGTGTGAAACGGGGTTCATCACTTTCATTATGCCCGTATCTGCGATATCCAAGAAGGTCAATAAAAACGTCCTTGTGAAATTGCTGGCGGAACTTCGTTGCGAGCTGAACCGTATATACAACAGCTTCAACATCATCTGCATTCACATGAAATACCGGTGATAAGATCGTTTTCCCGACATCAGTGCAATAAGTGCTTGAACGGCCATCCAAATAGTTTGTGGTAAAGCCGAGCTGGTTGTTTGTTACTAAATGGATGGTTCCCCCGGTTTTATATCCGGTAAGCTCAGACATCTGCAATACTTCATATATAATTCCCTGCCCCGAAATTGATGCATCTCCATGGATGAGGACTGGGATAATTTTTTCATTGTCTCCATTGTATTCTTTGTTTATCCGAGCGCGGGCGATGCCCTCTACCACAGGGTCGACAGCTTCAAGATGAGAAGGATTCGGTGCAAGGATCAGCGAAATGATCCCTCCCTCTTTTGGCTTGATATTACTTGAATAACCCAGGTGATATTTAACATCGCCAAGAAGCTCCTTGTCCTCGTATTCTTTTCCCTCAAATTCAGAGAAAATAGTGGAAACAGGCTTTTGCATAATATTCGACAAAGTATTTAACCTTCCCCGGTGGGCCATCCCAATCACAAATTCTTTCACCCCCATTCCTGTCCCGGTTTCAATGATAGCATTCAGTGCAGGGATTAGTGATTCCACACCCTCCAGGGAAAAAGTCTTATGGCCTGGAAATCTTTTGTGGATAAATTTCTCAAAGAGAACAGCCTCTGCCAGTTTATGAAGAATTTTCTCTTTCTGGTCAATACTGAAATCCGGCGTATTTTTTGTGAGTTCCATGTGTTGCTTCAACCATGCAATGATCTCAGGATCACGGATATACTGGAATTCGACGCCGATGGACTGACAATAGGTCTGATTAAGATGATCGAGGATTTGCTGCAAAGTAGCCTTTCCAATTCCAAGCTCGCTCCCAGCCTCAAAGGGTCTCGATAGATCTGCTTTCGACAATCCGAAATTCTCAAGATCCAGTGTTGGCTTATATTGCCTGCGGGTCCTGACAGGGTTTGTACGGGTAAACAAATGACCTCTCGAACGGTATCCATTGATCAGGTTAATTACCTTGAATTCATCGGGATACATCGTTTTCCCATCCTTCTTTCTCTGATAATTCTGAGAGGCAAATTCAAACCCTTCAAAAAATTCCCTCCAGCCAATATCCACTGATCCTGGATTTTCCTTGTATTTTGCAAATAACTCCTCAATTGTGGAATTATCCATCGAATTCAAATAAGAATATTTATCCATATGACTTATGATAGTACCATATTCACAAAATTACTAAAGTTTGAATGGTTTTTATAGCATATAAAATTAACTTGTTGAGATATAAGTATATCTGGAGAGTGAATCCAAAAGACCCATCCGGAAATCAATAACAGGTAATAAAAAAATCAGTGTTTTCCTTTGCGAAAATTCTCAAGTCCGGTATCAAGGAATTTTACGAAATTATCAACATTCAGGTCATATGCTTTTGGCGTGGTGAGAAGATTCCCTGTGGTATCAAGCAGGACATAATAAGGCTGTGCATTGACATTGAACCTGGAGATCTGTAAGTCGGCATATATTTTCCCGATAGATTTCTTCACTTTTCCATCATATTTCGACGTGATCCATTCATTCTGAGGTACTTCTGTCTTATCATCAACATAAAGCGCAGTGACAATGAAGTGTTCTCTTAAACGCTTTAGAACCTGAGGATCAGACCAGACCCTGGCTTCCATTTCGCGGCAATTTACACAACCATGGCCTGTAAAATCAATAAACAAAGGCTTGTTAAGTTTCTTTGAACATGCCAACGCTTGATTATAATCGAAATATCCTTCCAGCTGGTGCGGCAACTCAAGGAAATTCCTGTATTTGGGAACATCGCAAAGTGACGTATTTGTCGTTCCTCCGCCTCCTGAAACAGCCTTTACCTCGTTATGTATGATTGCGTTAAGGTCGAAATCAAGGGATTGTTGCGGGGGAAGATAGCCTGCAAGGGCTTTTAAAGGTGCACCCCACATACCGGGTATCATATAAACCACGAATGTAAAAGTGATAATGGCTAACAGAAGCCTTGGAACACTAATGAATGGGAGATCAGAATCATGGTTGAACTTTAATTTTCCCAGCAAATAGAACCCCATCAAGGTGAAAATGACGATCCAGAATCCCAGATAAACTTCTCTGTCTAAAATATGCCAATGGTAAGTCTGATCAGCTATACTCAGGAACTTTAACCCAAGCGCCAGTTCAAGAAATCCCAGGACCACCTTTACAGAATTCAGCCATCCTCCCGATTTCGGTAAACCTGCCAGCCATGATGGGAAAAAAGCAAAAAATCCAAATGGAAGCGCGAATGCAATGGAGAATCCAAGCATGCCAACGATCGGTTGAAGTAACTCTCCACCTGCCGATTTGACCAGGATAGCCCCAACAATAGGACCAGTACAGGAAAAAGAAACCAGTACCAGTGTAAATGCCATGAAAAAAGCTCCCGTAAATCCCCCTTTATCGGCCTGTTTATCGGCCTTTGAGACCATCCAGCTGGGTAGGTTGATATCAAACATCCCCAGGAATGATGCGGCAAAGATCATAAAGATCAGGAAAAAGAAAACATTGGGTAGCCAATGGGTACTCAGGAAATTGGCAAAGTTGGCTCCCAGTGTCACAGCTACTAACGTCCCGATAACAGTATAGATCAGGATAATGGAAAGTCCGTAAACAATTGCCTCAAATCGTGCCTTGCGCTTGTTCCCTGTGTCATGCATGAAAAAAGTGACAGTCATCGGGATCATCGGGAATACACAAGGCGTCAGGATTGCAATGAGACCTGCAAGGAAAGATATGATGAAGAACATGAGCAGGGACTTTTTCTCTTGTTTATCCATCCCATTTGGTTTCACAGGAGTTTTTGGGGTAATTGCCAATGAACTGCCCACCTTGCCGGAATCAGCTTTTTTTATGACGGTTTCAGGATTGCTCTTGGCAGTCGTTATTGCTGCAATCTCGTTTCCTGCAGGGTTTCCCTTGATATTAAATGTGTAATCAACATCATCAGGAGGGATACATTGACTGTCATTACAACACATGAATTCCAGTGACCCCGTAACCTGGAAATCTTCCTTGCTCAGAACCTTGATTATCTGCTTGAAGACTGCCCTGTATTCAAAATATCTCAGCGTCTTATTGTCAAATTGCGAGTCTTTCTCCTCAATTGGCTTGGGTTCAGTCACATCTCCGGCTAACTTGTAAGCTTTGCTTTCATTGAATTTAAATGTGGTCCCGATGGGTCCATTAGGTGGCTGAGGGTTATTTCTTGAGTAAATATGCCAACCATGATCAATGGTCGCGATCATGAAAAGCGTAGCCTCATCTCCCTTTGATTGCTCAACCTTAAATGACCATTTGACAGGCGTCAATATTTGTGAGAATGTTACTAAAGGCAGAAAAGCAAGTAACACGAAAAAAGCAGAAAATCTTCTCATCAGGTTTATAGGGGTTTGAAATAGAATAATTAAGAGGCAAATGTAGCTATTTTTCAACTATCCACCTTACCATTAGGACTTCTTTTGTATGGGAAGTGACCCTGAACCGGTTATCAATCCTTTGTCCTGTAACCCAAAGGATATTTGAACCAGAACATAGAAGCCAGATGTTCTCTTTTGCTGGTAGTGAAAGTTTACGGTCAATAAAAAAATCACTGAGCTTCTTTTTCTTATTCATGCCAAATGGATAAAAAGAATCACCTTTTTCCCACTTTCTGAGAATAAGTGGAAATGAAATTTTATGAAGATCCAGATTTGCCGTTTCTTTTGAAGGTTCAATAATGAAATCTTTGAGCTTTGTCATTTTCTCAAACCTTAAATGGATTGGCCTTCTGATTTCTTTTTGGTCCTCCCGGATGGATACCAGGGTGTTTTTTATCCTTGCTTCTTTTTTACCGGGGATAGGAGTTATAATAAGTTCTTTCCTGTTTCGGATAAGTCGATGTGTTTGGGAATAAAATTTCTCTCCTGAAACATCATCAGGTAGGTGACAAATATCTGTTATGATGGCTTCGTTAAAGCCAAATTGTGATAACAACTCAAAGGCATATAAATTACATGGATTCAGCTTCTTAAGATCATCCATCAGGATATGTATGCCGTTTTTATCTTCATGGAAGATCTCTTTTCTGACCTTTTCTATCGTGTCCAGGAATATCATTTCTGTTTCCCTCATCCGGCGAATTGTTTCTGTAAGGACTTGAGGGAAAGACTGGTTTATCTCCCGGAAAATAGGAATAATTTCATGCCTGATCTTATTGCGGAGGTACTTTGTCTCCACATTACTACTGTCTTCAAGGAATGCCAGATTATGCTTGCGTGCATAGGCATTGATATTTTCCCTGTAGGTGAACAGGAGGGGCCGAATCAGGTTTTTCTGGCATGGCAGGATGCCGTGAAGCCCTGCAATTCCGGTGCTTCTCAGCAGGTTTATGAAAAATGTTTCAATTTGATCATCCAGGTGATGGGCAGTGGCTATGAACTGGTAATTTTCATTCCTTCTGATCTCATCAAACCATTGGTAACGCAATTCCCTCGCTGCCATTTGAATAGAAAGCTTTTTCTCCTTTGCGATTTTTTTTGTAGGGAATCTTTTGCAATGAAAAGCGACCTTATATTTCTTAGCCAGATTTTCAACAAACATCTCGTCCTCATCTGATTCTTTTCCCCTGAGATTGAAATTGCAATGAGCAATATCAAACGTAAATCCGGCACGGTAAAAAAGATCACACATGACAACTGAATCTATCCCACCGCTTACAGCAAGTAGTACCCTGTCCTTTACACTAATCAGCTTTTCCGCAACAATGAAAGCTTTAAATTCCTTTAGCATAGAGCAAAGGTAAGAAAAGAAGATAACTTTTTTCTTATTCTTGGAATATCTGATCTTTGTTAAATTATGTTAATATAAAAATATTTTATATGAAAAGGTGTTGCTATCTATAACTACAAATAAAAGCATTTCGATCCATTTCACTAATTAAATTCGTAAAAATGAAAATAACAATGTTCCTTTCAAAGTTTGAACCCCACATTTACACGATCCTGCGAATCATCGCAGGATTCTTGTTTTTATGCCACGGTTCCCAGAAACTTTTTGATGTCCCAGCTGCAGGATATCACATGTCAACCTTAATGATTTTTGCCGGGATCATCGAATTTTTTGGAGGCCTTTTCATCATGTTCGGTTTCCTGACACGCTGGACTGCATTTATTTGCAGTGGCGAAATGGCATTTGCTTATTGGTACGCTCATAGTATTCATGCCTTCCTTCCTCTTGTCAATAAAGGCGAACTCGCCGTTCTTTATTGTTTCCTCTTTTTATTCATTTTTATCAAAGGTGCTGGAATACTCAGTATTGATAATTTTCTCTTCAGGAAAAACTAGTTACATCATAGTATTAACTCAAAAACAACAACCATGAAAAAAATTGTAGTAATGTTAACTGCCATGTCACTGGCATTGTTTTCCTTTGCTCAGAACAAGTCACAACAAACAGAAGCTGGTATAGTCTTTAGCAGTCTGAACAATTTCGGGTTGACTGTTAAAACTGGAACGGATAAAGGCCTCTGGCGTTTCACTGCCTTGTCTCTGTCAGGATTTAAGAATTCATCAAACTCCGATAGTGTTGATATAACAAATGTTAGCACCGGATTCCAGGTAAAAGTCGGTAGGGAATGGAGAATGAAAATTACAGGGACATTTGAATTCAGATACGGTCTGGATCTATCGTTTTCTTATTCACATTCAAAGAATGTAAGAGATGATAAATCAGTAAGGCAAGTATATGACGGAAGTACAGTAAAATCCGATAACTATACGCCAGGAGTAAATTTAGTACTGGGATTTAACTATGTTTTTGAGAAAGTCATTGTGCTAGGATTTGAAGCGATGCCATTCTTTAATTATACCACAGGAAGCAACACAGCAGAGTACCCTAAAACTAAAATTTCGAACTTTTCTTATGGGATCTCCAGCTCCTCTTTATTACTCTCCATCTCTTATAGATTTGGAAATAAAAAACGAGCAACTATCTAATTAGTTGTTCGTTATATTTCACTTATGATATTGATTCCTTGTCGATCAATCGATTTCCCATGTGTCTCCTGAATTCAGAAGGTCATCGACACATTTGATCTTTGAATTGTCTTTTGCAAATTTTATTTGTTCTTCAACAAGGTCGTCATAGGTGGGGAACATTGCGGAACGTATCACTCCGAAAACCATCGGGAAATGAGGTGGCGCCAGCTTTGCCAGCATGGTATGAATACCCGGATCCTGGTTATATTGATCATGTATCAGAATATCTTCTGACTTAATGCCCCCTTTGCCTATCTCAACAACTTCCAATCGCGTATCCTTGAGCCGTAAACCTTTTTTCATCTCTTTTCCAAAAAGCATAGGTTCCCCGTTTTTCAGGATCAGCATGTTCTCGTCCTTTGTTTCTTTCCCGGTAACACCGGCATGTGCTTTATCAGCGTAAATAATGCAATTCTGCATGATTTCAATGATCGATGTGCCATCATGTTTTGCAGCTTCAAACATGCATTCCGTCATCAGGTTGATATTATTGTCAGGAACCCTTGCAAAGAATGTTCCCTGTGCACCCATCACGAGTTCACCAATATTAAAAGGGTGCTCAATTGTTCCTTGTGGTGAAGTCTTGGTTATTTTCCCCATCGGGGTCGTCGGTGAGTATTGCCCTTTTGTCAATCCATAGATCTGGTTGTTGAACAAAAGAATATTTAAATCAACATTACGACGGATGATATGTATGAAATGATTTCCGCCGATAGCCAGTGAATCCCCATCACCGGTAGCGATCCAGGTACTCAGTCTTGGATTCGCGATCTTTACCCCGGTCCCGATAGCAGCGGCACGTCCATGAATCCCATGGATTCCGTATGTGTTTACATAATACGGGAAACGGGATGAACAACCAATGCCGGAAACAATACAGAAGTTCTCTTTCCGGTAACCGATCTTTGGGAAAACACGTTCCACGGCATTGAGGATGGCATGGGCTCCGCAACCGGGGCACCATTTCACCATCTGGTCGCTTTCAAAATCGAATTTTGTCAATGGGACATTTGAACGCTCGATAGTCATATTTACGGTTTCAGCCATTTTATTTCTCCTCCAGCAATTGATTAAATTTATCGGTTAATTCATTGATCATGAATGGTAATGCTTGTACCTTGTTAAACTGGTAATAATCGTGTTTAGGATGTTTCATCCGCAAATAGTTGACAAATTGTCCGCTGTTAAGCTCGCAGACCAGTATTCGCTTGAACCCGAAAAAGATTTCATCTGTGTTTTTAGGTAGCGGCATAATGTAATGGAAATGTGCATGGCTTACTTTTTTACCTTCATCCTGCAATACTTTTACAGCCGAATGTACTGCCCCGAATGTACCACCCCAGCTTACGACAAGCAGATCGCCGCTGGGATTGCCAACCACTTCCTGTAAAGGAATATAATCAGCAATCTTTTCCACTTTTGCATTCCTGTAATCAACCATCTTTTGATGATTCAGCGGATCAGTGGAAACTGTTCCGATAATGTCTTCTTTCTCCAAACCCCCAATTCTGTGACGTAAGCCTTCTGTTCCGGGGATAGCCCATTTACGTACAAGCGTCACCGGGTCTCTCCTGTATGGTTTAAAATCAGGATCATTGGCTTTTGCAATCGGTGGATTGATTGCCGGCATATCGGCCATCCTGGGGATCTTGAACAGGGCCGACCCAAACCCTAAGTAACCATCTGTCAATAGGATACATGGTGTCATGTGTTCCATCGAGAGTTTTGCGGCCTCATAAGCATAATAAAAGCAGTTTTCTGATGTGGAGGCAGCAATTACTATCACGGGACATTCACCGTTTCTTCCAAACAATGCCTGGTAAAGATCAGACTGCTCCGATTTAGTTGGTAATCCGGTAGATGGACCGCCACGCTGTACGTCGACAATCACCAAGGGTAGTTCAGTCATCACTGCCAGCCCGATCGCTTCGCTCTTCAGGGAGAGGCCCGGCCCGGAAGTAGAAGTACAAGCCAGAGATCCTGTATAGCTGGCCCCGATGGCGGAACAAATACCGGCAATCTCATCTTCTGCCTGGAAAACCTTTGCACCCAATGATTTGTGCTTTGAAAGTTCCATCAGGATCTCTGTAGCAGGAGTAATAGGGTAGGAGCCAAGAAAAAGCGGGCGCCCCGATTTTTCTGAAGCCGCAAGCAATCCCCATGCAGTGGCAATATTACCGGTAATGTTCCTGTAACGGCCTTTTTCCATTTTTGCAGGTGATACCTGGATCACTGATTCCAGGGCTTCGATGGTATCTGCATAATTATATCCTGCCTGGAGTGCAATCTTATTAATATCGATAAGTTCAGGCTTCTTTTTGAACCTCTTTTCAAAGTAATGAAAAGAAGCTTTCAGGTCACGATTGAAAATAAAATATAATATGCCAAGGGCGAACATGTTCTTGCTGCGTTCAGCTGTCTTATTGTCAAGTCCCTTGTCCTTCAAACTCTCCTTGGTGAGTGAGGTAATGGGCGCTTTGATCACATTAAAGCTGTCAAGTGAATGATCCTTAAGTGGATCCTGTTTGTAGCCTGCCTTTTCTATTGCTTTGTCATCAAATGCGTCAGTATCCGTAAGGATGGTAGCGCCCTTTTTGGCCCATTTAAGGTTTGCCTTCAGGGACGCAGGGTTCATAGCAATAAGCACATCTACAAGGTCGCCTGTGGTAAAGATCTTGGAACTGCCCATGTGCATCTGGAACCCGGAAACACCGGCAATTGTGTTTTGCGGGGCACGGATCTCTGCCGGGAAATCCGGGAAAGTGGCCAGGTCATTTCCTGCCAGTGCAGCCTCTTCTGAAAACATATCCCCGGTCAGCTGCATTCCGTCACCGGAATCGCCCACGAACTTAACAACAACCGACTCCTTCTCGACGACATTTCTTTTTTTCTTAGTCATAAGTTGATTTAATTTTAGAAGTGCAAAGGTAGCAAATTAAGCGAGATGATTGGGCACAAGATATGAGATTTCACTGCCTCTTTTTCACTATGCCATTTTGTCATAGTGGCAAAATGTTTTACCTCAATTTCAAACTCGATACTCCTTTATTATAGATTCAGATAATATTCAGTCAAGCCAAAATAATTATATAATATAATCGTATTAATTATAAATTAATGAATTCTTTACAAGACATTTTCTTGATCAGACGATTTGTCTGCTCATCACTAAAATGTACCATTTTTGATCTTAAGGTGGCAAATCGCGGCAAATCGCGGCAAAAATGACCTAACTATTGACATTTGCCGGAATATGATCTTTCTTTGTATATTCAAACCAATACTTTTGTCTTATGGCTATCGCGAATGATAATATTTTTCTGAACAGCGTTCACGGAAAGATCGGGGAGATGATCTGCCGGAAGGTGGGAGACCTGACGATTGTTTCCAGGGCTCCTGATTACTCAAAGATAAAGTGGAGCAAGGCACAAAAGGCCGCCAGGAAGCGGTTTAGCGCTGCAGTGAAATATGCCAATAAGGCACTGGAGAATAAGGAGGTCAGAGATTATTATGAAAAAAAGAGAAAAATCAAACAGACCAGGAATAATGTTGCCATTGCAGATTTCATGGTGAATCCCCGGATAGAAGGGATCAATGCCGATCAATATAAAGGCAGGAAGGGAGATACAATAAAAATAGATACCTGGAGTAATTTCAGTGTTGCATCAGTCATCGTAGTGATCATCAATGCCCTTGGATACGAGGTAGAGAGAGGAATGGCCAGCGAGATGCCATTCAGCGCAACCAGCGAATGGATCTACAAGTCAAAGGAAGAGAATAAATACTGGCAGGGAGGGCGCATCGAGGTACGCGCTGCAGGTCTGCCAGGCAATGAGGCAAAAGGATTCTGCCAGTTCGGTTTTACATAACGAGGCATGTCTAAAGTGCCTGTCTGACTGCCTGCGGCAGTTCAACCGGCAGGCAGGTAAAGTTCAAATTAATTTACTGAAGAAATGCTGATAGAAGGCTTGGGAAAAATATGCCCAAGCCTTATTTTTTTGTGTAAAATCTCATCCTGAACCTGTATTTTCTTCTCTCAAGAGGTGCCAAAAGGTTGTTTTTGGACCGGATCAATCGTTTCTCAGGTAAAAATCATGATCACGTCCATTTAATGAGAGTAAATGTCGCAGAAAGCTTGCAGTCAGGATGGGGAGAGATAGAAGAATTTTTATAAATCCGGGTAGTTAACCGGGTATTAGTAATGAATTATTAGCCCGATAAATCTCAATATTTAACACAATCTTACACGTAAAACTGAAATCGGTTTTTTTTGTTGGCCTATGTGTCATATTTTATAGCATGATTTTTTGAAACTGGCTGCGGATGATCATTTGGGTAAAAAACTTCAGGATATTGAACTTCTTGATAAAAAGTAATCATTTCAACTGATAAGACAGATATGTATTCCTTTCCGTGCGTCCGGCTTTTTATTTAAACGGAGAAGATACTTACAGGCTGATCGGGATTTATCGCATATTTAGCACCCTCATCGGCCTTATATGACAACATCAAATAAAAGCATTTCAGAAGCATGGATGGATTATCATCCCAATAAGCGCGAGATCAGCACTGATCATTATTATATCCGGATGTGTATTTGAAAGACTGGTTGGATTGACCACTCAAAACCGAAACGAAATAACTATCTTAAATGAATTATTATCAGTCTAATTCCTACGATCATTCATCAAAAAGACAGAGCTAAGATAAAAGCATCTATACTGGAAATAAAAAAAACAAGACCACGATCAGGGAAAGATATTTGGCTTCTTGAAAAAACCTTCACATAAAGTGCTGCAATATCCAATGTTATCAAGCCAAGGAGCCTCTGTTATGGCATTGGTAATTTCATATTATTAATGGATAATATGCCAGTTGGACAGTGATTATTGCCGTGGGAAAGTATTTTACCAATAAGAAACTTGTGAACTCCTGATCATAAATTTGATAATCTAAAAAGTTGTATCTTTGCAAAACAAAAGCATTTTATTAACCTTGTCTGCACTATACAGACTACAAAATCAGATTGATCATGGCTTATGTAATTAATCAAGATTGTACTGCTTGCGGAACCTGCATCGATGAATGCCCCGTTGAAGCAATCTCTGAAGGCGACATTTATAAAATTAATCCCGATGTTTGCACAGATTGCGGAGCGTGTGCAGATGTATGCCCTGTTGAAGCAATTCACCCGGCATAATTCTACAATCTTTCTAAAAAAAAATGCTGCCCTGGGATAAGGCAGCTTTTTTTTTGGGGTCAATTGTATTTGAGCAGTTGAAACCGGTCTCCGTCAAAAACCCCGTAAGTGAAATGTGTCAGCCAGTCTCCCAGGGTGATTTGTCTTGATTTTTCAGAGAGAGGCACATCTGAAGGGAAATGCCAGTGTCCGTAAATAAAATAATCTACTTCAGGATTGGATTCAAGGATCTTCTTTGAATGAGAAGATAACCTGGATTCTATTAAAGTCTTATCATTCAAGATCTTTTCTTCCTTGACAAGACTTGCAAACCTGCTTTGCCTGGACCAGAATAAAGCGATCCTGATCCCCAGGTCGGGATGGATCCACCTGAACAACCATTGATTAAAACGGTTCTGAAAGACTTTCTTGATGAATTTATACCCATAATCACCAGGCCCCAGTCCGTCACCATGTGCCAGGTAAAAGATTTTCCCGTCAAATTCCTTAAATTCAGGATCATGGTGGATTTCAATGTGAACCTCACTATTGAGATAATCAAATACCCACATGTCATGATTCCCGATGAAAAGATGAATTTTCACTCCTGTATCAGCTATTTCGGCAAGTTTTCCAAGTAATCTGACATACCCACGGGGAATGACGGTTTTATATTCAAACCAAAAATCGAAAAGATCTCCCATCAGATAAATTTCAGAAGCATCTTTTCTAACTGTTTCGAGCCAGCCAGTGAATAAATTCTCCCGTTCAAGGCTTCCCTTACGATCAGGAATGCCAAAATGAAAATCAGAGGCGAAATATATTTTCTTCTTCATCTTTTTAATTTCAGCCAAACTTACGAAAATTCCGGTCTTATCACGGAATTGACTGTTCAGGATTTTTCAGATTGTTCATGAATAGTTTTACTCTTGCCACATGAAAAAGTACATGTTGGTTCTTTGGATAGATACGCAACAGACCGGTCAGGTTCTGGTAGTATGGCAGGTCATCTTTCATGGTGAGCACCGGCATTTGGCCAAAAGAATAATTCAGGACAATGAGTGAGGCTAATGACAGTGGATTCTTGTCAATGAATTCTTTCTCCAGTTTTTTCTGATCTTCGGATATACTGAGAAATAATGAATCTGCCTTCATACTTAACCGGAGAAAATCATCAGACCCTTCATGCATAAGAAGAACTCTTTTTATGGAATCAATCCGGATTTTATTTCTCATGGTCGCATGGAAAAAAGCCTGAAGCAATAGAGACTCATCCGATCCGGATACAATGAAATCACCGGTCGAATCCATTAAATCCCCGGTGATGAGAAGGTTTTCACCTTTATTTATTACAAGGGTCAGACGTCTCCCGGAAGGGAACATCAATAAATAAAATCCAGGCTGATCTAGCTCACGTGAAAAGTTAATTTTCCCGTCATTTCCAACCCTGGCAGAATCGAGGACAGTAACATCCTTGACACCCATTTCGCTTAATATTATCTTTTCACCCCTTGTATGTGAAAACTCTCCATGAATCGTAAAACCATTCACTTTTTGCTCCCGGTGACAGGAAATTCCAAGGAGAATAAAGACAAGACTAAAATAAAAGAGTTTCATTCTCCAAAAATAGTAAATTTGATGATAAGTATCGAATACCCGGTACCAGGTGTCAATATACCTGAAAATACGTCACCGTGCTTATTTCCGGAATCCGGATCTGCGGCGATTTCTTCAAACAAATAGTCAGGTATGAACAGGACTATCTTTTCCCTGTGAAAGCAATTATTTTTTTACGGGGGGCAGCGGTTTCCTTTCTTCTTTTGCAGGAGACTTCTTCAAATCAGGCTTTATTGCTTCCTTTTTGGTAAGTTTACAATCCTTGTCAAATGTGAGTGCCAATTCCTCTGCACCTTTGGAAATTTTAACTTCTGTTGACATGATGCCTTTATTATCTATCTTAAAAGCCTTTTCAATACCGTAACCTGAAAAATGTTGAGAAATATAAGACGAGATGCCTTTTGAAAGATCGGCGGGTTTGATTTCTGTTTTTGTCTGTGAAAAGGCGAAAGATACTAATATCATTGCAAATATTAGGACGAATATTTTTTTCATTTCACTTGGGATTTTATGTAAAACATGCACATGTGACAATACAAAAATCAAGAACGAATCTGTTTTAAATCTGAAGAAAAAACAGATAGGTGCAAGGTTCCAATTTGTTTTACTTACATTTCCGGCCCGTATCTTATTTCTGTCTCTCTCTTGTAAAATGATCATTGTTCTCAGGTTGATTCATCTGTTCCTGAAAAATCCTGTTTTCCCATAGTATGAATATTCAGCTTTATTGAATGAATATTTTCTTTCACTTCATATTTTATATCGAATTGGTAAAGCTGGACGATCTTTCTGACAATGGCGAGGCCAAGTCCCACCGAATCTGACGTTCTGTCAGACTTTCTGAAGCGACGGAAAAGGTCATTCGGAGGAATTGTTATGGGATGGCCGGTATTGGTAATTTCAAATCCCTTGGAGTCCATCGTGATCCGGATTTCTCCCTCTTCAATATTATGCCGGATTGAGTTACTGACCAGGTTTGAAACCAGGATTTCTGCTAAGGTTCGATTCATTTGAGGGCAGGCGGGGGCATTAAAATGATGAATGATCCTGATTTTCTTCAGATTAATAATCTCTTCAAAATGTTCCAGTGTTCTTTCCATTATTTTTTGAAGATCTACCACCTCTGTCTGATGAAACTGGTTGTTATCGATCTTTGAGATTAATAATAGACCCTGATTTAACCTCGACATTCTTGCTGCAGCTTCATAAACCGAGTTGATCAGTCCTATCTGGTCTTCATCCAATCCCTCACCCTGGATCAGTAATTCCAGCTTTGATTTAATGATTGCCAGAGGAGTCTGAATCTCATGGGATGCATTTTCGTTAAATTCTTTCAGGTTCACGTAGTCACGTCGCATTTGTTTCGCCATGCGGTCAAGGGTTTTGTTGAGTAGCCTGAACTCATGGATCCTTGTTGCAGTCAATGCCAGGGGTGCATCTTTACTGATGTCAAAGTTTCTGAGGTTTTCCAGGGTTTTATTAAAAGGTACCCATATGCTTTTCGATATAAAATAATTCACAAAAATAAGCAGGCCTGTCAAAGAAAAAAAGAGTAGAATCAATGCGCCCACTATTGTCCTGATCATGTGTGTGGTTTCTGCCAAGGGTTTTGAGATACTTATAATATAACCCTGATCCTGGATTGAAGTGTTTTCGCAGATCAACTGACGAACTGGCACTAATTTATCCATACTTTTATCATAAAGTGCCGTATCTTTTATGAATTCGAATTTTTTCTTAGGCGAATTGAATACCGTTACTTCAATCATATGGCTGAAAACCTGGCGGAAATCAGGAAGGGTATCCGAATAGTCAATTTGTCCCTCGATCAATTGTTTTTCTGTCTTTAGCGTCTCATCGATCTGCCGGTAAAAGATGGTTTTTATAACATGATAAAAAATGATTCCCCCGATCACAAAAGCCACGACAGAGAAAAAAATATAATTGATCGATGAACGGGTGAGCAGATTCATGAAGTGAGGAATTTATAACCCATGCCGTAAATAGTCTGGATATAATCATGACCGCCTTTTTCCAGCATTTTTTTTCTTAGGTTTTTAATGTGTGTATAAATAAAATCATATGAATCGGCCATATCCATTTCCTCGCCCCACAGGTGCTCGGCTATTGATTCCTTTGTCAGGACACGGTTTTTATTAGAAAGAAAGAACATCAGGAGATCGAATTCTTTCTTCGTGAGGACAATCTCTTCTTCATTGATGAAAACCTGCACCTGCTCAGGAACAATCCTGATCTCATTAAGGATAATTTCATTTGTTCCCCCGAAGTTTCGCCGGCGAATAATTGATTTTATTCTGGCATTCAATTCAGAGAGATGAAAAGGTTTTGTGAGGTAATCATCCGCACCAATGTCAAGTCCCTCAATCTTATCATCCAGTGAATTTTTTGCAGAGATGATGACTATTCCCGTATCGATGTGTTCTTCTTTTAGCTCCCTGATGATGTTCAACCCGTTCCCATCAGGCAGGGTTATGTCAACGATAACACAATCATACTGGTAAAGATTGATTTTCTCAAGGGCGCTTTGATACGTTAGTGATGTTTCACATAAATAGTTTTCCTTCGTCAGGTAAGATTGAATAGCCGAGGAAAGTTCTTTCTCGTCTTCGATCAATAGGACCTTCATGGATACAGGATGTATATTTTTTATGCAAATCTACATTGAATTTTTTAATGCTGCTCATAGCCGGCCTTGACTTATTATCTCACAAGCCAGCGAATTTATCAGATAATTCTTTATACACTTTACATAAAAGCGTATTCCACTCATTTTCAGAGGGTATATGCCAGCCTGGCGGGCATAAGCCCTGAATGCTGCCGGCCGTTTCAAACTGCATCAATTCATCCCATTGATAGAGGCCGCCTGATGATGAACAATTGGTGGGATTGTTGTCGAAACAATACTGTTTGATAGTTAGATACTGTTGATTATCACGGATATCCGTAACCGGGTTGTTGCAGAAAAATGGAACAAAATTAAATCCCGCTTGTTCAGTTAATTATGATTCTTTTTAAAGGAATGTGGCAGGAATTGCAGTCTCCGTTTGTTGTGGAGGCTGGCATGTAACCGGTTTCACCGGAAGAACTTTTAACCCCTGGATAAAGTCCGGATCCGTAATTGATCAAAGTAGAAGTATAAAAATTGCCTTTACCGTCAACAGGAAGCACGACAGCGGGTGTCCCGCCTCCGTTAGCCAAAGTGAATAAATAAATCGTCGAATTTGGATTCAGGTCGGTTTCGTCCGGTTTGTAAACAGTTCCGGCAATACTCCACCAGTAAATATTCGACCCCCCGGTATTATGACAACTCAGACATGCTGTTCCGACATCATGACTGCTGGTACCATTATACATGGAAGTTTCAATCCCTTCCCCTGCTTTTTCTTTATTACAGGTAAAAAATGCTATGGATGTCAGTACCAAAAGAAAAAAAAGAAATATTTTTCCATTTCTCATCATAATAAAATCAGATGAAGATCAAAATGATCAAATGATAAAAAGTGTTGCACCTGTTTTTCACCACTCCGATACATCACAAGTTAATCATCTGACCTGCTAATCTTGAATACATCGTAAAGCAAAAGCATGCGTTTTGCTGCTTGGGTAATATGAAACACTGGGGTTATAAGTGTTCATCCCATGTGCCCAGGCTTTGCCTGGAGCTTCTTTAGTAGAACTCCAGAACATGATCGCAAAATTTGAAAAATTCCAGCTTATATTGTTGAACCTGACTCCGCTCAGGAATGCATTAAATCCTGTGTACCCGGTATATTTCAAAGGAGCGCCGGCAAAACCATTACTAACATAAAGAAGAAAAAGATTATTCCAATCGTTTTCAGTTGGTACATGCCAGCCTGGTGGACAAAACCCCTGTTCCGCAGGTGTACTGTCATAACGCATCATCTCATCCCATTGATAGAGTCCACCATAATTTGTGCAATTAACTGCATCATCATTGTAACAATACTTTTCATTGATGCAGTTATCCCTTTGCATGGAGGTCGAAAGAATATTAGTTCCAAAATTCAGGTTTGCCGCCATCCAGCATCTGGTCCCGAGTTTTACAGTGGCATACTTCTGATTGTCCCTGATATCAGTCAGGTTATTACCGCAAGTGAAAACAGGAACATTAACCACGGTAATCGTCTGTGTTGCATTATCGCTGCATCCGTAAAAATTCGTGTAAGTATAAGTAATCGTATGATTCCCCACTCCTGCCGTTGCCGGATTGAAAATATTTCCGATCACTCCGGCTCCTGAGAAACTTCCACCTAAAGGAATTCCTCCCTCAAGTTTTATTGATTGGGCCGCAATCGTGGTAATATTGTCATGACAAAGCGTATAGGAAACTGCCGGTACTGGGTTTACGGTAACAACAGCGCTCCCTGTTTGTGGTTGGGAGCATGCAGTTGCACTTCCATCCTGAACGCTGACTAAATTGTAGGTGAAAGATCCCACAACATCTGTGGGTGCAGCTACCGTCACACTATTTCCAGCGGTAGTGGTCACTTGTTGATTGGTCCCTAAATTAATGTTATAAGTGAAAGTATAAGGAGGAGTGGATGAGCCTCCGGTGAAAGTGATCAGTGGTGCAACAGAATTTTGGCATACCGTTATTGTTCCGGATATGGTTGCCGTTGGCAAAGGGTTAACGGTAATAGTAGCACTTCCTGATTGTGTTTGGGAACATGCAGTTGGACTTCCATCCTGAACGCTGACTAAATTATAGGCGAAAATTCCTGCAACATTTGTGGGTGCAGCTACCGTCACGCTATTTCCAACGACAGTAGTCACTTGTTG
>Ga0364860_10204_pt1 | contig 46256 bp, 30 predicted proteins | sample ExccelAu500001D4_FD_206916 | JGI IMG/M metagenome (GOLD analysis project Ga0364860, IMG submission 206916) | Enriched cells from Trout Bog Lake Hypolimnion, Wisconsin, USA - BchlTB.Aug20.5000.01 .D4 | ecosystem: Environmental > Aquatic > Freshwater > Lake > Hypolimnion/Profundal zone | place: USA...
ACTTAGTAACTACCATGATCTTGTCACTTAAAACTTCATTACCCCGCATCAATGATACTTTTACGGATAACGGTAAAGTGATATCGCCAAGCTTAGGCACTATAAAGTTTTTACTTCCAGCATCAAATTTAATACCAGCTGGCAATGCTGAGCCATCTGGCAAGCTTACGACCAGTCGGCTTCCTTGCGGCAATAACAATAATCTGTAGCTACCTGCCTGCTTTGCGGATGGAACGTTTTCACCAGACAGATTAATCAAGTCCTGAATGATTTGATCCTGCACAGGGAACTTAAATGCGCCCGATGCTGGCACTTCAATTGCCTGTAAGTACTTCGTTAAGTCATCTTTATCGCGAACGTAGATCAATTCACCCTTATTGATAAGGTACGTTGGGCGATCTGGCACAAATATCTGGGTAAATTGTTGCTGAACGACTGCCATATTGTTTATTGTTTGCGGCGGGGCTGTAATATCAGCAACCAATGGGAATGTCACGCCAGCAATGTAGTAGTTGGCACTATCTAAATGCAAAGCATCTAAGATTGCCTTCACCAGAATATGATTACCTGGATTTGAGATTATGAAATTACCAGTAACAAGGCCAGATAAGGTTGGGGCATCCGACCCCAGCAAACCTACAATTACAGGATTTCCTAGGATGGTGGCTATAGCATTACCATCAAATACCTTGTTCTGCGCTGTAAGGCCGCTAATCGTTACTGGTGCCGGAGTAATGTTGGCGGTCGCTGTTACAGGGGTAGCTCCTAATACATAATTTGCTGCGGCAGCGCCAGATAAAGTCACCCCATTAAACGTCACAGTTGTCCCATTATGGACATTAGGGTTAGCAAAAGATGCGCTCGTGAAATTGGATGTCACAACATCACCCGGGAATAATCCAGTCATTGCCAAGCTACCAGTTGCAGCTGTAGTTGTGTTGTAAACCCTATTGTTTGCAGAAGGGCTAATTGCCGGTCCGCCCACACTAGAACCCAATACATATGGGGTAATCGCCAAATTTGCATTAATGAAAGTTGTTTGGTAGTTTCTAGCATCCGCGCCAGCAGTGGCTAAAGCGGAGAAATAATTACCAACATTCTTACCGGCTGTTGTGTCTGTAATAGTTACTAAATCTCCTGCAACAATTCCAGCTGATGAAGCGTTATTAACTAATACCCTGACCGTACCGTTATATACGTATGTACCAGGTGTTGCGACAATCGTAATTGCACGTGGAGTTACCGTTAAATCGCCAGTCACAACTGGAGCAATATTGGTGATATTGCTTCCAGTAATTGCAAAGTTAGCAGCAGATAAACCATAGGTGCCAACGCTCACATTATTTGAGCCACTCATTACTGGGTTAATGGGTGCAAAGTTAAAGCTTAAGCTTGCACCCGCTCCATCTGAATAGGTGTAGGTTGTAATGCCATTTACAGTGCTGCTTGCTGTGAGATAAAGGTTATTAATGACTGCACCACCAGAGGTTGCATAAGCGACTGTTGGATTTGCATAAGTTGCTGCAGTTGTATATGGCGTGACTGCCCCACCACTCTGAATGAGCAGCTGACCAGCAGGAACGATCGTGTAAGTTCCAGGCTGATAGGTTATTTGGTAATTAGCCAATGCTGCGCCAGTAGCGCTTGCAGCAGTAATCGCATAGGGGCCAGCAGGTTGAATATTAGATGCAGAGGTTGCTAATGACACACCAGAAATCGTGTCGCTACCTAATAAGCCAATTGATGAATAAGTTAATGGGCCAGTAGGCTGTGTAACAAATGAGGCTTGGTTATTTGCAGTAATCGTTAACGGGGCTTTAGTAATGTTTGCGGTTAGAGCAGTAGTTGGACCAGCTACATAGTAGTTACCAGCAGCTGAACCACTCAAAGTCACACCATTCATTGTGTTGTAGCTTAGACCATTAATGACTGTAGTACCTGTCAACGGTGCAACCACCAATCCATTAGCAGCGCCTGCCTGACTGAAACTGCCTGTATACGGTCCGGAAGAGCTAACAGCTAAATTAGCCGCATCAGAGCCCAAAACTCCAGATAAGGTCTGCGTGCCGATTGCAGCAATAGTAGCCGCAGTAGTGGTGTCATACACCTTATTCTGCGCAACTAAACCAGAGCTAATTGTAAGTGGTGCTGGTGTGATATTTGCCGCCAAAGGAGCGGTCAAGCCAGTAATTACGTAGTTGGAATTACTTAAAGTCATTCCGCTCAGGTTCGCAGCAACTGCAATGCTATTGGCTACATTTGGTGATGCGAATGTACCTACTGCTGTGCCAGTGGCTGTAGAGGTGTCAGATCCCAAGAGGCCAGTCACAATTGGAGCGCCAGTAATGACATCAGCAGTAGTTGATGTGTAGACCTTGTTATTCGCAACCAACCCACTAATCGTTACTGGAGCAGGCGTAATACTTGCAGTGGCCGTAATTGCCCCACTACCGATGGTGTAATTGCTGGCTGATGCACCAGATAACGTCACGCCACTGAATGTCACTGTTTGCGGGCTTGTTAATGCATTGACATTGGCGCTAGCAAATGCAGCGCTGGCGTAGTTAACAGCAACAGAGTCACCGGCAAACAAGCCAGCCATTCCTAAGCTGCCTGTAGCTGCAGTAGTGGTGTCATACACCTTGTTATTAGCTGCCGTTACTAAATGGGGGCCAGTAGTAGATCCAGGTGTAACGACGTATGGATTAATAGTGATGTTCTTATTGACTAATGTAAATGTGTAATTAGATGCATCTACACCGCTAACAGCCAAATTCGAGCCATAAATCCCAACATTCTTACCGCTAGCTGCGCCAGAAACTGTTACTAAGTCACCAGTCAAGATTGCTGGCGATGCTACTGCTGGACCTTGAGTTTGCACTTGTCCGTTATAAATTAGCGCTGCTGTTGTTGGTGCAGTGATGGTGACAGCTAATGGTGTTACGGTGAGGTTGCCGCTAGCAACTGCAGAACTAGAGGTTAAACCTGAGCTTGCCGATACAAGATTACTTGCGGCATAGGCATAGCTACCGACATTAATATTGCCAGAGGTGCTGGTTGTAGTTCCGGTTGGGATGAGATTAAAGCTCACTAAAGCGCTAGTAGCATCACGGTATACATAACTTGTGATGTTGCCAACTGTAGTTGCACTAACAAATGTTAATGCGCTGATATTGGAGCCGCCGGTGCTATAGGAGGCAACTGGTTGTGCTGGAGTAATGATATTTCCTGATGTACTTGTGCCGTATGGTGTAGTTGCACCAGCCGTGGTAATCATCAAGGCGCCAGGGGCAACAATCGTATAGATTGCAGGCACATAAGTGATCGAATAGTTACCAATACCGTTGCCAGTAGCTGCGCTAATTGCAATTGGGTAAGTACCAGCCGAAGCATTCACCCCAGTGGTTGATGCAGTAGTGCTAATCGTTGCGCCTGTAACGGTATCACTACCTAATAGCCCTACTGCAGGGGCTTGGGTTAAGGTCGCTAAAGATTGGCTATAGAAGCTTGATTTATTTACTGCTGTAATAGTCAGCGGCGCTTGAGTGATATTGGCTAGTGCAGTAATTGCGCCAGCACCAATAGAGTAGTTGGAAGCAGACGCTCCTGACAATGCCGCACCAGCAAATGTCACGGTAATACCATTGGCTACGTTAGGGCTTGCAAAGGTGGCGCCGGTATAGCTTATCGATACTGAATCTGTGCCAAACAAGTTCACCATTGCCAATGTGCCATTGGCTGTAGTAGTTGATGTGTAAACCTTGTTATCTGCTACTGCAGTAATGGCAGGACCTGTAGTCGCGCCAGGAGTGATGATGTATGGCGTGATGTTTGCAGTTAATGTAGAAGATGTGCCAGTCACATAGTAGTTACCCGCTGCTGAGCCATCCAAGGTAACGCCAGTCATTGCGTTGTATGAGCCACCAGCAATCACCGTTCCGGAAGTGCTTGGTGCAACAGTAATTCCATTAGCCACATTGCTTTGTACGAATGCACCAGCATATGGACCAGATGAAGTTACAGAAACATTGGCTGTATCAGCTGATAAAACACCACTTAAGGTCTGCGTTCCAGTTGCAGAAATCGTTGCAGCAGTTGTAGCGTCATAGACTTTATTGTCTGCAGTTAAACCGGCACTAATAGTGATTGGCTTAGGCGTAATGTTGGCGGTTAAGGTTTGCGGCCCTACTCCAGCAACGTAATAGTTACCTGCTGCAGCACCAGTTAAAGTCACGCCAGCCATGGTGGTGTATGAAACGCCATTGATAACTGTAGATGTCGTAGCAGGCGTTACTGTTAAGCCAGATCCAACGTTAGATTGGCTAAATGTTGCTCCAGTGTATGGGCCGGTAGAAGATACTGATACTGCATCGGTACCCAGCACGCCAGCCAATACTTGATTACCCGTTACCGCAATGGTTGCAGCGTTAGTGGCACTATAAACTTTATTGTTTGCAGTCAAGCCGGCACTAATGGTCAATGGCGCTGGTGTGATGTTTGCTGTTGCAGTAATCGGTGAAGACCCCAGGGCATAGTTAGCCGCATCTGGGCCGGATAGAGTTACGCCACCAAAGGTTACGGTCAGACCATTAGCAACGTTTGGAGTGGCAAAGTTGGCGTTTGCATAATTCACTGCTACGGTATCACCTGCGAACAGATTGGCCATAGCCAAGCTGCCAGTAGCCGCAGTTGTGGTGTCGTATACCTTATTGTTTGCTGTAGCTGCAATACTTGGACCGCCACTGCCACCTGAGCCAATAATGAATGGCGTAATAGTCAGATTGCCATTGACATAAGTGATGTTGTAATTAGAGGCATCAGCACCAGCTGCAGCCAAGTTGGATCCATATACACCAACGTTTTTACCGGAAGCTAAGCCCGAAATCGTCACAACGTCATTAGTTAATACGCTAGGGGCTGTAACTGAGGCTTGATTTTGAGTAGCGCCGTTATAAGCATATGTTGCAGGTGTTGCCGTAACTGTAATAGCTTTCGGCGTGACCGTTAAATCACCAGTAACTACAGCAGAGCTAGATGTCAAATTGGATGTGGTGCTTGTGAAATTAGCTGCTGACAATGGATAGGTACCAACAACAATATTGCCAGAGGTACTATTTGATGTGCCTGTTGGAGCAAGACCAAAGGAAACGGTTCCGCTTGATCCATCGGAATAGGTATAGGTTGTAACGCCACCTGATGAAGTTGCGCTTACAAATGTCAAGTTACTAATTACAGCGCCAGTTGTTGTCAAGTAAGAAGCCGTTGGATTGGCATAGGTTGCCGCAGTGCCATATGGAGTAATAGCGCCAGTTGTTGTTACCTTCAATTGTCCTGCTGGAATAATTGTGTAAGTACCTGGTACATAGGTAATGCTGTAGTTCGATGCACCGCTACTAATAACGGCAGCGCTTGGTGTAATTGGATATGTAGTAGCTGGTGATGCACTGGTAGCTGTTGTGCTAATTGCAGCGCTAGTTACAGTATCGCTACCCAATAAGCCAACAGCGGAATACGATAAGGGGGCAATGGCTTGGGTTACAAATGATGACTGTGCATTACCAGTAATTGTCAGCGGTGCAGGTGTGATATTTGCACTTGAACTAATTGGCGTATTACCAAGAACGTAGTTACCTGCAGAGGCGCCAGATAAGGTTACGCCAGCAAAACTCACTGGAATGCCATTAGCGACATTTGGATTAGCAAAGGTTGCAGATGTAAAGCTTACAGCTACTGAATCGCCAGGGAATAAGTTCACCATTGACAAAGCGCCATTGGCAACAGTATTAGTGTTGTAAACCTTGTTATCTGCCACTGCTGCAATATTTGGGCCAGTACCACCTGCACCAAAGTTAATGATGTAAGGCGTAATCGCAGCCGTAATTGGTGTTGTAGTACCAGTCACATAGTAGTTACCAGCGGCAGCACCTGTTAAGGTCACCCCACTCATGGCGTTATAAGTGCTGCCTGCAATCGTAGTTGCAGTCGTGCTTGGCGTCACTGTCAAATTGGCACCAACATTGGACTGGCTAAAGACACCGGTGTATGGACCGCTTGAGCTTACAGAAACATTTGCCACGTCGGATGGCAATACTCCGGCTAATGTTTGTGTTGCAGAAGTGATGGTTGCTGCAGTAGTGCCATCGTACACCTTATCACTCGCAGTCAAACCAGTGGCAATCGTGATTGGCTTAGGCGTAATGTTGGCAGTCAAGGTTTGTGGGCCCACTCCAGCAACGTAATAGTTACCTGCTGCAGCACCAGTCAAAGTTACACCAGCCATTGTGGTGTAAGTCACACCATTAATGACAGTTGAAGTGGTGCCTGGAGTTACGGTTAATCCTGAGCCTACATTGGACTGACTAAATGTTGCGCCTGTGTATGGGCCAGTCGAACTAACTGATACTGCATCGGTACCCAATACCCCAGCCAATACTTGATTGCCGGTAACTGCAATCGTTGCTGCAGTAGTAGCGTCATAGACCTTGTTGTTTGCAGTTAAACCAGCACTAATGGTTAATGGTGCTGGAGTAATTGTTAATGTGCCGTTAGTAATGGCACCAATGGTGTAGTCACTAGAGGCGGTTAAGACTAAGTTACTGGTGTAGGTTCCAACGTTTGTGCCGGTTGCAGTACCAGAGGCCGCTGTTGCGGTATCACTACCTTTTAATCCTGTTACAACAAATCCAGTAGTCTGAGATGTAGCGTTATACATCACTGTAGCGGAGTTCACGGCTGCAGTAATGACAATTGGTGTAATTTGCAGACTGCCTTGAACATAGGTTACGGTGTAGTCAGCTGGATTCGACAATGTAGCCAACAATGCATCAGGAACAATACCTTGGCTTACGTGGGTTGCTGTTGCATAACCAGAAACAGCCGCCGTATCAGATCCCTTCAAGCCACTAACTGAAGCACCTGTATTAGTTTGTAATGCACCGTTATAGGCATATTGATTAACGGCACCAGTTACCAACAGCGAGGCTGGGGTAATGGTCATTGAACCATTGTTATAAGTAATGCTGTAGTTACTTGCTGTTGTGCCACTCGCTACGGATAAATTATCTGCATAAGAACCTGCATGAGTACCAGAAGCGTAACCAGTTACCACCACGCTATCGCTACCCTGCAAGCCAGAAACGGTCGCTGCGGCATTGGTTTGAACGGCACCGTTATAAGGCGTTGTGGAGACCGCTCCATTGACAACTAACGGAGCTTGATTAACCGTTAAAGCGCCGTTAACAATCGTTACGTTGTAGTTTGAGAATCCAGAACCTACAGAGCCAATAATTGGGTAAGTTGTACCGCTGGCATTAATAGCCCCGATAGCCGAACCACTATATGTAACGCCACCTAAACCAGCAATAGTCTGGCTATTCATCAGAGCGCCACCAGTGACAGTTACGCCAGTAGCTACTCCGCCAGTAAGGCTGCCAGCAATAATCTGAGCTGAAGTAACTGCATTGGCATCATATGTTTTCGACACACTTGCTACCGTCAACGTTAATGGCGCTGGTGTAATAGTCAAAGTATTGGCGATTGTAGAAATACCAGTAAATGGACTGGAAGATTGACTGTAGTTATTGGTATTACTTACTGCGTTGGTGTATCCGCCAACATTCCAGGTAGTACTTAATCCACTAACTACGGGTGTTACCCCTACGCTTGTAATAACTGGAGTAACGGTAATAGAGTAAGACCCATCGGTATAGACATCTCCTGACTTAGTCAAAGTCACTACAGTTGTATTTGTACCTGTTCCAGTAGCAAATTGAACAGATGCAACTGTTGGCGTAGCTGCAGTAGCATAAGTAGTTGTCGCTGCATTCATTGTTATAACAAGTACTCCTGCTGGAGTAATTGTGTAAGACCCTGGCAGATAACTAATAGTGTAATTATTTGTTAGACCGCTACTACCTGTTACACCGCTTGCAGTAATTGCAGATGGATAGGTTCCTGTTGCTGCAGTAGTTCCAGTAACGTTACTAGTTACAGAGCTCGCTGTAGCTGTATCGGAACCTTGCAACCCAGATACAGTCGCAGTAAATGTTGGATCAGCCTGGCCATAGAACTTACCAGCATTATTTGCTGTAACGACCAAGCTTGCTTTATTAATGGTCAACACTGGTGCATTAGCTGTAACTGTGTAGTTACCTGCATCTACACCTGTTGCTGTATAGGCTGCTGTGTAAGTTCCCGCATTGGTTCCAGCAGCTCCGCCAGCAACCACCACATTATCACCAGCAATTAAACCGCTGACGGTAGGCGCTGCCAATGCTTGAGCACTAGCGTTATAAGTAGTTGTTAGGTTAGCGCCAGTAATAGTCAATGGCGCTGGAGTGATATTTGCCGTTGTAGTGGTATTCGCACCACCAGACAACTGATAGTCAGCAGATGAAGTACCAGCTAAAACGATGCCGCTAATGTTGACTGTTTTAGCCGTACCAACATTCTTATCAGCAAAAGTACCCGTTAAGTTGGACGCATTCACTGTGACGCTATCGCCTGCATACACACCAGCGTATGTAATTGTGCCGATATTTAAAGTAGCTGCAGTAGTAGCGTTGTACACCTTATTGTTCGCAGTAACACCGCCAATAGTGATAGTTGCTGGAGTAATGGCAATTGAACCATTCGTGACATTTACGGTGTAATCACTTGGATTGCTCAAGCCTACAGTCAAATTATCAGAGTAAGTGCCTACGTGGGTGCCTACCCCATAAGCACCACCAATGGTTGCAGTATCAGCGCCCTTCAATCCAGCCACTGTTGCAGTGATATTGGTTTGAGCAGTTGCGTTATAGACCTGCGTTGTGTTTGCGCCCGTAACGGTTAAGGTTACTGGAGTAATCGTGATAGAGCCAGGTACGTAAGTGAAGGCATAGTTACCTGACGCAGTTCCGTTTACAGTAAACGTATCAGGAACAGTTCCTTGAGAAACATGGGTTGCTGATGCAGCGCCGCTAATCAGAATATTTGCTCTATCAGCACTCAAAATTCCGCTTGTTGTATAGGTATTTGTTTGCAGTACGCCAGAATACGGGTTAACCGTTGTGTTTCCCGTAATGGTTGCTACTAGAGGAATGATTGTTAATGAGCCTTGGGAAGAAACTGTAACCGTGTAATTAGCTAAGGATCCTCCATTGGTCAGACTTGCAATGATTGAGCTATCAATATGATTAGCGTAAGTCCCAACGTTTACCCCAGAAGCAAGCCCATTCGTGCCAAATACAGCAGTCTGACCATTTTGTAATCCAGTGACATTAAACCCGCTAGATGGATTGAATGTTTGAGTAGTGCCGTTATATGTAACAGTCTGACCGGCAGCAGATAAATTTACTGGCGTAATAACCAGAGCAGCTGGATTAACCGTCAATGCACCAGTGGCGTAAGTAATTGCATAGTTTGATGCTAGACCAGAGCTAAATGCCAATGCGCTTGGGGTAATCGTATAGGAACCAGCATTAGTAGTAGCTAAGGTTGCCGTAGTGCAGGAGGGGCATGAACCACTTAATGTTGCACCAGAAATTACATCGCTATTGGGTAACGTAGCCAAGCTACTTGTAAATGCTGTAGTGCCTAATGACAATACCGTGCCGTAAGTAGTGGTTTGCGGGCTGGCAGTGATTGTAATAGCCAGAGGATTTACCACTAAGTTTGCATTGGTATATGTAATTGCGTAATTAGATGCGTTAAATCCACCGGTACCAGTAGCAGCGCTAGGAACAATTGCGCCGTTATAGGTGGTGGCATTTAGAGTGCCCGGCACTGTTGCTGAGTTAGCACTGCCATTGTAGTAATTGATCGCAACACTTGAAATTGCATCGCCTGCTGCCAATGGTGAAGCCAAGCTGCTTGTAACGGAATATCCTGTTTGTGATACAGCGGCAGATGTGCCATATGTTGTTGTAACTGGTGTAGCAGTAATGGTAATCGGACGTGGTGTTACCGTCATTAAGGCTGGAACATAGTTCAGGGTATATGGCACTGAACCAGTAATAGTCGCTCCAGATGGAATAATTTGATAATTACTACCTACAGATGTAGTTGAGATTCCACCTAAGCTTGTGAAGGTCAGTCCAGTTAATGTGTCACCAGCAGGCAGGCCAGAGATTGTGTAAATCGAAGTACCGCCAATTGTTATGGTGGCCACACCACTGGCGCTATACGTCACACCATTAGTGGTAACACTATTTCCATACACCTTAGATTCGGCAATCGCTGTAATCGTCACAATTGCATTTGATGAGGCGGTTAATGTGCCGTTTGCGTAAGTAATAGCATAGTTAGAGGCACCATTTGAGCCGGTTACTGGGACAAAGACTGGAGAGCTGGGAACAATTGGATATGTACCAGCTGCATAAGTTGGTGATGTATATGTAGAGGCTGTTAATGTTGCCGCACTGATAGCATCTGTCAGTGTCACGCCATCAACTACAACACTTGCTAACCCACTAGTCGTAAATGCAGTAGTACCCAATGAAGCAGCTGAACCCGCCTGGGTAGATTGATTGCTTGCAGTAATGGTTAAGGGAGCCGGAGTAATGACTAAGCCAACAGATCCGGTTGGTGATGCTAAATTTACTGAAATGCCTGAGCTGACCAACATGCCATGATTACTAGAGAGGCTGTAAGCGTAACTTCCCGAGTAAACAGTTGAGCTAGTGCCATTGACCTGCTCACCAGCTAAGGTACCGTAACTCGCACGAGGTGTAGGTGGTAATGCCTGAAGTGAATTGATAAAGCTTGTTAATGGCAATGTGAAAGCAACGCTATTGACTGTAATTTTCATACAACCAGCAGAACTCGCACACCCACCAACACCATTTACCTCGTAACCGGGATTAACAGTGGAGTTAGCAACAAAAAGGGTTTGTAACTGGTTATCCAGTGATCCAGTTGTAGCAATATTTCCAGCAGTGCTTAATGGATCATTCGTGCCATAAACCTTAGTTATGTTGCCCGATACGTTTGCTGCAACCGATGGTTGAATGCGGAATTGAATAACTGGACCATAGTTAGTCGAAGTAGCAGCAGCTGTTGTAAAGGTAGAGTAGCCAGTCCCAGCTGCAACGTTGGCAGTATTAATTCCGGCAAGAGTGGTAATAGGCAATGAAGATGCAGCGACATTACCAGCAGCATAGGCTTGGCCAAATAAGGTATTACTAAAGCTCAAAGTACCTAAAGTGCTATTTAGAAGCGCTAATGAGGTTGAGGTGGTGGTAGATATCGCCGTAGTACCTGGTGAACCTGCATATAAGAACACATTACCAGTAGCTGAAGTAATAGTGTTATTGAGCACACCCGTAATCTGACCGCAATCCGTTGCTGAGCAAGCAGTATTGACGGTACCAACTGGCAAATATGCGCCTGCCTCAATTACTACAGGACCGGTTCCGTTATTGACAATCTTTGGCGGTGTCACGTTGCCGTTATTTGATGATGCAATGAATACACCAGCATTTGAATTCTGAGTAAACAATGTGCCACCAACACCACCAACAGTAATGATGTTCGCCGTTGTTCCAATAGCACTAACTTCAATTGCGCCTGCTGTTGAGGCATTAGTAATAGTCACTGCATCGTTGTAATGGCCTGTGTAGGCGACGATATTAGTATTACCAAGCGTGGAATTATTGTTAATTGCCACTGTTCCAGAAATCTTAATAGCATTTGAGCCAGCCGTAGTGGCAGCTACAAACACAGGAACAATGCCCACGATATTGATCGCATCAGTACCAGCAGTGAAGGTGCCAGTAGTTGTTAATGTAGCGCCAGAAATACTGACTGCATCAACAGTAGCGGCAGTAGTAGCACCCGCAGAGCCGACTACACCACGAATGTAGATTCCATAGTTAGCAGTTAGTGATGCGGTGATCGGAATGCCACCAAGAGCAGTTGTAGTTCCATATTGCCATGCATTACTAACATTAATTCCGCCCTGCACACCATTCAAGTAGGTGTTATCAAAAGTAATTGATCCTGGAACCACCAATGCACTATTGACAACAATTTGTGCGCCGCTAGTAAGGTTGTTGTAGTTAATGTGCTTGGTTGATGTTCCATTAAATACAACTGTTCCAGCATTGATTGTTGCTAGCTTGTTACCAGTAGTCGTATCAAAGCTAATAACAGAATCGGCTGTAGTATTTTGCGCTACTGTAATTTGTCCAGACTGACTAATGCTTCCGTTTGACTTGTAAAGAACGCTGCCACCATTGGACTGAACGTTGACTGCACCAGTTGATGCAATACCAGGATTTCCAATATTGGCACTGTTGTGATAACCAATAACACTAATTACCTGAGCTGCAGTTGAGGCGCTTGTTACTGTTAAAGTAGTAGCGCCCAAAGCTACCGCATTAACTGTGCTGCTGTTATTAATGCCTGATAAAGAGATGTAATCGCCTGCAGTTAAAGCACCTTGCGCCGTAACACCTGCCAAGGTAGTCATATTCGTCGCTGTCGGTGTAGTGCTAGGTGTTAGAGCACCACTATTGGTGTTGTCTACTAGGATATAACCAGATAATGCAATAGCCGAAGTAGCTGAATTACCAATCGTTAAATTTGAACCGTTTGATTCCTCAACATAGTTAACTTTTTTTGTTGCTCCAGCTGCATTGTAGGTAAATGGGCCAGTGGTAATTTGACTGGTGGCATTCCCAGGTCTAGTGTCATAAGTGATAGTTTGCGCACCACTAGAGGTATTTGCTGTTGAGAAATTGACTGCCGAAGTTTCAGTCAAATCACCATTGGTAACAAATGAAACGCTACCACCATTAGACTGATTAGTAATAGCGCCACCAGTAATCGTAATACCGCCAGCTTGGCCAGACGTTCCAACAGTAGTGCTAACACTTAATGCGTTGCCAGAAGTTGGGTACGCAATTACACCTGTTGGATCTGCGGTAATGGTGACACCACTAGTGGAGCCGACCATTGATAGACCCAATCCCCCAGCAGTACTATTAGTGGCAGTTATCTCCACCTTAGGGGCAGAAATTAGACCTGCTAATTTCGCTGAATATATGCCCGTTATTGCAGAAGTCGTTGTAATGCTGACCAACCCTGCAGTTGATGTAATCGTCCCAGTGGCAGTAGCATTCATTGTTGGCTGGAGCAATGGGTTACCAACAGCATCTGAGGTAAGTGTTATTGACCCATAAGCAGCAATGGGCCCATTAATATAAAACGGGCCAAAACCGCCGACACTTGTAGCAGCAGAAGAAAGAATAGTGAGGCTGCCAGCAAATGAATTAATACTGCCACCCTGAATGAAAACCGGAGTATTAACTGACCATGGAGTTCGAGCATCAATGTAGATGCTTCCCGTGCTATTAAGATAGCCAGCACCTGTTGAAATCATTAAACCGTATGAGCCGCCAGTGTTAGAAAGGTTTCCGCCTTCAATGGCTAGGTTAACACTGCCGCCTATGTCAGCTTTTACGCCACCAGCAAAATTGACATCACCAGAACTAGCTGCGACAAAATTTCCACCTGTAGTAGTTGCACTAGCAGCCGCTCCAGTTGTTGTTGTGCTAATCAGAGCTGCACTATTAAGCATAATTTTTCCACCTTTGCCCGAGGTAGCAACATCAGTGCCTCGTGTAATGGTAGGAGTAGTTGTGCCTAAACCGTTAATAGTTCCACCTGTAGCATCAATCACAAGATAGCCACCACGAGTAGTAATCGTAGAGTTAATCGTAATATTTGCAGCAACACCAGCATTTGTAGTGGACTGATTTGTGCTTTGTAAAGCAATATTGATCAGACCTGCTGTAGATGTAATATTCCCATTAACCGAGATAAGGCCATTAGAGTAGATATTCAAGTTAACCGTACCCGCGCCACTATTAGTAACTCCACCAGTAATGGTAACGGCCGAACTCGTCCCCATTGTTCCAGAGAGGTTATTTAGGATCAAGGTTCCAGTCTTTCCCGATGTGGGGGCAAAAGCTAAAATGCCAGTCTGGGTCATGGTGCCGGTGTAAACAACATTCACGGTACCGCCGCCATTAACTACACTAACGATGTCTGTATTTGCAATTGTTATTGCCCCGGCCGTTGCCAAAGCTGCAGTCAAAGATCCACCAGTTGAAGTACCACCAGCAGCAATAGTGACGTTAGTTGGATCTAGCAACCACTCGTTTGCGAGAACCTGATTGTTATTGGTTCCGAGTAAATTGCCAGAAGTCTCCACTTTATGGGCAATCAAAGTCGAATTACTTACTGCAGTCAGACCGGCCAATGCGCCAGTTGAATAGCCTTCACGACCAATAGCAATAACGCCATTGACTGCTGAAAGATTTGAATTATTTACTGAGATTTGGTCACCGAATACGACGATGTTGCCGTTTGGTGCATTGATGCCGGTTTGGCTATCAAGATTGATGTTGTTGCTGGTGATACTGTTTATATGGTTTGCTACTACTGCTGATGCCACTAAATCTTGCACAAAAGTGATGAGTGCTGGAGGTGCAGTTGCAGGTGGCGCGAGTATTGTGCCGTTACCTAAGTTATTGATCTGACCAAGATTGATCATGCCGCCAACATTCAAACCTTCTACGCCAATTAGTGAACCAACCAAATTGGTTTCTGCTTTTCCAGCAATCATAATATTGCCAGCGATGTTTGATTTTCCGATTGAATCAACGATACCGTTAATGGTTACTTTACCGGCTGTGGAGGCAACCGTAACTACTCCTCCATTAATACCATTTGCTGAAATATAACTATTTGCACCAACAGTAATATCGCCTGTTGCAAGGATATTAATTAATCCGCCATTACTTGTATAAGTATTTTGATCTGCATTTAAACCATTTTGACTATTGCGACGATTATTTGCAGTAGTAGTATTTACAGAATTTAAATTACTTGAATTGGTGTTGTTTGAATTATTGCTGCCGCTATTACTACCATTCGAATTAATATTGCCGAGAATATTAATAATCGCACCAGCTAAATAAATATTGGAATTTGATCCGCCATTGGTATTGATAGAACCATTCACATTGATAGCTTGTGCAACCGCATAGACCTGCCCTGCTGTGACGTTCGCATTGATATCAATCTGTCCACCCGTTGCAATGAGGTTCAATGCGGTGTTTGTATTGCCAGAATAGATATCAGCCAAGATCTGAATCAATGGTGTTTGGCTTTGTGTGCAAGCACCAAATGCGCAACTATTGCCTGTGGCATCTAAGGTAACGCTAGTGGTATTGAGGGCATTGCTGATGACTGATGCAGACGTGCTATCGACAATAAGGGCTACAGGATCAATAGTCCATGTGCCCGTCTTGCCTTTTGGCGCACTCGTATCAATCTGCGTTGTGGCAGCAAGAACAACACTGCCTTTGGAACTAGTTTCGATAAAGCCGCCATTACCGCCTTGCGCCCCACCCTTTGCAAACAAGCTTCCAGCTACGAAGGTCTTGATTTGTGACCAAATGCTGATGTTTCCGCCGCTACCATTTTGGGTTGCAGAAGCATCGACAATCGCGTTTGCTTGCACTGAAACAGTGCTTGCTAATTGATTATTTTGTACCGCAGCTTGAATATTTGAGGCCGCATTTTGAACGTTTACACCAACGGTAATATTGCCACCACCAGTTGCACCGGTTGCAGTTGTCTTAGAACCGCTTGCTAAATTAATATTATTAGCTGCAAGGTTAACTTGACCGCCATTTGCATTAACAGAGTTGGCTTCTACTGTTCCAGATTGCTCAATATTATCTGCAGTTAATGAAATTTTTCCGCCAGAAGTATTTATTCCGTTAGCAGATACTGTCCCAGTATTTTTAATGAGTGAACCCATTAAGTTTTGAGCAGCATTTGCACCGATAATCACTTGGCCATTACCTGCATTAATCAATAATTTATTTGAAATTAATGCATTTACTACTGAAGCATCTACTGAAACACTCACAAATTGACTATCTGAGAATTTCAAAGTGACCTTTTGGCCAGCAACTAAGGCAATCGCATTATTGCCACTCATTGTTGCAGTAATCACTCCAGTATTAACCACTTGAGGAGCCATTAATGCGATGTAACTATTAATATTATTACCAGTGATATTGCCTTTGTTAATTACTTTACCGGTAGTGCCGCCTTCAAATGTCTGGATAGCTTTGCCATCCATAAATTCTTGGGCTGATGTATTCATGGTGGTGGCAACCATGCCACCGACGTTCACTTCTGCACCCTTACCAAAGACTACGCCGTTATTGTTCACAAAAATTACCTGACCATTGGCATTGACTGCACCATTGATCATGGATTTAGATGCGCTATTAACGTAATTGAGGGTGGCAGCTTGAGTATTGGGTTGATTAAAGTTCACTGTTGCCTGTGAACCAACATCAAAACTATTCCAATTAATCACGGCCCTTTGGCTCGACTGATTAATATTCATCGTACTGCCCGCCTGAGAAATCGCCGCTGTACCAGCAAGCACCTTGCCACCTGTAGGCAAGGCATTTGGTGCAGGCGGTGCTGCCAGCGCTTGCTGAGCAAGACCAGCAACGGCTAAAGCCGCTAATAACTTAGCGGCTTTGAAGTGCATTTTTAAATGCGAAGAAGGAGTAGTTTGCTGTATCAAAGCTGATATTTCATTGAAGTATTAGAGAATTTAATGAAATTTCTCAAGCAAACATATCCCTCGATCGTGAGAGTTTGTAAATATTTTTTCAATTTTTTAAACATCATTAAAAATAAATCGTGCCCTTGATCCATCCTTGCACAGTACGGTACATGTTGTCAGTGTTTAACTGTTGGCCACTCTGTGTATAAAGCGGGTTATTACCCACACGCCATGCTAATGATCCAGAAAGCTGAATTTTTTCAAACTGATATCTCGCTGACAAGCCAGTGGCATACAAAGCATAGGTATTGTTTGCATTGGTTTGGCCTTGCCAGTTGTTATAAGTCGTAATGTATTGCTGAACAACACCCGCATCAAAAAATACGCCCACCTGTAAGTCTTGAACGAGAGTGTGATTAATTTCCACTGAAGCAATCGCGCCTTGAGCACCACCACCCTGAGCAACTGGGTAAGCACGAACGCCATAAGGACCACCCATGTAGATCTGCTCGGCACTATTGAGGTTCTTATTGGCCAATTGGCCATAAATCGATGCTACTAAATTGGTTTTATCAATTGGCAATGGCTGAGTAATCGAGCCATTAAAGCCAAGCTTGGCAAAGGAACCCTTTGTTGCTGCACCTTGAGCATCGTTATTGGCTTGATTGGTGTTATTGATCGACAAAGAGCCTAATGTTGCTGTTGCACCCCAGCTTACATAAGCTAAATCGAGGTAATTGGTACCATTGATGCCAGCAGTCAGGTTATTAATTTGATAATTACTGCTCTCAATACCGTTTGTTTGGTTGTTGTAGTTTTTGTTTTCAAAATTGATGGTGATATTTTTATTTGATCTGGCAGTTCGCTCTAAAGCGTAGCTGGAATAAATGCCGTAGGTTTGAGCAGTACCTTGAGAAATTGTCGTCGAATAGCTGCTTAGGCTTTTGTAATCCAAAACGCTGGCACCTGCAGACACCCTCCAACCATCGTAGCCAACGGGCAAGCCGTATTTAAACTGCCCATATACAGAGCCCTGAGAACCAATCACATCTAATGTTGCCTGGTCACCATTACCACTGGGGTTATTCAAACTTAAGCTAGCAACTGCTTGTGCAGGACCGGTATTAGCAGCACCATAGTTTGATAGATCTACTCTGCCAGCAAATAGGCCAGTATCTTTAGCATTAACTAATATATTGGTAGTTTCTTCCTTATCACCTTGCGCGAGCTCACCATTGACTTCGTTGCCTGGTGTTTCATTTAGGATTGCTAAGCTACGCTCCAAACCTTTGAGGTCAATAAAATCGCCTGGCACATTGCTATTAGTAATGAACTTTTGAATGACCTCAGACTTAAGGCGACTTGGCGCTTCTTTATTGAGTTCAATAATGACGTTGCCAACCTTGCCCTCAATGATTTTGATGGTGATCACACCACCGACTACATCTTGCGGAGGAATAACTGCCTGCGCCATTCTTCCCATCTGACTATATATATTAGTAATGGCTTCGCCAGCTTCTTTGATTTGATCTAAAGTAAGCTGGCGATTAGTAAAGGGCTTGAGCACTTCTTGAGCTTGCTCTTGCGTAATCAAAGTGATGCCTGTAACCTTGAAGCTAGTCACTTCAATGGTTTTATCGCCGGATTTTGGGCGGCTTGGCTGAACTGGCTTTTTAATAAGTGATTCTGGTGGTGGCGCGACCCGGTTTTGATCAGCCTCACGTTGTAGCTGTTGTTGTAAAGCACCTGCCTCAGGACCTGCTTGAGCAAATGCTATTGAGCCATGCCCATAGGTAAAAAAAATTGCAAGTATCGCAAAGCTTGTATGCCCACAGTTGGGGGCTTTATCAATTTTAGAACTGTGATTTTTAACCTGCTCAGTTTGAATTGCTTTTGCGCACATCTTATCTTCCCAACTAGTTGAGAAAGTATTTAAATGCAAAATCTATCAAATAGAAATCCCACGATCGTGGGATCAAATTCGAACTAATTCAATAAGCTCTTATGATTTGGCGTTACCTAGTTTTAGCGCAATGAGCTGCGATAGTGAGCGCAACCCTAATTTTCGCATTACCTCAGACTTATATTGCTTTGTGGTGTCCAGTGAAATACCCATCTTTGCCATAATTTCTGCATTATTAAACCCTAGGCTAAGCAAGCCAAAAACCTGGCGCTCTCGCGGGGCAAGACCTTTAAGCAACTCCTCTATAGCCAACTGCTCAAGATGTGATTGCATTTCCTGAGCATCTCGATTTAAGCCTCTAATCACAGCCTCCATGAGCTGTTCTCGTTCAAAGGGCTTAGTCAGAAACTCTATAGCGCCCTGCTTCATTGCAGAAATGGTTTGTGGCACTGTGCTCTCGCCACTAATAAAAATAATGGGTAGTTGCCTGCCACGCTTTAATAGTTCTGCCTGCAGCTCGACGCCATTCATTTCTGGCATCCGCATATCTGTAATGACAACTGCTGGAGCCACCTGAATACTGATCTTTAAGAACTCTAAAGGGCTTGAAAAGAGATGTACTTGATAGCCCAAAAAATTCAATACCCCGTGTAAGGTCTCGCGCATAGACTCATCATCTTCAATCACAAAGATATGTTGGTTCTGAGTAGGAATGTTTGCGATAGATGACATAAATACTATTACTAAGAAAGCCTCTAATTTATTTAGGCATTATGTCAAATCTACTGGCACAAAATATCCCACGAACGTGGGATAACTAATTTATGCCGGAGTCAGAATCGCCGGGGGGGGTAATTGGCAAGGTCAGGATAAATTTAGCACCTCCTGTGAGAACATCCTCGTATTGGATCTTACCGTGAAAATTACTCATGATTTGTGAGCATAGCCATAAACCCAACCCCATGCCTTTTGACTTGTCAGTATTGAGTAGCTCAAACAATTTCTTTTGTTTCTCTTTAGGGACTCCAGGTCCGTTATCGATGATCTCAATAATACAATTTTCATCCTGCTGCAGGCAATTGATATGAATATTCTTATTTGGAATATCAGTTTGAGAGAGTGCCTGGATAGTGTTGTTCACTAGATTAATCAAGACCTGAAGCATTTGACCCTTGTTAGCGGTAACGCAAATATCTTCATCTACTCTGCTACTTACCTTAATACGTTTGCTAATGAGGTCTGATTTATAAATATCGAGAGCCGATGACACTACTTCATTTACCTTAATTACTTCATAGTCAATAGTATCTTTTACAAATATAGACTGTAAAGAGCGAATGATGCTCCCAGATCGTTTTGCATCCCCTTCTAACTGATTAAGCAATTTATTTGTAAGCTCTGGCGTCAGATTACCTGATTCATGGAGCATTTTTAGGAATTGAATATTGAGTAATGATGCGCCTAGTGGCTGATTTAGCTCATGTGCAATTGAGGCTGATAAGGCGCCTGTGGCAACAGACTTATTGGTTTTCATGAGACTTTCAATTAGCGCATCACGCTCGACCAATAGGTTGGTTACACGAACAGTATTCTCAAGATTTTCCGCGTTAGAGCGAGTCAATCTATCAGCCAGAAATCCATTGATAGAAATATAAGATAGGACAGTAAAAGAAAGAGCAAACCATCTGATCAAGGTGGTGGCGAAAGGTTCTGTATAAATAGTTGACGCAGAAATTGAAGTATCTACTAGCAATATCCAAACACGAATTACCCCAAGCACTATTTCCGCAATACAGGTGAATATGAGAAAGTCAATTTGAATATGGCGCTCTCGTTTACGAAATTGAAAGAGCTCAATTAACATTCCGATGAGACAAAAAATCAAAAAAGAAATAACCAATAAAACTCTGTTCTGAAAGTTGCCAAATTCGCGTAAATATTCAAAAACAAACCCAAAAGTTAAAAATAGTAATGGTGAGAAAGTAACTAATTTAGCAACAGGCTGATTATTCAGTTCGCGACAAAATATAAACAGAAAGAAGTAGCTGGCAAAGAAGCAGGTATTAGCAAATGTCAGCAGAATAGGGCTTACAGTAGAAACCGAGGCAAACAATAAAAATGTGCCAATTTCTATCCCTAAAGCAAGCAGCCAATAGTAATTGGTCTTGCCTGATGTTCGCCCTCTGAAAAATGGCAAAGATGAAATAAAAAGACCGCTCATCACTAGTGCGAAAACCAAAAAGAGGGCTTCATTTGCATATTTCATGACTGCAATCCTACTACTTTTGTACTGTGTATCAGAAAAATACCTTTAAAAAACCCCCTAAGGCAAAGCAATATACAATTCCTCCAAACACAAATCTTATCCCAGAATTAATGAAGCAATCTTTAAAGAGACTCTCCAGTTGCGCCCTGCTCTTCTACCCATTATTGGGCTGGGGTATTGACCTGCAGCCAAATGATATCGTCGCGCCATTACCCGATAAACGTTATGCACAGATTACGTACTACAACACTGAAAATACAACTTTCTATAAAAATGGTTCTGTAGTTTCTGCCGGCCAATTTGCTAGTCCTGTAGTTGACGCCCAAAGCGTTATTCCAAAATTTATCGGCACTTACACGATAGCTAACCTTCCAGGCGCTTCCTATGTTCAATTACCTTACGGCACAGTTAGACCTGCTGGCTCACTCTCAGGAACCCCTTCAGATACTGGCATTGGAGATATCGCTTTAGCCACCGCTATTTGGCCCTATTCCAATAGAGAGACTCGTACGTACTTGGGATTGGCTGCATACCTCACAATCCCGACAGGTGGCTACTCTAGCATGCAACCTTTTAATATGGGTGGCAACCGTTACACCACTGATATTCAAGTAGGCTACCAGCAACCCATCATCGGCAATCTTGATGGCATGTTTGCAATCGACACGATGTTTTATGGTGGCAATAGCCAGTGCTCTGTAGCATGCTTGTCTTCTACCAATGTTCCGCTTAACCAAAAACCAGTAACTACAACCCAAGCAGGTCCAATCTATAAGATCAATGAAATATTTACAGTGTCTGCCCAGTACTACTACGTAGCAGGTGGCGCCACCTCTATTAACAATGTCTATCAAAATAATGTCATGAATACCCAGCGCTTTATGCTCAGCAGCCTAATGCATACAGATATTGGAAGATTCTCCCTGCAGTATGGGCGAGATATGGGTGTGCAGAATGGACTCTTGCAAACTCGAGTTTTTACTCTGAGGTTTTTGAAAGAGTTTTAGCGCCCTACCCTGCAGCTTTTTTTGATTACTATAGCCTCTAAATACTTGAGATTTTTCTTGATCTAATCAAGTCATTTATTAATGTGAATTTTCGTGTTAAATTGTGTCTGTCGGCGTTAAAACAGCTCTTTTAATCCGTTGGTCGCAAGCTCCATATTTCTCCTTAGCAATTAGGGCTTAATCTTTGCACCTGGAAAGCTTAACTTAAAAAATCTTCATCGTCTCTTATTGGCCGTTCTCTGCCGATCAGAATCTATCGGAAAGGTTCATTTGAATGTCTGCAATAGGTAGGGAAGCAGTCATACCTAGTCGTGCCTGGAGCGCACAACAGCCTAATTAATTGATGCTGATTTGATAACCAATAACCAGATCAATCCCAAAAGAGCGGATTAGCTCTATTGCACAAGCAAAATAAATGGAGCCAGATAGGAGACCCTTATTCTATATGGCTCTTATGGCGGTGAATTTGGATAAATAACGATAAAAACCTGATTCTATTGCACAAATACAGTTCTATTGCACAAATGGAAAGGGCCTCCCTGACGGGAGACCCTTATGTAGTATGGTGCGGCTGGCAGGAATTGAACCCACGACCCCTTGGTTCGTAGCCAAGTACTCTATCCAACTGAGCTACAGCCGCAACAGCCATAATTATGCCATGGAAGAGAAGAACTACATCACACCAGCTGGCCACGAACGCATTAGAAGCGAGCTTCTACAGCTCCTAAACCTTGATCGGCCCGAGGTTGTCAAGGTTGTCCACTGGGCCGCCTCCAATGGCGACCGGTCTGAAAACGGGGACTATATCTACGGAAAAAAGCGTCTGCGTGAGATCGATAGACGGATTCGCTTCCTCAATCAACGCCTGGAATTTGCCGTCATTGTTGACAATGCCGCCCGAAAAAAGGGTGAAGCAGATGCCGAGCAAGTCTTTTTTGGGGCAACCGTCACTTATGAGAATCTAGAGGGTCCTGAGCGCAGTAAAGAGACCACCATCACCATCGTGGGAGTGGATGAAGTCGACCTCGATCAAGGTCATGTCAGTTGGGTCTCCCCGATTGCCAAAGCCTTGATCAAAGCGCGCATTGGTGATTGCGTCAAAATTCAAACGCCGACCGGTCCTACTGAAATTGAAATTCTGGATGTGCAATACAACTAAGTAGAACAGTGACTAAACGGACCTAGTCCGAGTAACGCGCATCACATCCGGATTGGTGCGCAAACTGCGCATCACCTTCGAAAGATGCAGACGATCTGAAACTTGAATCGTAAAACGAATCGTGACAGAGTCTTCTTTGTAGCGATCTTCCATTGATACATTCATGATGTTTGAATCAGCAGCAGTCACGCTACTAGCAACACGTGCGAGAACACCCTTACCTTGGCGTGTATCAATCGCCAGATCAACCTCAAACTCGCGGTTAACGTCCTTGCCCCACTCCACCTCAACCCACTTGTCACCATCTTTTGAGAGCATCCGTAAGGCAACAGGGCAATCATTTGCATGAATTTGCAGTCCCTCGCCTTTGCCTAAGTAGCCGATGATGTTATCGCCCGGAATCGGATGGCAACAGCTTTGGAAGCTCATCGAGTTACCCTCGCGTCCATCGACCAAAATAGCCTGACGCTGGTGGTGATGCGGGATTGATTCTTGCTGTGGTGAAACCCAGTCGCCCGCACCAAGGCGCATTTGCTCGCCGCCACCTTCATCGTTAATCAAAATATTTAACCGAATTGCTAGCTCTTGGGGCGAACGACGTCCCAAAGCGATATTGACGCAGGCTTCTTCACGAGTCTTGTCACCTGTCCAATGCATGAGCTTCTCCCAAACTTCAGGAGTGAGCAAACCAGCATCGACGCCTTGTTGACGTAATGCACTAGCTAATAGACGCTCACCAAGCTGCAAAGATTCTGCGTAATGCTTGGTTTTTAAGGAATGTCGAATTGAGGCGCGAGCCTTACCAGTTCGAACAAAAGCCAACCAGCCTGGATTGGGTTGTGAGTTGGCAGAGTTCACTACTTCGATAATGTCGCCGTTCTTTAACTCGCTGCGCAAAGGTAATTGCATGCCGTTAATTTTGACCGCCACGCAGGTATTACCCAAATCACTATGAATGGAATAAGCAAAATCGAGCGCAGTAGCACCGCGCGGCAGAGCCCGAATCTGACCCTTGGGGGTAAAGACATAAACAGCATCAGGGAACAAATCAATCTTGACATGCTCTAAGAATTCTTGAGAGTCACCGCTACTATCCTGAATATCAATCAAGGATTGCAGCCACTGATGTGCACGGTTTTGGACCTCGCTCATATCAGGTGAACCATCTTTATATGCCCAGTGTGCTGCAACGCCTGCTTCTGCGATAGCGTGCATGTCGCTCGTACGAATCTGAAACTCGACTGGCACACCAGAAGGACCTAATAAGGTGGTGTGCAAAGACTGATACCCATTGAGTTTGGGAATGGCAATGTAGTCCTTAAACTTACCCGGCATAGGCTTGTAGATGGCATGCAAAATGCCGAGGGCACGATAGCACTCATCAATCGAATGCACGGTGACGCGGAATGCGTAGACATCCAACACTTGTGAGAAGGTTAAATGCTTCGCACGCATTTTGTTGTAAATACTAAAGAGCGTTTTTTCACGGCCCTGTAAATCCACTTCTAAATTTGATTTAGCAAAAGCCATGCGTGTGGCTTGCAGAATCTTTTCGACTATTTCTTTACGATTACCACGCGCCCGCTTCACCGCGCCCTCGATCACTCGGAAGCGCATCGGCATGGAGTAGCGGAAGCTGAGATCTTGCAAGTCGCGATAGATGATGTTCAAACCAAGGCGGTGCGCCACTGGGGCATAAATCTCAATCGTCTCTCTGGCCACCCGACGACGCTTTTCCATTGGCACGGCATCCAAGGTGCGCATATTGTGCGTACGGTCAGCCAACTTCACCAAAATCACCCGGACATCGCGCGCCATTGCCATAAACATTTTGCGAAAGCTCTCTGCCTGCGCCTCTGCATGACTTTGAAACTCCAGCTTATCCAGTTTGGTTAAGCCTTCGACGAGCTCAGCTACCTTGCTACCAAATTTTTCTACTAGATCGGCTTTAGTGCAACCAGTATCTTCAATCACATCATGCAATAAAGCGGCCATGATGGATGGCGCATCAAGGCGCCAGGTGGCGCAGAGCTCTGCAACCGCTACGGGATGGGTAATGTAAGGTTCGCCGCTATGGCGGTACTGACCTAAGTGCGCCGCATCTGAAAACTGAAATGCTTTTTTGACTTGAACGATGTCGTCTGGCTTGAGATAAGTCAGCTTAGAAATTAAACGTTCAATCGAAACAACTTGATGCTTGAGGGGTAATGTGGGCGCAGATGTAGGCCCAAATAAATGTCGACTCGATTGCGCCAACAGAGTGGCGATGATCGACTGTTTACTGCCTTGCTTAGTATTTTTGTTTGCGTCGGGCGAACCAACGCTAGATGCTGCCGATGAGGTCTCTAGGTTTAAAGGGAGCTCCACACCGGAACTCCTAAATTAGAGAGGTACCTTGGTCAACATGTCACGGTCGGTTACGCCAGCAGCAACTTCGCGCAACGCAACAACAGTGGCTTTATCTCTAGCCTCGACACGTGGAGAATGACCTTGAACCAATTGGCGAGCACGATAAGTCGCAGCCAACACTAGTTCAAAACGATTAGGGATGGTTTTTAAACAATCTTCTACAGTAATACGGGCCATGCTGTACTCACTTAAATTTAGCTTCAATACCTATAGGATAACTGATTAGACCCCAAGGCGCCTTAAAAGCGCTGGATTACGAGCCATGACAGGGCCTGAGCGCAGGCGGCTGGCAGCAATAATATTTTGTAATTCGACCAAGGCTTGATCAAAAAGGTCGTTGATGACAATGTAATTGGCCTCATGGGCATGCTGGAGCTCTATATGAGCCGCTGCCACCCGTCTTTCAATCGTCGCCTCATCATCCTGCCCTCTTTTGCGTAAACGCTCCTCTAGGGCCTCAATCGAGGGTGGGAAGATAAAGATCCACTGCACCGAAGGAATGAGTTTGCGAATCTGTTGCGCGCCCTGCCAGTCAATCTCCAGCATGACGTCACTACCGGAGAGCATCTGTGATTCAATCCAAGTACGTGAGGTGCCATAAAAATGACCATGCACTTCTGCCCATTCTAAAAATTGCCCTTGGTCGCGCTCAGCGATGAACGCCTCTTTAGTCACAAAGCGATAGTTCACACCATCCACTTCACCAGGTCTTGGTGCACGAGTAGTAGTCGAGAGGGATAACTTGAGACTGGGGTCACTCTTTAATAAAGCGTCAACCAAAGAAGATTTGCCTGCGCCCGAAGGCGCAACAATCATCAACATACTGCCTTGATAAGCGGGAGTGGCGTTTTGGCTAGTCATATCAGTGGATTAAAGATTTACTCTAAATTTTGAACTTGTTCACGCATTTGCTCGATAAAGAGCTTTAACTCTAAAGCAGCTTGAGTACATTCTTCTGAAACCGACTTAGAACTCAGTGTATTGGCTTCACGATTGAGTTCTTGCATTAAGAAATCCAATCGCTTACCAACTGGTCCCTTACCGGCCAAGGCATTATCAACCGCCTGGAGATGCGTCTTCAAGCGTGCAAACTCTTCAGCAACATCAATGCGCACCGCATAGAGCACTACCTCTTGACGAATGCGCTCCATCAACTCAGGGCCGCCTTTAGATTGCTCTTGACTAGCCAATGCTTCTGCCAAACGCTCAGAGAGTTTTTCTTGATACTGGGTGACGTACTCGGGCACCTTGGGTTCAATCACTTTCACAATCTCACGCATCTTGCCCGTGATGCTGGTCAGCACACCGACTAGCGCTTTACCTTCGGCCTGACGACTTTCCGTCAAGGCAGCCAAAGCAGCACGGCCAGCTTCTACCGTCGCAGCAATCCACCCCTCTTCCTCACCACGTGGCTCAGAAACAATGCCCGGCCAACGCAAGATGTCAGCAATCCCTAAAGCTTGCGCCTTTGGAAAGGCCTCTTGAGCTTTTTCTTGCAAGGTATACAAAGCGTCCAAGCGATCTTTATTGAGTGCGCCTAGGGCGTGAGGATTGCTCTTAGCGGCACCAGCTGCGCCGGCATTAACCCGCCAAGCAGCTCGAAACTCGACTTTTCCACGAGAGAGGGCCGAAGTGGCCATTTCTCGAAGAGCGGGCTCAGCCCCACGGCACTCGTCCGGAAGACGAAAGCCCAAATCCAGAAAGCGGCTATTCACAGCCCTACATTCCACCTGCAGATCAGCAACTACACCAGCTCCTAGGGAGACTTGGCGAGAAGCGCTGCCATAACCAGTCATGCTCGATATCATGTGAACATTGTAGATTCTTTATAGATCCAGCCCAAACTTAGGACCAAACCCCATGAGCACCTCAAATGTCAGCCGCCCAAGCGGTCGTAACGCAAAACAATTACGCCCTGTCACGATTACCCGTGCCTTTACTAAGCATGCGGAAGGCTCAGTCCTCATTGCCTTTGGCGATACCAAGGTTTTATGTACAGCCAGCATCCTTGAGCGCGTCCCGCCTCATAAAAAGGGCTCTGGCGAAGGTTGGGTTACTGCTGAATACGGCATGCTCCCCCGCTCCACCCATACCCGTAGCGATCGTGAAGCCGCTCGTGGCAAACAATCTGGCCGCACCCAAGAAATCCAACGCCTCATTGGTCGCGCCATGCGTAGTGTCTTCAACCTAGAAACTTTAGGCGAGCGCACCATTCATTTAGATTGCGATGTCTTGCAAGCCGATGGTGGAACACGTACGGCCTCCATTACTGGCGCTTATGTTGCTGCTAGAGACGCTGTGAACCAATTACTCAAAAGTGGTGTCCTCACTAAAGATCCGATCATCGATAGCGTCGCTGCGATCTCGGTGGGTATTTACCAAGGCATACCAGTGCTCGATTTAGATTACCCAGAAGACTCTTCTTGCGATACCGATATGAACGTCGTCATGACTGGCAAAGGCGGCATGATTGAAGTGCAAGGCACAGCCGAAGGCGCAACCTTCTCACGCGCTGAACTCACTGCTCTGCTAGACCTCGCAGAGCAAGGTATTCATGATCTAACGAAGTTGCAATTAGAAGCCCTCCAGTAAACCAATCGATGACTGATTAAGATCATGCAAAAACTGGTTCTCGCTTCGAATAACGCTGGCAAGGTTCGTGAGTTTCAAGCCCTACTAGCGCCACTCGACTTTGAAGTCATTCCTCAAGGTGAGTTGGGTATTGCGTCGGCGGAGGAACCACACCATACCTTTGTTGAGAATGCCCTTGCCAAGGCTCGTCATGCGAGTGCTGCGAGTGGCATGCCTGCACTGGCTGATGACTCCGGCATTTGCGCCCATGCGCTCAATGGCGCACCAGGCGTTTACTCGGCACGCTACGCAGGGGAAGCTTGCGATGATACCGCCAATAATCGTAAGTTAATTAAAGCTTTGAGTGGCAAAAGTGATAGAGGCGCTCACTATGTTTGTGCTTTAGTACTAGTGCAAAATACAAATGATCCAGAGCCCCTAATTGTGCAAACACGCTGGTATGGTCAGATCCTTGACCAAGCAATAGGGGAAAATGGTTTCGGTTATGACCCTTACTTCTTTTTGCCAGAGCTAGCACAAACAGCCGCGCAATTAGATCCTGCCCAAAAGAACCTCATCAGCCATCGCGGACAAGCGTTGCGTGAACTCATTGCGCAGTTAAAAAGTCGTAGCTAACGGTGCTTAACAACAGTGCTTAACAGCAGCCCTAATAAAATGACTCTCACTGCGCTACCGCCGTTAGCGCTGTACATTCATTTTCCGTGGTGTGAAAAGAAATGTCCTTATTGTGATTTCAACTCACATCAAGTGAAAGATGGCGTTCAGGGCTTTGATGAGGAGCGCTACATCAAAGCACTCATTACCGATCTAGAAACAGAATTACCGCGCATCTGGGGCCGTCAAGTTCACAGCATCTTTATTGGTGGTGGCACGCCTAGCCTGCTCTCACCCACAGGAATGAATGATCTGCTCTCAGCCATTCGGGCACGCGTCAACCTAGAGCCCGGTGCCGAGATCACGATGGAGGCTAATCCTGGTTCAGTGGAAGCAGATAAATTCGCTGCCTTTGCTAAGTCCGGAATCAATCGCGTCTCTTTAGGCATACAAAGTTTTCAGGATGAACAGCTCAAAGCTTTGGGGCGTATTCATAACGGTGAAGAAGCTAAACAGGCCATTGCCATTGCAGTTGAGAACTTTAAGTCTGTGAACATTGATTTAATGTACGGCCTACCTAATCAAAGTTTGGCAGCTGCCAAAGCAGATATTGAGATTGCACTTTCTTTTAAAACACCACATCTCTCGCTCTACAACCTCACACTAGAACCCAATACGTATTTCGCGAACTTTCCACCTAAGTTACCTAGCGAAGATGAAATCGATGCGATCTTTGAACAAAATCTGGAGCTGCTGACTGCGGCTGGCTACAAGCGCTATGAAGTTTCCGCCTACGCCAAAAAAGACCAAGAGTGCAAACACAATCTGAACTACTGGCGCTTTGGTGATTACATCGGCATTGGTGCCGGTGCGCATGGGAAGATTTCCTTCCCAGATAAAGTGACCCGACAAGTGCGTGAGCGTCATCCAGAAACTTATATGCAAGCGATGGAAAGTAAAGGTAATGCATTGATTGAGTCGCGTGATGTATCCGCCAAAGATCTGCCATTTGAATTTATGCTCAATACCTTGCGACTAACAAATGGTGTTGAAACTAAAACCTTTAGCGAGCGAACTGGCTTACCACTCCACGTCATCTCTAAAGGTCTTGAAGAGGCTAGTAAAAAAGGATTGCTCGATGACAATCCTACAGCTCTGAAAGCGACAGACTTGGGCTTGCGCTACTTAAATAACCTTCAAGAGATGTTCTTGGAGTAAATAAAGAATAGATAGACCTACTGGTTTTCTACTTACCGCTCCAGGTTGGCGGTTTACCTTCCAGAAATGCAGCGACGCCATGATGAAAATCTGCACTGCCATAACACTCAGCAATCAGATCTGAACAATCGGGAAGATTGCTTTTCATCAAACGTGCCAGAGTCAGTTTTGAAACCTTTTGAGTGATCGGCGCCAACTTCATAAGACGCCCTGCTAAATCCAGGGATGCTTGCGTAAGCTCGTCGGGTTGATGAGTACTCAGTAAATAGCCTTGCTGTTGCAGCTCAGCTGCAGGAACCATTTCAGCCAAGAGAAGCATACGTTTGACGATATTGACACCCAGATGAGCAACCAACCAAGCGACATTTCCAGGAGATAAGCAATTACCCAAGGTTTTGGCAATCGGAACACCAAAGCGCGCATCGTGAGTAGCAATACGGAAATCACAGCAGCTGGCAATCGCTAAACCACCCCCTACTGCCATACCGTCAATCACTGCTATCGTTGGAATCGGCAAGGTTGCCAGCGGGCTCAAGAAGTCGTCGATTCCCTCTTCATAGCCTATGCCATCGGCACCCGTTTTAAAGTCAGAAAATTGGGCAATATCACTGCCAGAAACAAAAGACTTACCACCCGCACCCCGAAAGATGGCTAAGCGAACCTGAGGGTTTTTCGCAAGATCCTGACAAATGTTCTTTAGGCTTTGATACATGCCTACCGTCATGGCATTACGAGCTGCCACATGATCAAAAGTCACATGCGCAATGCCATCGCCAATCTCACATAAGACTTGAGCAGTCATACCTAGTAATTACTCAGCCTTAATATTTAGGCTTTTAACGAGACGTTGATATTTAGCCAACTCTCCAGTTAAAAACAGGCTGAACGCCGCTGGCGTGGTCGGACCTTCAGGTTGTAAGCCTTGAGAATCTAAAGTCTTCTTAATTTGCGGATCAGCCATCGCGGCTTTGACTGCTTGATCGATCTTGTTTACGACAGCAGGATCCATGCCTTTAGGGCCCATGATGGAATACCAGTTCGTCACATCAAATCCTGCAATACCAACTTCATTAAAGGTTGGCACGTTTGGCAGAATCGACAAACGCTTAGGCGTAGAAATCGCCAAGGCCTTGAGGCTACCATCCTTAATTTGCTGCAAGTTGGGCGGCAATGTATCAAAGTTCATCGTAATCTGCCCACCGAGCAAATCAATAATCGCCTGGCCACTCCCCTTATAAGGGACATGGTTTAAAGAGATCCCAGCGATTTTGGCAAAGAGTGCACCAGCCAAATGTTGAGTACTGCCAATGCCCGAAGATCCATACGTCATTTGATCAGGGTTAGCTTTAGCCAAGGCAATCAATTGCGCTACCGAGTTCACCGGCAAGGAAGCTTTCACCACCAACACATTGGGTACATAACCCAGATAAGTAATCGGCGTGAAATCCGTTGCAGCGTTATAAGGCACACTGGTCAGTACGAATGGCGCAATTGCATTTGAATTTGAATGGCCTACCAACAAGGTATAGCCATCTGGCGTTGACTTTGCAATTTGATCAGCAGCAATGGTTCCCGCAGCACCAGATTTGTTTTCCACAATCACGGTCTGCCCCAAGATCTCACCCATTTTTGGAGCAAGCGCACGCGCCACAATATCTGTTCCTCCACCAGGAGCAAACCCAACAATTAAGCGAATCGGTTTAGTGGGGTATGCCTGCTGAGCGGACACGGAAAAAGGCGTAGCACAAAGACCAAAAGCGGTTGCCAAAGCAAAGCTTCGCGCAATCCATTTGGGGGACTTAATCAACATGAAATCTCCAATACTGTTCTAGTTATATATCTATCAAGACAGCCTATTAGCTATTGCTTGATATTATGTGATTCATTCTAAACATATAAAAACAATAGAGACAATGCCGAAAACCCCTAGCACCAAACCTTTACCGCTTGCCGGAGTCCGCGTTTTAGATGTCAGCCAAGTCATGGCTGGCCCTTACTGCTGCATGCTCCTGGCCGACCTAGGGGCTGATGTGATCAAAATTGAACCTCCGGGAACGGGAGACCAAACCCGTGGCGCCATGGGATTCAAGATGAAAGGCTCAGATAGCATGGGCTTTCTGAACATGAATCGCAACAAACGCAGCGTGACCTTAAACCTGAAGAGCAAAGCTGGTAAAGAGGTCTTTTTCAAACTCGTCAAGACTGCCGACATCCTGGTCGAAAACTATCGCCCCGGTGTCATGAAAAAGCTTGGAATCGACTACTCATCTCTCAAAGCCATTAACCCAGGCTTGGTCTATGCCAGTATCTCTGGCTTTGGTCAAACTGGTCCTTGGTCTGACAGGCCTGGTTTTGATCTGATGGCACAAGCCATGTCTGGCGTCATGAGTGTGACTGGCTACCCTGATGGTCCACCAGTCAAAGCAGGTGTACCGGTTGCTGATATTGGTTGCGCTCTTTTTGCCGTGTATGGCATCCTCTCCGCCTACATTGGTAAAACGAAATCTGGCGAAGGTCAGTTTATTGATGCTTCATTATTTGATTCTGCTTTAGCATTTTCTATTTGGGACACAGCGCAGTACTGGGGCACTGGTGTTGAACCATACAAGCTTGGTACCGCCAATCACATGAGTGCACCCTATCAAGCCATGAAAGCCTCTGATGGCTACTTTGTGATGGGTGCCACCAATCAAAAACTCTGGAAACTGTTATGCGACAACATTGCTCGCCCAGAACTATTTGAAGATGCGCGCTTTAAGACCAATCCACTGCGCTTAGCCAATCGATTAGAGCTTGCGAGTGAACTAGAAAAAACTTTTGTTACAAAAACCAGCGAAGAATGGGTTGATCTATTGCTAGCGGAAGGTATCCCTGCAGGTCCCATCAATACCTACCCACAAGCGTTTGATAGCGAACATGGTAAACATCGCCAAATGCGTATGGAAATTGATCATCCGATCGAAGGAAAGGTGCCTAACATTGGCTTCGCAGTGAAGTTAAGTGAGACACCTCAACAAGTCAGAAAACATCCGCCTTTGCTTGGTGAGCACACTAGCGAGTTATTGGCAGAACTGGGAATTTCAGGTGATGAACTAAAGGCGCTTGAAGAAGGTGGCGCCTTTCAGCCGTAAGCATAGCGATCAGCCAAAGATCTCCGTAGGTTCAGTTGGCAAAAAGATGATGAACTTAGCCCCACCACCAGCGGCATCTGTGTAACTGATGCGACCACCATGGCGAGTCACAATGTGCTGGCAAAGCCAAAGACCTAAACCCATACCTGTTTTTTTACTGCCACTCAGAAGCTCGAACAGGTGGGATTGGTGCTCAACAGAAACACCTTCGCCATTATCGGAAATGCTGAACTCAATACCATTCGATTGAGCTTGAGTTTCAATAGTCATTTTTCGATGGGTTTGACTCGAATCTTCTAAGGCTTGAATGGCGTTATTGATCAGATTCAGAATAACCTGCTGCACTTCGCCACGATTCACATTGGCTATGACATTAGAGCCACTCTTCAGAACTATTTGAATATTTTTTGACTGAATCTCAGGCTTAGTAATCTGCAGTACTAAGTCTATGAGTTCATTCAGATCCACCCTTTCAGCATCCAACTGAGATTCAGAAAAGATGGCGCGTAAAGACTTAATAATATTGGCAGCACGCTGATTATCAGCAAGCAAGGTTTCCAAAATATCTTTTTCTAAGCCCGGATCAATTCCACCTTCAGCTAATTTCTTTTGTAAAAACTGAATATTTAAGCTGCTTGCCCCCAAGGGCTGATTAAGCTCATGCGCGATAGATGCGGAGAGCGCGCCAGTGGCTGTCGTTTTATTGGCCTTCAATAGTGAAGCAATGAGGCCCTCTCTTTCAATCAATAAACCCCGAATTTCTTCGTTCTCAAGCCCTGCTCTAGCGCTTTCTTTTGCAATGCGCTCGGCCCAATAACCGCCAATAGCGATATAGGACAGTGCGCTCATCACCATTTGAGCAACCGTGAAGAGAATGAGAATCTGGGGGAGCTGATCAACCCGACTAATGGAAACGCTGCTAGCAACCAGAACTAAGAAGCGTCCTAAAGCAAATAATAACTCTGCCGTTGTCGCATATTGCAAATAAGCCAACTGCTGCGAAGGGGTAGATTTTCTTTTTTTTCTGAGCTGAATAATTTGAAAAATAAAGAAGGTGATTGAAATAAAACACATCAAAGCAGTACGCATCTCAAAGCTTCCATATGCGCGCATATATTCAAAGACGAGCAGAAAAGTAATGGTCAAAGCGATAAAAAATACTTGTAAGCGCCTGCCAATAGGATGCACTAGAGATCTGCAAAATAAAAACTGCAAAGTCGCCGCTATAAAGAAAAGTGTATTGGCTACCGTGAAATTAAATTCTGGATGCGCAATATCAGTAAGTGTCACGATACCGGTGCCAAACGTGATCAGCCCGACAATGCTGACAACCAAAGAGCTCATCCAATAAAGACTCGGCCTAATCGTATGCTGAGAGCGATAGTAGTGATAAACGCCCAATAACAAGCCAAACTGGATGGTGGCAAGAATGTAGAAATAGATGGAGATCAAAAGCTTCATAAAGGCTATCGTACAACGCTCCAGCTTCAGGGGAAATGAAATTAGGGGGCTAGTGGCGGAAGAGGTGTCAGGATTTCAGCAAGTATTGTCTTGATTGCTATTAGTACGTCTTGATATGCCCTGTACCTTTTCAATCCAGAATCTATATGGATGAAATCCGCATTAAGTAGTTACTGCGTGGCTAATTTAGTAGTAAGACTTTACCTTACTTAACAATACCTCACATAGTCAATCACCACAATCCTGTGGGGAAAAAAGTGGGGACAGTTAGAAGGAAACGTCATGAAAACAGTCTTTACTGATTTATTTTTAAAAAGCATTAATAAGGCGGGTAGATATACCGATGGGGACACTAAAGGTTTAAATATCCAAGTCAAAGAAAATCTTCAAAAGTACTGGGTACTTCGGTACTCCTACCAAGAAAAGCGTTTTGACTATAGCCTTGGCTCGTATCCTGAAATTTCGTTAAAGGAGGCACGTAAAAGAGCCACCGCAGCACGTAATCAACTAAACCAAGGCATCAACCCAGCAAGCGAAAAAAAGGTTAAAAAAGAGCAGCTATCCAAAAAAGAGGAGGCAAAGCAAAAGTTTAAGGAGTACGCACTTGCATGTATTGAAACTAAGCGTCCTGAGTGGAGTAACGAAAAACACGCTGAACAATGGGGCAATACGTTGCGTGACTATGCGTTTAAACACATAGGCGATTTACCACTTGACGCCATAGATACCGAACATATTTTAAAAATCCTCAATCCTATATGGCACACCAAGACTAATACAGCCTCACGGCTAAGGGGGAGGATTGAATGGATACTGGCGTCTGCAACAACTAGAGGATTGAGAGCGGGACTAAACCCTGCCCAATGGCGTGGTCACCTCGAGACGATATTACCTAAGCCATCGAAAGTGGCACCCGTAACGCATCACAAAGCATTGTCATATAAAGAATTGCCCGTCTTTATTGTAGAAATCAAGTCAATGGATTGCATATCCAGTCTTGCATTGGAATTCCTAATTCTTAATGCAAATCGAACTGGCGAGGTTTTATGCGGATTGCGAGATGAGGTTGTTGGTGATATTTGGACTATCCCAGCAAAGCGAATGAAAGCTAAAAGAGAGCATCGTGTCCCGCTATGCCCAAGGTCACTAGAAATATTGGCATTAGCACGTAAAAAAGATCAAGATAGTATTTATCTTTTCTCACGAAAAGGTAAGCACTTAAGCAACATGGCTCTTACAGAACTTCTTCGTGGAATGGAAAAAGATTTTACTGTTCATGGATTCAGATCGACATTCCGAGATTGGGTTGCCGAGGAGACGCAGCACTCTCCAGAAGTAGCTGAGAAAGCACTGGCTCATAGCATCCAAAACAAGGTTGAATCAGCCTACCGTAGAGGAGACCTAATGGAGCCTAGAAGAAGGTTAATGAGCGATTGGGAATCCTATTGCGAAACTGGGCAATGGGGTAACGTAATCGCCCTACCAGAACTAAAAGCTGCGTAAACTTAGGAAACTACGCCTAGCCTGACGGGGCGAATAGGAGAATCCTGCTCTCCTTGGCGTAGTTCTTCTAGCAGGCGTAACTCAGGATTACAAACATGAAACAAGCAAAAAAAGGCTTAATTCATAAGAACAATAAAGTAACTCTGGAAGATAGCCTCCTATCTGAAAACATAGAGCCACTCCCCCAAACAAAAAAAGAATTTACGCATAGTCTTTTATGGTCTCTAGAAACTGCAAAAAATCACTACGAAAAAGAATTTTTAAATTTTGATAAATCCTCAATACCAAAAGATTTTTTACATATTTTTTGGGGGTTTAGAAATGAAGTGCGAGATTTTTTAGATAGGTACCCCTTCGCAGAGGGCTATACGCTCCCAGGAAAGAAAATGGGTCGCAATAAAAATGATGCTGCTAGAAAGCTAGCAAACAAAGTACTAATGGAATATCGAGCCTCAAAAGGCAATTCAAGCGCTATTCCAACTGGCCAATACTTATTTGAAAAGATTAATGAAATTATCAATAGAAAAGCATTAGCTGGCGAACCCTGCCCCATGGATGTAAAACTTCGCACATGTCAATTGTGGGTCAAAGAAATTCGTGATGGAAATTTCGATTTCCAAGACGGGGATAACTTTTATTGAATTCTAAATCCGCAATATCTAATTTCTGCGTTTTCTTATAAGTAGCAAAGCGATGTAATTGATTCTTCTTAAAGGAGAATCAAAATGGAAATATCAAATAATGCTTCGGCAGATGCCAAAAAATTACTGGATCCGTCCAACCAGGACTTAGTACAAAAGATTCAGCTAATAAGGATTGATCAGGTAAGTGCGATCACCACCTTAGCCAAGTCCTCAATCAATCTCTGGGTCACTCAGTCTAAATTTCCAAAGCCGATCACCCTATCCGCTACTGTCAAGGTATGGAAATTACAGGATGTAAGTAATTGGATTGAAGCTCAGAAGGTAAATCAATGACACCGCAAACAAAACGAGCCAAACAGGACGGCAATCCGTATTTGGCTCTAACCACCCCAATCGAGACTAATCAAAAAGGAAGGCTACTTCATGTTGCACAATTCTAATGATCCCTCAAAAAATATACAAGACTTTAGACTTGCGATAGTTAATGCAGGCATCACCCCTCCAGAACAAATAATTGATGATGGAAAGCTCCATAGATTCCCAACTAATGAAAAAGCTGGCAATAAAGACGGTTGGTATGTCTTACACAGCGATGGAGTACCCAATGGGCACTTTGGCTGCTGGAGATCTGGCATTGAATTCTCATGGAAAGCTGACCTTGGAAGACCGTATACGGCTGAAGAATTGAAGCGCCTGAAGGAGCAGGGTGTAAAGATATCCATTCAGAGGCAATTAGAGCGGAAAGAAGCGCAACTGCGTGCTAAAAGCATTTGGGATAAAGCCACGGAGGCTGTTGATCACCCTTATTTAACAAAAAAGGGTATCAGGTCATACATAGCTAGACAATACATGGGTACCTTAGTTATCCCGCTTTATCAACAAAAGGAAATAACCTCTCTACAGTTTATAAATAAAGATAGTGAAAAGCAGTTTTTGAAAGGTGGAACTGTTTCTGGTTCATATTGTGAAATTGGAACAATAGTGGAGCCATCCCCAATTTGTATCTGTGAAGGTTATGCAACTGGTGCCACAATTCATGAAGCAACCTCCTACCCAGTCATAGTTGCATTTAACGCTGGGAATCTATCTAAGATAGCCAAGATCATAAAAACGCAATACCCTAATTTTGACTTGATCATTGCAGGTGATGATGACTTTCAGAATGAGAAAAATCCTGGAAGGAAGGCTGCATCAGAGGCTGCGCTAGTAACTCAAGCTAGACTGATATTCCCTACTTTTACCGAGCCAAGGGTAGCAGGTCAAACAGACTTTAACGACATGGCTCAGTCACAGGGGCTATTCTCTGTTGGGATGTTGTTTCAGGATGCATTAAAGCAAGATCCAGTTGGTCCAAAGAAATTTAGTCTGCAGCAGTTTTCTCTAAATGGTCAAAGCGAAGCAATGAAGCAGCAAATGCTTGAGGAGATGTATGTCTTAGAGCGAATGGCAATCCTTGGGCAATTTGTTGTCTTTTATGCTGCACCAAATATTGGCAAAACTCTACTTGTGATTTGGATGATTATCAGAGCAATCGAAAAGGGGCAGATTAAGGCATCTGACATCTTTTATATCAATGCTGATGACAATCACAAGGGCCTGACTTTTAAACTCAGTCTAGCGGAAAAGTATGGGTTTCATATGCTAGCGCCTGGATATAACGATTTTGATCCAACAAAGCTCTTTGGCTATATAAAAACAATGATCCATGAAGAAACTGCTAAAGGGAAGGTGATAGTCCTAGATACGCTCAAAAAGTTCACCGATATTATGCGCAAAGATATTGCTTCTGAGTTTGGTAAAAACATGAGGGCATTTGTATCTCATGGAGGAACGGTGATTAGCCTTGGACATGTTAATAAACATAAAAATCCAGAGGGGAAGTCTGTTTATGGCGGTACATCTGATATTACTGATGATGCAGATTGCTATTACATGATTGAAGAAATTCAGGTAACAGAGAAAACAAAAACGATTAGATTCGAAAATCGTAAAAGTCGAGGTGATGTTGATAAAACAGCCACTTTCATCTTCTCCAATGAGAAAGTTGCAAATTACCAAGAGCTTTTAGACTCCGTCAGGACTGTGTCTGAAGACGAAGCTGAGGCACTAGCTCAAATACATGCGGTGAATAGCCGCCTGAGTTCTAATAAAGAGGTTATGGATGCAATTACAGCTGAAATTGAGGCTGGAAACACCAATAAGACAGAACTTATTAATGCGGTCAATAAGTTAACTTTGGTATCTAAAGCTAAGGTAAAGCGAACCCTGGATGATCACACAGGCACCAACTATAAAAATGGTCATCGTTGGAATTACATAGTCAAAGATAAAAATTGTCATATCTACACCCTGATTGATCGCCAGAGTGAAGATACATATCGCAGGCTAATGTAAAACTGAAAAACTTAGAAAACTGGAAAACTGATTTATCTTATACATATTCAGATTTTCAGTTTTTCTAGATTTCTAGTTTTTTAATGTGTCTGTTCTATCTTATTTATTGGTGCTGCCAACTGTCTCGCTCTCATGACATGACTCCCCCGTCATTCATCTACTAATGGGTATAAATAGGGAACATGGCAATACAAGCCATATGGGGGTATTTTTAAGTATCCATAGGGTAGAGTTTTAGTCTGCCAAAATGAATTCAAAAATAGCGAAACATCGTAATAACGACTACCTTTTCGCTTCAATCATTCCAAGGCTAATTGCCAGTTGCTCTAGGAATTTAATGTAGGCATTGGTTTCTACGGATCGTTGACGTTCTACCTTGGTGCAGCCCCTACCCTGATAGTTCCAATGGTCAGCACCCTTTAGTGATAGTCCGCCATGCAGCCTGCAACGACCATTAACCATCCCGTGCTTCTGACAATGGGCATCTTTGCCTCTGAGTTTAGCTCCGCACAACACTTTTACAATCCTTAGCAGCTAGATCTCTTTTGATGGCATCCATCAGCTTTTTGACTTGGGTTTTACTGAATTTAGGTTTTTGGAAATCAGGGTCCAGTATTTTTGCCTGGATCTGCTCTTTGGTTAGATATGTTCTTTTCATATGGCTTCTGAAGTTAACTTAGAAGACACTAATTTTAACTATGATTATTTGACTCTTCCAGCCCTTGCATAACCCTTAATCAACTCTCCACTCAGCACAAGACTAGCCAGCCCAACCCAAGTTTTTAGATCCGTACTCTCAATCGAAACCAGTGCATCGTGATCCTGCTCGGAAACATTTGCTGGAAAGGGGTTATCGCCAGTAATGGAGCAATTTATCCAAGTTGCAAAATCTAACTCGCCTTTAATAATATGCTCGCCAAAATTATCTAGGTCAACGCAAGTGGAGCAACCAAGCTTTTCACAGGTCTTCTTAGCAGCTCTGGCTTTGAAAAATTCTTTATCAAGCATAGATTGAACTCGATCAGACATTCCATCGAGCCAAGCAGACATCCTAACTTCACCAGCAGGAACCATTACAGCAAGAAATCGATTTGGTGCAAGAATTCCTTTGGGGCAAAAGGCAACCAATTTCATATCAATAATTATTGAAGAATCTCTTTATCGTATTTAGAAAGTAGCCATAAACCAAGGCTCATTGTTACGATTGGTATCAAAAGCCAAGCGCATAAATTTCCAAGCTCAGCCCAAGCACCATTGAACAGGGCAGCAATAAATGCCTCTGGAATCATTCCAACTACAGCAACAAATAAACCAATAAAAACTCCAATTTTTCCCCAAAAGGTGTAAACAGTGATTAGTGCGGTGAGCCAAAGAAGCATGCCATAGAAACATGATGATATGACAAAACCATATCCAGAAATTCCCCTTGTCTTTCTAAAAAAAGCTAATGGCAAAAGAATACAAACTCCAACCCAAAATATAAAGCTACCGGCTATGAGCAAATAGGGATAAATATTTTCAGCAAACCACAGGATGCCATTTAGGACTATGGACGCAAGCAATATCAGAGCACAAAAAAAAGCGCCTCCAAGTACCAAAGAACCCAGCCCCTTAATTTTCTCAGTGAGATTCATAGCCAATCCTTTTATTTAAAATATATCCTGAAATGGGATATTCCAAATTAGAATCTAGCATGGTTTCATGCTGGAACGCCAAAAGTATGAATTTCTAAGATCTGAGCTTAAAAAAGCCCGGCTTGAAGGGGGTATCCTCCAAAAAGATTTGGCAAGGACTCTTAAAAAGCCACAAAGCTATATTTCGAAGGTAGAGTCTGGTGAACGTAGTCTAGATGTCATTGAGTACGTCAATTACTGCAACGGCCTGAGTTTAGAGCCATCAAAATGGCTAAAAAAACTTATAGAAAAGTTTTAATCGCACCATTCGTAACAGGCGTATTTGGTATCAATAAATCTCTCAAATTCGTAGCAAAGCTCCTCTAAAGCAACGTCAGTAATTTTTATCCGCTCTCCTGTTTCCTTGGCAGTTACATAATCATCCATAAAAGCTAAGCAAGGAAGTCTAAATATTGTTTCCCCCAGCGATTTTGGATATTTTTGCTGTATGTAAGGCGGTGAAGTTACAGAAAAGCCGTAAACATAAGAAAACCTACTATCTATAAAAGATTCGTCATCATCATCATTTAGCTTAAATTTTCTTATGAAGGTATGTAATAAATCTACCCAAGCATTCTCAATGCTCTGATTAGATGCAAAATTTTCTACATTTTTAAGCATCTCTTCTGTACTTGGAAAGCCAAAGTAGATTACAAACTTTTCGGTCATCTATAAAATATACCTCACCCTTTGATCAAAATACTATGCTTACCCTAGCCTATGATAAAGAGGCAATTTAGGGGTACGGTTATGGTGGGATCTAGATTCTAGGAAAATATTAGGGGGAGCCCATACATCCAGACCAATGGGCTTATCCACTAATGAAGTACCAGTGTGGAAGAGCACTTAAATGAGAGGGTTGAGTTCAACCGCCCCTCTTCTTGGCAGCAGCTAACTTCTTAGTCATAGAGATCTTTGCAATACTCTCAGCGGTCTGCTTCCTACCCAAAGCCTTAGCCCTCATCTTTGCCTTAGTTTCCTCTGAGTGAACTCTACCAGTCATCCCTAGAGTTTTGATTCCCTGACGAGCTTTCTTGGTGCTCTCTCGGATCTTCCTCTTTTGCTCCTCAGGTAACTCCTTGCCCAAGTGGGATAACCTAAGTTTCTCTATGGTTTCAGGAGTAGCTACCGCACCTTTCCTAGTTCCCTCCTTGCCATACCTAGGATTATTTTCTCCCGATAGAGCAACACTCATCATCTGCTTATGTTCATCTGTGTGAGAGTAACCAGTAGTCCCATCGCCACCATCAGTCATATTGATGATCTCTAGTCCTTGCTGGCGATACTTCTCAATAGTGGCTATCTCTAACTCTAGTGATTCTGGTTCTGTGATGTTTTTCTTAAGGAACTCCACAATCACCCCATGTTTATCAACAATGTTCTTCCAGTACTTACTACGGTGATAAGAATCGTGTGCCCTGCGGCCCATGCCCTTACCTACATAGAAGATTTCTCCAGTATCAGCCTTAAGATGCTGATAGACATAGAAGATCGGATTGAAGGGGTCGGTAGCCATATAACTCGAAAGTAGTTACATACAATTTAATATAAATTTTAGATACCCACCCCATGAGCAAAATACTATGCATAGGTATAGCCATAAAAAGGGATCTAATTTAGGGGGGTACGGGTACGGTGGGGTCTGGATTCTGGGAAATCAATATTGGGTACCCCTATTGTTTAAGATATGTCTATGAGTAAAGATAAGCATGGTCTTGGTGATGTGGAATTCGCTGGCAAGGTGAAGACCCAGACCTTCAAACAATTCCAGCTAGAACGGCTTATAAAGGACGGCACAGTTATTCCAGCCTCTAAGCTGGCAGAGGTCAAAGATCTGGAGCTGAAAAGAGCAAGAGAGTTTGAGGCATCCATCGAGGATGAGGAACGTCATAGAAGGACGGCATCCATTGCACCAGAAGGGAAATTAAAGAATCTTCCGCTCACCAGAGAGCGGTTCGAGGATTAACAGTTGTGTGGGGAAATTTGGGGGAAATTATGTAGATTTGACAACAAACCCACATAAGTCCTTGACTATTGGCGGAAGAGGTGAGATTCGAACTCACGGAGGACTTTCATCCTCGCCAGTTTTCAAGACTGGTGCATTCAACCGCTCTGCCACTCTTCCTTTGCGATTTCAGCCATAGATTATAGGGAATTTTTTATTTGGGTCTCTAAATGCCAGGCAATAGCAAGACTAGAGGTAAGTCCTGGTGACTCAAAGCCATATAGATTAAAGAGTCCCTGGAGACCATGATCCTGTGGGCCATTGAAACAAAAGTCACCTGCTGGGCTATTGGGCGGAACAATTTTAGCCCTTACCCCTGAATAATCAGGCTGCAAGGAGTTCTCCTTGAGAGCAGGCCAATAGCGCCTAACGGCCTCATAAAAGCCCTCGCTTCGCTTTGGGTCAACCGTGTAGTCAATTTGTTCTTCAGCATCAATATCAAGCCATTCGACATCAGGCCCAAACTTAGCCTGACCACCCATATCTAAAGTGAGATGAACGCCTAAGCCGCCTGGTTCAGGAATTGGGTAAATGAGATGAGTAAATGGTGATTTGCCTGAAAGGGAAAAGTAGTTGCCTTTTGCAAAATAGGCTTTAGGTATTTGCTCTTGTTTTAAGCCTTTAATTTTTTGCGCAATCGCTGGCGCACTCATGCCTGCGCAATTAATCAGTAACTTTGTCTGAATTTCCATGCCATCAGACCCGCCGATGGTTAACTCATAACCATCTTCAGCATTTTGTCCAATAGACTTCGCACTCATTAAAGGGGATTGGTAAGCCACCATGCCACCCGCGTCCTCAAAGCCACCAAGCAGAGAAAGCATATAACCATGGCTATCCACAATGCCTGTCGTTGAAGACAGAATCGCTGCCACACACTTGAGATTTGGCTCTAAGACTTTTGCCTCATCCCCTGAAATCATCTTAATTTCAGGTACACCATTGTTCTGCGCTTTGTACAAAATAGCCTGTAGATCGTTGATCTGAGTTTCGTCAGCAGCAACAATCAACTTGCCATAAGCTTGCGTTGAAACTTGGTGACTGCGGCAGTATTCATAGAGAAGTCGATTGCCCTCAACGCACAACTTAGCCTTGAGAGAGTCTTTCGGGTAGTAGATGCCCGCATGGATCACTTCACTATTGCGAGCGCTACTAACAGTCCCAAAGGCGCTCTCGCGTTCAAGCAAAATTGTCTCGCGGCCTTGAAGTGCCATCTCACGGGCAACGGCCAGCCCGATAACACCGGCACCCACTACGACACAATCGACCTGCTCCATCTATTTCCGCCTGTATTTAGTTTTACTGATTGGTTTTGCTTATCTACTGCTATGTTTGTCTATTTTTTACTCATTGTGACTATTTGATGACGCCCAATATACCGAAATCCTAACATTTTCAGTGTTTTAGGGGATTTTGAGCCCCTTCTTGCTAAAATCTAGAAATGTCTTCAACGCTAGATTCTGACAACCTAAAACCTACTAATAACCTTCCTAATGCTATGCCTAATGGCGCTCATTCTGCCGTAGATGTAGTTCTGGACACTGCTTACCAAGGTATTGATCAGAATAGCTGGTCCCAGCTGTTTGAAACAGCTCGCAAAGCAAAGCTTCCAGAATTTATCGCTGATCTGTTTGCTGGAAAACATATTAATCAGAGCGAAGATCGCCCTGCCTTGCACTCTGCACTGCGCAATCTCTCAAAATCTCCTGTTATCTTGAATGGTCAAGATGTTATGCCAGCAGTTACTGAGGTATGGCGCCGTATTGAAGCGCTCTGCAATAAGTGGATTGGCGTGACCGACATCATTCATATTGGTATCGGCGGCTCCGACTTTGGACCTCGCTTAGCAATTGAAGCTTTAGCGCATGTTCCTGATATTGAGAGCCGTGGCATGCGGATGCATTTCTTGGCGAACATTGATACTGCTGAATTAGCTCGCATCTTAAATCGAGCGCTACCTCACAGTACCCGCGTCATTATTGTTACAAAGTCCTTCGCTACCCTAGAAACCACCATGAACGCCAAGGCTGTTGTAGCTTGGCTCAAGGCTTCTGGCTGTACAAATAGTCAAATTAATAAATCCTTATTTGCAGTTACAGCTAACGTGCCTGCCGCAAAAGAATTTGGTATCGAAGAAGATCACATCTTCCCATTCTGGGATTGGGTTGGCGGTCGTTACTCCGTATGGTCAGCTGTTGGTTTGCCAATTGCCTTGCAATATGGCTTTAAGACTTTTGAAGAGTTCCTTGCTGGCGCTCATGCCATGGATTTGCATTTTAAGAATGCGCCCCTAGAAAATAATCTACCAGTCATCATGGCCTTAGCGTTACTCTATCAACAAGAAAAGCAGGACATTAAAGCCTATGCTGCCATTCCTTATGCCGACGCATTAGATTGGTTTCCAAAATGGTTGCAACAACTGGATATGGAAAGTAATGGCAAGAGTGTTGGTAAAGATGGAAAGCCAGTGAAACACTCTTCCCCAGTAGTGTTTGGCAGTGCTGGTAGCAATGCCCAGCATTCTTATTTTCAACTTTTTCATCAAGGCCCAGAGATCATTCCAATTGATTTCATCGCAGTAAGAAAGCCCATGAGTGATCGCCCTGAGGCTGTAGCGCATCACCGTATCCTCTTATCCAATTGCTTGGCTCAAGCCCAAGCATTAGCGCACGGCAAAGCCGATAGCAACCCTAATAATGTCTATCCAGGTAAGCGCCCAAGTAGTTTATTGCTCTTACCCGAGCTCAATGCCTTCTATTTAGGCGCTTTATTAGCCTTATACGAAAACCGCACAGCAACCCTTGGCGCACTCTGGAATATTAATAGTTTTGATCAACCTGGAGTGGAATATGGCAAGGTTCTAGCTAAGCCAATTGAAAAAGCACTCGCTAGCGGTTCTGATCATGTGGTTGCCGATGATAGTGTTGATGTCATCACTGCAGCTCGCATTAACTTTCTAAATTCTTAATTTCTTAAGCGCCCCGCGCTTCCTTTCATTTAAGGTCACTCATGCAACTCTCTCCATCTATATTCAAGGCTTATGACATTCGCGGCATTATTGATGAGACCTTGGATCCATCGATTGCTAAATTGATTGGCCAAGCTTTTGGTACTGAGATGCGTGAACTTGGCGAAACAGAAATCGTTATTGGTCGCGATGGTCGCCTTTCTGGCCCGAGCTTAATTGAGGCTTTAACTGAGGGCTTGCTCTCTACAGGTATTGATGTGATTGATCTGGGTATGGTGGCAACACCGATGGTGTACTTTGCTGCTAATCACACCATTAATGGCAAAACACCGAAGTCCGGCATCATGATTACCGGTAGCCACAATCCCCCGAATTACAACGGTTTCAAAATGGTCTTAGGTACAGCGGCCATTTACGGAGAGCAAATCCAGGCATTACGTAAGCGCATTGAAGCTAAGCAATTTTCTGCCGGCCAAGGAAGTCGAAGCACCTTTGATATTTTCCCGATGTACCTCAACTACATTGTCGGCGACGTCAAGCTTGCTCGTCCTATGAAAATTGCAGTCGATTGCGGTAATGGCGTTGGAGGCGCATTTGCTGGAAAACTCTTCAGAGCCCTAGGCTGCGAAGTCCAAGAGTTATTTTGCGAGGTGGATGGTCATTTTCCAAATCACCATCCAGATCCAGCACATATTGAGAACTTGCAAGATCTCATTCAGAACTTACAAACTACCGACAATGAATTAG
>Ga0364860_10208_pt1 | contig 45392 bp, 43 predicted proteins | sample ExccelAu500001D4_FD_206916 | JGI IMG/M metagenome (GOLD analysis project Ga0364860, IMG submission 206916) | Enriched cells from Trout Bog Lake Hypolimnion, Wisconsin, USA - BchlTB.Aug20.5000.01 .D4 | ecosystem: Environmental > Aquatic > Freshwater > Lake > Hypolimnion/Profundal zone | place: USA...
TTTGGGTGAAGAGTCTTTGAGCTCCAGTCTCAATTCTTGGATTTTGTGTGGTGTTGTTGTCGCCGTATTTCTAGGGCACCTCTTTCCAATCTTTCATGGCTTTAAGGGTGGTAAAGGCGTTGCGACTGCATGCGGTATTTTGTTCGGAATCAATTGGATTTTAGGTTTAGCAACGCTAGCAACGTGGATCATCGTTGCCAAGTTTATGCGTTACTCATCTTTAGCTGCATTAGCTGCCGCAGTGTTTGGGCCGATCTATTTTGTATTTTTGTTTGGCTTTCATCCAATGGGTATTGCGCTACTGGTAGTATGCGCTTTGTTAATTTGGCGTCACCGTAGCAATATCTATAACTTGATGAACGGTAAAGAGTCCAGAATTGGCTCAAAGGATGTAAACAGTAACAACTCTTCTGAAAGTGCAAAATCATGACTATTGCATTTGCCTGTGTGTTATTCATGGGCCTACTCCCTTATGTTGCTGCAGGTATCGCCAAAAAAGGTTTTGAAGGTTACGACAATGGGCAGCCCCGTACATGGCTTGCTAAGCAAACAGGCTTTCGGGCACGCGCCAATGCTGCGCAAGCCAATTTATTTGAATCCCTACCCCTTTTCTTTGCCGCTGTCATCATTGCGTCGCTCATGCAGGCACCCCAAGCCAGGTTAGATTTGCTGGCGCTTGGCTTTGTGATTTCGCGCATTGCCTATTTGATTTGTTATGTAGGCAATTGGCCAACTACCCGCTCTATTGTTTGGTCATGTGGGATCGCTTGTGTGGTGGCGATCTTCTTTCAGATATAGATCCATCGTCAAAGATTATTTAGAAAGTATTCAGAATATATATATGGCCACTAAAAAAACAGTTGTGAAGTCAGCAGGCAAGACAGCTTCTAAAGTAGCAACTAAAAAAACTCCAGCAAAAAAACTCACGGCAAAGAAGGTTGTTAAAAAAGAAGCTGCCGGATTGCCTTTGTCTGTGGTGATTCGTCGTCGGATTGAAGCGCAGAAGGCGCGCTTTCATGCAAATGACAATATTTCAGCCTTCATTAAACCTGGTGAGTTAGATGGCTTGATGGATGAGGTGGCAGAGAAGATGCAGGCCGTATTAGAGAGTTTGGTAATAGATACAGAGAGTGATCACAACACCCAAAATACAAGTAGGCGCGTTGCCAAAATGTATGTGCAAGAAGTATTTAATGGCCGCTACATCGTACAGCCAACCTTAACGAAATTTCCCAATGTGAGTCGCCTAAATGAGCTGATGATCATTGGCCCAATCACGGTTCGTAGTGCGTGTTCTCACCACCTGTGCCCGATCATGGGTCGTATTTGGATTGGCGTCTTACCTAGCAAGGATTCTGCTTTGATTGGTTTATCCAAGTATTCTCGTTTGACTGAATGGGTGATGTGCCGCCCACAGATTCAGGAAGAGGCGGTAGTGGAGTTAGCAGACATGCTCGAGAAAAAGATCAAACCCATTGGCGTTGCAATCGTGATGGATGCCGATCATTTCTGTATGCAATGGCGTGGCGTGAAAGATCGTGACTCGAAGATGGTCAATAGCGTGATGCGTGGCGCATTCTTAAAAGATGCCAACTTGCGACGTGAGTTCCTCTCTTTGCTGGAAAGACGCTAGTCAAAATTGATTCTTCAGTATTCATTAATTATGATTCAAGTTGATCAATGGTTGAGAATAATTCTCAACTAATATTCTATATAAATCAATTACTTAAGCGAGGACTATAGAACGGATTTCTTCTGCTCTATGATCGCTCTAGTTGCCAATCAAGTTTTTCTTAATCGCTTTCAATTTAACCATTAACCCACTGGAGTCCAAATGAAATCTACCCGTCGTCAATTCCTGATCATGTCCGCCGCTGGTGCTGCTACTTTGGCTCTAAACACCAAAGTACAAGCTCAAGCAATGGTTGCTGAAACAGATCCACAAGCTGCTGCATTGGGTTACAAAGCAGATGCATCTAAAGTGGATAAGGCAAAGTACGCTAAATATGCTGCTCCACAAGCTTGTGGCAATTGCGCCCTGTATCAAGGCGCTGCTGGTTCTGCTGCTGGTGGTTGCGCATTGTTTGCTGGCAAGCAAGTTTCTAGCAAAGGCTGGTGCTCTGCTTACGCTAAGAAGGCCTAACTTACTCAGTTAGGTCCGCTCTTGCTGAGATACGTCTCTGCAAAAGAAAAAGCCACCGCAGCTTAAACTGCAGTGGCTTTTTTATTGCTAAGTTTAAAAATTAAACGTTAGCCAAGTGTGCCTCTAAAGTTTTGGTGAACTTGTTAGCGTGGCTACGTTCAGCCTTTGCCAAAGTTTCAAACCAGTCAGCGATTTCGTCAAAGCCTTCGTCGCGTGCAGTTTTAGCCATGCCTGGGTACATATCGGTGTACTCATGTGTTTCACCTGCAATCGCTGCTTGCAAAGCCTCTGCAACTGTCTTAGCTGGCATACCTGTGCCTGGCTCGCCAGCGCCGCCTTCAATCAAATACTCCATGTGACCATGGGCGTGGCCAGTTTCACCTTCTGCGGTTGAGCGAAAAACTGCTGCAACATCGTTTGCACCAGCAATATCAGCTTGGTTCGCGAAATATAAATAACGACGATTTGCTTGAGATTCGCCAGCAAATGCCTCTTTCAAAGACTGTTCAGTCTTTGTGCCTTTTACAGTTTTAGCCATGAATGACTCCTAAAAATGATGATTTTGGATAGGGCGAGTATTTCTGCATATGAGAAAAAACCACTCACCACGGGGTTATTATGAACAAAACAAGGCTATCGAATAATCATATTTTTGTATTGGCTTGATAGCTAAAAGCAACTAATAGTTTAATTTCGATTAAAGAAATAAAAGATGAGACATACTGCGAAATACCTAATCAAGTGTGGGTTTACGCATAACTTGCAAGTTTGACCCCATAACCTTCAAGTTTTGACCCCATAAGCTGCAAGTTGATGGAAAACTCGATAAGAAGGATTTGTAGTATTTTCTTAAGAAAGTGTACCCGTCAGCCCAAAAATTATTTTTTGCTCAATGATCAATTTTCAAAAACAGAGATTTTCCACCTACCTTAACCACAATCGACTCCTCGGTGACCTCATAAGAGTAATAGGCTGCATGTCTTGGGGTCGTAAGTACCTGCGCTTTTAAGATTGCAAAAGTATCGCCACTGAGGTTTCTGGTGGATCTGGTCGTCAAGCCGGGATGGCCTTCATGATGTAATCGAGCCCCGACACTTTGTGTATAGTTATAGTCATTCGGATCTATTAATTTGGGGTGGGATAAGACCTTCTCCTTGAGGTTAATCAGGGCTGCATCGCACCTAACCCAGTAGGCTCTTCTCTCAACATAGGCTCCAGGCCTATTAAAGCCAGCATCGCTTAGAAGGCCGACGTACCAATGGTGGGCTGATTCATAAATACTGGTTTCTAGCGAGTCTGCGCCATACCAAACCCCAAAAGAGCCATCGGAATAACGACTTCGCATCCAATTCTTAAATGGATATTCAATGACGTTATCCCATAAGGCATCCTCAAATGGACGATGTATTACGGGGACGGGGGATTCAAAAGGCGATGGTTTGTGGTCAAGCTCAACCATTTGCGCCGTTTCCCAATCATTTGGAGAATTGCTCAAATCATCGAATAAGTTTTCACTCTCAATTAGAGAAATAATATTTCGAGCTAAATCTTGATGGGTATCAACGAGGGTCAAACCATCAAATAGATTGTCCATTAGATGCCTCTAGCTCTATCTAGATAAGAGCGCACCATGAGCAAGCCCATAAAACCAAGTTCTTTTACAACTTCTACTGGGGTTCGATTTTCAAACGCCTTGTTCTTGGTCTTCATCCAACTATATAGATAGTCTTTATTGCGCGGAAACAAAAGTCGAAGGTTTTTATGAATCCCTAGCAAATGACCCACCCTTGCGTACTGGTCTACGTTTTGGCTAATGGGTTCACCCTGACGATAGCGACCCAAGGCAGCTCGGTTACTAGATGCCAAGCCCAGCAAGGCAAGCTGATCTTCAGTAGGCAAATCCCAATGATCCATCAGTTGCATGGTCATTTTGGCTAATGCCCCACGATCAATCGTTTGGGGTATTTCAGAATGTGCGCGCATATGAGTCCAAATATGTTTTAGATAAAACTTATATTGTATTAATTGTAACATAAACTTTAATAAAAGGACACCTCAAAGGTATATTTAAATCTCTAGCCACAAAAAATCAGAGGGTAAGTGAAATAAAAGCAACTTTTCAAATATTATGCTTGACATATAAGGTTTAGCCAGCTAAATTATATACATGCACAAAAAACATTCAAACTCACATGGTTAGCGTTAAGCAAATTCATCCCAACATAGACTATCTTGAAAAGGATAACTTGAGGGAATGGATATCAATAGCCATGTACATATTAGATGTAGATCAAAATGCTACTTGGTCAAAAACGCATCGTTCTTTTACAGAATGGCTTGTTGATTTAAGCTCAAAACTCTCATTGAATGAAAGTAGTTTATGGCGTTATTACCGGGCTGGAAAATATTACCAAAAACTGCTAGATAAACTGCATCTTGCAGGGGTGGATGCCCCCTCTTTTCCATCGCTATCCAAAAAGGTAAGCCCAGAGAACCTGGAAATTCTTGAGAAGATTGAAAGAGCAGTTCCCAATGATTTTTTCTTCGATATAGCTTCCAGAGTTATTAAGTGCACCATTAAGCGTGACAAATTAAGAAGTATATGGACAGTCTATAGAAAAGTTTTGGCTGGAAAAACGGCGCGCGGACTTGGTGTATCAATACCAAGAATGGATCATACGAACCGTATACAGGTTATTAAGGTCAAGGAGGCGCAAGTACAAACAGCATTAAATACAAAAGGAAAAGAGTGGATTGGATGTGAGACTCCAAACATTTATGAGGTGATACCTAATTTTCAGATTAAGTCGGATATCCGTCATGGAGGAAGTATTGAGGCTGATGCTGTAATCATTTTTCAGAGTGATTTAACTGCCCCCATACAATTTGTTGAAATAGAAATCAAATCACATAATGACTTAACGACAAACTATGAATCGATGGAAAAAAAACAAGCTTATTTTGATTTTCAGTGGATAGCTTTTCATAAATTTGATGTCAAGCTTGGTATAGGCAAAATTCCAAAACATATTGGGGTGATTACTTTAAATGAAGATGGATTCAGCCTTATTCGTAGCGCTGAACGCAATGAATTGATGGGCACCAGAGCGATAGAAACAGCAAAAGTACTATTAGGAAAATTTGTAAAAAGATAGTTTTTTTTAGAATATATAGTTTAGCTGGCTAAATTAAGAAGGTAATAAAAATGAATAAGAATGACAGAGGATTTCTGGTGGATGGTGAGGAGGAAATAATAAGGAACTTCAATAGGGCTAAGTCACAGCCTACCAGAAGGGGGTATCAAATAAAGATGAAGGGTCGTGAAGTGGCGGTAAATAGGGTCGAGATAGACCATACTTGCTTGGAAATAATGATTATCAACGATAGAGATAGCTCACCACTTGCCGCTCCATATGTAAGTACTCAATTAAATTTGAAAAAAAAGATTTAGCCAGCTAAATTAGATAAAGGGACAGAAAATGAAAATTAGAGCAATACGCTATCAAGATGAATGCGAAGAAAAAGTGAAAAAAATAGTAAACAGATCGAATTCACGACCGACTGGAAAGTACCCCAGTTGGAAGATGGGTCGAATGATGCAGTGGGAAACGGTCGGGCACTTAGATGCATTTCGCCTGCTAGATGCTGACTCACAAATTACAGCATATCAAGAGCGACCCATGGAAATCGAATACGAAGTTAAAGGATTAATTCGGGTTGAGCGCCCTGATCTATTAGTTTTGAATGGCATTCAAAAAGAACTATGGAGTATCAAAAAAGTAGCAGAAATAAGTGGTTCAAATCATGGGTCTGAAGTTGCGAAATTAACCGCTGCCCTAGCTGGTTACGGATTTTTAAAAAAAGTAGTGATAGTTGAATCGTTAAGACAGGAGCCTAGAAGGAGGAACCTTATAACTCTATTGGGTCTTGGTAGAAATTGTTGGGTTAGTCCGATAGAGAGGGAGAGGGTCCGCCTTCTATTTTCAAAAAGAGGGGGGAGCATTAAATGGGGAGATATATCCAGCTCCGGTATTGAGCCATTTTGGAAAAGCATTGTGTGTCGTTTGGTATTGGAAGGGGCTATCCATTTTGATTTAACTAGTCCGTGGGAACGTTCAACGCCTTTCCATTGGCATGGCGGAAGATTGAATAACGTAAAAGAGAGTATTTAATGAGTAACTCATCATTTAGAGCGGGAACAAAAATTTTAATAAACGCAAAAGAATTTGAATTAAAACAAAAAATAAGTAGTGAGATTTGGCAGGTTCAGGAATGTAAAACCCACATTCTTAAAGAGTATGCAGTGACAGAGCTACAAAGCTTATACGTCAATGGGGAGCTCGCATTTGAAGACGGCTTAGTGTCTACCAAGGAGCTTGGTCCGAAAAAAGCCATCTCAGCTTATGAGTTTAGCGAGACAGAGTGGGAGTTACTCAAGGTCAAAAGGGCGTATGTAGTGGCGGTAATAAATCTCCCTAATACGGAGCCAGCAATGAGGGATGTAGTTTTGCGAGTGTGGGAAAAGCTCAAAAAACCAGAGGTTGCTCCCAATTGGAATTCAGTATACAGGTGGAAAAAAAGATATATTGCTGCCGGCTCTGATATTAGGGCATTAGGGGTGAAGCAAAAGAATCGAGGAAACAGAAAAGCTAGACATCCTGATGAAATTGTTGCATTCATAGAAAAGGCAATTGATCAGTTTTACATGACGCGCGAACAAAAGACTGTTCAAGATGTTGTTGATTTAGTGCAAGCACAAATCACCAGAGAAAATCATCTTCGGCCAGAAGCAATGCAACTAACTTTACCTAGACAAAGATTAGTTCGGAGAATGATCAAGGAGATACCTGCAATCGAGCGATGCATTGCGAGGGAGGGCAGAGATAAGGCGTTAAATAAATTCCGCAACTCGACTGCGCATCGGCTCACTCAATCTCCGCTAGAAAGGGCTGAAATTGACCATACTATTTTGGATTTAATGCTCACAGATGAGTCAGGATTTCCAATTGGACGACCACGGGTTACGGTTTGTATTGATGATTATTCACGTTGTATCTTGGGCCTTGTTGTTGGATTTGAGCCGCCAAATTTTCACACCGTTGCCCAATGTTTGAAGGTTGCTTTTTTGCCGAAAACTCAACTAAAAAAGGACTATCCAGAGATTGTTAATAATTGGGATTCCCATGGAATTATGCGTGAATTAGTTGTTGATAATGGGATGGAGTTTCATAGCGATAGCCTAGAAAATGCCTGCTATTCACTTGGGGTTGAAATCCACTATTCAGCAAGAAAGACAGCATGGTTTAAGGGAAAAATAGAGCGTTTTATTGGAACTTTTAATTCTGAACTTGCCCATGGGAATCCGGGAACAACCTTTAGCAATATTCTAGATAAGGGTGACTACGATCCGGTTAAGCACGCAGTTATTAGGTATAGCGTGTTTCTAAAAATTATGAACAAGTGGATAGTAGACGTTTACCATCAGAGGGTTCACCGCACTCTGGGGGCAACTCCAGCATCAGTGTGGGCTAGTTCGATAGCTACTTCCGATATATTGCTTCCAAATAATATAGCTCAATTGGATGCCCTTCTAGGACGCACTGAATCCAGAGTACTTACTCATAAAGGTATTGAGCTAAATGGACTGTTATATAACTCTAGCGAATTAAATGAGTTACGTAAAAAACTAGGCGTGAAGTTGCAAGTAGATTTACGTGTTGACGATTCCAATTTGGGGAGTGTCATCGTGTTGTCACCCGATAAAACCCAGATATTTAAAGTACCCGCATTGCTAAGTCAATATGCAGAGGGTTTATCGTCATATCAACATCGAACTTGCAAAAAATATGCTCAGACTCAGTTGGGAAAGAATGATGATCAGGCTTATTTAGAGGCAAAGCTGGCAATAGTAGAAATCATTGCTCAGGAGTCAAATTCAGGTCGTAAGAAAATGAGGCAGAAAGTGGCCAGATATAAGAGTGATGATGAGCTTTCTGGCTCTAACAATAGAGACACTATTGACATAGAGGCAATTAATGTTACTAGGCGAAATGAGGGTTTAAATTGGCACCCCAGTCCAGAGTCAGTCAACTTGAATTCAACTGAAGGCGATGATGAATCTGATCGTGGGTCAAGTGAAGGGTATCAGCCCATTATTCAAAATCGCGATCCAAGGCTAATAACAGATGAAAACATCTGAGGATCCATCTATGGACAGTCTGAGCAATATTGTTGCAAATACTCTAGTCCCACACGCAGCTTTCAATGAGGCAAGTAAACGTATTGAGCAATGCATGAAGTATGCGATGGGCAGTTCAGAGCCTATTTGTATTGCTGTAATTGGGCAATCTAGAACTGGCAAGAGCCGAGTCATAGAACAGTTTTATAGGCAGCACCCTTCAGTTCGAACAAAGGAAGGTTTGAGGGTTCCAGTTCTGCTAGTTAGAACTCCTGCAAAACCAACTGTTAAGGGCTTGGTAGAGTTAATGTTGCGAGCCATGGGGGATCCTCGCTTCGATATTGGCACTGCGAATGCAAAAACTATTCGATTGAAAGTTTTAATGAAAAATGCTGGTACATACATGGTCATCATTGAAGAGTTTCAGCACTTTTACGACAAGGGATTACATGCTGTTATGCATGAGGTGGCTGATTGGTTAAAGATACTAGTTGATGACACTAAGTGTGCATTACTAGTTGCTGGTTTGCCCAGTTGTTGTACGGTATTAGATCAAAATGAACAATTAGCAGGAAGATTTTCTGCTCCAATCATCATGCCAAGGTTTAAATGGGAGAGTGAAAAGGACCGCGCTGAATTTAGAAAAATACTTACTTCGTTTCAAGTCTCCATTAGTCAGTATTTTGATATACCAAAACTTGATGAAGACGAGATGGCTTTTAGGTGCTACTGTGCCACCGGCGGCTTAATAGGTTACTTAAGTAATTTTCTTCGCCAGGCCGTGTGGAATGCAATTGACTCGAATAGTAAAGTTATCACCCTAAAAGACCTTAGGATTGCCCACAAAGCTTCAGTGTGGGTTACTGAAAGGGTTGGACGTCAAATAAGCCCGTTTAGCGAAAAATTTCAAATTGCGTCCTCTGATGAACATTTGTTAAAGGCTCAAGAAATTGGACAGGCTTTACCACCTGTAGTTGTCCGTCGTATAAGGGTCACCAAGGCAATGAAGTCCCGAGAGTTAGCCACTTTATAGATGACTATTCGAGTGGAGAACGTACCCCTTCTAGTTCGCACGCCATCCCCTTTTCACTATGAAAGTCTATTCGGGTTCTTATTGCGTGTCTCGGAGTCAAATGGCTATAAGTCGCCATGGGAGGTAGCTTCATTAGCCAAAATTAGTATGCAGCAATCAAAGTCTAGAGCGCTCCCAGTTGGTAAATTGACACAGGTATTAGGGTTGGATTCAGCGGACTTAAATAGATACTCGTATATACCAGTTGCTGGGAATGCAAGCTCACGATTTAAGCTGTTGGATCATGACTTGGGGTCCAAGTATGTTGATTATCAGATTCGTAGAAGTTGCCGATTTTGTCCGCTCTGCGTATTAGAGGATGGATACATAGACGCATTTTGGGATTTATCTATTGCATTGGCCTGCCCGAGGCATTCTAAAGACCCTTTATCCCATTGCCATAAATGCAATCGGGAGGTTGATTGGCATAGGCCTGGATTATTGCGTTGTAAATGTGGTACTAATTTACTAGATGCTCCCCTAAGGGATGCTGATGAAGCTCTTGTAGAGTTAATGCAGATTATTTATGCAAAGGTGCATGATATTTCAATTCTAAATGGGGTCAGTGAACCTGCACATCCCCTGGCAATTCTGGAAAAATTTCCGCTTAGTCAGTTGTTGCCTATGTTCTATAAACTTGGGTCGCTCAGTAATGGTCGGCCAGAAATCTACCCCAATCTTGATGCGGGATATGCCACAAGAGCTATTGAAACTGTATGCGAAATTTTTACACAGTGGCCCAATGGGTTCTATAAGTTCATGCATTTAAAAAGGAAATATTCGCATCTTTCAAACAAAGACTTTTGGACTGAATTCAAAGATTTCTATAAAGAACTAATGAGTAGCAGTTGGCTTGATAGAAGGTGCAGTCATTTGTTGAAAGAGTTTATCCGTTTTGGGATAGATCAATGGCCAAGTTGTGCCGAGGTGATAGTTAAAGCCATTCCATTGTCTATCACTCTGGAAAAAAGACCTCCTGTATGGAAGTTAAACCCTTACGGTGTTGAAGATGAAGAGATTCAGAAGGCTATTAAGCTAAAAAGAATCCACACTGAAAAGGGAGCCGCAAAATATCTTGGTTTGCCATTGAATGTGTGGTCCCTAGTATCTCAATCGCACATTTTGACCAAGTTTGTAATTTTTGGAGCTACAAAAACGCTTGATTATCCTTGGTATCAAGTTGAGCTTGAAGAGATTTTGCATGAAGCTTGCGTGGTAAGCGCTAATGGTGAAAAGAATTGGTTTCTTCCCATTAAGGATCTAGTGTCGCTTAGGGATGTCATGTCAATGGAGATGGCTTCAACAGAAATTAAGGCATCTTTTGTGGCTGACGTTATATTGAGAAAGTTTTCAGTTCACGGGTGGAGGGGCGGTAATATGGCGAACCTTCTTTTCGAGAGGCGCGCTGTAACGAAATACATTGTCGCCAGACGTCCAGGATATGAGCTCACATGCTTCTCACTACCTGAGGCTGCAACTAGACTTATCATCTCGAAAGAGCTAGTTCAGGCCTTAATCCATTTGGGCCTTTTATCTTTTTTTATGCGTGGGGATTTGCAATATGTAATTGCACACTCGCTTGAGCTATTTGAGGCAAAATTTATTGCCCCAGAAGCTTTGAGTAGAAAACTCAAATTAAGCCTTGGGGAGCTACAAAAAGTGTTGGAGATTCTTCAAGTGCCCACCCTTCAGTTTCCAGCTGACGGTGATAATCCTATTGGAGAGATTATTGATAGGCATTTTGAGTCAAAAATTGAGGCGTATTTAAACAATTCCAACAATGCTTTAAATAACATTCCCCTTAGCCTGCCTCTAGAGAAATTGCCCAAAGATCAAGTTGGTCAATATCCAAAAAGAGTAACGCAGCCAAACCTAAAGCATGCCCCTCAAACATGGGCCACACTCTAACTAATCTTTGGAATTTCAGGGTCTGTAAATAGAAACATCTCTTTTTGCAAGGTTCTAGTCGCTAGATCTACAAAGTGGTGATTTGATAAATAAAATATTCCTTTAAAATCATAGCGTTATATTATTTTGGAATGAAACTGTTCAAAAACCATGAGTAACTTGCAGCTTATGCGTCATTCAATGAGGATAATTGCAGCTTATGCGTAAATTACTTGCAAGTTATGGCGGAAGGCGGATTCGTAAGTGCTTGATTTCATATAGAGGGCAACTTGCAAGTTATGCGTCAACGCACATCAAGCGCTATTCCTTTTATCTTGGTGGTGACCAGCCACATGTCACTTGGACTGAGCGCTTTCGCTCCAGTTGTGGTGCATTTGTGGGATTGATGTTAGTGCTTACTATTGCTAAGTACCTTGGAGAGCTGAGTGGCCTTGATGAATGGCTCATGGCATCTTTGGGCGCTAGTGCACTTTTGGTTTTTGCTTTACCAGGTAGTCCGATGGCTCAGCCTTGGGCAGTGATTGCTGGAAATACCCTGTCGGCCTTGATAGGTATTACAGCTGCTAATCTCATTAGTGAGCCATTATTGGCAATGCCGATAGCTGTGGCATTGTCTATTCTGGGAATGTTTGTCTTGCGTTGCCTGCACCCGCCTGCAGCAGCTGTTGCATTAATTACAGTACTAGGGCATGTGTTGCACTATCGCTATGCGCTATTTCCAGTAATGATCGATTCAGTTTTGCTGGTTCTAGCGGGGGCTATTTATAGCAATATGACAGGCAAAAAGTATCCCAATCACCCTGCAAGATAGTTTTAATACATGAAATGAGGTCTTTTTAAGTTTAAAGTAGCTTAAAAAGACCTTAAAGATAATAAAAGTAGTTAATCACTTCATTTTGGTTGCTGCAATCGAGACGATACAGTCTTTAATGCTGTAATTTTGGTATTTACCGGTGTTTTCTTTGCGCAGTGACTGGGCGCATTCTGAAACAGAATTGCGGACATTGATTTTTGGGATGTGGACTGATGCCATGCTGGCTCCTTTGTATTAAATGTTTTAAATAAAAGCGTTTATTTTTCGCTTTAGACCATTCTAATAAATTTTGAGTTGAGTAGAAGGCTATAAAATTCATAGCTAACGATAAAAAGAATAAGCAAGGCTATTTATTAAATCCATGACCACAGTTTTGCCAGTCATCCTTTGCGGCGGATCCGGAACGCGTCTTTGGCCTTTATCCCGCTCTGGCTTTCCAAAGCAGTTTTTGGTGCTATCAGGCGATGGCTCTCAAAAAAGCCTTTTTCAACAGGCCATTGAGCGTATCCAGACAATTGCCACCCCTCAAATTGAGTTGGGCAAGACGGTCATTGTCACGAACGAAGAGCACCGCTTTTTAGCACTTGATCAGTTGCGTGAATTAAAGAATGTTCAGGCAAGCCTATTGTTAGAGCCTTCTGGCAGAAACACAGCTCCAGCCTTAACCCTTGCAGCGCTTTATGCTCAAGAGTTTGGTGATCCGATCTTGGTGGTAACGCCGGCAGATCAAACCGTCAAAGAGGGCGCCGTATTTACCAAAGCCTTGCAAGAGGCTGTAGAAATAGCCAAAGAGGGCGCCATTGCTATCTTGGGTATAACCCCAAGCGCCCCTGAAACTGGTTATGGCTACATTAAAACAGGCGGCCAATTGACGGTAGAGCGTTTTGTTGAAAAGCCAGATGTCCAAACCGCCAAACAATATTTAGAAGAAGGGGGCTACTTTTGGAATGGCGGCATGTTCGTGCTAAAAGCCAGTGTATGGCTAGCCGCTCTAAAAGAATTTCGTCCTGATATTTTGACTGCCACCGAAAAATCTTATCAAGCTAAAACCCAAGATGATGCGGGTGATGCGCTATTTTTGCGTCCGGATAAAGAAAGCTTTAATGCTATTCCCAGCGAATCAATTGACTACGCTGTGATTGAAAAATGCCCTGGCAGTCGCTACGGCATCAAAATGGTAGAGCTTGATGCTGGCTGGAATGACTTAGGCGCTTGGGATGCGGTATGGCAAGTGGGTAAACAAGATTTAGCAGGTAATGTCACTAGCGGCGATACCTTGATTAGCAATTCTAAGAATTCATTAGTGCATGCCAGCAGTCGTTTGGTGAGCGCAGTAGGCGTTGAAAATCTCATCATTGTGGAAACTGCTGACGCGGTCTTGGTGGCCGATCGAGATAATAGCCAAGACGTGAAACACATTGTTCATCAGCTTGAGCAACAAAACCGCGAAGAAAAAAACCTGCATCGTAAGGTCGTCCGTCCTTGGGGTTGGTACGACAGCGTGGATGAAGGCGAGCGTTTTAAAGTGAAGCGGATACAAGTAAAGCCGGGTGCTAGCCTCTCATTGCAAATGCATCATCATCGCGCAGAACATTGGATTGTGGTTCAGGGCATTGCTGAAATCACCAATGGTGATCAAGTCATTACGCTTACTGAAAATCAAAGCACCTATATTCCGCAAGGTCAAGTGCATCGTCTTTCTAATCCCGGTGTAGCGCCATTAGAAATCATTGAGGTGCAATCTGGTAGCTATTTAGGTGAAGATGATATTGTGCGTTTTGAAGATACTTATGGCCGTAGTTAATGATTGAAGTAATTTAAAAGCAAAAGAGTCGCATATGAGCAAACAAAAAGTCGCCTTAATTACAGGCATCACTGGTCAAGACGGCTCGTACTTGGCTGAGTTCTTGTTAGAAAAAGGCTATATTGTTCACGGCATTAAACGTCGTGCATCTTCTTTTAATACCGACCGTATTGATCATTTGTATCAAGATCCGCATGTGAACCATCGGGATTTGATTTTGCATTATGGTGATTTAACGGATACTAGTAATCTAGTGCGCATCATTCAAGAGTGCCAGCCTGATGAGATCTATAACCTTGGCGCACAGTCCCATGTAGCAGTTTCTTTTGAATCTCCTGAGTACACGGCAGATGTTGATGCGATGGGCCCCTTACGTATGCTTGAAGCCATTCGTATTCTTGGTTTGGAAAAGAAGACGCGTTTTTACCAAGCGTCGACTTCTGAGCTTTATGGCTTGGTTCAGGAAATTCCACAAAAAGAAACGACCCCTTTCTATCCAAGAAGCCCATACGCAGTTGCCAAGCTCTATGCTTATTGGATTACCGTGAACTATCGCGAAGCCTATGGCATGTATGCCTGTAACGGCATTCTTTTTAACCACGAATCTAAACGTCGTGGCGAAACCTTTGTTACTCGTAAAGTCACTCGTGGCTTAGCAAATATTGCTCAGGGCCTAGAGAAATGTCTTTATATGGGCAATATCGATGCCTTGCGAGATTGGGGTCATGCTAAGGATTACGTACGCATGCAGTGGTTGATGTTGCAGCAAGATACACCAGACGATTTTGTGATTGCCACAGGCGTGCAGTTCACCGTGCGCGAATTTATTACCCGCAGCGCCAAACAACTGGGCATCACGCTAAAATTTGAAGGCTTGGCCGAGAATGAAAAAGCCATCGTTGCCGAGATTGTTGGCGATAAAGCCCCGGCCTTAAAGGTCGGTGATGTGATTGTGCAAATTGATCCCCGTTACTACCGTCCTACCGAAGTGGAAACTCTTTTAGGTGACCCGACTAAAGCCAAAGAAAAACTCGGCTGGGTCCCAGAAATTACCCTTGATCAAATGATTGTTGAGATGGTAGCCAACGATTTAGAAAAAGCCCAGCAACATGCTCTATTGAGTAAGCATGGCTACTCAGTAGCAGTGGGCAAAGAAAATTAAAAGGGCGTTAAAAGAACATTAATGATCAAGAGTTAAAAAAGATAAAGCATGAGCACAGATTTAAGTCAAAAAATATATGTAGCAGGCCATCGCGGTATGGTGGGATCAAGCATTGTGCGCAATTTACAAGCTCAGGGTTACACCAACATCGTTACCCGAACCCATGCGCAGCTCGATTTAACCAATCAAGCCGCTGTGCAAGCCTTCTTTGAATCTGAGAAACCCGATCAAGTCTACTTAGCCGCCGCTAAAGTAGGCGGCATCCATGCCAACAATACTTTTCCGGCTGAGTTTATTTACAACAACCTGATGGTGCAAAACAATGTCATTCATCAGGCATTTACCCATGGTGTCAAAAAGCTTCTCTTTTTAGGCTCAAGTTGCATTTATCCAAAGCTCGCTCCTCAGCCAATGAGTGAAGATGCTCTTCTTACTGGCAAGCTTGAACCTACAAACGAGCCGTATGCAGTAGCGAAAATTGCCGGCATTAAGATGTGCGAGAGTTATAACCGTCAGTATCGCGTCTCGCATGGAGTGGATTACCGCTCGGTCATGCCTACTAACCTCTATGGCCCAGGTGATAACTATCATCCCGAGAATAGCCATGTGATCCCCGCTTTAATCAGACGCTTCCATGAAGCTAAAGTAGCCAATGCCCCGGAAGTAGTCATCTGGGGGACAGGAACACCAAGGCGTGAGTTTCTCTATGTTGATGATATGGCTGCTGCATCCGTCTTTGTGATGCAGTTAGATAAGGCAACGTACGACAGTCAAACAGAGCCAATGCAAAGTCATATTAATGTGGGCTATGGCAGTGATGTCATGATTGCAGAACTAGCAAAATCAGTCGGTACTGCAGTGGGTTATCAAGGCACTATTAGCTTTGATGCAACTAAGCCAGATGGAGCGCCTAGGAAGTGGATGGATTCCAGTAGGTTAAATAATCTTGGCTGGAACGCCAAAGTAAATCTAGCAACTGGCTTAAGTACTGCTTATGAAGATTTTTTAGAAGTCCATCAGATTTGACCATCATGGCTGGGCCATCAAGAATTTTTCAAGCAGACATAGGATGAAGAGAGTTTTCTTAGTAATTTAGATTAGAAAAACATCCAGTACATCTAGAATTCGGGAAATGTAAATAAGGAAAATAAAGTGCCATCCAATTTAGAAGTATTTAAAGCGTATAAAAAATCACCATACCTATCTTTAAAACACAGTACATATTTTCAGGTGTACGAAGAGCTTTTGAGCCAATACAGAAACACAGCCTTTACTTTTGTAGAGATTGGCGTATTGAATGGAGGTTCACTATTTATGTGGCGTGAATTCTTTGGAGATAAAGCAAGAATAATTGGAATTGATCTAAATCCTTTAGCAAAAAAATGGGAAAAAGATGGATTTGAAATCCATATTGGCAGTCAAAGTAATCCAGAATTTTGGGGTCAGTTTTTTAAGGAAGTTGGAATGATAGATGTGCTTTTGGATGATGGCGGACACACCGAGGAGCAGCAAATCGTCACAACTTCTCAATGCGTGCCATTTATTAATAACGGCGGTATGTTAATCGTAGAGGATGTTCACACATCCTACCTTAAAGGGTCGGGAAATCCATCCAAATATTCATTTATCAGTTATGCAAAAAATATTGTAGATGCAATAAACTCCCGAAATCTTGAGGTAAATTATTCAGAAAATCCACTCAAAAAAAGAATTTATTCGGCATCTTTTTATGATTCTATCGTGGCATTTCAAATCAATACGGCTAAGTGCTTTATTGGTCAGCCAACCTCTAATGAGGGCCTATCTATGGAGGCGAAAGATTACTGGCGTGAGGATGCTCTACCCCAAAAAATAAGTCAATTCATCGAACGCCAATTTAAGCGGGTTGGAATTAAGGTTCGAATGAATAATTTTGCAGCACGTATAGAAAATAAATTGCGAAAAGCTAAAATAAAAAAGTACTTTCTCTAAGGGGGAGTTCTTCCGCTTGAGCTAGACTTGGCTTAGCAATGTCTGTTTATAGATATCTACATATTGCCGTCCAATCGCATCTTCTGAAAAGAGTTTAACCGCCCTATCTCGAGAAGCTTGTGACATCTCCTGTCTTGATGGGCCAGTCAGAATCCACTCAATTCCCTTGGCTAAATCTTGTGTGTCGTATGCGGGTGCGAGCCAGCCAGTTTTTTTATGTTCGATGATATCTAGCGGGCCGCCAATCTGAAATGCGGCAACAGGGACACCGCATGCATGTGCTTCCGATGCAATTTGCCCAAAGGCTTCTTGTCTAGATGGCATGATGACTACATCGGCACACGAGTAGAGTTGTGCAAGCATGTGTTGGTCGGAAATCTTACCAACATTGTGTACTGGCAAGGGCCAATCATGAAATTGCTCATTTGCTTCCTGGCCAAATAGAATGACTTCAAAATCCGCTTTTGCCGAATCCCTTAAATGATTTAAGGACTCTTTTAGTAAATCACCACCCTTGTAAAAATTATTTACACCTCCAACCGCACCAGCCAGAATTAATTTCTTATGTTTGGGAAGTTTAAAGATTTCTCTAGAATTGGCCTTGGGGTAGGGCTTCCAAATATCATTTATGTTCAAGGGAAAATTGATGGCATAGATTCGGCTATGCTTGAACAAGGGGCTATCTTTCGCGCACTGAGCAAGCCAGGTACTACACCCAACAATAGAGAAGTGCTTATTTTTCCAGGTGGAGAGTTTGGCTTCCCAAGTTTTTCTATTGAGGTCTGGTCCAGATTCATATGCTGGCCTGTTATTTTCGAGGTATCCAGCTCTGAAGCGACTGGTTGGTGAATCGTCGGGAACATAGTGCTCCCCACCGCAAATAGCCCACATATCGTGCATGGTCCAGACAATGGGTTTGTTAATTCTAGCGATGTCATCGATAGATAGCATTCCGGTAATCCAATGGAGATGAACAATGTCGGCATTGGATTGATTGATTTGGTTCGCCAGGCCATAACCACTCCACCCAAAGGAGTGCAAAGTGGGGTTGTCTGTATGAAATAAGGTATCAATATTTTTTTTGGCCCGATTTATTTTTTTGTAATATTTACTTCTGATTTTCCCTAAAACACTATCCCGCAGAGATTTAACAGTTTTATCATGAGTGTGTTTTTGTAAAACCAGCATTTCACTATTGATATGCTGTCGTTGGACTGCCTGATGAAGGCGATAACACGCTTTTGCTGCGCCACCACCATTCTCATCTGGGGAAATATGTAGAACCTTGATTGACTCCGATGTTTGTAGATCCAACACCAAATCCTTGGCCTTAAAACCATAGGCGCAAGCCCAGTGGCTTTGTGTATTGCTGGTGGCATCAATCATGATGTGACGGCTGACATCAAGACCATGATTAAATACTGAGAGTAATCCCCCAATCCAAGTGAACTGGGCAGAAGCCATGCCAATCACGTAGTCGCAATCCCCCAGCAAGGAAATGTTCTTCGCAGCAGTAATGCTCTCTTGTCTTGCTAACGCTGCACTTTCTTTCACCATGGCGGCGTTATAGTTATTAAACCGATCTTCCTCTGCATCCCAAAGAATAGTGATATTAGTTTGATCGCTCAGTTTTGATTTGAACTCTGCATAACAATCTGGGTCATCGCTCGCTAGGAAGACAGCTATTTTCTTGTTGGGATGCAGTGCGCAAACCTTCTGCACAAAATGAATATAGGTTTCAGTCTCGATATAAGGGGCTTCAGTATCCTTATCCCCTCTTCTGACGTGTAGACCGATCACAACATCGTAAGCGTTCCAACCCAGGTGACTCTTTGTCGCATCAATGACCGCCTGAAGTTCTGGAAGAGGTTTCCCGCAAATAGCCTTTGCTAAAACTGCGCACCACTGGTGTCGTGATAGCGGTAGACCATCAAGATCAAGGGGGCTCTTCGGGAATTGATGATTTGCCCTGACGGTTGGTGATGCATCCCAAGTTTGTTTAAAGAAATCCCATTCAATAATGGCTTTTCCATCTTGCGCACCTGTTGAGGATTTTTTAAAAGGGATGTCAAAGAGCGTTTCAATTGAATAAGGGGAGTCAATTTGAAAAGAATAATTGGCGTCAAATTCAAGCGAGCGATTAAGGCCCGTCATAAGTCTGGAAAGAATGGCTCCATATCCAGCATGTTCAACTACATGAAAAAATCTCGAAGGCTTTTCTTGAGAAGAGACAGATATAACTGCTTTCAAGAGCTCATTTGCAGAATCTAGTGAAAAATTCCTAAGGCTGAGAGCCTTTGTTGCGGTGGCTGTTGATGCTTTTATCAATTGAGACTCTCAATGCGACGTGCAATTTTATGAGAAATATGATTTTTATAGTTTTTCCACCACGCAATGCAATCATCCTGCATTTTTTGAACTTCTTTTGAATTGCTTGAGATTTTTTGTTTCATTTGCTCAAGGAATGCCGGCAATTGATCCCAGGAGGAAAGAATGGCAAATGGGGGTAGGCCAAACTCAGCCAATGCATTCGGTGATTTGAGAAATGCATAGTCTAGAGAAATGGGAATGCAGCCACACTCTAGTGCGTCATATAGGCGGATGGTTTCTGGGGAGTTGCCTGCCGGACAAGGCGCAAAAACGCTCTCTTCCATGATGGCGGCGTAAGGCCCCACCTTATAGCCACTTGAGAATCCATTAGAACTTAAAAGATGCAAATCTTCCTTGCAGCTTGGGGCTACCCTAGTAAAGGCAAGATATTCTTTACTCAGGGAAAGATAATACTTTAGCCACAGCACCACGTTCTTTGTGCGGCGCTTCTGAGAGCCATTCCATGCGGTTACCACTTCAGAAAATAAAGCACGCTCTCCATTGAAGGATGCGGAGTTACTAAGCCAGCCTAAAAAGCAGGAAAGGTATTGACGGCTAGCGACTGCTTGAAGAGTGCGCGACTCTCTGGGGCCTACGCCGGTTTTACAGCCATTGGGCGCCCATAAAATTTTGTGTGCCAACTCAGGCCGATTGAGGATTTCTGGAAAATAGTAATTGCGAATAATCAGATCGCAAGCAGCGTAGGAGGTGATATCTTTATCGGCCAGCTCATCACCCATGTGATACAGCACTACTTTTTTGCCTGCAGCTTTTATGTTGTTAATGAGGTCCGCATTAATCTCATAGAGCTCCAAATAAACGACTGTCTTACTGGTTGATTTTTTAGGATCAAATTCTGTGGAGTAGGGCGCCCCTTGAAATAAGATATTTTGAATAAACCAAGACTCTTGAGCGCCGTCGAGTGATTTTAGTGAGCTGATGATTTGCATGAGATTAAATAGGGGGTTGATGTATTTAGACTCTAGGCAATAGTTTGTGACTATAAATTCTCAGCAATAAAAAGAGGGCATCCACATTCCAGCCGGTCACCTTAATTCTAGTGAATAGTGTATCCAAGGCAATGCTGTATAGCTTGCGCCGAATGCAGGTTTTTATTATATGGCGGTAGAGCCTACTGGAAAGCAGTGCCCGATCCATGCTGTTGCTCAGTTTGAGGATTTGTTTTTTGATTGCATCTATTACTTCGCATGAGTTCAAGTTTTGGCAGACCTCTATAAATTGCGAAAATTGCTCTGTAAAAATTAGCTTTGGCGGGAGCTTACCAATGAGTTTGAGTAACTCCGGTGTTGATAGCACTAAGGGCAAGTTACATACCGCATGAAAGCCAAAGCAATCAAATGGAGGTTTTTGGAGTTCAAAGGCAAATTGTTCTGCTAATGCGCCAGGGGCGAAAGTGATGCCATGGGTATTTTCAAGATAGACACGATTTTCAAGGCAAATACACTGATCCTCAGGATGTTTTGCCACCACAGTCTCATCTTGCAACGCGCTTAAGAGCTTTTTGCTTCTTAAAGAAAACCCGCCATTGCCGACCAAAAGCCCCTCTTTAGTGGGCCACGGTGCACCAATGTAATCGAACTCCATAAAGCGTTCTTGCCACAGAGGGGGGTGGGTAATAAAGCCATCCCACTGAACAATAAGCACATGACTGGTCTGAATATAACGATCCAAGCCCTTGATCATGAATTCTGAATACGTCGTGAGATCGCAAATTTGGTCAATCGGAATGATGGTGAGATTGGGGATGGAGTGCTGGGGAGGAACAAACCCCGAACGGGTAAAGAAAATCACTTCATCAAAACAACAGTCTTGGGTACTCAAGAGTAGAGCATCAAATCCTAGGTTGGGATATTGGTTATCAATGCAGCAAAGAGTGAGATTGGGTAGATGCATAACTAGGAAAGCGAGCGAAAACAGCAGTTTAGGCTTTAAAGTAGAGGTCGTGAGTAAAAAGTGAACTAAATCAAGGTAGTTATGAAGATATTAGAGAGAGACCCCCCAAAAAATGTCTCATCCGATGTTCTGCTGGAGCGGGCTTTGGAGTGGGTCTGCCTTTTTTGTGGCCTTGTGCTGGTGCTGATTTGGCCACTTTCAGGCACTATTGCTGCGCGTAATATCGCGCTGGTGCTCGGGTGCCTAACAAGCTTGGCTTGGGTGTATTGCACTCGCCCCAGAATCAACATCCAAATGGCCTTACCCATACTGTGTCTGCTGGCTGTCCCAGCATGGCTTTGGATCCATTACTTTTTTCTACCTACAGACTCGGCTGCCCAGCTTTATGACTTAAAAGGTACCTGGTTGCGGGTCATCTTGGCAGTTATTATGGCGAGCGGCTTGGGCTTAATGGTCGCTAGGCGTCCGAAGTTAATCAATGTGATTTGGCTGAGCATGGCCACCCTAGCGGTCATTACTTTGGGTCAGTTTCTCTGGGAGGTTTGGCAGACCCATCAGTGGGTCATGAACGATTTCCGCTTCCCATTTAAGTACAAGAGTGCAGTAGTCTATTTTTTAATGTACCCCTGCCTCTTGGCATACGCCACCTTGCACTACTGCTTACTCGGTGAACATTTAAGGGCAACACAGAAGTCCGAAAAGTTAGGTTTGGGCCTAACCGCCAGCGCTTTGGCGGCCATCTGCTGGGCCGATTTTATTGCCGCCCACGCGCTCAACGGCGTATTAGTTGCTGGTTTCATGGGTATGATTTTGTTAATTTTTTGCCTCATAAACGGTTTTAGGGCATCGAAAAGCAAGGCGCCAAGTTATTGGTTCCTACTTATTACAGTCTTTATTGTTTTACTCACCTCCTCAACCCTTTTTTGGCAATATGACCAAAAATATGAGCATAAGCTGGGTAACTTGATGGGTGATATTCAGGTTTCGGTTCAAATTGATAAATACCCCCATTGGCGAGTAGATCCAGCTTATCAAGGCCCACCCATCCCAAGCGATGCTTCCGGCAGAGTTTTGAATGGGAGTACTTACCAACGTACCGCTTGGTTCGTGAAGGGGGTTGAGCTTTTACGGGACCATCCCTGGGGCGCAGGCTTTAGCCACCTTGCCTTCAGGCACTTCATGCTCCAGGAAAACTCTAATCTTTTGCTAACGAAGACCCATAGTGGTTGGATGGACTACGCCTTGGGCTTAGGGTTGCCGGGTTTGCTCTTAACTTGGCTGGCGATGGGGCTAGTTGGCTGGCGATCCATTGGGGCCGTAAGTCAAAAGACAGTAAACACCCCCCTAGCATTGGCCTCAATCTGGATTTTGGGGGGTATTTGGGTGCTATGGTGGCCAACCGAGGTGAGCGAGCGAGAATTTATTGAGTATCTATTCTTTATGATCGCCCTGTTAGGTTCTGCTAATGACCCCATGGGGTTGTTTCCCCGCAAAAATCCTGTAAAGCTAAGCTAGCGAGCAATGTCTAAAAAAGGTATTTATAGGCAATAGATTCTTAAAAAAAATTTCCAAATTTTATAATGAGATAATGTCTCATCTTTGAAATTATAGGTTCATACATTGAACTCCCGATGATTAAAAATCAAGATTTTCCGCCTTCCGATAGCCCTTCCCTTGGAGATGAAATCTCCCTACTTGATATCGTCAATTTTCTGACTGGTGCCTGGAAAAAACTCGCCATTGCCGCGGTAGTCGGTGCAGTGCTTGGGTTCGGTAACTGGTACTTCCTGGGTAGCTACCAGGCAGAGTATGTTTTACTGAATAATAATAATAATAATAATAATAATAATAATAGCTACGCCCTTGACCTCGTCTCCTGGAAGATGCTGCAAAAGAGCCTGCCAAACTTGGCTGCGCAAGTCGTCGAAGAAAATAAAGCCCCGCAGGACCAGGCCTCTCTGTATAGGGCCATGAGCAACGAGCAGTGGTGGCAAAAAAATGTACTGCCCAGTTATGCGCTCTCCAAAGCGGACACCAAAGACCTGGCCGGAATTAGCAAGGACTTGGACGCGGCTTCGACCACCATCCTCAATCTCACCTTGACCGCCAGCGGCTCTTCTAAAGAGCAATCGATTGTTAATGTACGCGCGGCCAGTAAATTTTTACGCTCAGGCAGTGCCTACCTGCAGATACGTTCTATGCTCAATGGCTACGAGAGCCAAACGGTTAGTGCCGTAGCGGAGCTGCAGCAAAAAATCACCAGCACCCAAATCGAGATGGGCTACCAGCAAGAGCGCGCCAAGTCTTTAGAGGAGCTGCACAAGCGTTTCCCCGGCGGCGCCAATGTCAGCGGCCAAGTGGTTGACCCCAAGGACTCGGGAGCCAAGTACCTCCCGCTAGCAACCCAAATTGTGGCGGTCAACAACGACATCAACAACTCAAAAGAAACTTTGGCCAGACTACAAAAACGTGTAGAGCAAATTAGCCTCATCAAAAGCTTTATCGAACAGGCTATTCCGCTACAAGACCAGACCTTTGATGGTTTAGCACTCGATGATCAGCTGCTCGCAATCGAAGGCTCTTTGCGCAGCAAATTAGCCAAGGGTGATGCCAACGGCCAAGAATTACTTGATCAATTGCACAGCCAATTGCTCGCCATTCAGGTGCGCTTTACCAAGGGTTTAGAGGCCAACACTGCCCCAACCGCGAGCAAAAAAGGCATGATCAAGTCGACCGCCGGCGGATTGGCAGCAGCGTTCTTCTTGATGCTTTTGGCGCTCTTAGGGCAACGCGTTTGGGTCAGCATTAAAAGTGGTATTGCCAAGTGAAGTCTAGAGAGCAAATGCCAGCACGAGAGCGGGCATTAGCGGGCCTTAGGAAAAATATATAAAAAATTATGGCAACAGTCGAATATTTTGACCCAGAAAATTGGGCTAAAAACGTCGCCACCGTAATTCAAGAGTCTATTGAGAGCATTTTGAATAGTAATGGCAAATGCTCTATTTTGTTAACTGGTGGCCGTACTGCTGAGATGGTTTACAAGGAATGGGCCAAGTTACCAACTTTTTTGACAATGGAAGGTGCTAGCTTTTATTTTGGCGATGAACGATGTGTTCCTATGGACAGCCCTCTCAGCAATTATTCAATGGTAGTGAGGACGTTATTCGCTAAAAAAAAGGATAGCCTAACTTCAATTTTCAGAATCGAAGGAGAAGATTTATTTTTTGCAGAGGCAGCCAAAAAATATGAAGATTTATTGCCAAACGCGATTGATGTTTTGTTGCTAACCGTTGGAGATGATGGCCATATAGCTTCATTATTCCCAAATGACCAGGTGCTCTTTGATAGAGTAAATCGTGTTGTACCTGTTGTCGCTTCTAAGGATCCTGTTAATCGTATAACTATTACTCCATTGGCGATTTCTCAATCAAAAAATATTTTTGTCTTAGCTCCAGGGGAAGAGAAAGTTAACATCTTATTGGCGCTTTTAAAAAACGGAATAGATATTTTCAAAATCCCAGCCTCTTTGGTTTTGAGTGGGAAATGGTTTGTTAGTAGCAAACTGGGTTTAGCTGAATAAAGAATTGAAGATAAATATATGGCAAAAGTGCTAATCACTACCGTCCCCTTTGGTGAAAAAAGTAGAGTACCAATTGATCTCCTTGAAAAAGCTAACATTGAATATGTTATTAATCCTTTAGGGCGTAAGCTTAAGGAGTCTGAGCTTGCTGATATGGTTGGTGAGTTTGATGGACTAATTGCAGGTACTGAGATTATTTCCAGAAAGGTGATTGAAAGGGCATCTAAATTGAAATTAATCTCAAGGGTTGGTGTTGGTCTTGATGGTGTTGATCTTTTGGCAGCTAGGAATTTAGGTATTTTGGTGAGTTATACCCCTGATGCTCCTGTATTGGCGGTGGCTGATTTAACTATTGGCTTAATGTTTAACTCGCTGCGAGGTGTGCATATTGCAAATAGCGAGATGCATCGAGGCAAATGGATTCGTCACTTTGGGAGACGAATTCAAGATGTAACCATTGGCATTATTGGGGCGGGGCGTATTGGGGCTCAAGTTATTTCAATCCTTGAGGCATTAGATGTCAAAAGAATTCTAGTAAATGACATTAACCAAGAATTGCAAATGCATTTGGTAGAAAAAGAATTTATTTACAAGGAGGCTGATGTAATTAGTTTGCACGTCCCCTTGACCGACTTAACAAAAAATATGATTAGAAAAGAGCAGTTACTCTCCATGAAGTCGGATGCGATACTAATTAATACAGCTCGCGGCGGCATTGTCAATGAGCAAGATTTAATTGATGTGCTAAATAATGGGTATTTAGGATCGGTTGCAGTAGATGTATTCGAGCAAGAGCCATACGTAGGTGGTTTATCTAATATAGAGAGGTGTCTTTTGACGTCGCACATGGGTTCAATGTCCGTTGATTGTCGAACTCGAATGGAGGTTGAGGCAACTGAAGAGTTGGTGAGATACTTTTCTGGACTCCCTTTACAGGGCCTTGTTCCAGAATATGAATATGACTCTAGAGGATTGGCTTAACATGAAAAAAGCGGTAGTCATTGGAGGAAGCGGGTTCATAGGATCCCATGTAGCAGATCAATTAAGTAATGCCGGCTATTCCGTAAGTATCTATGATCAATCACCATCTGCTTGGTTGCGAGACGACCAAACGATGATTCTTGGAGATATCCTAGATTTACATGTGCTCAATCAAGCCCTAATTGGTGTAGATGTTGTTTATAACTTCGCCGCTTTGGCCGACTTAAATCAGGCTGTTGATCAGCCGATAAAAACTATTCAAATCAATATATTAGGCAATGCAAACGTAATGGAGGCCTGTAGAGCCAATGGAGTAACTCGATTTGTTTATGCAAGCACTGTCTATGTTAATAGTCGAGAAGGTGGGTTTTACCGGTGCAGTAAACAGGCTTCCGAATCTTATGTAGAAGAATACGGTAATGCATTTGGATTAACGTACACAATATTGCGATATGGTTCTTTGTATGGCCCCAGGGCCGATCACTCAAACGGTTTATATAGAATTGTGAAATCTGCATTGGAGACTGGAATTATTTCCTATGAAGGCCATATTGATGCTATGCGAGAATATGTCCATGCTGAAGATGCGGCGCATGCAAGTGTGATGGCGTTGGGAGATGACTTTAAAAATCAAAGCGTTGTGTTGACGGGTCAAGAGCCGATGCGCGTACTAGATTTATTAAAGATGCTTGCAGAGATTTTGGGGGTTGATGATAGTTGCGTAAAATTTATTCCCGGACAAAATGGGGCTCATTATGTGCGCACCCCTTATGCCTATCAGCCAAAAATAGGAAGAAAATTTATCCCGCCTTTGCATGTCGATTTAGGGCAGGGTTTATTGCAACTGATTGAAGAAATTAAACGAGATCCCAATTGAAATTAATGCCCAATATTTTCTGGGATTTTGATGGTGTGATTAAAGACTCTCTCGATGTCAAAGCTGAGGCGTTTGCCGCACTATTTTCTGAGAGTCAAAATACTGAGTTTGTCAACAGAGTTCGAGAGCATCATTTTTTACATGGAGGGGTATCGCGGACCCAGAAGATTCGAACCTATTTAGGCTGGCTTACGGAAGAGGTTTGTGAAAAAAGCGTTGACTTATATTGTCAGAAATTTAGTCAGCTGGTGATTCAAGAGGTTATTCAATCCGATTGGGTTGATGGAGTAGAAAGCTATTTAAAGTCCAATCCTTACAAGCAAACCTTCTACTTGGTATCCGCAACCCCTCAAAAGGAGCTCGAGAAAATTATTGCACTTTTAAAATTAGATACGGTTTTTAGAAGCATTGTTGGCGCTCCAGAGCCTAAAAATAAGTCAATTAAAAAAACGATTCTTGATTACAAATTAAATCCATTAGATTGTTTAATGATTGGTGATTCATTGGTGGATTATGAGGCGGCAATAAATAACAATATTTCATTTATCTTAAGGCGACACAAACATAACGCCGATATTTTTAATAATTATTCTGGGCCTTATATTAAGGATTTTTTAAAGTTATGAATAGAATTAATAAGATTCAGTCCATTCGCGACACTCTAAAAAAAGGAGGCCCTTCAATCGGGAGTTGGATTCAGCTCCCCTGCGCTTCAGTTGCTGAAATTATGGGGCAATCAGGATATGAATGGGTGGCGGTAGATATGGAGCATGGTTCAATTACAGCGAGCCAGTTACCCGATCTTTTTCGAGCATTAGAGTTGGGCAACACCTTGCCATTGGCGCGACTAATTGAAGGAAATCAAAAAGAGTGTAAGCAGGCATTGGATGCTGGCGCAGGGGGAGTGATTGTTCCTATGGTGGAGACTTCAGAGCAGCTTGAAAAGATAAGGCTGGCCTGTAGTTGGCCGCCATCAGGTACTCGTGGTGTTGGTTTTTCAAGGGCCAATCTTTTTGGCAAACATTTTGGCAGTTATTCATTAGAGGCGCAAAAGCCATTGTTAATAGCAATGATTGAACATGTCAGAGCCGTTGCCAATCTTAATGAGATACTAGCTGTGCAAGGTTTAGACGCAATTTTGGTGGGGCCATATGATCTATCGGCATCTATGGGTATCACCGATCAATTTGATAGGCCTGAGTTTATTGAAATTATGAGTAAGATTAAATTGCTCTGTAAGTCTGCGAATATAGCCAGTGGCATACACGTTGTTGCACCTAGCCCCATTCAGTTGCTAGATAGAGTCAACGAGGGATATCAATTTATAGCCTATTCGCTGGATTCGGTATTTTTGGAAAAGAGCGCAATTTGTCCTGACTTAAAAGGTTAAAACAATTGAAAGAAGAAGAAATCCGGCCCAAGAAAATATTTGATGAATATTTAAGGCTAACCGAGCTAGATGCTCAAATTTATTTTGGTTTAGATGTCAGGATGGAGGAAATTCCTTGCCCATCATGCTTGGGGAAGGCATCTGAAGCGTTTGTGAAGCAAGGGTTTTCTTACAAAGAATGCCCGGCTTGCCATACGCTATTTGTAAGCCCTCGACCAGAATCTTCTGCGTTTAGTAAATATTATCAAGAGTCTGCTTCGGCAAATTATTGGGCAACCACGTTTTATAAAGAGACGGCTGAAGCTAGGCGAGAAAAGTTATGGGTTCCAAAAGCATTGATGGTCTTTGAACACGTACAGAAGTATGGGGATGTAAATGCTAAATTATTTGATATTGGCGGAGGGTATGGGATTTTTGCTGAAGAATATCAGAAGCTATCTAATGCCGATGTATTCGTAATCGAGCCTGGGCCTGCTTTAGCTGAAGTCTGCAGACAGAAGGGTCTCGGGGTGGTTGAAAAATTTTTAGAAGAAATAGATTCTAATGTTTTCGATCAAAATGCTAAAACTTTCGTTAGTTTTGAATTGTTTGAGCACTTACACGATCCGGAGTTTTTTCTTGCTTGTTTAAATAAATTAATGAAGAAAGGTGATTTATTCATTTTTACCACACTGTCTGGTATTGGGATCGATATACGCGTTTTATGGGATAAGTCGAAGTCGGTTTCGCCCCCACATCATTTAAATTTTTTAAACCCAAAATCAGTGGCAGCCTTACTTAAAAGGGTTGGATTTACCACGCTTGAGATCTCTACCCCAGGCAAACTAGACATTGACATTATCCAAAATAGCAAAAAGGATATTGAGGATAATTTTTGGAAAGCCTTCGTAGATTATGCAGATGCAGATCAAAAGCGTAACCTGCAACAAGCAATTGCCGATACAGGCTTTAGCTCGCACATGGTCATTGTTTGTAAAAAATAAGGAAATACTATGAAAATATTAGCCCTAATTCCAGCGCGCATGGGAAGTAGTAGATTCCCCGGTAAACCAATGGCAAAAATTATGGGAAAACCCATGATTGGACATGTATATGAGCGCGTTTCTAAATCCCCTATTCTTTTGATGACTGCCGTTGCCACCTGTGACAAGGAAATATATGAGTACATTGAATCTATTGGTGGCGTTGCTGTTATGACAAAAGATGCCTATGAAAGGGCTTCAGATAGATGTGCCGAAGCTCTTTTAAAGTTGGAAGACCTTAATAATACTAAGTACGACATAGTTGTAATGGTTCAGGGTGATGAGCCTATGACGCACCCCGATATGATTGCTGAATCAGTCCAGCCACTTCTTGATGACCCTAGCATTCAGGTCTCTAATCTCTTGGGAGAAATTAAGAGTAGAGAGGAATTTGAGGATCGTAATTGTATAAAAGTCGTATGTGACTTAAGTTCTAATGCGCTCTATTTTTCTAGAGAGCCTATCCCCACACGCTTTAAATCGGAATCAATTCCGATGGGGAAACAAGTTTGCGTTATCCCATTTAGGCGGGATTATTTGCTCGAGTATACCTCCTTAGTGCCAACTCCTTTGGAGATTGCCGAATCAGTCGATATGATGAGGGTGCTTGAACATGGTGGGAAGATTCGCATGGCGAAAACTGTTCACAACACTTATTCAGTTGATACTCTAGATGACCTCAAAAAAGTAGAGAAGTACATGATGAGTTTGACGGATTTATAGGTTCGCCCGAAGGATGGCAACCCCCCCCTTAGAGTTATTATTGTGGGACTTGGAGTCTTCGCCTCCCACAACTGACATAACCCTAGTTTTGTGGAAAAGAGCTAATTTTGCCAGGGAGGACATGGTGTCCATCCCGTCTCTGGTTGAGGATAACGCTGAATATTTACGCAAGGAATATTTAGCTTGGGTATATGCCGTTGGTAACTTTGAATCTACTGAGGGAACTGTTTTAGGACAATTGAAGCTTAATGATGGCTTTAGTTTTTGGTGGATGTCTTTATTTGTTGAAAAGTGCAATTTTGCAAAATCCCCTCAAATTGCAGATGCAATTAAGTTGCTAGCATTTCATGACTGGATACATTCGAAAAATGTCAAAAAAATATCGATTGCTTCATCAAATAAAAACCTAGTTACCTGCCTTCTTTGGCTCGGGAAAAAATTAAATATACAGGTGTCTTGGGATCGGAGGTATGATAAAGATCAATTGCCAATTTCATTGCGAAGACGCATTCTTGCTCTTGCGCCATTGAGATTAAGGGCATACGGGTGGCTTTTTTTTCGTCTTGTTCAAATTATCCCGTTGCGTCAATTGGGCGTAAAGGCATGGAGGAAAAGTAATGCAACATCAACCTTCATTTCCTATTTTTGTAATTTCTCCACTTCTATGGCCTCAAAAGGTATTTTTGCAAGTCAGTATTGGGGTGACTTACCGCAAAAATTAACCTCGGACGGATTTCGTTCAAACTGGTTGCATCTTTATGTTGCTGAGGGGGGCGGAATCTTTTCTGGGGCATTGAAAGCAAGAAAACACTTGCAGGCTCTTAATGCCAATTCAAGTGAGAGTGGACAATGCCATATTGTATTGGAATCATTTCTCACATTAGGCGTCATTTTTAAGGCATTAAGATCATGGGCAAGGATTGGGAGAAATGAGGAGTCCTTGCGTGGCTCACTCAATCAGTTGTTAGGTGGCAGCTTATGGGTAGCCCCGCTATTTGAAGGCGATTGGGCGCTATCATTTCAAGGGCCGGTTGCCATAAACAACCTATTGTATCTATATCTTTTGGATGAGGCATTTGGATCCTTGGGTCAGCAAAAGGTTGGAGTCTACCTCCAGGAAAATCAAAGTTGGGAGTTGGCATTAATAAATTCTTGGAAGTCTAGGGGGCATGGGAAGATTATCGGAGTCCCTCATGCAACAGTTCGTTTTTGGGATTTAAGGTACTACTTTGATGTTAGAGAGTATTCAAATCGGAGTGTGGATTCATTGCCTTTGCCTGATGTGGTTGCTGTTAATGGGGTTGTAGCTAGACATTCATATGAGAGCGCCGGATACCCATCTACATCTTTGGTTGATGTTGAGGCATTGCGATTTATGCATGTTTCTGTAACTCATAGGAAAATTGATCCAATTAAATTTAGTGAGAATTTTACTGTTTTAGTGCTTGGGGATTATTTGGAGAGAGTGAGTCGGGAGCAGCTTGATCTATTAAAAATATCTTTTCATTATTTACCGGCTTACTTTCAATATATTTATCGACCGCATCCACGTTGCCCAATAAATAAATCTGCCTATTTGGATATGCGAATGGATTGGAGCAATTCTAGTCTTGAGGATTTACTAGATAAGTCTGATGTGGTTTATACGGGCGGCATGACCTCGGCGGCGGTTGATGCCTATTGTAGGGGGATCCCTATCATATCCATGTTGGATAATTCTGGGTTGAATATGAGTCCTTTAAGGGGGTGTAGTGGAGTATATTTTGTTGAAAATTCAACAGAGTTAGCGCATGCCATTAGTGAGGTTCATGAAAACCCGAAATCCAAAATCATTGAACGCAATTTTTTTTGTGTAGATGATAGACTTTCAAAATGGGGTAAATTATTAGAATATTCATTATAAAAAGCATATTTATTCAAATATCAACCCACATACATGCCTGTATAAAAATATGTATGGTGTTCTAGTAAAAAGATTTTCTTGTTATTGTTTTAGCCATAGTAATTTCATGCTGTTTTTTAATTGAGATTTTTTTGGTTTTTAGTTAGAAGAGGAGAATGAACAGTTCTTAAAAATATTTTTTAGAAAGCTATTTTATGCATAATACCTTGGTATAGTTCTATGTTTAGTAATAGCCCCATTTAAAAAATTAAGTAATGATAATCATGCTGAGGTTATATTAAAAATTTAGGAAATATTATGCCAATTATTAATAAGTCAGAGCTTATTTTGGAGCTTACAAATATATTTCGCGAAGTTTTTGATAGCGATGATATTGTTCTATCAGACGAAATTGTTGCTGCCGATGTGGAGGGATGGGATAGTTTGGGTCACATTCGCTTGGTCGTAGCTGTCGAAGGACATTTCTCAATTAGATTTACCTCCTTTGAGATTAATGGCTGGGAGAATGTTGGTGCATTCGTTACCTGCATACAGGCTAAACTATCGTGACTGCTTGCGGAGTACGACAGTTCGCAGTTAATGATAGGATGGTAATAAAATTTACAATAAGCGAAGCTGATCAGCGGCAATTCGCAGATGTCTCTGGTGATCTTAATCCTTTGCATCTTAATTATGAATTTGCTGAACGCATGGGATTCGGCGGGTTGGTTGTTTATGGCGGCCTTCTGATCGCAAAACTTTCCCAAATCATTGGGTTGCATATGCCCGGTCCAATTGGGCTTTGGTCGAATTTGCGGATAGATTTTCTTAGACCTCTTTTAGTTGGTGAGATGGCTCAATTGATCGCAACTGTCGTTCAGGTATCTGAAGCGTCAAATTCTATAGTTATCGGTTTCACTATAACTTCTGGGGCGGGGGTTATTGCGAAAGGGCGTGCTTTGACAACAATAATTGACCAAAAACTCACGTGACTGACATGGGGAGTCGGTTTGTTTTGGTTACAGGTGCAACAGGAGGGGTTGGGCGCGCGGTTTGCGAACAACTTAGTGCCCTTGGCATCTTGCCGGTTATTGCTTTCCATAGTAATGATGAACTAGCTCATGAGATTGCGTTGAAAACGGGTGGCTTTCCCATTAAATTGGATTTATCCGATGATCTATCTATAGATGCTCTGGTTGATGGCTTATGTCAGTTGCGCGGACGGTTAATCGGCATTGCACATTGTGCATCACCATCACCGCACATCTCCAAAGTAGAAAAAATTTCACCTGAAGAGATGTTGAGTTTTTGGCGTCAGAATGTTGTTGGCCCGCATCGCCTACTTGCGGGCTTGGTCGATCGTTTGTTTAAGGTATCTAAGGTGGGTAAAATAGTTGCAGTTACCTCGTTTGGTATGGGAGCTCCAGAAGGCGGAGCAATGCCAAATCTCGGCGCTTATACAATCTCCAAATATGGATTGTGCGGAGTGTTAGCATTATTTTCTGCAGAGTATAGGTGGCTAGAGATCCATACTGTTAGCCCTGGTTTCACAGATACACCCATGTTAGAAGTATTTGATCAACGCTTTATTGAAATATTGCGGTCTGAAGGTAAACTTAGTTCACCAGACAAGATCGCTCAGCAGATTTTGCATTATTTTCTTACCGATATACAATGAATCGAGTTCAATTTCCATGGCTTCCTTTGCCGCCAAAAAATTTCCGGCAGGAGTTAAAGGATGCCGATTTACATCAATGCCGTTTTCTCGCGTCGCATGGTTTGAGCTCCGAGCAACTATCCGCCCTTTCAAGGAGATTTAAACAGCTGGCATTTAATCCACTTGTAGACGGCTGTGATTTTAGGGAGATTTCTATCGCATTTCTCTCTAATTCAATGACTAAACTCTTTTCGCCATGTGTCGAGGCAACTGGTTTGCGGTATAGCTTGTTTGTTAGAGTTGTTGAGGGTGAGTTTGACCAACCACTTCAGCAGGCTATCGACCCTACCTCCGGGCTACACAAGGCTAATGTCGTAGTTATCTTTCTTGATCATCGCGGGATTCCGGGGTTGTGTGAGGAATTTCTGCCTAATGAAACTTTGGCGATTAACCAAGCTTTGGAATATGTACGTAAGATACGAGAAGGTTTGAGGGCTCATTGCACAGGAAAGATTGTTTTTGCAACTGTTGCAAATCCCAATCTAGCGTTTTTTGGGAATAGTGATTTGCGAATACAAGGCACCCAAGGTCGTCGTATTCGTGGTTTTAATCTTGAGCTCGGGCGCATCGTTGCTGATTGGGGAGATCTAATTTTTGATGTGTCAGCTATAGCAGATGCTATTGGAAGCGATGCTTGGTTCGATGAGGTTCAATGGCACCACGCGAAGTTATCATTTAGTTATTCATATGCAAATATCTTCGCCGATACTTTACTCCGCGTTATAGCAACTTCATTAGGGCAAGTTCGTAAGTGTTTGGTGCTTGATCTTGATAATACTCTCTGGGGTGGCATTATTGGTGATGATGGGATTGAGGGCTTGATCTTGGGTCAAGGAACCGCTCAGGGCGAAGCTTTCATTGCCATTCAAAAAATGGCGCTTGCTTTCAGTCGGCGTGGAGTAATTATTGCTGTTTGCTCTAAAAATAATGAAGAAACGGCACGCAAAGTATTTCGATTGCACCCGGAAATGTTGTTGAGGGAGGAGCATGTGACGGTATTCATGGCTAACTGGAAGGATAAAGCCAGTAATCTGCTTGAGATCTCGCGGCGTCTAAATATTGGCTTGGATTCAATTGTATTTCTTGATGACAATCCTGCTGAACGATTTCAGGTGCGGAGTAAGTACCCAATGGTTGGGGTGCCTGAATTGCCCGAAGACCCAGCACTGTACCCTCATTATTTGCTTGCTGGTGGGTATTTTGAGTCGATAGATTTTAGTGAGAATGATGCTGTACGTATCATTCAGTATAGAGAAAATGCTGAACGAGAGGCTTCTGCTGAAAGGTATACAAATATTGACGAGTATCTTGCAGATCTCAAAATGTCTATATTGTTTGCCCCCTTTAACTCTTTTGGCCGCAGTCGTATTGTTCAGTTAATCGCAAGATCCAATCAATTTAATCTTACAACTCGAAGATATTCGGAATCGGAGATCGCTGAGCTTGAGAATGATGAGAGTGTTTATACATTGCAGGTTCGTCTAGAGGATCGATTTGGGGACAATGGAATGATCAGTGTCATTATTTGTAAAAAGAAGACGGCTGAATGGACTATAGATACATGGTTGATGAGCTGCCGCGTTCTCAAGCGTCGCATCGAAGAGGCTGTACTTGATAAGATTGTGAGGGCAGCTCGAGCGCAGGGGGTCACTCGACTTATTGGGCTATATATTCCAACCGAAAAGAATTCTCTGGTTGAGGATCACTATAAGCAGCTCGGCTTTAAGCTTATTGTTAATATAGGTAATACTCAGGAGTGGCAGTTAGATATTGCTGACTACGTTGAAAAGTGCCCGCCTATGCTTGAGGCGAGCTAGGTATTGGTATGAATACCTCGGGTCTTTTGCCACTTTTTGTAATCGCAGCGGTGCTTGTTATCGTTTCAACAGTTTGCTCCCCAAGGCTTAGGGGGCAAATTGTTTTTCCATTCGCTAATTTAGTTTTGCTTGCATGGATGATGCCTAATCTTATCGGATTAACCATACTTTTCATATTCATTGGCGTCTCTTATGGCTTTGCCAGGCTGATGGTTGATCGAGCTTATCTCTCCCTAGTGCCTTCTATAACAATATTAATTTTTATTTTTGCGTATTTCAAGAAATATCCAGTAATTGAATTATTACCATTCTCCGAGTTGATTCCAAGTATCGTGGGATTGGCTTACATCCTCATACGGAGCTTACAGGTAATTATTGATTATCACCAGTATCCGCTCGCAGTTAAATTGACATTTTGGCGCTTCATAAATTTCCTGCTAGCTTGGCCAACTTTGCTTTCTGGGCCAATTATGTCGTATCAGGATTTTTGTCTACAGTGGGATCTAGTATCACAGCAGAATACGGAAGGAGAAGAGTTGTATTTAGGATTTAGTCGAGCAATTTGGGGATTGATTTCGGTAATAATTTTTGCCGATATCTTTAGAAGAATTTTCGATGTTTACTATAGCCAGCTAGTCTTTTTAACGAATATTGAATTTAACAAAATAGGTAATGTGAGCAAAGATAGTTTTTTGTTCAATGGTGGGTTACCGGAACAATTCTTTATTGGTATCGGTCTGTCACCCGAGATCACTGATGCTTTTGTAATCAATCTGGCAGTCTGTACCATTTCATACTTGCTCTACCTTTATTTTAATTTTGCTGGATACACTAGTATTGTGATAGGTTTGGGTCGTATGTGTGGATGGTCAATACCTGAAAATTTTAATTATCCATGGGCTTCCCGTAATGCACTTGATTTATGGTCGCGCTGGCATATTACTTTGGCAAATTGGTTTCGGACTTATGTTTTCAATGGGCTAATGAAATTTTTCCTGCGACGATGGCAAGCTCCTGCACAGACACCTTATTTTGCTGTGGCTGCCTTTTTTATAACCTTTTTTTTAGTAGGAATTTGGCATGGGCCAACTCTGAACTTTGTTCTCTGTGGATTAGCGCTAGGCGTTTCGGTGAGCGTGAATAAGCTTTGGCAAATAAAATGTATTCAGTGGTTCGGTAAAAAAAAGTATGACATCATTTCTTCAAATAGAATTTATCGTTTTGTAAGTTCTGGTTTTGCTATAGCCTTTTTTTCATTTAGCGTAATTCCTTTTTGGATGGGAATTCAGGATATGGCTCACATCAATACCATCTTGGGTCTTCAAGTTTTGCTAAAGGCTGGGATATTGGCAGTTATTTTTTTTACCTTAACATCTTCTCTCGCCATGACTATAGAAAAATCTCTGGAGGGTCTTTGTGACTGCAAGTTTTCACCATTCATACCTGGCCTGGGTTTTGGGCTGGCAATTATTTATGCCATCCTTTTTTCGGGCGGTATTGGCGAATTTGTATATCAGAGATTTTAGATCTAAATGCGCAAGCTGCTAATTTCCTTGGTAATTGGACTCATCATGATGGGCGTCAATCTTATGATTGTTCTGTATTGGGTTTCAAGTTTTCCATCAGCGCAACAGCTTGAGCGTGTAGATACTCCCAGTAATAAGCATAGTATTTTATCCAAGAATGAAGCGGTTCAGGCAGTATTCGGCTCAGTCGCGCTTGCTCGCACAGAAAAGCCCAAACTAATAACTCTTGGCCCGTCTACGGTGCGCGAGGGATTTTTTCAAGAGGATTGGGCTGAAATCGCATCAAACTATGAATATCATAATTTCGGCGTTGGCAGCCTAAATCCCGAGCAAACTGTTCGACTGTTTAAGCATATTAAAGCTGAAATAAAGCCGCAGATTGCAAAGAAGTCAATCATCATAGTCGGCGCAAGTTATCCTGTGTTTAGCGATTCGCGTTTATTAGAAAATTATATTGAGATGGAAGAGAGTAAGCTTTTAAGTTTTTACGCTCTTGGTGGATTTAATTGGGCTAGTTGGCCTGTCTCATATGCTAAGAGAATAAGCCCTGCACTATTCTTTGTGCGTGAGCAACTTTTTGATTCTATCGACCGTTTGATTAAAGAAGTGATGCTGGTAAGCAATCCAAAACCAGCTGTAAAGATAGTGACTCCACCAGTGAATGCTCCTATTGTGGATCTACAAAAACGTAAGGCTGCTATGTACACTTGGGATATTGAGATTATGGGTGGAAAAAATGACATATCAGAGCGACAATTTAACTATTTTATTAATTTGATTGAGTGCATTCATGACGCGGGATTTAGCGTTATTGTTGTCGATATGCCTCTCCCTAGGTGGCATAGAGACGCATCACATTACGATAAAATTTTTCAGAATCGTCTAAATAACCTTATGACATCCAATTTTGCCAATATTCCTAATATTGAATTTATAAATATTCACGACGATTTAGATGAGGTTGACTTTAAGGATAGTGCGCATAGTAACCGGTCAGGCGCAAAAGCAATAGCACGACTCATTAAATCGAGGTCTTTGCTGTTGAAAAGAGCTAACGGAGATTAGAGGAGGTTTTGTGGGAATAAGGCAGTTGATGTTTGACATTTGTGAGTTGTGGCCAGAACATAGGAGATTCTTAGACGCCGCTCTTTTACAGATTCATGAAATTAAAGGCTCCGACGAACTTGCGCAACTAGTTATGAAGGTCGCTGGCAATCGATTGCCTGAGATAGTCGATGGATATAGGTGGATGTGTTCGATGATGCTGGAAGAAGAGCTTGTTTTTCGTCGAACTGGATCATATCGCTACTCCACTTTCTCTGAGGTCGATGCACTGGTTTATTCAAATGCCCCAATAATGGCAGCATATCTTGATGGCCTACTTCTGTCCCAGGCAATCTGGCCTAATCATGTCCGAGCAATTGAGCTTTTCCGTAACTCTTACCTGCCTTTAGTCCGGGATGCTCGCCATCACCTTGAAATTGGCCCCGGACATGGACTCTTGCTCTACTTTGCCGCCAAGCAGTTGGCAGGTTTTGTAGAAGGTTGGGATATCAGCTCTTCCTCGATTGCTTCTACATGGAGCTGTCTCAAGGCCTTGGGCGCGGATAGCAATCAATTTTCAATGAAAAAAATCGATTTTCTTGATGCCAAGCCTGACGAGAGTTTTGATAGCATTGTTTGCAGCGAAGTTCTTGAGCATCTAGAGAACCCTCTTTTGGCGCTTAGTAAGATAGCGAAAATGCTGAGTTCTAACGGACGAGGCTACCTTAATATACCGCTTAATAGCCCTAGTATCGACCATATTTATTTGTTTAGATCCCCGGATGAGATAGTTGGTATGGTTACGTCGGCTGGGTTGCGGGTTGAGAAGATTGCATGTTTTCCTGCAATGGGCTATAGCTTGAGTCGTGCTATGAACGCTAGAACCACAGTTACTTGCTCTCTCGTGGTGCGGCTAGTCTAAACTCAAAGTCTCGAATATGTGTCTTGGGCACATTTTAGGTAGCATTTCCTTTATCCACTCTGTTATTTTGATTCTGTTTTCTTAAAAAAGCAGTAAGCGGTAAATTGCAAGATCTGTCAATGGGTTACATAAAATTCAATATAGAAATAAATAAAGCCTTTTTTGCGCCACGACCTTTAAAGGATTATAAAATAATAATTATAATTTTTAAGAAAGCATTAAATGAATAAGTTAAAGGAGTTAAGTGTATTTAGGGGCAAAAAAGTCCTCATAACAGGTCACACAGGCTTTAAAGGTTCATGGCTAAGCATTTGGTTGGCTCAGTTAGGCGCTGATGTTGTTGGTGTATCGCTTGAGTATCAAACTACTCCTTCTCATTTCGATGCCGCCAATTTGAATGAGTGCATAGGGAGCCATTTTTTTGATATTAAAGAGGTTAAAAGACTGACAAAATTGATAGAGGATACTCAGCCAGACTATATTTTTCATTTGGCTGCGCAGGCCCTTGTCCGCCGCTCCTATTTAAATCCGCTAGAAACTTGGCATACAAACACTATTGGCACTGCTAATCTGCTTGAATCTCTAAGGGGATATACCAAAAAGGTTGTCGTCATAATGGTTACTAGTGACAAGAGCTACGACAATCTTGAGTGGGTATGGGGCTATAGGGAGACAGACGCTCTTGGAGGTGCGGATCCGTATAGTGCATCCAAAGGTGCCGCTGAATTGGTTATCAAATCATACACAAAATCCTTTTTTCCAGCGAATGGAAATGTGAGTATTGGAGTAGGTAGAGCTGGAAATGTGATTGGTGGTGGAGATTGGGCGGAGGATAGAATTGTTCCGGATAGCATAAGGGCCTCAGCATTAAATCAAAAAGTACTTCTTAGAAACCCAATTTCAACCCGTCCATGGCAGCATGTTTTGGAGCCACTTAGTGGCTATCTAGCTCTTGCGATTGAGTTATCCAAGAACTCACAACATCATGGCGAAGCCTTTAATTTTGGGCCGCCCGCTCAACAAAATCATTCAGTAGGAGAGCTTGTTAATGAGATGGCTAAATACTGGGACAAAATTCAGTGGGAGGATGTGTCATCAGATTATGGCGGGCCTTATGAGTCAGGATTGCTTAAATTAAATTGCGATAAGGCTTTGCACTATCTAAAGTGGCAAGCAGTATGGGATTTTGAGTCAACCGTTCGAGAAACTGTTCTATGGTACCGAGCTTACTATAGCAATCCAAAGAGCTCTGTAAAAAAGTTTTCTGAAGATCAGATAGTGACTTACACGCAAAAAGCTAAAGATAAGGGCTTATTATGGGCTCAGTAAGCGTAGCGGATATATTCTTAACACCTTTAAATCGAATAGCTGTTGATGGCGGGGATGTATTGCATGCTATGAAAAAATCTGATCCTGGATACAAGGATTTCGGAGAGGCATATTTTTCTCAAATATATTTTGGTTTAACAAAAGGATGGAAAAGACATCTTTTAATGACGCTAAATCTTGTGGTTCCTATCGGGAATGTCCGTTTTGCATTTCTTGACGAGGCTGGATGCACTCGTGAATTAATTATCGGCGACTCAAATTACTCCAGATTAACTGTGCCTCCTGGGATATGGTTTGCATTTAAAGGTGAATCAGCACCCTATAGCGTTCTACTAAATATCGCAGACATTGCACACGAACCTAATGAAATAGAGAGAAAGACTCTCGAAGAAGTAAATTTCAAATGGAGTAATGAATCATGAAAGTAATTTTGTTGGCCGGCGGCTTTGGAACGCGTTTATCTGAATATACAGATGTTGTGCCTAAGCCTATGGTTCCTATAGGCGGTCGCCCAATTATGTGGCACATTATGAGAACGTATGCAGCCTATGGCCACAAAGATTTTTATTTGGCTTTGGGTTACAAGGCTGAAGTTATTAAAGAGTATTTTTTGCATTACCGCTCTCTAAATTCAGACTTTTCTGTAAATTTAGCTACCGGAGAAATTGCACCCCACCAGATTGATGCGGTAGATTGGAATGTAACTTTGGTTAATACGGGATTGAATTCGATGACTGGTGGTAGGGTTAAGCGGATGGAGAAATTCATTGCCGGCGAAACTTTTATGTTGACTTATGGGGACGGTGTTGCAAATGTTGATCTAGAAGCGCTTCTAGCATTTCATCGTAGTCATGGAAAAATGGTGACCGTAACAGCGGTGCATCCAGCAGCACGCTTTGGTGAGTTGTTAATAGAGCAAGATCGAGTATCAAATTTTCATGAAAAACCTCAAATGGGGCAAGGGTGGGTTAATGGCGGATATTTTGTGATTGAGCCAGAATTTTTTGACTTGATTGGCGGAGATAATGTCACGCTGGAACGCGAACCATTGGAGCTTGCGGCAGAGAGGGGTGAGTTAATGGCATATAAGCACCATGAATTTTGGCAGTGTATGGATACCAAGCGAGACAAGGATATGCTTGAAGAGTTGTGGCTGAGTGGAAACGCACCATGGGAAATTTAATGACGAGGGAATTAATAAGGCTTTCTAAATCCTCGATTGGTAATGAGGAAATCAATGCAGTTACAAGAGTGCTGGAAAAGGAGTACCTCGGAATGGGCGAGGAGGTCCAGCAATTTGAGAATGCGCTTAGCCGTTTTTTTGGGCGCGAAGCAGTTTGTGTTGTAAATGGAACTGCAGCTTTGCAATTAGCTTTGGAGGCGGCAGGAATTGGGCAAGGCGATGAAGTATTGGTTCAGTCCCTAACTTATGTGGCCAGTTTTCAGGCTATTACTGCAGCCGGAGCAACGCCGATAGCATGCGAAATATCACAGCAAACCTTAACTATTGATTTGAATGACGCGAAAGCAAAGCTAACGCCAAAAGTAAAGGCGATCATGCCTGTGCACTATGGTGGGGGGGTTGGAGATTTATCAGAGATATATAGTTTTGCAAAAGAAAATAAGCTAAGAGTGATAGAGGATGCGGCACATGCTTTTGGTTCCATTTATAACCTAGAAAAGGTGGGTGGTATTGGTGACATAGCATGCTTTAGTTTTGATGGAATAAAAAATATAACCAGTGGTGAAGGTGGATGTATTGTCACAAATGATCAAAATATACTTAGAAAAGTAAAAGACTTACGACTGCTGGGAGTGGAGAGGGATACCGAGAAGAGATACAGCGGACTTCGCAGCTGGGAGTTTGACGTAAAGGAGCAGGGATGGAGATGTCATATGAGTAATATTATGGCTGCCATAGGTATTGAACAATTAAAAAAAATAGAAAAAATATCAAGTATTAGGCAAAAAATAGCAAAAAAATATGATTCTATCCTTGGCTCAGTATCTGGAGTAAGGTTGCTGGAGAATGACTATAGTTATGTGGTGCCCCATATATATGTTGTTATGCTGGAGGATGCATCCAAAAGAAAAAAAATAAGAGAAAAATTAGAGTGTATCGGGATTCAAACTGGGATACATTATCAACCCAATCATAAGCTGAGCTATTTCTATAATGAAACTAACAAGCATCTTCCTGTAACAGATGATATTTATTCAAGGTTAATTAGCCTACCACTACATCTCGATATTCAAGAAGACGATATAGAATATATTTGCGAAGAGCTTATAAGGGTATTGAATGAATAATGCAGCCGTGGAAATAAAAAATGAACCACTAGTAAGTGTAATAATGAATTGCTTGAATGGTGAAAAATACTTGCGTGAAGCATTAGATAGCGTATTAAATCAGTCATATCAAAATTTCGAGATTATATTTTGGGATAATCTTTCAACAGACTCTAGTAAAAAAATATTTTATGAATATAAAGATACGCGGTTTAAGTATTTTTTAGGAGAGAAATATGCAAAACTATATGAAGCAAGAAATTATGCAATAAGTAAGTCTAGCGGGGAATATATCGCTATTCTTGATGTAGATGATTTCTGGAGCGTAGATAAATTAAAAAGACAAATAGAAGGGTTTAAAAATCCCAAGGTAGGAATTGTATGTAGTAACTATTGGGTTATTCAGGGGTATAAAGAAAAAAAAATAGCACATAAAAATGGAAGGCCTTCAGGTAATGTATTGAATTATTTAATGAAAGATTATTATGTTGGCTTGCTAACGATGATGATAAGTAGGAAGGCTTATGATTCATTGATAAGCGGATTTAATTCTGAATATAATATTATTGGCGATGTAGATTTTGTATTAAGAGCTTTATTAAAATGGGAATTAAGTTATATATCAGAACCATTGGCATATTATAGAATTCATGATAATAATTTGAGTAAAAATTTGGATACTGTAATAAAGGAAAGGAGGGAATGGGAATTTATAAATAAAAAAAATGAATTTCATAATTTAGATGGTTATAAAGATTTTATTTCAGAAACTGACTATCTAGAATGTATTTCGTGCATAGATAATAAAAAATTTAAAAAAGGATACCTTTTATTCAAAAAAATATATTATTTTAGGATGAAAGTAAAAATAATATTATATTTAATATTACCTAATAATATCATTGAATATATAAAAAATGTCAAGCATTAAAAAGAGATATTCTTTTACAGTAATTTCAATGGTTTTAAAGTCTGGTATTTCATTTTTAACTACAATATTTATTGCTAGAGAGTTAGGAGTGAGGGATTATGGGGATTATGCGTTTATAATTTCAACCTTTATGTCCATAAGGCAATTAACTGACTTGGGCGCATCATCTGCATTTTATAATTTTATATCAAGAAGTGATAGTCCGGGGAAACTAATTAGAGCCTATATTTCTTGGGTTATTTTACAGTTTATTTTTATTGCATTAATTTTATGTTTATGTCCCGAACAATGGCTTTATAAACTATGGATGCATGAAGATAGATCTATATTAATATTAGCCTATATGGCCACATTTATGCAGGGCAGTTTATGGTTAATGGCAACTCAGATTGCAGAATCAAGAAGATTGACTGTATATTCACAATCTACAAATTTAGTAGTTGTAATTATAAATGGATTATTAGTTTCCTTGTTGTGGTACCATGACAAATTTGGTATATATTCATTAATAGTAGTGGCAGCAATTGAGTGGTTTATAGCATCATTATTTTTAATACATATTTCTGTAAGAGGAATAAATAATTTAAATAAAGACTCCATTAACTTTACAACTTTTTTTAAATATATAAAACCACTAATTTTGTATACTATAATTGGTTGTCTTGCTGAATTTTGTGATAGATGGATGTTACAAAACTGGTTTGGCGGTAGTCAGCAAGGTGGATTAGCCATAGCTTTGCAAATTTCAACTTTGATATTGATATTAACAACATCTTCAATACAAATATTTTGGAAGGAGTTAGCTGAATATCATCAAGGATCTAATTATGAAGAGATTATAAAATTATATTCAAAAACATCGAAAGTATTATTTTTAATTTCGGCAATAACATCAAGTATAATTTTAGCATGGTCTAGGGAAATACTGACTATCTTCCTTGGATTTGGTTATGAAGAGCAAAGTTTAACTCTAATTTTAATAATTATTTACACTCTACTTCTTTCTCTTTATCAGCTTTCTAGTGTTGTACTCTATGCAATAGGAAAAACAGTCGTCCACGTCTCTATAGGTTTGATTTTAAGGGTGGCAGGAGTTTTTCTTTCGTTTATTGTATTGTCCCCATATAACTTTTTTGATATAGGATTTTCAGGCTCGGAAAAATTGTCAATAAAAATGATATTAATTCAAATTTTAATGACTATTTTAGAGGGCATGGCAGTTAATTATTATTTAAAAATAGGCTCCAATTATAAATATTATATAAAAACTTTTATTTCAATCTTAATAATTTTTAATATTATAAAATATATAATGATAAATATATTTGATAATCAATTAATTTCAATATCAATTTCATTTTTTGTCTATACATTTATACTGGTATTTATTTTTATTAATAAAAATAAAATTTTAAATTTAAAAAATAGTTAGAATGATCTCTTACAAAAAAATTATAATAATCTATTTAATTTTTTTAAATTTATTACATGTATTGTCATTAACATTGGATCAAAACTTAATTGGCTTAATAGATTTTTTAAAGCTACTTTTATTGACAATTTTTATGATATATCTATTGTCATTTGATAATCCAATATACACTACAATAATTATCACTTGCATAATATTCATACAGACTAGAATAATATTGTTACCATTAATTCCTGAGAATTTTACCTACGATAAAATTAGTTTATATCCAGAAAATATTTCAGAATCAATCAACATATATATTATTTCTTTTATAGGCTCAGTAATTGGCGTAGCTTTACCATATAGATATTTAAATACTAATAAAGGTAAGAGATTTTATGGGCTAGTTCCTTTTGACATAAATGTAAGGGATAAAATATTGTTTTACAAAATATGCATAATACTATATTTCGCTACTTCACTACTATATGTAATTATAAAACTTACAACAGGGTTAGGTATACCCGGATTTAATCATGTCCATAGTGAATACGAAGGATATTCATTGGTATTGTTTAATTCATTCGCATCTTTGGGTCTGGTATCTGCTAT
>Ga0364860_10210_pt1 | contig 45272 bp, 41 predicted proteins | sample ExccelAu500001D4_FD_206916 | JGI IMG/M metagenome (GOLD analysis project Ga0364860, IMG submission 206916) | Enriched cells from Trout Bog Lake Hypolimnion, Wisconsin, USA - BchlTB.Aug20.5000.01 .D4 | ecosystem: Environmental > Aquatic > Freshwater > Lake > Hypolimnion/Profundal zone | place: USA...
TTCCTTTTTTGATGATCGCATTGCCATTAAAGTCACGGGCACTGATATAATATGCATATACACCATAGGGGGCAGGCTGGCCTTTGAAATTACCGTCCCATCCCGCCTCACCCGGATGCTGAGAAGCAGAGGGGAAGGTATAGATCTTTCCGCCCCAGCGATTAAAGATCTCCATCGACCACGATCCGATACCTGAAAACACAGGCTTAAAAATATCGTTCAGTGTATCGCCATTGGGTGTAAAAATATCGGGAACAAATATTTGTGGAGCATTTCCAAAGCAAAAAATATTGCTGTACGATACCGGAGCAGTATCGTTAGCCAATGTACGCACCCGGTAACATTCCCCATATACATCTCTGGCTGTGAGGGCTGTATCCTGATACGAAGTATCCATAGCGCTGCTGATGTTATAAAAAGAGGCACCCGGGTCCTGTCGCATTATTTGATAGTTACCGGTCCAGCCCGGCCAGTCTTTATAAGCAGTCCAGGCGAGTTGTGGCAAAAGGCTGCCGTTCTCAAAGCCGGATAATTTTATCGTTTTGCCGATACGGCCATGGCCTGAATAATGCCCGCAGCCATCCTCTGCGGTAATGTAATATCCATAGGAATGTTTGCCGGCATCAATATTGTTATCATGATAAAATTCTGAGGCAGTATGCATGAGCAAAGCCGCAGATGTACTATCATTATCGGTATATCTAAACAGGTTATAGCCCGCAGCGCCGTGATAAGGGATCCATTTTATCTGTACCGAATTATCGGTGTCCACAGTGGCATCCATAATATCGGACTTATCCGAAAAACCAAAGACCGGAGTCACATTGATCAAAACCGAATCCTCTGTCACACAACCCGTAGTACCCGTTAAATACTGATGGATCATATACAATCCGGGCTTTGAAAATGTATAACTAAATGATGGTGATAGAAGGGAATCCCCCTTTACAAAGGGGGCCAGGGGGATTTTTTTTATCACATACACCCACTTCACCACCGCACCCGCGCTGCCATCTTTTACATTTACTGAAAGCGGCGCACAGCCCACGGTATCAGAAACCGAAAACCCCGGCCTGGGGGCAGGCACAATATTAACTTTTTGTACATCAGTGAAAGTGTCTAAACAAAACCCATTAAAAAAAATAAGTCTTACATTAAAAGAACCGCTTTTAGTATAAATATGCGTTGGATTACGTGCAGTATCATTTGTACCATCTCCAAAATCCCAATACCAGCTTTTACCAGTCGAAGCATTAAAGGTATCGCAAGTTGAAGAATCGAGAAAATGAAAACCCACCCACTGACAACCTGATTGATATAAATAACCAAAATGCGCTTTAGGGGGTTTTAAAAATAAGATTGAATCTGAATACCACTGGCCATACCCCGAGTTAGTAATCCCTCTGAGTCTAATATAATATTTACCACTTTTTGGCAAAAGGAAGGATTTAATGTTATTGTAAACCGTTGAATCACTATCCAAATACCATTCAAATTTTTGGAATACAGAATCCTTAGTTATGTAAAAATTCAGATTGTTGCAATCTTGAACAAAGTTGAATTTTAATTGATGGAAATCATCAATTAAATTTGGCATGGAGGTTGAATAAATCCAATTTTGTTTTACAGCTGAAAAGGGATATGAAATGTAATTATCTAAATATTTGCAATTTGTACCATAAGCATCTGGATATTGGATTACGCTTATAACAGGCTCATTATAATGTGGAATATAAATTCTACCATTTGATCCACATATAAGATCCAACAATTGATAATTGTCTGAAATTAATTTTTTACTTATTATTCGATACTCTGGAATTGACCCATATCTGTCGAATTGGTATATCTGTCCACCCGTACTATCATTTGACCCGAGAGTGGTAACATAAAAAAAAGAATCGCTTGGCGAAAATGCTACTCCTCCGAAATATATCCCATTGTTATTATTCATAACAATATGTGATGCACTAAAGTGACCTGTTCGAATATCGAAATTCGTCGCCAAAATTACTCCCCCTTGATATATTGCGATTATTGAAATAAAAAAAGTTCCATCATGAGATGGCCTCATGAAAGATGCTTCGCCGATATTGCTATAACCATTAATTAGAACATAATTGCTTTTTACCGGTTTCCCCAGTCCTTTTTTATTATATGGGAATGCATATAAAGTATCTTGACTTGAAAAAATAAGCCAATAACCGTCTTTATTTGCGTTTTTTACAGCAGTGACATCATAAATGGTTGAATTAAAATTGTATAATAAACTATCAGATGAAAATGTCCCGTTTTTTGATTGACTAAAATCTATTATATTACAAACCAAATGAGTTCCATTTCTAATAGAATAAACACTATAAAGCCTATTTGATGAAGCATTTGGCAATGCTATAAATGGCTGATCTAAGCGTTTATCAGATATACAATATGGATAACTATTTGTGAAAGTGCAACTCCCGGAAATTAAATTTTGGTCAGAATTATAATAAGTTTTAATACTACCATAAAAAACCACATTGCCTAAACTGTCACATAATCCAGTATATTGATCATTCATAGGCTGAGAGTTCTCAATGGCGGGCGGTTCATATTTAAAATTTAATGATTTTGAATAATACTCCAATGGCTTCTTTCCCGAGGCAACGATCCCCCAAGGGTAATAATTACTCATTTGTGCATTGCATTGAAAAGTAAACGAAAAAAGAAATAATTTTATTAAGCACAACGCTATACTTACCTTATATCTTTCAATAATCATAAAATCAATCGCCAATCATTAATGATAAACAATGAATGAACATCCTTTTGTTCCAAATGTACTTGTTAATGATATCAAACCCTCTTTTTTGATTGTTTTTGTCAAAATAGCGCAAATTTTTCGGCAAAATATTTATCCTTTGAATAAATTCTAATAATGTAAATCCCCGCATTTAAAGGTTGATTGAATGAACATTTGTAAACATTTCTTGAGGTCGCAGGGATCACAAAATTTTTAAGGACTTGGCCATATAAGTTTACTATTTCGACTCTGACTTCATCATTCATAAATGCATCACTTTGAAATGCAATGAATTGCGATGAAAAAACTAAATGATTAACAATTGCTTGTTTGTTTGAATCGGTTTCAATTCCATTCGGTTTGGTTATCCAACTATTGTTATACTGACAAGTCCCGCTGCCATAGACCCAAGTTCCATTTCTGTATGCACAACCAAGTGAAACAGATTTTGAGACAACAGTGTTTCCAGTTAAAGAAATGTATGTTCCGTTAAGCGGTTCATAAAAATACAGAGGAGATTGAAGTGATCCGATGCTTTCAATCCAATGAAGTGCATTTGGGTACTCAGAATTATAGGCTACTGATATATGATTAGAAGAGAGTTCTATTGACTTACGATTACCCTCGTTAGTTGTCGTGGTACTTATTGAAGCCCTATACTTGCCTTTTTGTAAATAACCTGTTTGATATTGGATTTGTTTTGCTTCTATTGCGCCGGAAACATACATGCTATCCCCGGTATTAAGAGAAAAATCATATATAAGTGTCTCATTAATACTATCTTTACCAATAAAAAATACTTTTCTTAAAGAAGTATCTTCTCTGATATATCCAACTAAGCCACTTGGCGAATATGAATACATAGTATAAGGGTCATTGATATAAAACTTTTTATATTTATTTTTTGTAATTATAGTGTCACCTGCTGTATAATAAATCGCAGAATACTGTGAAATAGTTTCACCTGCGCTTGTTAAGTAGTTTTGCAAACTAATGTCAACATACCATTTGTTACTATCTCCTAACAGAGGGAAATAAGATTGGGAAAATGCCGAGGTTTCAAACATCAGAATAAACACCCCCAAAACCAAAAATTTCATAAAATATTGATTTAAAATAGTTAACGATCACAGTGTGTTTTATTAATTATAGAATTAGCTAACCATCTTTTGATTGAAAATCAAATCTCGTTATTTTTGCACAATTAGTTTGCCTTGCTTTAAAACTCCTTCCTTACCAATGAACCTAAATAGATATATGCCATTTTCCCAATTAGTCGAATTAATCGAAATTAAGTTTTCCGAGTTTTCCACGTTTGGCAAATTTCTAAAATAGTATAAATTACCAAAAATATCATAGATTTCTAAAATATACTGTTCCCCTATAATATTATTTTGTGCGCTTGGGAAGTTGTATGCAAAATTTAGTTTATTACTTGCCGGATTGGGGTAAAAGGATATGGAATCGTTATTCGATTGTTTAGGGAAAATAAATTCATGAATGTCACCAACAGAGTAATTGAAATTAGCGCACAAACTCGCATTGTATGTCGGATTAGAACTTACTGGTATTAAAGTTACAGTACCAGATGGAGTAAAAACATACGGAGGTATGTACCCTATGCCAAATGGAGGTATAACAGAGTTGTAATTATAATAGTTAAGGTGGTAAGGAATTGTTGCAGATGAATTATCAATAATAACTACATTTTCTAACTGATCGTGAATTACAACCCCGTATGTTGCTAAAGCGTCGGCCACAATAAAAGTATAATCGCTAAAGTCGTTGCTTGCGCTTATTCCGCCTATTGACTGGTCTGGCAAATAAATATTACTTGTTGACCCATTACTTGGATCCCATTCTATTACCATATCTCTTAATTGTACATATCCAGTACCATAAGCATAATTACCTGCGTTGTCTTCTGGTAAAACGTTAATAGTATTATTATTAATATGTAACCCAGTTGCCCCTCCATTGCTACCATTTTCTCCTAGTAAATGTATACCAGTATAATATCTGCTAGTAGTAGTATTTAATGCCGATATCCAAAAGTGAATACTGTTTTGATAAATACTAGATTCTGAGGCACTTCCACAATTTTTTATCTCAATGCCTATTATGTCGGCATCTAAACTGGGTACATTTACCTCCAAAAAATTATTTGAAATATCTATTTTGCTTGATCCATTTTCTTGTATTGTATAGTGTTTTAAAGCCCCACTGTACGTTGGAAATAAGGAAGTGATAATAAATCGATCATTCCTAAAAAAAGACAGTACACTTGTATTGTCTTGAATATCAATGATATTATCAGTAAAAATAGAATTTAATATATTCAAATCAGGTGTAATATCTCCGGAATAAAATGGTTCTGAATTTTGAATACCACAGTATAAATCTGAAAAATAAGAAGGACCAACTTGTGGAGACACAACTGCACAAGTTTGACATACTCGCCAATCAGTTGGAGAGCCACCGGTGCATGTCCAATCCTCGTCTATTGTAAATTTAGCGTCTAAAGCTATTATCCCATAGCCTCTATCTGTGCCTACCTTTGTTGGTTCGTTATTCACAAATGTGCATCCTTTAAAAATTATGGGGCCAACGTCGTCCATTGTCACTGCGGCATACCAGTCTGTACCATAATCAGGCAGTAGAAGAGAGCATGAAAATTGGCATCCAGTGAAATAGCTTGCGTTTGTGTGAGAATAAGATAAAAACTCAACACACCTATGGCAGTCCGAAAAGCTAGAATATTCTGCTTGAATAATCCCACCATTATCCGTATAGCTTCCATCTCCCAAATCTACCCCCTCGTTAGCTAAGTCTATTGTACTATTGTTCATATATAAAGAGCCTGTACTAGAACTCTGTGATGAAGAAACATTTCCGTGTACAATGATTCCTCCCCATAAATGGTTACAGGTTCCACCCGCGTTATACGCAGAGAGTTTTGTTCCACCTGTTAATTTCAACTGTGCACCATTATCAACAATAATTTGGACATTCTGAGCAAAGTAAAGATACAGACCATCAATTGTTAAAGTGTATCCAGATGGGATCTCAATACTTATATCATATACATCCGAATAACCACCGGAATATTCTACGAATCCAATGTAAGATGTATTCCATGTACATACATAACCTCCACCCATTTCAGAAGTAGAGATAATGTGAGTAATACTACTGCTCCCAGTACAACTTGGAGTTTGACCTTTAGAAACTTGCAATGCAAATGCCAGTAAGCTCAAAATTGTGATTTTAAAAAAAGTTTTCATTTGTTTTGGTATTTAAAATATAGTTTAGTAATCTTGAATAGTCAATTAAATATATACCAAAAATATAATGAATTAATCAATAATCTATAGCTGAATTGAGTGAAAATAATTCGATTTAGTATCTAAATATTTCTATTTTTTCTAAAATTTATCTTAATCTTCCAAAAGAATGAAAATTCAAGAAAAATTTCGTGAAAAACACTTTCAGTAAGACATGAAAAGGGGCTAAACCAGGAAAATATGGCCCAAATGATTGGAATAGGCTCGAGTTCTTATGCAAAATTAGAAGAAGGCAAAATCAAAGTAACTCTTGAGCGGCTGGAACAAATTGCCAAAGCTCTTGATATGGATATTGTCTATTTACTAGGACTAAATGATTCTTCAGACTCGAGCAATTATTCGGATAAAATTGTAATAGAAAGTCTTGTAAGTAAAATAAATGGGTTCAAGAAGAAGGTTGTCGAATATGAAAAAAAGCTTGCTGAATTGAGGGCAGTTCAAAGCTGTGTCATTAATCCATGCCCAGCACTGACACTCTTCAAAATGCATTACTGGGAATAGTAGAAAATGCATCCTTCTTCTGCTTTTCTCGCGTGTGTTACGTCAACGACTCTTGCCCTTGTACTTTCCCTTCCCACCCGGGTTTTACTTCCCATCAGAGTCTACCTCGCATCTATCTTGCTGAACAACAAATCAATGGGGACTCTGATGTATACTCGGAATAAAACACATACGAGAAATATATTTGCGTACACGTATTCATCAGAGACCCTCCTGGCTGGTTCTGGATCATCGTGCTGTTCAGATGTTCCACTTTTAAAAAAAGTTGAACATCTAAAAACCAGGTTTTGAAAGGCTTAACTTCCAGCGGCCGAGACGCAAACATTGCGTCTCTACAATACAACCCGGGAATGGCAGATACCAACAAATACTAACAATATGGTAACACCGGTATTGTTGGTATGTTGGCAGGTAAATATAAGGTTCGCATCAAATCCTGTCAGTTTCTTAATTCCACGGGATTGCGGCTTTCGTGTTCTCGTGCCTCGAACGCTCGCCGCAAAAACGGCGACTATTAACATTTTCAAAAAACTGAAACATTTTCGAAAATATTTTCGCTTATAACTTATTGAATAAATATAGGTTAAAAAATATTTTTACGAATCATCCACCCACCTGGGCAGTTCGCTATATATATACTATAAAAGGAGTCAGGAATCAGGAGTCAGGAATAAGTAATAAGGCATAAGGAAAAATCGAAAAAATAAATAAATCATGTTGTATCATATAAATCACAGAAATCAAGCCTGCCCCGACTTATTCGGTGGTTGAGACAATTTTTTTGCATGGATAAAACCGCGTTTTTGGGCATTCCATAATTGCAGTATTTAGATGGTAGACACCCGTCATTGCGAACGGAAAATTCGAGGGACGAGAATGTGAAGTGAAGCAATCCGTTGGAGAAAGGCTCCGAATGAAGGGAATCCACCGTATGGCTCTTCGTTTGTACGGATTGCTTCTTTTCGTCCCTTCGCTATCGCTTCGTGACTACAATCGCAATGACGGTTATCGAAGGTTGGAGCTTCGTTCAACTTTTAAGAAAACCGCGTTTTTGGGCATTATGGATTGATCTTTTTTTATATTCATTGATACCTGTCAATGAGTTAGCTCGAAAGCCAAAGATTATCAATAAGTTAAAAAAATGAAAAAATAAAAATAACAATAGATCAATCCAAAGGGATCCCTTTGGTACAATAAGAAAACAATGAAAACGGGGGTGGCAGGAATTGGCATAAAAAATGAAAAATCTGATTCCTTTACAATAATATAACATAGATCCACCCCAAATAAAAAGAGCTATCATTTTGAATCATTAGACCGATTTACTTAATTTGCATAAATAAACCCCTGTAAAAGGATTGCAAGCAGTAACTGATACCATAATTTCTGAAGAAGAAATTGTAAAGATGCTTCGTAGCAAAGACGAAAAAGCAGTAAGGTATCTCTATGACCATTACAGCAAAGCACTATTGGGCCTGGCCTTCCGAATTGTACAGAACCAGGAAATGGCAGAAGAAATTCTCCAGGAAACTTTTGTAAAAATATGGTTAAATGCAGGGGCTTATGACGAAACCAAAGGCAAACTATATACCTGGATGCTGAATATAGCCCGAAACCTGGCCATAGACAAGGTGCGCAGCAGCGATTTTAAAAAGGCATCCAAAACCCAAACGATAGAAAATTCCGTACATAGCATCAATAAAGATCATAGCATTGGGGTCAATCCTGAAGTTATGGACGTAAAAGAAATTGTAAACAAACTGAGGCCGGAGCAGAAGGAACTGATAGACCTGATCTACTTTTACGGATATACCCAGGCAGAAGCGGCAGAAAAACTTAAAATGCCTTTAGGTACCGTAAAAACCAGGGTTCGCTCGGCCATTGGCGATTTGAGAAAATATTTCAGAAGTACAGAACAATGAACGTGGACCAATACATATCATCAGGTGTTTTAGAGCTCTATGCCTTGCACGCCCTGCCGCCGGACGAAATGCGCAAGGTGGAAGATATGGTGGCGCAGCATCCACGCATCAAAGACGAGCTGGAAGCCATAAAGGAAGGCCTGGTAAAATATGCCGAGTCTTATGCCCGTGAACCCGGTGAAGGTTTGTATGACAAAATTATAACCCGAATTCATGAATCTTCTAAAGTTGATGAATCTACTCCCTTAAAAGCACCACAGGTTATTCAGATCAACACAGAAAAAATACCTTTTGGGCACACGGTAAGCCTTGAGGAAGTTATAGAAAAAGAGACTGTAAAGATGAACCGCGGACCCTGGTATGCGGTAGCTGCCGCAGTAGTACTGTTGATTGTAAGTGCGGTATTTAATTATTACCAGTACAACCAGAACAATGATATCCAGAGCCAGCTGGTGGCCATGCAAAAAGAAAAGCAAGCGGTAGCTGATAACAATACCCTGTTAAAGACCCGGTTCGACCAGGCAGCCAACGAATTGAAACTCTTTACAGACCCTCATAATAAAATGGTGATGATGAAGGGAATGCCAATGTCGCCGGCCAGTGAGGTGATGGTGATGTGGGATACGAAAAATAAAGATGTATATGTAGATGTGCACCGCCTGCCGGCCCCACCCGATGGGATGCAATACCAGCTCTGGGCTATCGATAAAAACGGGAACCCGGTAGATGCAGGATTGCTTACACCATTTAAAGAACGGAAAACAACAGGTCCGGAACAGATGCAGAAAAAGATCATGGATGCTGTTGCCTTTGCTATCACGCTGGAACAAAAGGGGGGGGCAGTAAATCCTACCGTAGACAGGATGTATGTGAAAGGCGGGGTTTGAAATGAAAAAAACCGCAATATAATTTTTAGCATATGGCTGAAAAAAGAGACTGGCACCGGATAGCCACCCGATATGAACTGGAGCATGATCAGGTTCTGGAAGAACAGACAGTGAAGGTAGTAGAAGTGGAAGGCCAATTGATATGCCTGGGAAAATATAAGGGCAACTATTATGCACTGCGCAATAAGTGCATGCATGCCGGCGGCTACCTTGGTGAAGGACAATGTGATTTTGAGGGCAACGTGATTTGTCCATTTCACAGGTACCGTTACAGTCTAATTACAGGGAAGAATACGTCGGGAGAAGGATATTATGCCAGAACCTACCCATTGGAAATGAGAGAAGATGGATTATATATCGGGCTGAAAGTGAAAAGCTGGTGGAAATTTTAATTTAATTTGCAGATTAAACGCCTCGGCACAATTATTGTCATATAACAAGCTAAACATAAAAAAAAAACAATGAAACCATTTAAAATTTTTCAGATTGCATCTATTTGCATCGGTATCAGCGTTGCGGGGGTTACCGTTTCGCATGCACAGGGAAGAATGACCCCGGAACAACGTGTGCAGAACAAACTTGATAAAATGAAATCAGAACTGAATCTGTCTGATGATCAGGTTGGCAAACTCAAACCTATCATGATTAAGGAACAGGAAGAAATGATGAAACTCCGTAATAATGGAACTGATCCTGAAACGATGAAAACGGAAAGAAAAAAAATAGCATCAGAATATCAAAAGCAGATAACTGCGGTGCTTACACCGGAACAGCAACAGAAATTAAAAACGATGAAACCACTACCGCCAAAACCTATGCCTGCTGGTGGCGCTACGCAAATGCCTGCTGGCGGTGCTACGCAAACGCCTGCTGGTGGCGCTACGCCAAAACCGAAACAATAATTTCCTGATATTATTATGCAAAAAACCTCCCATTTCAGGGAGGTTTTTTGTTTATATATATTTATTTGAAATTCAGACAGCTAAGGGTTTTTTCTTATATACCGGGACGGTAGAACAAGGCTCACCGTACATAATGGACTTTGCCACCGGACTTAATAGCCTTGTTATTTCCACATAGGCTGCTACAGGTACCGGTTTATCGCCACAACCCTTGATAATGATCCTCTTATCAGTAAAATCGCCGGGGTTGAGTTTCTCCAGTTCTCTGGAATAATGAAGGGACAGATATTGTTCCTGGTTGCCATAAACAATTTCTCTGGCAACGGGTTCCAGTTTTACAGCAAGAAGCATATAAGCCCAATATGGGACAATGGCATCAGCACTGCAAAAAATACAGACGATCTTATTTTGATATTCTGACCAGTCTGTTATTTCAAGGCGTTCCCTGAAATCCTTTTCTTTGAGCACAAGGCCCTGCCAGAGCCAGTCTTTGATATCAAAAGCTACAATGGGATGCTCAGGATAATACGTATCCAGATCAATAGTTACAATCCCGCTTTTTTCTACTCTGTTTATGATCTCGTCCATATCAAACCGGCAATTTTAATACATGCCTGCATTGTAATTGATAACAAAATCAATAGCCAATAAGGTTCTCAATTCCGAAGAATGCTCCAGAATATATTAATAATATAAGTACCTGAAATCCTTGAGATCAGCCAGTTTTTTCAATGCACTCATGGCGTCAATCTCAAGATTGTTCCTGGTTTGCTCAATCTGCATTTTACGGTCGCGATCGTAATTTGTAGGAGGTTTAATTGCGTTAATGTGCGTTACTTTAAACACATATGCTCCTGTATTGCCTTTTACCGGCTGCGAAATTTCGTTCAATTTAGAACCAAATACAGCGCCTGCCAATGGGGGCTCCATACCTATTGTCTGGATATTCGGAATTTCAAAGCCAACACCTTGTGATGTATTTACGCTTGATTTCACTGCAGTCGCAATTGCCTCAAGTGACTTGTTTTTTTCTAAAGCATCCTTAAGTTTATCGGCGATAATCTGTTTTTTCTTTTCCTCCTGAACAAGTTTTTTCATATCCGCCTTAGCTTCTTCAAGGGGGGTATAGCCGTCAGGCATTATATGTACCATTTTAGCTACCACATAGCGATCGGTAATGCGCATAGGGTCTGAGATGCTTCCTTCTTTGGTATCATCCTTAAATGCCCATCTTATCAGTTCACGTGGATGAATAAGCCCATTAATCTCATGCTGGTTTGGTTTGATTTTTTCAAGAAGACGCTTGGTAAGATGCATAGATTTGGATGCCTCATCATAGGTGTTCGCGTCCTGGGCTTTTGTTCTGAATGAAATGGCAAGCCCATATGCCTTGTCGTTTGTTTCAGCGCCTACCAATACAGGTTTTATCAGGATTCCGGCTTTCACAACTTTGTTGGTCTTATTCTCTGTTATTTTTATTACGTGCGTTCCGAATTTAGAGCTTACAATATAAATATGACCCTTTTCACCGTTTTTCACTGCATCCATAAATGGTTTTACCATGGCACCGTCTCTAAACCATCCGAGGTCTCCACCTTTTGAAGCACTTCCGTCATCCTGGCTGTTTTCAGTTGCCATTTTTGCGAAATCTGCTCCTGGTTTCAACGCTTCTTCATACAGTTTTTTTGCTTTTTCATACGCATCTGTTGAATCCTTTTTCTTATCAGGATCATTTGCAGGTTTGATGAGGATATGGCTTGCCCTGTAATAGTATACAGAGTCTTCTTTGTGTTCAATAACTTTTATCAGGTTAAATGCACTGTCTCTGTAGTATGGGCCAATAAAATCTCCGTCTTTTTTATAATTGAAGATGGAATCTTCCATTCTGGGATCATCAAAACTTCCTCTCGGTTGAAATTTGTTTGAATAACTGCCCGTACCATTCAGAACAACAAATGATGAATCGTCTTTTGTGTTTTTGAATGGCTCTCTGAGTGCCATGATAGATTTCAGGGTTTCAAGGGTATCGTTATGTGAAGGGCGGTCATCAAAACTTACGTATTCAAGCGTTCTCGAATTTTCCCTTTTATATTCTTCTTTGTGTTTTTCGTAATAATCTTTCATATCCTTATCTGTTACCTGTACAGTAGAATCTTCTATCGTATTATACATCACAGGAACAAATTGGATATCGTAGGTCTTGTTTTTGGCAATGTAATTATCTTCCATTTCAACATCTGTAAAATAATCACTTGCAGTGATCATGGCTTTGTATTTGGCTTTAATCCTGTCATTTACAAGATAAGTTTCAAACGAGCGCCAGAATTCCTGTTGCTCAGGCTTGGCAGACTGGATATTTTCGATAAAGTTTTTAACACCCCTTTTATCAATCTGCTTGGTTTTAGGATCGCTCAGATATTGTTGTGCAAGCGCATCCGGGTTGGGTCCGATACATAGATCAAAAATTTCTTCTCCCGTTACGCCCAGACCCAGTTTGTCAGCTTCATGTCCCAGTTCAAGCTCATCCGTCAGCTGTGCCCATATCTGGTCGCTGATCTGGTTTTGCTGCTCAATGGTTATTTCTGCACCTTTATTTTGCATGCTTTGGTTTTTCAGGGCCTGCTCATATTCATCCTTGAAAGCCTGCGGATCGATATCTTCCCCGTATATTCTTCCTATCCCTTTGGGGGCAGATGAACTGTTGCCGTTGAAAAACAATTTGTTGCGCAACAGATCTGTTGCGATGAAACCAAGCATGGCGATTCCTATGAACCCTATTACCCAACCTGATCTTTGTCTGATTTTACCTATCGTAGCCATATATAATTATGTCTGTTTTAATCTGAAAATGAGTGCCTGTTTTATTTTTTTATTACCTGATATGAAATTCTTTTTCTCCCAGTTTATATCCTTCTGTACTTAATATTACATGATAAATGCCCGGGGTAAATGGTGTATCCTTACCCCAATAGGTACAATAATCCTGAGTATCGTTCTTAAATTCAATTTCTTCTTTCACTGTGTACTGCGATTGTGTTCCGGCTACACTGGTAACCCCTGAACCCAATGCCTCTATAGCAACGGTTTGCCCGCTTGGGTCAATTACCTGGATAAATACATCTCTTTTGCCTGCATCGGCAAATTTATTCTCTTCCAGAGTAAAGCAGAATTTGAGTTTCTGAATGTTCTTCGATTTGCTCGATTCTACCTCTTTATTGTTTTTCTTGAAATAAACGCCAATCACCGAAATATTGTCTGCCTTCAGCATGGCTGCAAGGTCCAGCTTGTTTTTCTGGCTGGTAACCTTATCCGTAAGATTGTTAATGGTATGCTTGCCTTCTTTTACCTCGTGTTTCAGGTCCTGGTTTTCTTCGGTAAGCTGTTTGTTCTTCTCGTTCAGTTCCGATATCTCCCTGAGGTACTTATCTTTCATATAGATCATTTCATCCAGCTTGTACTTGACATCCAGGTACTTATTGTAATTGATCTTATTAGACTTCAGCATATTCCTGATCTGGTTGGCCTGGGCCTCCATTTCCTTTTCATCCTTCTGCACGGCCGAATCGAGGCTGGCGTTGCGGCCTTTATATTCTTCAAGCTGCAAACGGGCGGTATCTAACTGACTTTTTAGCTGTGTTTTAAGTTCATTGCTGCTGAATATTTCTGCCGTGTAGTCTTTTTCCTTTACCTTCTCCTTATTGTATTGAAAGATATTGAAAATGACAGATACCACCAGAAGCAAAAGCAATAGGATAAGCAATACATTATTACCCCCATTACGGCGGTTTCTTGTCCCATTCGGTACAGATCCTGATATTGTATCGTTATCTATAGACATCTATATATGCGGCTAAGCTGCCAAAAATACGGATTAATTGGTAATTATAGGGAAACGCTTAATAAATCTCGCTGTCTGAGAAAAAAAAGTGGGCTTCAATATTTGCATTTTCATCAGAATCGGAACCATGAATGGCATTGGACTGAAGCGATTTTCCGAAACGCTTGCGAACTGTCCCTTCTTCTGCATTGGCAGGGTTGGTAGCGCCAATAAGGTTTCTGAATTCGGCTACGGCATTCACTTTTTCCAATACGGCAGGGATTACCGGCCCGGAGCTCATATAGGCAACAAGTTCTCCATAAAAAGGTCTTTCTTTGTGAACGGCATAAAAGGCACCGGCTTCATTTTCGCTCAGATGCTTCATTTTCAATGCTTTAATGCGAAAGCCAGCTTTTTCTATTTGTTCCAGGATGGCGCCTGCATGCCCGTCTTTTACGGCATCGGGCTTAATAATGGTAAGCGTAATATTATTCATTAATGTCTTTTTGAGGCCGCGAAATTAAGGCTAACTGCTGAATTTACCAAAGGGATACGGAATTGAGTATATAAACATCATGCAATTTATGTTCCTGTTAGAAGTTGTAATTTCAATTTTTTCATCATTAGATATTAAATAATTTGCAGGTTTCTCGTTGATAATGGATCCGAATGCATCCCATTGGGACATTCCCGAGTACTCGGGATAAATCCAAAATGACCTAAAAACGCGGTTTTTATAAGTTGAACGAAGCACCAACCTTGGATGACCGTCATTGCGATTGACGTCCCGGGGCGATAGCAAAGGGACGAAAAGAAGCAATCCTTACAGACGAAGGGCCATACGCTGGATTCCCTTTATTTGGAGCTATTCTCCAGCGGAATGCTTCCCTTCACATTCTCGTCCCTCGAATTTTCCGTTCGCAATGACGGGCGTTCACCATCAAAATACCACGATTCCGGAATGCCAAAAAATGCGGCTTTCTCCATGCGAAAAATTGTCTCAACCACCGAATAAGTCCCCGAATAAGTCCCCGAATAGGTTCCCGAGTAAGTTCCCGAGTAAGTCGGGACAGTCGGGACAGGCGGGATTTCTGTGATTTATTTGATTAAAAATGATTTTTTTTCGTCTTTTTCGCGCTTTTGTTAGTATTGTCACCAACAAGAGCCAGCAATTCTTCTGTTTATGCATGAATTAAGGACAGGGAAAATTTTATCAGGATGTGCCCGATCATTTATTATCTGAAAACGGCTGCAGGTTCTACGCTCCGTATTCTGTTTAGAGCAAAAAAGGCACCCCCTAATGAGATGAATGCTATGGCAGAAAACATACCGAAAAAGGCCAAAGGCGAAAAACTAAAAATCAAACCTGAAGAAGCAACACCCCTTCTAAACCCCTCCAGGAGCATATATCCGATAAGAAAACCAATGATTGCGAACATTAAGGCCTGGGTGAGAATAAGCCATGTAATATAGGTATTGCCGGCACCAATGGCCTTCAGGGTACCATAGTCTTTAATACGGTCGAGCGCTGAAGAGTACATGGTTAAACCAATGATAAAAAATCCCGCAATCAAAGCAAAAATGATGAGTGTACCGGTACTCAGGGCAATACCACTGCTCGACAATATTTTATTTACAGATGAAGCACTGAGTTTTTGTGATGGCCATGCCCTGACGCCTTTTATGCTGCCGTTGATGTCTGCTACTACGGCATCGGTTGGAACGCCCGGAGCTACATTTACAAGGATTGCGCTGATGGCCGTCACCGGTTGGTTCGAATAATACCTGGCCCGTTCTATAGTTGTTACGCAGAAACTGCTGCCAAAACCTCTGAACCCCTTCGTCTGCATCGCAAAAAAAGCCCGTTTGCCATTTATTTCAAATTCAGCCGAGGGACTAAGATTTCCACCCAGGTTTTTCTTTTCAAAAAACTCTCCTGATACTGCGCCATCCAGCTGAAGATCAGATGTTTTTCCTGTCATGATCTGTGCGGGTTGTAAAACAGAATTTACCTGGGCGGCATCTACACCAATTAAAGTAATGCCGCCGCTTGTTCCGTTATTATAATTGCATGCGGCACCGGAAATAATTATCGGAAAAACGTTTTTGACACCGTTAATACCCTGAACCGCCCTGAGGTTCCGGATGTCAAGCCTGCCAAGTTGGTTCACATCATCGGTTTTGCTGTCCACTACCCAGATATCTGCTTTTACATCCGTGGCAAGCGCACCCATAAGCCCGGTGAGAAAGAAAAATACACCAAGCTGCTGCCCGATTAAAAAGGTACTGATAAGGATACCCACAACCACACCAATGCTTTTGGCCTTGTCAAACTTTATAAATTTCCATGCAACCTTTATCATGTTCTTATTTATCAGTTTTGCCGGTAACATCTATCACGCATTCTACTCTGGCATTAAGCAGGAGTTTGTCAGGTTGGTCAAGGAGGATCTTAACAGTCCTGACACGTCGGTCTTCTTTTTCGCCAGACTGATCAGTAAACAATGATTTCTTTTTCAGAAAGTCGGAAGTAAAATAAACCGTACCTGTACATAAAGGGCTTGTTGATCCTACATTTCTTATGGTTGCTTTCTGACCGTTCTTTATTTTGTCGGCATACATTTCATCTATTTCGCATACGCTGATGGTTTTACCCTCAGGACGGATCTGTACGAAACTTTCCCGGGTATCCACCGAACTTCCTACAAGTGTATTAATTTCGAGAATCTTTCCATTTACCGGAGATCTGATAATTTTCTGTTCTTGTTCGGCTTCCGCAACCTGCAGAGCCGCTTTGGCTTCAGCCAGTTTGCTTTTAGAATTTTCCACATTGGCCATCAGCTTATTTAATGTAGCCTGGTATGCCAGCAGGGTAGTATTGGCATTGTCAACATTTTGTTGGGTTTCTGCCCCTTTCCCCAATAGATTTTTTAATCGCTGAAGATCTGAAGATGCATTTTGCACCCTGGCAATGTATTCAGAAACAGCCGCTTCATCAGCTTTGATTTGTGCGGCCTGGCTTTCAACCTGTCGTGCAGCCTGCAGGCTTTTTGCGTCTTCTACCTGGTGGTCCAGTTCAAGGATAACAGTGCCTGCACTTACCTGATCATTTTCATTTTTAATAATTTTCTGAACAATACCATTTACAGGCGAGCACAACTGAATGATTTCATTTTCCGGCTCTATTTTTCCAATACCTACCACCTGGTTTACGGGTACATGGGTAGATGTTTTTTCAGTGTCAGGTATTTGTTTGGGATCTGTTGCCGTGCATGAAATTAACAAGGCAAGAACTGAATATATATAAAATTGTTTACTCATGATCCGGGATTATTTATGTTTGATTTCTGTTTCCACAGGCTTATCAGATATTTCTCCGTTTAATACATATACGATCGAATCGGCATAGGGTTCCAGGCGCGTATCATGGGTTACCACTGCTACAGCTTTTCCGTTTTTTGCAAGCTGCCGGAGTTCTGCCATAACTATTTCAACACTCTTGATATCAAGAGATGCCGTAGGCTCATCGCATAGCATCATTTCAGGATCTGTTACCAGGGCCCTGGCAATGGCTACTCTTTGCTGCTGCCCACCACTTAGGTCGTTTGATAAATTTTTCATCCTGTCCTGCATCCCCACATTTGATAATGCTGCTATAGCCTTTTCCCTTGCATCTTTATCATTCATCCCCTGCAATTGCAATGGTATCATGACATTTTCAAGAGCGGTAAATGGTGCGATCAGATTGAACTTCTGAAAAACAAACCCAATCTTTTTCAACCTGATCATGGCGAGATTTTGTTCGCTTTTTTCATTAACCTTTTCTCCTGAAATCCAGACCTCGCCGTAGCTGGGATAAATGACACAACCAAATAAGGACAGGAGCGTTGTTTTTCCTGAGCCCGAAGGCCCAAGGATAAGGGTAAGTTCGCCGGATTTTAACCCCAAAGTCGTAGGCTTCAAAGCAGTAATAACAGTATCACCGGCCTTATACTCCTTTCCTGCACCCAACAGCCGGGCTACTATTTTTTCATCATTCTGCATGGTGCAGTTATCATTATTTTTAATCCCGCAAAACTATAGCCAATTTTGCTACATAAAGTTGGCAAATGTCATAATAAAAGAGAAATAGCATTCATATTATCTATAATAATAATTGCTAAGGTATTAAATAAGCAGAATCATAAAGAACCCCTGATTTTTTTTAACATGCATACCCATGCTGTTCCTGCAACTTTTCTACCAGTGGAAAGTATTTACTATGGAAAGAAATATGGGCATACCTAAGGTTATGTTGAAAGGAAAGGTGATAGCCAATGCCATGGGTAAATATAAACCCGGATTTGCTTTAGGGACAGCAATTTTCATGGTTGCGGGTACTGCAATATAGGAAGCACTTGCAGCCAGTACTGCAAAAATAAACCTGTTGCCTGCACTTGTTGTTATTATGCTGCTCAGAAAAGCAGCGATACATCCGTTTATCAGCGGAACAAAGATCGCAACCAGAAATACTAAAATTCCGTGCGAGAAAAAACCTTTAAGTTTTCTGCCACTGATAATTCCCATATCAAGCAGAAATATGGCTAAAAAACCTTTAAAAATATCGGTTGTAAATGGCTTAATGCCCTGGGCCTGTTTTTCGCTGGCAAGCAATCCGATTATCAGGCTGCCAACGATCAGAAAAACACTTCCATTCAGCACCGCATGCGATACTACTTTTTTTACATTAATGCTATTTGTTTGCTCTTTGTCAAATAACCTGATTAAAATGAGTCCCATCACAATTGATGGCGCCTCCATCACTGCCATTACTGCTACCATATGACCATTGTATGCGATATTCTGACTTTCCAGAAAAGAAATGGCAGTAACAAAAGTAACGGCACTTACAGACCCATAGGCCGCTGCAATGGCCCCTGAATCCTGCACATTCAGTTGCTTTTTTAAAATAAAAAAAACATAAACAGGAATCAATGCCGCCATACCGATCCCGAATAATAAGGATCTGACAATCTCCATCGAAAAATGACTTTGTGCAAGTTCCAGTCCGCCTTTAAAACCAATACAGAAAAGGAGATACAATGAAATAAATTTTGAGGAACTGGGCGGAATTTCAAGGTCACTTTTCAGCAGAACAGCTAAGATGCCTAATATAAAAAACAGCAGTGCCGGATTCGAAATATTGTCTAAAAAAAGGGATAGATTCATTTTTTTTATTTTTGAGTATTGTTGTCCAGTGACTTTTGATATTGAATATCTATATTGATTATGTGGTTTTTTGTTTTGTTTGTGATCAACCCGCCGATATGAATAGTTCTGTTAATTATTTCATTGCCGAATAAATGATTATTACGCATCACCTCGGCCTGTCTTTTGATATTCAGCTCCTCCAGTTTTATTACTTTATCATCAAATTCCGATATTGTATTTATCGTTGGCATATTCTGATCTATTAACTGCCGGATTATGGTTTCGTAATGCGTCCCAAAGCCGGATTCATTATTTAATGCCGCTCTTATAAAACGACATGAAGTATCGTTTACAATTATAATTTCATCAATCCCCTCCTCTGTTATAAGGTGCTTTACCATAGATAAATATCCGGGATCCTTAAACTCAAATATGGCAGCAATGGATGTAATAAAGAATATGTTTTCACCATATTCATTTCTTAAAAAGTTTTCAACGTCTGAAAATGGACATACTAAAAAAAGTTTATTGCTCATGTATGTGTTTTTTCGAATTTTTATCTCTTTTCCTGATGGGCTTTTATCATCCCTGTGAAACAAACGAAACCGTTATATCCATTGCGATATAGAAAGAATAATGGCAGATTTGTTTAGGGATTTTATTGACCTGTAACCTCAAACTGGATGATCCGTTCTTATGGCGGTATATAGTTCAATAACAGATGGTAACATCCGTATGGGTACTAAAACCTTTGCTTTGTCTGCTCCCCTGTTACAGGCATTGTGTGGATGCCTGTAATGTTTCCAGCTATATTTGACCTCCCCCTGTCAAAGTTCCCCCCTTGTTAATTATATTCATTTTTTTTACAACATGTCCAATTATTGACCCTGTGCAAGTGAGTATGATTTTTTGCCATAATAGATCATAAGCATCTCCAGGCTGCATATTATGAACCGATTGCCAGATTCCTGCAACAATTTAAAAATGTCATTTTGACTTATTTCTTTAGTCTCGTCAACCCGCTCTATTCGTACCCGGTATTGGTTGATACATTCGGTATAGATAGATCCAGTTGGATAAACCTGTGTACCTCTGTTGCTCATGGTGGTTAGTTTCCACATACGGTTATCCAGCAGTTCCTCAAATATTTTTCCAACTTCACCGGGTTGCAGGTTGCTCTCGATAAAGAGGTCAGCACCATTTATTTCACCGGCATAGTTTTCATTTGATTCCATCATACGGTTCCCGGTTATTGCGATCCTGTGCCGGGTATCATTCAATCCGGCATCTATTAAAACTTTTACCGGAAGATGCGATATTATTAATTCAGAAAATTCTCTTGTGCCTACCTGTTTATCTTTTCCCTTCAAAAAATCGGCGGTATGATATCCCAGGTTTAAAGTTTCCAGTAAAGCATGTTCAATATTTTCAGCAATTTGCGGCTGCCCTATATGCCGCAGCATCATAGTTCCACTCAAGAGCAATGAAGTAGGGTTTGCAATGTTTTTACCGGCAATATCCGGAGCAGTGCCATGTACAGCTTCAAAAATAGATATATAATCACCGATATTGGCTGCCGGGGCAAAGCCCAGGCCTCCAACCAGACCTGCACATAAATCGGAGATAATATCTCCCTGCAAATTGGGTAGCACTATTATTTCGAAATCATCAGGCGAGGTAACCAGTTTCATGGCCAGGTCATCTACAATTACATCGTTTACCTGTATTTCCGGGTATTCTTTGGCTACTTCATAAAAACATTCCAGGAATAAGCCGTCCGTAATTTTCATAATGTTTGCCTTGTGCCCGCAGGTTACTTTTTTGGCGCCTTTATTTCTGGCCATTTCAAATGTATAGCGATGTACTTGCATAGAGCCGGGCCTTGTTATAAACCTCCGGCATAGCGCCACATCATATGTAAGCATGTGTTCTATACTGCCGTAGGTGTCTTCAATGTTTTCTCTCACAATAGTAATATCAATCGGTATACCGGCCTTTGAAAATACAGTCTCCACGCCCGGCAGGCTTCTGAATACGCGCTTGTTAGCATAGGTGCTCCATACTTTTCTTGCCGTTACATTAATACTTTTCATACCTGTACCCTTAGGTGTTTCCATAGGACCTTTAAAAAGAATTCCCAGATCTTCTATGGCCTTTTTACTTTCCGGTGTCATTCCTGTACCAAATCCTTTTTGGTACCATTCTTTACCCATTTCAATAAAATAAGGTTCTATCTGTGCACCGGCGTGCGACATTATATTTAATACGGCATCCATAATTTCCGGACCGATGCCATCTCCTTTGGCTACTGCAATTTTAGTTTTTGTCATTTTTTATTTCTGTGGTTTTTCAATATTGTGCTGCAAAGATGAGGGCAGCCATTCAGATATGTTTATTTATATTTGTAATGAATAGCATAAAAAATATTTATGAATTATACATTACACCAATTGCAGGTATTTGTTAAAGTTGCTCAGGAACAAAGTATTACAAAAGCTGCCGAGATGCTGCACCTTACCCAGCCGGCGGTATCGATACAGTTAAAAAATTTTCAGAATCAGTTTGAAATACCCCTGGTAGAAGTCATCGGCAGAAAGTTGTATCTTACTGATTTCGGAAAAGAAGTTGTGATCACAGCCGAAAAAATTCTTAACGAAGCCTATGAACTGAACAATAAGGCCCGTGCACACCGGGGCGAACTGGTGGGCCGTTTAAAGATCTCCATTGTATCTACAGGCAAGTATGTGATGCCATACTTTTTATCCGGATTTTTAAAACAGCACGAAGGCGTTGAATTGTCCATGGATGTCACCAATAAAACAAAAGTAATTGAAAGCCTTGAGAATAACGAGGTTGATTTTTCCCTGGTATCTATTTTGCCGCAATACATCGACATTGAAAATTTAGAACTGATGCAGAATAAATTATACGTTGTAACCAGTGCGCAAAACACGTTTAAGAAGCGGAAATATGATAATAAAATTCTCAATACCTTACCGCTGATATATCGGGAAAGCGGCTCAGGTACCAGATCTGTAATGGAAAAATATATCCGCGACAATGCGCTTAATATTCACAAAAAAATGGAACTTACTTCCAATGAAGCCGTAAAGCAGGCGGTGATTGCCGGGTTAGGTTGTTCCATTATGCCGATCATAGGCTTGCGGAACGAATTGTATCAAAATGAATTACAGATCATCCCGGTAAAGGGATTCCCTATTAACACCTCCTGGCAACTCATCTGGCTGAGGCATAAGAAATTCTCTCATGTTGCAACCAGTTTTCTCAATTATATCAGGTCTGAAAAATCGAAAATCATCGATGATTCTTTTAGCTGGATAGAAGATTTCTAAGAATTGTTTTAATTCCCGGTTTTACCTTTGTGGTCTATCTTACGATCCTTTCATTCCACCTCATCCCGCCCAGTTCTCCCGGTCCAGACTCCTGTATTGTATGGCTTCAGCCAAGTGCTCTATTTTAATGTCTTCCGAAGCTGCCAGATCCGCTATCGTGCGCGATACCTTCAGTATTCTGTCATAGGCTCTTGCGGAGAGGCTCAGGCGCTCCATGGCGGTCTTGAGAAGGTTCTGTCCGGCCGTGGTGATCACACAGATCTCACGCACCTGCCGGCTGCTCATCTGCGCATTGTTGTAGATGCCTTCCTGCCCTTCAAATCTTTTTTCCTGTACCAGTCTCGCGGCAATAACCCGTTCCCTTATTTTATCACTTGTTTCCGATGTTCGCGTATTGGTGAGTTCTGAGAAAGCAACAGGCACTACTTCCACGTGAATATCAATACGATCCAATAGCGGGCCGCTTATTTTATTGAGATAGCGCTGCACCACACCCGGGCCACAGACACATTCCTTTTCAGGATGGTTGTAATAGCCGCAGGGGCATTCCTGTGTTGCCATTCTGTGATTTGTCATTAAGCGGCAAATTACGGCTTCCTGCCAAATATCCAAGGGAGTTGAAAACTATTGCTGACCATTTGCGGAAACGGAGGTTTGATTTAAAACTTTTACAGCCCCAGGTAGCCAAAATGATTGGAGTTTCTACCGATACAATTACCTATTGGGAGAATGGCAGATTTGTTCCTAAAGTGATGTTTGCACCTCAAATTATAGCCTTCCTTGGCTATAATCCTTTTCAAATTGAAACCGAAACTTTAGGCGGAAAAGTGAAGCATTACAGGTATCAAAAAGGACTAAGCCAAAAGCGGTTTGCAAAGCTTTTAGGCGTTGATCCTTCCACCATAAAGTCATGGGAAGAAAACGAATTTGAGCCGGAACCGGAAAATTCTAAAAAGCTGGCCGGATACTTGGAAACTGTTCTTTAATGAAAAAACACAACTAGGTTGCGTTGGAAAGCTGGGGTAAATTGCTCCAGCTTTTTTATATTTAATCTCATATTGCCAAATATTAAATGTCTATTTCATTATATGATTTAACCATTAACCCTGGAAAATTCTTCATTTCATAGACCGGAATTGAGAGCCCTTCTACTTCATAGCGATAGAAGTAATCATTTATTTTTTTTAGTTCCTTGGTTTTATCTACATACCAGCAAACAATCATAGATGTCTGCTTTGGGTTGTGAGCATGTTGAATAAAGTTGGTAAAAGCATATTCAAATTCGATTGAAACAAAAGGATTTATCGCTGATTGTTCGTCAATTTGATAAGTAGCAATTACATCTATTCCTGCAAGATTAGCATGCTCCAATGTAACAAATTTGGCAAATGGTAGCATTTTTAATGACTCCAATTTCCAGAATAAGGCTAGAGTGTCATGCTCATTATCAGGGAGTTTATGTAGAACCTGAATATTTTCATCCTTCCCTATGCAAATATAATCTTGTTCCTTACTAGATAAAGCCACTTGTCTATCAATTAGTGCACTTGCCTTGCTTTTCTCGTCTTCATTCCTGCGCTTTTGCACGTATGTAATGTACGGTTGCGAGGAAGCAAATTCGTCAAAGCATTTTGCAGTTAGTTTTTTAAAGGTGTTAGCTATAGAATCATCGCCATATTGATTGCTAATGTTGCTTCTATCCATATTTAGTTTTGGCTCTAATGCGTCACATTCGACAACAAAAGAACAAAAATCTTTATATTGATTAAATTTATCTCCCTTATAAGCATAAAACGGCAACTGAAAGTATGGTATACCCTTAATACTAAGACGTAATCCAGTATTATATCTATGGGCGCTAAGCCCAAATATTCCGGTATCCAATGTGTAACCACCTTTTAAAGATACCTCAACATTTACTTCTTTTCCATCATTAGCAATAACCTTTTCAGATTTAACTATAGGGGTATCAATAACTACAGTTCTCCATGAATCGTCTCCTTTTTGAGCGGTAACATAGTTAAAGCCAATTTTTAAATTTTCTTCTTGTGAACCTACTTTCATAGTTACCTCAGGGAGGTTATCCATTTTCCTTGTTAATCCGATAGCTGTATTTAAATATAAGTAGTTTTTAATTTCATTGAAAGAGTAATTATATTTGCCCCCATCATACCCAAAAATCTCGATCTTCGTACCTTGTCTATCGGCTGGATTATTTTTTCTTTGCGTCAATTCATATATCGGTTCTATCGGAGGATCACTGAGCAAACTTAATCGAGGGTTAAATATCTCAACCTTATATAATAAATCAGTTGGTTGACCTGTCCAGGTTTCTATCACCAATTTGCTACAACTTAACATTAATTTTGAACCTAAGCCTTTCCAACCCCAATAGTCACCACTTAATCCAGCAGCTTTGGAGAATGCTAATCCAATAAATTTATCCAAACGTCCAGGATTTTCAATGTCACCAGTATATATCATTCCAATACCATCGTCTTTAAAAATAAATGATGCATTATAATCTGGGTGTGAATAATGCTGAATCATTATCTCAGATGCTCCAACTTCTGGTGCCATCATATTACTTATTGCTTCTCTAACCATGTCTAGAGGATGGGATCGACTTTCCATTACTTGTTTGAAAGCTGATAAGTCGTGAATTTTTGGCTTGATTGTTTGAGTTTGATTAATTTCCATTAGATTTTCATAATTCATTTTGTTATAGGCAGAGAAACTATTTCAACTTATTATGTCACTTTAATCCATCTGAGTTAAACTTTCATTCAGAAAATCAACAATATAGTCTGCCGCTTGATATAGATTGTCATGAATGAGGGAATTTGGAATCCTCAAGGTTAGATATCCTTTTTGAAAAGAATAAAGCGTGCGCTGTAAATCTGATAATGCCTGTCTGGGACTGTAATTGTGATGCTGGCCGTCCACTTCAATGTTTACCCTCGCTTTTGGAATTGCAATGTCAATGTGTTTAAACCCGTCAAACTTTTCTATGTGCGCTGGTACGTTTCTTTCAAGCAATGCAATAAAGAGTTTTCTTGATGCATCTGTGGCTTTCTCAAGCCCTGGCTTTAACTGATCTTGATGTACTCTGCACAATGGGAAACCAAAGTGTTGGGTAGAATAGTCAAATACCACCCCTGCAATTTCCTTTTTGCAATAGAGACAGATTTGCACTTCCTTTTTCTTCCCAAAAAATCCCATAGATTTTATTTCAAATATCTACACAAAGATAATGGACTAAAAGCAGAATATAAATCGAATCGCCGAAACTTATTTCTTCTTATCTTTCAGCGAACCTACAACTGATTTAGCGATTGATTCCCGCTTCCTTGCCATTTCACTTTCGGGCACTGCTCCGTATTCAACTTTCACCTTATATCCCTTAGTCCGTACTTCTGTGGATGCCTCCTTCGCAATTTCCGTATCTAGGAATAAGAAAAGTGAATCGGGTGTCAAAATTAATATCTTATCTCTTTGAGCCTGTGTAAAACCTTGATCTATTTTACTCTGTAATCGTTCAATCGTTTTAGTATCAGTTGAACACTCTATCACAATTTCATATCCTGCATTTAGGCATTTCTCAATATTCTGCAATTCCCATTCGTCCTTAGAAGTGTCCTTTATCTCAACTGCTATTTTTCTCCCGTTCCTCTCTAGACTTACATCCACCCTACCTTTGCCGTCCGGTGTGGGTTCTTCTGTAATTGCCTTATACCCTCTGGATTCTGCCATTTTTTTAATAAGGGTCTGTAGGTATCGGTGCTGAGTTTCTTGTTTTCTTTCTTCGGTGTTAAAGGTATGTGTTAGTTCTACCTCCTTTATTTCTCTTGGCTCAGGCTTGGAAATTGGCTCATGAATGAGTTGCTTAACTATGGGTTCCTCCCTCTGTATTGTCTGCTCCGGTACGCCATGCAATTCTCTAAGCATTGCTTCAACTTCTTCTTTTGGAGTACCGTATGTTCTTCGAGAAGATAGAACGGATATTTCTGTGTTTAAACGTGCCGTCTCTGCATCTAATTCACTAACTGGAATAGTAGTCATATTGCAGTCATTCTCCGGCCTCTCTGTGCGTATAATGGCTTCTCCGGTGGTTAGGTTCTGCAAATCCATTGCATCGAAATACGAAAATCCTCCTTCAAACTTTCTCGCATCATTGTCGCCCAAACGGAAGCAAATTCTTGTCCCTGCATTGGCAATTACAGAGCTTTCCAGTTCTGAATCTTGCTTATGTAATTGCTGCAAGTCCTGGTGCGCTAAAATTAAACCCAAATGATACTTCCTTGCACCTGAAAGAATGGCAGACATTGAAGGGGTTATGAAGTTTTGGAATTCATCAATATATAAATAAAAATCGCTTCTGTCTGCTTGCTGTTTGGCCTGCCGTGCCATTGCTGCTTGCTGAATTTTTGAGACCATGAAAGTACCTAAAAGATAGCTATTTTCTGCGCCTATCAAACCTTGCGAAAGCTTCATCAGCAATATCTTTTTGCTATCAAGAATGTTCTCAAAATCAAGGCTTTTGTTTTGGGCAACCATGTTGCGAATCAACTTCGGTCTTAGGAATGAATCAAGTCTGGTTAGTATCGGGCCAACAGAACCGCTTTTAAGTATCGGAAATTCTTTCTGCCAATAATACACAATGCTCGGATCGTCAACTGTTTTCAGGAATTGATCCCTGAAAGGTTTCTCAATAAGGAATCTCCTTAGGTCTATTAATGTTCCTCCCTTCTTGCTCTCCAAAAATGCAAGTATGGCATTCGCAAAAACAGAATTCATTTGATCGCCCCAACTTGTTGACAACCTTTTGAATACTGCAACCAAGTCAGATGAAAGAATATCTTTTTCAATCTCTGAATGAGCGGTTAAGATGTTAAAGCCTACTGGAAATTCTGAATCTGCGGGGTCAATAATAATCACATCATTGCGCCTGTCAGGATGCATCCAAGACAAAATGTTTTCTATCAAATCTCCATGCGGATCAAGGACTGCAAGACCTTCTCCATTAATAATATCTTGAATAATACTCGTTAAAAGCAACATTGATTTTCCGGTTCCGGTAGCACCAATAATGTGGGTGTGCTTTAAACGCTGTTGTGCGCTTACAGTAACTTCACTCTCAATGCCCAGGTGAGTATTAGTTCCTAAAATATGTTCATGCCCATGAAATATCTCCGGTGCCGCTTTTGTTTTTCTGGTATCACGCTCCAACTTGTTTGATACAACTGAGACTGAGGGGAAATGCACCAACGTTGCCAACTCCTTACTGTTCAATATCATTCCTAAGCGGTGGGATGTGCGGTACAAAACATCATGTGCATATTGCGGATAGCTTTCAAGCGGTATTAATTCATTGCCTTGTGATCGTGCTGCGTGCATCACTGCGGATGCAAGTCGCTTTGCCACTTCTCCTTTGCCCTTAGAATCTTGCCCTGTAACCCGAATGGCTACCCCGAAAAGAGGCGCGGATATTTTCTCCTCAGCCATTTTTACCATTTCCGGCGCATTGAGAAAGAACGCATTGCCTTCATTATCCAATACCGAACGAATGATGCTTTCAGCCCATGGATTGATTGTACTTTTAAAAAGTATTTGAATCGCTACCTGTTCATCTTTTGCTAGGTTCTCTAAAACTGAAAAGATGCCTATGTGCGGATCAATATCAAAGTTCTTAACAGTATTAAGTGGCCTCATAAATTCCTGCCCTAAACCAAAATCAATATACATTCCATCCATGGCCTCGGCAACAATTTCGTCCGCATCAACTTCATTAATCCCCGCATCAGGAAAATATGCTTTGATAAGATCACGAACATTGCTTGCATCTGATTCACTGCATACAAGTTGAACTCGTATCGAGTTGTATGTTCCTACAATCTCAAAACTGATAAGAAATTCAGACTGAGAGAGCATTAGCAAAAATTGCTCGGTTTCGTCAGGTCGTATTTTTCTGTCCTTAGGAAAAGATACAGAAAAAGCTATAAGTTCCTCATCATTATTACTATAAAGATATGGGTCAACTTCATCTATATTCTCCTCGTCCTTAGAAATTTCCGGCTTAATAGCAAATATATCTTTAATGGCTTTGGTAAAACCTGAAAACAACGGGCGAGCTCCGTCATCCTTGTACGGAACTTCAGGTACGTAATGGTAAAAAAATGGTTCAAATGGCGGTTCTAATTCAACGGGAACCGGATAAGCCTCCCATCCTTGGCAACGCCTTCCCCATGCATAGAATTGTTTGGTAAGAGCTTCAATTCTTGACATGAAAAGGCTATACTTTATCAGTCATTGGCACCCGTATTCCCTTATTTGTTTTGATGTCCTCAATAGCATCATTGATGCAATCCTTAACCCATAATTGGAATACTGAATCAGTATCATATTGATACCTGGTTTTGTTATTAAAACTGTCTATGATTTGGTGCACATCAGGATTCTTAATGTAAGTGGTCGCTACTCTGCGCATCAATTGTTTAAGTGTTTTTCTTGGCTCTCCATACCAATAAGAAACAAATGAACCTGTTCCAAATGGAGCTACGCAAATATCATAAATTGAATCCTTCCTTCCAACCCGTAAATACTCACGCCGATCTGAAAGCATATGCTCAGTCGCATAATTGATTCTGCTAATTTTAACGCTTGGCATTTCCCGTTTATTTATCAGTTCTTCAAGCATTGTGTAAAAATCCTGCGTGGAAAACTGATAATCAACGAAAGCCTGAACCCAATTGGTGCTTACATCAACTTTTTTCTTCCAAAAAATAGCTACTAAAGCAACTATTACAAGCAAGATAAGTAAATACTCTGTGCCTCCTGGTTCTCCGAATAAAAATACTGGTTTCATAATTTTTAATTTTTAAAGTTTTTAATATGGTTCTTATGCTTAATAATTACTGGTTCGGTGAAATATCTATTTTTGTAATCGGGTGAATTTCCCATAAAGTGCCTCTCTTGCCATCGGTAATCATATTTTCATGAAGCCTGTCAAAAAGGAGAAACCCGCTGATCTTAATTTTTTTCCCTTGCTTTTTCAGATTCTGAAAATATGCATTGGTATATTCAGGATGTAGAGAGCGAGAATATGGAGTTGATTCGATTATAACTGAATTGGCTGGATCGTTTTCTGTTTTGCTTGCAACTATGTTTACATGCACGTCTCTGTCAGGGATATACGATGAATGGCAATTACAAGATTCTCCATGCTCGGTTTTTGAGCTTAAAATATATCCCTCTATTACTGCTCCTGCGGTTGTATCCAAATCGTTTTGGTTTTCACTGTGAAGCATTGATCCAAAGGAAGCATTTGGATCATTATGATCAGGAAGGGACTTCCTGTTTTTAAGTCTGTCGAGAGATTCATATTTCGATTTATGGGAATCTCCTTCGGCTGTGCATGGTTTATGATCATCAATTTGTAAACTAAGTGCAAATAAAGCACTTGCAAATATAATAAGCTTTTTCATTGGCGTGAGGTGTTTGGTTCAAAGCGTAAAGGTATAAAACATTCCCAAAACCAAACTTAATTTTCAATCAGATATTTGAGGTCTGACTTGCGGTAAAGCGAAAGAAATGGCTCAAGTTTTGGCCAGTCGAAACTCTTAAAAAGCAGTCTGTCAAAGTGGGATTTTGACTGCTGTTCATAAAAGGAAATTATGTCCTTCGGCTCATAATCAATTACTTTAGCAGTTAACTCCTTAGCCTCTTTGTTAAATGCAGTTATCTCTATTTCCCAAAAGAAATCTGCTGTTCCTTTGAAAGAAAAGTTCGTTGATGGCAAGTTGGTTTCTTCAAGGATGAAGTAATAGTTAGGAGTAATATATATCCTGTTTTGAGCGATTTTAACAATTCGATTATTTGCCATTTTTGTGTTGCTTTGGGTACTTCAGAATAGTTTTTGCGTTTCTATTTCTTGCTTGCTTTTAAGCCTTGCAAAAATATCTCCTTCAACTCTAGTTCTTGGCGTTCCGTAATTTTTTTGCGATAAGGCAATCACTTCTTCTTTGTTGTTTTGGGTCTTTTTCATAAGCGGAACAGTTTCAGCACTGAATGGCTGCGATGTTGCTCCGTCAATCATCAGCTTCAAATACATGCAATATCTTGGCAAGTTAACTAGATCGTACTGGTTAAACACTGGCCGGAACTCCTTTTCTATAAAATCTGCATCCTCTGCGCCAATGCGAAATGAAATCAATGTTCCAACATTGCCGAATATAGCGGCTCTGATTTTCTCATGAAGCTGCTCAATGTATTGGTGCGAAAGGAAAATTGACAGCCTATATTTTCTTGCCTCGGCCAATATGTCGGCAAAGGAAAGAGAAACGAAAGAGTGCATTTCATCAACATAGAGATAAAATGGCCTCCTGGTATGCTCGGGCTGCCGTGCTCGGTACAAAGCGGCAAGTTGTATGCTTGTAACTAACATATTGCCTAAAATGGCGGTAACGTCTTCGCCTAATTCTCCTTTGGAGAGATTAGCAATAAGGATTTTGCCTTCGTTCATAATATCCTGCATGTTAAATCCTCTTATTTTCTGCCCTACAATATTTCTAAGCGGTGCGCTTGTTAAAAATAGGCCTGTCTTGTTTAGAATAGGCGCAATGGCTTCCGCTTTAAGAGCCGGTGGGTACTTGTCAAATTCATTGTGCCAAAATGAAAGAATATAGGGGCTTATGGAACGTGAAAGGATTTCGTTTCTGAACGCTTGATCGGTTAAGAGAGGCTGAATGTCCAACAGACTGCATTTGCGGTTCTCTAAGAGCGTTAGAAGGGCAAATCTGAGAATATATTCCATCCTCGGCCCCCAGGAATCAGCCCATATTTTTTTAAATGTCGAAATAAGACCTGAAGCTACTAAGTGGTGGTGATTCGGATGGATGCCCCGTAATGGATTAAAAGCGATTGGGAATTCTGCATCAATAGGACTGAAGTATATGACATCCTCAACTCTATCTGCCGGAATGTAATTTAAGATATTGGTTGCAATGTCTCCGTGCGGATCAATCACACATAAGCCATTGCCTCGCCTTATGTCGGAAATTGCCATGTTCTCCAATAAGGTACTTTTTCCGGTTCCGGTTTTTCCTATGACATAAATATGGCCAAGTCTGTCCTGGTCTTTTATTCCGAATAGCTTATGCTCATTGTGCCAATTAGTTACGCCAATTGGAGTAATGTTTGAATTTTCTGGGTTATCCTCATTCATATTATAAGGATAATATTTTATTGGCAGTCAAAAAAGAGCTGACATGTTACCAACACTGGTAACTGTTCACGTCTTTAAATGGCACTTTCACTAAGGCAAAATATTGGTATTAACAAATTTACAAGAATTTGATACCATGAAAGAGCAGGATAAAAGCATAACCAATTTTGAACCTAAAAAGGAAAACAAACTTGAAGAAATAGAGCCGATTTTAATAAATCTTATCTCTTACATAATTGAAAAAGAGATAGAGGCCTATTTGAATACACTATATGCAGATGAATAACGAACAAAAATATGCGCTTATCTACAACAGAGTTTCTTCGGCTCAACAGGAAAAAGAAGGCTCTGGCCTCATAAGCCAAGAGCATAGGTGCGTTAAATATGCAGAGAGCAAAGGATATATTGTTGAGAAAAATTTTCACGACACTTTCACTGGCGGCGGTGATTTTATGAAGCGTCCGGCAATGAGAGAACTTTTGGAATACATTGATAAGCATCAGGATAAATGCTTTGTCGTTATTTTTGATGATCTAAAAAGATTCGCTCGTGATACAAAATTTCATATAGAACTCCGTGGAGCATTTACCTTGCGAAAAACGCAAGTCGAATGCCTGAACTTTAAATTTGAAGATACTCCCGAAGGGACTTTTGTTGAAACCATATTGGCTGCTCAAAATCAGCTTGAAAGGGAGCAAAACAAAAGGCAGGTAATCCAAAAAATGAAAGCCAGAATGGAATCCGGTTTTTGGGCTTTTCCGGCTCCTCCAGGCTATACAGCGCAAAAAGTTAATGGCTTAGGAAAAGTACCCATGAAGAATAGAAATGCGCCTTACATAAAGATTGCCCTTGAAGGCTTTGCAAATCTTAAATTCACTCATCTAAACGAGGTCGCTAAATTTCTAAAAGTTAAAGGAGTTTATGGAAATCAACCACCTGAGAAATACCTTGCATCCGTAAGAAACCTTCTTGCAAATCCATTTTATGCAGGTTTTGTGGAATTTCTGCCCTGGGGAATCGAAAGAAGAAAAGGGAATCACGAACCCCTCATATCTCTTGAAGTTTTTTTGAAAAATACAGAGCGACTAAATGCTCCTGCTTGCATAACAAGGCTGCAAGAAGATCGCAACACAGAATTTGAACTCCGTAGGCTTATTAATTGCGCCTATTGCAATTTGCCCTTAACAGCGTGTTTCAGCAAGGGCAGAAACAGGGCATTTGCGTATTATCTATGCCAAACCAAAGGATGCCTGGTGTATAAAAAATCTATTGCCAGAGACATTTTAGATGTTACGTTTAAAGAGGCAATGGCGGGCATTAGGCCAACTGAAAAGGCAATCAAATATTTTCAAAAAATCTTTGATAAGTGCTGGCAAAAAGCTGTTCGAGAGGTTAATAAGAATCAATCAGAAAACATAAAAGCTATAAAAGAGATTGAAGCTGAGATTGAAAAGTACACTGACTTGGCAGGTCAATCAAATAGCGGTGTCGTTACAGTGCGGTATGAGCAAAGAATAGAATCCTTGATATATAAATTGGAAAAATTGAGGCATAAAAACGCAACCTCGATAGATTTATCAGTCCCTTATCGAACCGCTTTGGACAAAGTCATTGAATTAGGGAAAAACCCTTATGAAACATGGGACAATTCAGATTTGGCCGCCAAGAAAAAACTGTTTTACTTCTTTTTTGACAGCAATATTTTATATGACGTGAAAACGGGTTATCGAACCGTAAATCCCTCTGTGTTTTATAGGTTTATGGAGGATTTGACCAAAAACTCTGTTGATGTGGACATGGTCGGAAATTTATCGAACCAATTCCCTGATATTTTGCAGTTTATTAAGAAATGGACTTAGATCATAAAAATAGTTCTTACCCATTATTTACATATTCTGGCTTACTTTAAATCACTTACCGTACCTACAACCTCAAATTTAATATTCTCAAATTCTTCAAAATGCTTCTCGCCACAATGAATTTTCATTTTTTCGGATTCTCTTAGGAGATTTCGATCTTTAACAGCTTTAGGGTCTTTGGTTTCTGCAACAAAATATATCTTCTTCCCATCTCCATCTTCGTTTTTGATAAATGCCCAATCTGGGTTATAAGGGCCAATTGGGGTTTTAATAATAAACCAATGAGGCAGTTTAATATAGAATAGAACATCATCTCTGGTCTCACATTCTTTAGCAAAGTTCATTTCTGGTGTTGAAAGTGAATCAATCTGAATGTAATTGAAAAGAGTTTTATCCTTGTTTTTTACAGCGATTAAATTGTCAAGGTAATGCTCTATTTCAGAGCTTTCGAATAGCTTCATCTCATAAACTTTACCCGCAATTTTTTGATATTTAATGCCATTAATTTTTAGCCTATCAAATTCTGTCTTAATACATTTAACAACTGAATCCATGAACAATTGTGGGTTATTAAATATCTCATTTAGTCTGCCTGAAGAAAGAATGATTTTAGATATGGAATCCCTGGTTAATTCGGTTTTAGATTGAACATATGAAATGAAATCAGGGATCTCATATCTGACTTCATTAACGATCCTTCCTTTCGAACTCTTAATATTGCCACTTATCTCAATAAGCGTGTTCTTATCATCCCTCACAAATTCGGTTTCAGTTTTAACACGTTGGATTTGAGGCTTGGAGATAAAAGGTATGGATTTTAAAGCCAACGAGCTATTTGAAATAAGCGTTTCGGTGCTATAGTTAACGCTGTATTCGGTTTTTGCCTTAATCCGATCCCATAGCTCAATAAAATTTTTATCTAATTGCCAATTTTTTTTGAGTACAACCTTTGCCCTTTCTTTTGCATTCTTAATGCGCCCTGCAAAATTTACTCCGCAGTCGCTTTCAATTTCCTTCTGTAGTGCCTTTGCAAAATTGTCATAACTTTCATTTGCTATTACAGTAAGGCGGTTAATTGCCCGTTCGCGGTTTCTTAATCCAGACTGGTCAACACATAATCGTAAACCTCGTCCAATTTCTTGTCGCTTTTTTAGCTCGGATTTGCTTTCATTAAGCGTACATATTTGAAATACATTTGGATTATCCCAACCCTCCCTTAGAGCAGAATGACTAAAAATAAATCGTAAGGGTATGGACGTATCCAAAAGTCTTTCTTTATCCTTCATTATAAGCTGGTATGCCGCATCATCAGCCTTGTTGCCTTTGCCTTCCTTACTATCCCTGAAACGCCCTTTATCTTGTGAGAAATAACCATCGTGCATTTCTTCAACTTGGAAAGGATAAAGGGATTTGTATTTTGGATTTTTTGCTAATTCATTGAACGCCTCTTCAAACCAAATTGCAAACTTGCCTGGTTGTGCATTTCCCATTTCATCGTAGTAGCGATAATTGGCAACTCTATCAATGAAGAAAATGGATAACACTTTAATCCCTAAACTACCTAGCTGTTGTTCCTTTCTAAAATGATTTTCAACTGTGGCTTTAACCATATCCCTAAGAATAAAGTCATTTAAGCCTCCTTTTGATTCACCTTTATACACGATAGTGCCACCGGAAAATTCAATAAAACCATCATCAGAATCAATAAAGTTGATTATATATCCATCTCGATATGCTTCAACCTGTTTTGATAAATCATATAGGTTCTCACCGTTCTTAGCTCCTATTGATTTTTTTGTAACCCCTGACTTCTCATTGATTAAGATGGTCAGTTGTGCAGTTGTTGAATTTTTACTTAGTTTAAATCCGTCTAAGCTAATAAACGCTCCGCTTGAGTCATTTAGCGAAACGACTGAATCAACTTCAATTTGTTTTACTAACCCAAGATCATAAGCCCTTACTGGGTCTAATTTATATACCAGATTGTATAAATTTAAATGGGTAGCCGAAAACCGAAGGGTAAATAAAGGATTAAGATTGGAAATGGCCTTTTTTCGTATATCAGTTTCCATATTTTGAGGCTCGTCAATAATTACAATTGGATTTGTACTTTGCAAATACTCAATTGGCTTAACGCCTGTTTCTCTTACCTGATTTATTACATTTTGATCCTTGGTAAATGAATCTATATTAATTACCATTATTTGTATCGCGTTGCTTTTAGCAAAGTTTGAAAGGTTAATCAGTTTGGCCGAATCATATACCTTAAACTCCACGGGAACGTTTTCATAAATTTCTTGGAAGTGGTCGAAGGTTATTTCAAGATTTTTCACAACACCTTCACGAATGGCAACGGATGGAACTACAATAATAAATTTTTTAAATCCATAGACCTTATTAAGTTCATAAATAGATCGTAGGTAAACATATGTTTTACCTGTTCCGGTTTCCATTTCTATTGAGAAATTGGGAAAGGTCGTAATAGTGCTGTGCTTATTGAGAACTGATTTTGACAATGGGGGGTCGTTATAAAACAATTTTTCCAGTTGCGCAGATCGTTCATTGCTTTGTAATTCATTGCCATCTTGTACTTTTTGAAGGTTCTCTAATATTTGGTTTTCAGATATGGAAAGCTTATTGCCAATACCTTTTTCATCAAATTGAATACTTCCGTTAGTTTCATTAGCAATGGAAAATTCAAAATCTGATTTGTTTAAGTGCTGTCCTTCTAACAAATCTATTATTGACCGTATTGCATCAAGCTGGTACTCTTGATTTTTATCAAACTGTATTTTCATTTTTTGGCTGAAGCAATTAGTTTGTAAATTTCTTCTGTGTCTAAAGAATTGCTAAATGGTATTACTCTATAAGTGGAAGCGCTTCTATTTACTTGAAATTCATCTTCTGGAATAAAATTCTTTTCTTTTGCTATCGTATCATTAGTCATCATTTCCCATGTTCCACCACCAGTTAAGTTAACTGAAAAGCCATCCTTAATTATTAAGGAATGAAGGGCTGAAGGCGAATCCATTCTAAATAAGGTTCTGACATAAAAATCTTTCTGAATTTCATCAGGCTTATAGTCGTTTTTGTAAGGGCCTATTACATCAAATTCATATACCGGATGGCACAAAGCAAATGGAATCGGATTTCTTGGAAAAGACGAACGAACTTCGATGGTTTTTCCATTAGATATTACGCTTAAGTCAATTTGATTTGACGCTGAACTAAATTCTGTTTCAGAAACTCTTTCTATTTTCCCTTCATCGTTTAAATAGTGAAGCCAACAATACTCCGCGACAATACCGGCTATACAGTTATTCTGAATGCGCTTAAATGACCTATTTGTGGCAGAATCATTCGCAGCACCAGGGTTAACCTTGGTAGCAAGATCAAGTCCTTTTTTTATCAATTTATCCAATATCTGTTTGTCCTCGGCTGAGCTGAGATAATCAAAAGTATATTCAACAATATTGAAAATCTCTTTTCTTTTTGTAGAGTTAAATGATTTGCTGCAATCAATAGCTATCTTATTTATCTTCATAATAATGAAATGATTATATTGAGTGGAATTCTATTCCTTCTTGTTCAAGTTTTAAAACAGCATTGGTCTTTAGACAGTCATCATTATTAAAAAGAGCATCAAGGCACACAATGGATTTTGGTTTTAGCTGAATAACTTTCTTTTGGATAATATTGGAATATTTCTCAAGTATAATTATTAGTCGGTTGTTAGCAACTGAATAAAATGTCGAATTGTCTGAAGCATGTGGAGTTACATCTATTGTTAGAGGGTATCCATACTTGATTACTAATTCCCATAGAAGGTTATAACCCTCCGCATTTTCTTTTGAAGGCTGGGTAAATAGATTGGCCTGATTAACTAAGTCTTCCTCATTTTGAATAAAATCGCCCCGCCATATCTTAAAATTAGTATTGCTTAGCTTAAAAGATTTAAAACCAACTGGATTTTCGCCGTTCTCAAAATTCAATTTGCTATTTTTAATTTTTTTATGAGATTTGATAACATCGTTAATTCTTGTACGAGTTACATCAGAAATATACCTATGCCCTTTAGAGTATGCTTCATCCTTTTCATCTATCATTTCAGGCAATTGAATCGTAATAAATTGCAAATCAGAATTATGTTCATGATTGTAATCCAAAACCGCATGAGAAGTAGTACCGCTTCCTCCAAAAAAATCCATAACCAGTCCATGAGTTAAATCTCCAAAGACTATTTCAATCAATAATTTGATCAAATCGGGATTTTTAGGGTTGCTAAAAGGCACATCGAAACCCTGGGGCACTTTTGATGCAAATATGTCCTGCCACAATGTGTTTCTTAGTATTTTATCACTAGGAGCAATCCAATGCTCTACTCCTTGATTAACACCATTCCCATTTGGATTGCGTTTAATAAACTTTTTCTTCGATCCGGTGCTTTGCCAATATTCTTCAAGAGACATTTTTGAAGAAAATTTCTTAAGAAATTCATCATAGTTTTTGACTGCTTCTTGTGCAACATCTTCTTTCCACTTCCATTGACCTGCTGAAATGTCAACTCCTAATAAGTTATATCGCATTGTTTTCCTGTCAGCATCATTCCAAAATCCTTTCCAATAGCCTTGTGTTTTTCGTTCTTCAGATGCCTCACGAAAAACAGGATTCATTCTTGAAGATGCACTTTTAGAATAGATAAGTACATATTCGGCCCCTGTATTGAAAGTTTTGAGACCTTCATCTAAAAACTGCGTATTAATATTCTTATCGTAACGCCTTACCAAAAGTATATTACGAAAATTCTCCTCCCCAAATACTTCATCCATAAGAAGTTTCAAAGAAGAAATTTCATTATCGTCAATAGAGACAAAAATAAAACCGTCTGTTTGCAGTAAATTTCGAGCTAGAAAAAGACGGGGTAGCATCATTGACAGCCAATTTGAATGGAACTTGCCACTTTCTCTAGAGTTTTTTTGAAAGAATCCTTCTTTCATCATCATTCCTTCCTCGTCTAGTTCTCCTAACTTTCTGAGATATTCTTCTTTGCTTTCTGAAAACTTATCAGGGTATATAAACCTATCTGAACCCGTATTGTAGGGGGGATCAATGTAAATCATATTTACTCTGCCGTAATATGATTTTTGAAGTACCTTTAAGACTTCAAGATTTTCACCCTCAATAAAAACATGTTTAGCATGATCCCAATCAATAGAAAGTTCCGGCTGTGGAATTAAGGTCGAAGTTGAAGAAGCCTGCAAAACTTTATAAGCCTCGCTCTTACCTGCCCATGACAATTGATACCTTTCTGAATCAGTATTAACAATTTCACCTAAAATTTCTTTTAGTTGTTCAACATCAAGCTTATTCTCAGTAAATGCTCCTGGGACAATTTCCTTTAGTTTATGAATCAAATCTTCTGTTATGTCAAGTGATGTTCCTTTCATGGGGTTATTCTAAAAAGTTGGTCTTAATACGTCTGCCAAAGATATAATAAGTATATATAATTTGGTAACTTTCGCAAGGTTGTTCGCTTGTGTGCCAAAACTGCGAATCATTAATAGCTCAGAACGAAAAAAGCTCAAAACCAGAATTGGTTTTGAGCTTTATCAATTACAACTGCTTGCAAATCATGAAAGAATCAGTCCCTCCACCTCCTCGATTTTTGCCCAAATCTCATGTTTTGCCAAATCTGCTATCTTTTGGCAAAGACCTGGGTTTTTAATCTCGTATGTGCTGCCCTTGGCATCTTGAAGGATTAGGATGCTTTTATCATCGTAATCCCCGAATTTCAATGCATCCACCCTTTCAAGGTGGCTGTACAGCTTTCTGCGAGTGCCGATGTGCTCCGTCTGAATTAATACTTTTCTGATCATGTCTTCAACAGACATACCAGGCTTTTCCTTCGGCTCGATGCGCAAATGTTCCGTTTTTTCAGAAGCATTGGTTTTTGCCGGAAGGTTTTCCGTGTTCGTTTTGACTAAACCCGTACCTGGTACGGTTTTGTCGTTCTTGTTAGATAGACTTGCCATAATTACTATTTTGAATTTAATGGTTGCTGAAACTTACATGCTCCTCCTGGTAGGCTTTATCTTCCTGACCTGTGCGGCTAAGAATATAATCAGCCGCTTTCTGAGCCTGGGAACTGACAAATACAATGAAGCGGTTATCCTTCTTCAATCTCGCTAACCAGCCTTTGATATATGCTGCATTATTTTCAAAGTCCCTGTCTGAAATTCCGGCATGGGCTTCTAAGAAACACGCCCCGATTTCTGCAATTAATTCCTCAGTTGAATATTTGTCAGAGCCGAAAGATAGGCTTTCCATGCCCTCTTTCCGGTCAAGCCGCTTCTTATGTCCTGTTGAATGCACCAATTCATGAAAGAGAGTTGCATAATAGCTCTCGCTTGATTCAAAGAATTGAATGTCAGGAACATTCACAATATCGAGTGGGGGACTGTAATATGCCTCTCTCTCTATTGACTGAATTTGCGGTCGGTTTGGCATGTACTCCACTATTTGAGCGCAAGTCTCAATCGGATCATTAGGATTGGTTTCAAGAGGCGGAATAAGTTTTGGCGGTATATTCTTGCACTGGGAGATGTTAAACACAGTGTAATACCGCAATAATGGTTTTGGTTTTTCGCCTTCTTCAACTAACGTCCCGTCCTCATTCTTCTCCGGTTCAGGCCATTTCCAAAATACGACCGGCAAGGATTTTGCGCCTTTCAAAACCGATGCATTCAATCTCTTAATTTGATTGAATGTCAAAAAGAAATTACGTTCAAAATTGAATGCTGATAACAGCATCATGTTAATTCCTTTATAGGGAATGCGATTGATAAGATTCTGTGGAGGCTCTTTATCGCTCCACGGCTGTTTCCAGGGAATCGTCCCTTGTTCCAATAGCTTAATGATGTGTTCGGTAACGACTTCATAAACTGATTTTCGAGTGTCTGTTTCCATGACTTACATTTTTAAATTGTGAAAGAAAATTTTGTTTTCTTTCATTGTAAGTTTTTGAAACAAATCAGATAAGACGGTAGATGTTACCTGGGATGGTAACTTACATATTCCTCAAAATTTATTCACTCGATATTCACATATCCGTATAAATATTTTATTATGACCGTTTTATAATCTTAAAATGTGTGTCAGGTCGGCACGCTTTTTTATTTTATTAGTTCTTTCGAGGGGTTACCAACTTTGGTAACTTTTCCCTCCTATTTATATATGCAGTTCCTTGATAATTTAAATTGTATGGAAGAATTTGGTCGAAAATTTATTAGCAGACAGCGCAAACATCGCAGACTAATGGACTACTCACAAGATGATGTAGCATTTCTGCTTGGCCTCAACAGCAAAACTTTGATCTCACGCTGGGAAAATGGTTATGTCATTCCTTTGGGAATTAATCTTTTAAGATTGGCATACATATACCATACCCTGACCGAAGAAGTCTTTCGGGAAGTTTATAAAGAGATCAAATATGAGATTGAGCCACGGGAAAAGAAATTAGCTGAGATGAAGCGAAAAAGAAATGAGAAAGACAAAAAAAGAGGATAGTGAGAGCAGGTGGTTTTCAATGCCTAAGGCACTTATAAGGGAGTATGGCTCGGCCTTAGGTATTCATTGCATCGCAGTTTACTGCCTCCTGGCCGCTTATGCGGATATGGAGTTTATCAGCAAACTTAATTATCACAAAGTCAGCCAAAAGTTAGGCTGCACCAACGCTGAGGCGGTTAGGGCGCTTCACAAACTTGAAGACCTCCACCTCATTAAATCAGAGCCGGACAACTCAAAAACAATGAGCTATCGGCTCTTATGGATTCCTACCTGGGGAAAACTTGGGGAAAAAATGGCAGAAACGCCAAGTCCCTATCGAATCGAGTTATCGTTTAATAATAAATACGATAACGACATCGAAGGCTTTATAAGAAGAATAATTTTTAAACAACGTATGAATCAATCAGAAGAAACACAATTGGCCTACGAATTGGCAGAGGCCTTAAACGATAAAGAAGCTATCCAAATGTATATTTCGTATGTACATAGGTTTCCTGAAGGATTACTGAGGGAAATGTTAATCAAGGTTCTTTCGATACCTGAAAACAAGATCAGGAAAACGAGGGGTGCATTATTCAACTATCTCATTCAACAACATGCGGCAAAAGCAAAATATTATCCTCGGGATTAGCCCTGGAACAAGGTCAATGGGATATGCGGTAATGTCGGATGGTGAACTTGTTGATTGGGGCGTAAAGAGTTTCAAAGGGAAATGGTCAAAGGAAAAAGGAGAAAAGATTCTTAGTGCTTTTCAGCGTTTGGTGGGTGATTATAAAATAACTAAGGTATGTCTCAAAGTGAGTTGCCCTTCAAAAAACTCCCAACATTTGGATAATGTTTATTGTATGTTGAAAAATTCTGTCAAAGAGAATAGTTTAAAGCTATTAACGTTTTCAATCGAAAACTTAAAGCGGCACTGTTCACAGGCAAAAAACAAGCAATGCTTAATTGAGTTTTTGAAAAGACGCTTCCCAGAGTTAAATTCAAACTTCCTGGCGAAAAATAACTATTTCTGCCATAAACTATTTGAGGCAATTGCTACAACTATTACAACCAACAAAAGTTGACATAAAAATAGATTTGTTAAATGTTATAGCTCATACACATTAATTAAGGCCTTAACGTAAGGAATGGCTGGAGAGTTTGGATGAATATCCAAAAACTTTCTCATTAAAATAATGGACTGTTCTTCCATAAGGCCACCTGTAACCTCCGGAGGGGTTTGGCCTCCTTTAGCGATGTCATTGATATACCGTGCACCGCCGTCAGGGGCTGCTTTCATTCCATAAATTATTTTATCAACTCCCGTTTGCAAGCAAGCACCAATACACATTAGGCATGGTTCCAACGTTGTGTATATCACTAATGGTCTTTCAGCTGACCAAACTTGTCCTTTGGCTTCCAATAAAGCGAAAAGTTCTCCATGTGCCGTTATGGATTCTTTTCTCCGAACCATCGTCTGAGACCTGGTTAGTTCCTTGGTGCCTGCAACCAAGATGGTTGCAACTGGAATTTCACCAAATTCCATAGCCTTTTCTGCCTCTTCTAAAGCAAGTTGCATCCAGTAATTGTCATTTTTATTAAAGTCGCTCATATCGTTATTATTGATTTATTTGTTTATGTATTTTAGAGTGATACCATTTAGATAAATTATTTTTCGTAATCTGAATGGTTTTCTTTAGCCATTCAAAAAAGAAGCCTGCCAAAACAGTCACGATAAAGGTAATAACTCCTCCTCCTAAAATATAAGATTGAGTTGTGTCCGAAAATCCATCCCACACACTTTTAAGAGAAGTTCTATAAATATAACACGTTTCTAAAAAAATAGCAAATATAAGGATGGTTATTATTAGCTTATTCCAGTTATACTTTTCTTTCTCAAAAATTTTAACCTTGTTCTCAATTAATTTTTTGGAAGCTAAATCAATTGCTAAAACCCACTCGGCAGTTGACCAAGTGCAAATTTCATTAATTGATTTCGTTGGGGAAGAAAGATACCAAAGTCCATCATCACATTGGCTTTTCAGTAACCACCTAAGTAGTTCCTGGGATTCCTTACCATAGTAATCAGCTTCCAATAGAGCCATCATAACATCACAATTCGTGTTATCATTAAATATTATCTGAGCTGGTGCTTTTTCAAAATCAAATCTCTCTGCTTCGATTTCCCAAAGTCCCAGTTTAGGTATCTGATTGTTCAGTATAAAGCTTAATCCCTTATTAATACATGAGCTGTCTTGATAATCAGCTCGTAACAAACAAGATATGGCCCTCGCAGTATTTGAAGGGTCACCTTTTTTACCTTTTGCAACGCCCCATGAACCATCTTGGTTTTGTTTGCCTCTAAGATATTCCACAGCTTTCCGAACCGTATTTGAATCATGCATAGTATGGGACATATATTTGTAAGGGAGCAGAGCGTATAATATTGCAATTACGCTGCCTTCTTTACCAGCTTGACCCGAAAGAGGCTGAGGGCCCCAGCTTCCATCTGAATTCTGATTGTGTTCGATCCATTCCAATCCTGCCTTAACTGATTTTGTAATTTTATTTAGAAATGAAGGATCTTCATCAAAAAGTATTGATCCTAAATATAGAGACGCTATCGCATGACCAGTTGCCATAGTAGAGGGTTCTTGTCCTTGAAAAAGTGCCCAACTCCCATATTTTGTATTTACTCTTGTTTTCGTAATACTTGTTTGGGTTTCTCCACATCCTATCTGCGACACAAGCAAAAAGTTTACAATTTTTCTAATTCGGCTAATTCCATATTTGGTATAAGTCCCAGAGACAAAAATAGCTTCCAATGTATCCGCACTAGTCCAACACCCACTAGGCTTTTCCGTTGATGTTGCAGGTATACCTCCGTCATCGTTTTGAAAGCTAAGAATAGCCTCGACTGCCCTGGATATTTCTTTTCTTAATGGCATTTAGCAAATCTTTTGACAGAAAATTCTGGCTAATCCATGAAAATGTGGATTGCCATGCGATAAATCTTCTTTCATTCCTTCATAGTAAAAAATCTCTTTAAAATCACTAAATAGCTCTCTCAATTCGTTTTTTTGAAAGAAAGTCCTTATAAAATCCCCAGTCTCGCTTATCAACTTTTTTTCAATATCAAGCAATAATCCGTGTTTATTTTTATAAGCAGGGTCATCAACAGTAAAAACTCCAATATAAACAAACCCGTTCATTCTTAACCATCTCTTTATATTAAGAATCAAAGTTAGCGAATCTTTTCTATCGAGATGATCTAGTATTGTACTGGCTATTATGAGGTCAAACTTGTTGTCTTCAAAAGCTAACTTTTTTACATCTTCCACGGTGGCAATTATTTTGAGGTTTTCTTTTTGAGCTAACTTATCTATTTTTTCAATTGCGTTTTGCGATAAATCATAACATAGTACATGAAACTTTTTTTTTGCTGCGAAAATTGCGTTTCTTCCATCGCCACATCCTAAATCAAGTGCTTCTAAGTTTTTACCGGAAACAAGCCCAATATACTTTTCCAGAACACTAGAAGGTTCAGGATAATAAAAGCTGTTGGTGTCCTCACCATAAAATTTGTCAAAATCAGCCATAATTTTAGATGTTTTGTTTCAAAAATAATGAAATTAAGTAAATTAACTGGTCGCAAACTTCTTGAATGTTCAACCTGCTTGTGTCAATAATTTCATCAGCAAAATATATGAAGGGTTCCCTGAATTCAAAGAGTAGTTCCGAAAAGAAAAAATCATCCTCAAAAACCAATAAGGGATGTGCTGCATGTATATCCAAGGTAATAGATTTTTTGATCCTCTGAATAAGTATTTCTGGCTCTGCATAAAGTCCAAGCACTAAAGAACTTTCTTGCTTAATAAGTTTTCGTATTAGAGAATTTTGAATAGGGGATGCGCCAATAACTAGTACTGTATTTTGGTTTTGTA
>Ga0364860_10213_pt1 | contig 44754 bp, 34 predicted proteins | sample ExccelAu500001D4_FD_206916 | JGI IMG/M metagenome (GOLD analysis project Ga0364860, IMG submission 206916) | Enriched cells from Trout Bog Lake Hypolimnion, Wisconsin, USA - BchlTB.Aug20.5000.01 .D4 | ecosystem: Environmental > Aquatic > Freshwater > Lake > Hypolimnion/Profundal zone | place: USA...
GATCTTGTAGAAAATGAAAAAAATAATTATCAGGTTGCTTTATTGGAAAATAACAGAACTATAAGTGATAAAGAGAAACAAACAGAAGAGCTCAAAGCCGAGAATGCCATTCAAAAACTTGAGATAAAGAACCATAATCTTTTGATCCTTGTATCTATAACTCTTTCGCTCCTTTTAATAGCTCTTGTGATTTACATTCAACAATTGTTGGTGAAAAACAAGAGAGCGAAACAACTTATTGAAGAAGAAAATGATCAATTGCTGGATGAGATCAAGGAGCAGGTTGAACAGAATGAAGAATTGGTTAAGAGGGAAGAGGAGTACCGTTTTCTGGCTGACAACACCGCCGATCTGGTGACTTTAATGGACCGGAATTTCAAGTGTTTGTATGTTTCTCCTTCCTGTGAATCTTTTTTAGGGTATTCACCTGATGAATTAATGAATACTAAGAATTACCGAGATCATATTCATCCGGATTCAAGAGCGTCTTTCGATGTTGATTTTGAAAGGATGATCGTTTATAAAGAAGCAACCAGATTTCGCTACCAGGCTGTTAAAAAGGATGGTACTTTTTTTTGGGTCGAAAGTAACATTAACCCGATATTTGACTCATCTAGCGGAAAATTGCGGGCCATGCTTTTTATAACCAGAGATATTTCTGATCACATCGATCAGGAAGTTGCATTGATGGAAGCCTCGAAGCAAAAAGAATTACTTATCAGTGAAGTACATCACAGGGTTAAAAATAATCTCGCAGTTCTTACTAGTCTGGTCAATATGCAAAAAAGTGAATTTACGGACCACAAGACTTTGAATATTTTTTCAGACTTACAATTTCGTGTCAGGGCCATGGCCTTGGTTCATGAGCAGCTATATAAAAGCAGGAACGTTAAAGTCCTTCCTATTGGTGAATATTTAGCAAATCTTGTCGGGATTGTCTCCTCTGCATATTCGAGCAGTAAAACGGCGGTTCATCAGGTATTTTATGAAGAAATCGTAGATGTTGATACTACGTTACCATTAGGATTGATCGTGAATGAATTATTGACAAACGCCTTTAAATATGCTTTTCCTGACAACAAAGAAGGAAATATCTGGGTGACTTATGAGAAAATTCCTGGCAGGAATGGCTCCACAGATGAAATGAGAAACCTTACAGTCAGAGATGATGGAATTGGATTGCCTGATAATTTTGATTTTTCACAAAGGACTTCTATGGGTAGCCAGATCATTCATCTTCTTACCCAGCAACTGGAAGGCGAAATAATCATTGATAAGAAAAAGGGAGCCTGCTTTTCTATAATTTTACCGGCGAAGGGTAGCACATCCAAAATATGAAGATTTCCTTATGACAAAGAAACAAATGAATATTTCGATTATCGGCGCGGGTACGATTGGCACTGCATTAGGGAATATCATCGCAACGAATGAGATACACAGGGTCACGCTTTTATCCATTGAGGAACAGGTAGTAAATTCGATTAATTCAGAAGGAATGAACAATAAGTATTTTCCTACTCTTCACCTTCATCCTTCGTTAAAAGCCACCCTGGAAATTCGACAACTCAGTGAAGCTGATGTCATTTTCCTGGCTATCCCCTCTGCCGCACTTATGGATTATATGATGACAATCTGTGAAGAAATTCCGGCGAACGCAATATTGGTCAACCTTGCAAAAGGATTCGGAACAGGAAACCAAACAATCATTCACTGTTTAAAACAGACTTTCTCTAATCCTTTATGTTCTATGAAAGGACCCAGTTTTGCGAGGGAAATCATAAACAGGGTTCAAACTGGTTTTACCATAGGCTGCACAGATCAAACTGTCGGTGACAACCTTCAATCTATTTTTGAAGGAACAACAATTTATACTGACCGGTCAACAGATATAGAGGGGGTTGAACTATTAAGTATACTGAAAAATATCTACGCCATTTGCCTCGGTGTTGTTGATGCTCATTTCAACTCACCAAACATCCGTTTTCTCATTCTTACCAAGGCCTTCAATGAGATGAGAAAGATTCTTCTTCATTTTCATGGAAAGGAAGAAACCCTTTTTAATTATTGCGGATATGGAGATTTCACCCTGACTGCCTTGAACGACCTGAGTCGTAATAGGACGCTGGGGTTGCTTATTGGAAAGGGATTCTTTACTGAGCATGTCTCCAACGAACTTGTTCTTGAGGGAAAAATAGCGGTGAATGTTTTCTATGAGAAAATCTCAATGATAATGAATGTTAATAAGGAATTTCCAATCATTGGTGAATTGTACAAGATCTTTAACGATTCCTATGATGTTTCGGCATTCGTTAGCAATCTTTTGGCTTTCTAATTCCCTTTATTTTAGTATCTTTGCAATCTCTTTCTTACAGTTAGATCACATCGGGGTTGACCGGTTTTGACAGCAAGGAAGTGGAATTGCAAGCATGCCGGGCGTTGGGAACAGGTCCCGTAAAAAGTCAATTCCCACAGCCAATAAATGGCGACAATTATTCTTACAGACTGGCTGCTTAATTTTAGAAATTAAGTGCCTCTTGTCTCCCGGAAAACCTCTCTCAACGGTGTTCCGGATCAGGCATCGCAAATGTTGAGATGGTCCTGTCAGGGTTCCGATGACGGGATGAAAAATAAGGAACTAAGTTTCAGATAGGCTCGTTTCCGGCCGGTCTGATCCCGACAATTAATCGGAATCTAAGCATGTAGAAAACAATTTTGCTGCTTGTATGGACGAGGGTTCGACTCCCTCCAACTCCACACCAGAGTGAAAAGTGACAAAGTACATTACTTCCTTTCTTTACAAAGAAGCCCGTTTCGCGGGCTTCTTTGTCAAATGAAAAAATCGGAAATTTTTCCACTAAGAACAATTCATTTCAGTTTAAAAGATAGAAAAAGTGCAGTAAAATGCACTTAATGGGAATTTATAAGGATAAAATCATCAAATATAGTTAAAAGTGCTATTAATTGCACTTTTTTATGTTTTTTACTTCAATAAGTATTATATTTGCACAAAAAGAGCACTATAATGCACCAGGAAGAATTAATTAAGATATTAAAAGATCGCCGTGAAGCTTTAAAAGTCACGCAGGAACACCTTGCCGAATTGTCTGGTGTCGGGTTAAGAACATTGAAAGCAATAGAAACCGGGAATGGAAATCCGACCCTTGATACACTGACAAAACTCGCCGAAGTTCTGGGGATGGAATTGAAACTTGAAGTAAGAAAACCAAAATTGTAAGTTTATGCGATCAGCAGAGGTTTATTACAATGGGGAATTGGCGGGAGTTCTGACTGAAGAATCCAGAAAGAAATTTCGGTTTCGGTATGACGATGCATGGTTTATTAATGACAAGAAACCACCTATAAGTCTGACTATGCCAAAGAATTGCCAGGAATATAAGGAAGATTATTTATTTCCTTTTTTCTTCAATATGCTCAGTGAAGGATTCAATAGAAAACTTCAGAATAAATCATTGAAGATTGATGAAAAGGATTATTTCGGGTTGTTGATGGCAACAGCTCAATATGATACAATTGGAGCAATAACCATTAAACCCGTTCAATAAAATGAAGATCAAGATAAAAAATTGTCCGGGAACCTTAGCTGAAGGGTTTTCAACTTATAGTCCCGGATGTCTGCGCAGGTTATTTATGGGCAAAAAGGTAAGTCATGTGTTACCTTATGATTCTATCGGGCATGATGACAAGGATACAAAAGAGTTCCTGGAAAACCGTAAGAGGATCTCTATTTCCGGTGTCCAGGAAAAAGAGAGCATGTTGCTTGAAAAGAATTTATTAAGGCTTACCAGGGAAGGAGAAAAGGGAACATATATTCTTAAACCGATTCCGGTGGATGTCAGATTTCCTGACCAGGTGCCGGCAAATGAACATCTCACCATGCAGGTTGCACGACAGGTTTTTGGTATCAACACTGCTGGGAACGCGATGATCTTTTTTAAGGATGGGACTCCTGCCTATCTAACCAAACGCTTCGATGTAAAAGAGGGAGGGTTGAAATGGGGCAAAGAAGATTTTGCTTCATTGGCTGGGAGATCATCGGATAATGCTGGACCTGATTTTAAATATGACAGCACCTATGAAGAAATGGGTCGGTTGATTCAGAAATACGTCCCCTCTTGGAGGATTGAAATAGAAAAGTTTTATTCTCTTGTGCTGTTCAATTTTTTGATCTCAAATGGTGATGCTCATTTGAAAAACTTCGCCCTTCTTGAAAATGGTACGGGTGATTATTTATTGAGTCCTGCATATGATCTGATCAGTACACGGATTCATGTTGATGATGCTGATTTCGCTTTACATAAAGGACTGTTTTCGGATGGATTCCGATCGGATGTACAGAAAAAAACCGGACATCCCTCTTTTGCTGATTTTATGGAATTTGGTAAACGGATTGGTATTCCAGAATCCCGGGTAATGAAAATCAGCGCACCCTTTCTTGAAAAGCAACCGATGATTGAAACCCTGACATTAAGATCCTTCCTTAATGAGAGGTGTAAAAAGATTTACGTACTTGTTTATAATACAAAACTGAATTATCTGACACAATGATTTTCCTTTCGCGAGTTACTAGGCCAACTCAATCGGGTTTTTACCCTGGGTATGGTACCATTGAACAAGCGATGTACAACTTCTGGGTGGAAAAATGGTAGTCCAGATCAACCTCTGCTGATGTGTATTAATTATAACATCTTCTTAGTAATTAACAATGTGGAATGTCAGTTTGATCTAGTGGAAACTCGTCAATGCGAGTGCTTCTACCAATGGATTTGTAAAGTTCATCGAACTGATTACTGACTCTTTTGAATCCAAACCGGTCTTCAATGAAACTTCTTGAATATTCAGGATCAAACGACTGGTAATGATCAAGCATGAAGTTTAAATTTTCTAACAATCCTGCTTCATTTCCCGGAGAGATTAACCTGCCATCATTTGAGCCAAAGTATTCTGGAATACCTCCTACAGCTGTCGCAAGCACAGGGGTCCCACAGGTGAGAGCCTCGGGAATGACAATGGAAAAGGACTCAAAATTACTGAACATCAGAAGAAATGAAGATTCCCTGTATGCATTTGCAAGTTCGTTAGCAGTTATCCTACCTTTAAAAATCACCCCTGAGCTTTCAAGTCCAAGACTGGATGCATACATCTTCGCTTCATCCAGGTAAGGATCATCGCCACCAATAATTACGAAATCAAAATCCTTCCTTTGTTCACCAAGGATTTTAATAACACGCAGAATGCCATTAATATTTTTTGATCGGTTATTCAGATTTGACACATGAAGTATCTGCTTCTTAACATGTACTTCACGATTCCCAGCCTTTGTGAAAAGAGTCGTGTCGACAATATTTGGAATAATGAGAAACTTCTTATTTCTTAGCCTGCAATCCTGCATTGCGTTCTTTAGAAAATTACTGACAGTTGTAACTGCAGCAGCACGTCTGACAATTAGTCGGGTAATCATTCTTCTAAAGACTCCTGTAAATCCCAAGTTTTCAGGAATATATCTTGACCAGTGTTCACTAATGATATAAGGTTTTCCAGTCAGCAGGTGAAACAGAAATGCAGGTAATGCTGCACGGGTTAGAATATGGACATGATGTAGATCGAAAGAACCATAATTTCGCAATATATATCGGTAACCGGCAAAAGACTTTATAACAAACTTTATGAGATTGATAAGACCAGCTATTTTCTTAACCTTGCAAAGGGATGGTCTGTAAAAGCAACGGATAAGCATGTACCCCGGTTGATTTGCCTCGTCAACGAGAACAGGTTGAAATCTAGAACTGTTTTCCCCTGGTAAAATAGCAAGTACTGTTAGTTCATGATACAAGGCAACCGCCTGCGCATGTTTTTCTATGAAGATCCCTCCATAAGGCGGAAACCAGCGGGTTAGGAAAAGGATCTTCATTTTTTTATTGAGTTTGTGCTATTATAATACTGTAATTTCCCTTGAAAGTGAATCAATTAAATTAAATCCATCCCAGGTCAGAGAAAAGTCAGATGTTTTACCAATAGGAACAATCCGGTCTATTCCACCGGGCTTTTCTCGAATAATAAAATTAACCACCGACTCTTTTGTAATCCCATAATAGGAAAGGGTTTGATATTTATCAGAGATAATTTCAGATAGTTCTGATAAAGAAGATGCCTTGTATTCTGAAAAATATCCTCCATTACAACGATAATGATCAATGTTTTTTGATAAGCCTTTCAATTCAACCCTCCAAACCAGGTTATCTGGCATATCTGTTTTTTTAATCCCTTCCAACTGAGCAGCCTGGATGTAAAAAGTGGTCAGCTTTTCAATCGCAGAATAGGGCTGTAAATTGTATTTTGCTTCTACTAAACCATAAACATGATGCCAGAAGATCTTTTTAGCTGTTTCAACATTTTCATCCGACCCCAACCAAATAATTAAATACGGAGAAGAACATGAATTCTGATCAAACTGGTAAGTGTCATTGTAAAATCCTGCAGCTACCTGACCTGGCGACTTTTCATGAATGAAATCATCTGCATTGATCACGCAAATGGAATATCTGGAGGCAAAAGTCAAATCGATTGCTCTGATTGGTAACCCGTATTTTCTGACTTCCGCAATGGTTTCATCACCTCCCCAGATAATCCGGGCATCACATATCGAAGAAAAGTAAGCTGTTGCAGCATTTTTAATATCATAGCGGAGAAGAGCAAAACGGGAAGAAAGTGAATGGTACTTTTTGTCCCTGCTTAGTTCTTCAATAGCGCTGCAAATAATATTGCACTGTTCAGATCGTTTTGAAGAAAGTTTAACAATGTTTTTGTTCCCCGACAGAATGCCGCATGCCAATGAATAAGCAAATAAAACCGGCACATTCGATGGAGTAATATGGAATGCCAAACCTTTTCCTAATCTAAATTCATTTTCTGGGTAATATTTCATTTTTAATTCTAATAGATTCGCCTTTCTGCAAAAAAATGCAAATGTCATTACATCAGAATAGTTTCTGGTTCTGGAATCATGATTTAAAATTATTGCTAAAGCATGCAGATATGCTATAGCATTGTCTGAAAATGGCTCTTCATTGGGAATCCGGATTAAATTATCTGGATTAAACTCCTTTGGAAACACGAATTCAATATTAGTTGACATGTTCTTCATATGCATCGCTGCAACCTCTTATTTCAGCATTTTCTATCCGGCTTGACACAGTAAAATATTTTCCTAAACGACCACAGGGACAATCATCTTCTCCAAGCAGGATTCCATTATCATCCGTTAGTAAAGAATGACCAGGATAACTTTTAGGCAGGATGGAGAGTACCTGAATTATTCCTTCCTCACCAACATTTGCCTGTGAAAAATCATAAGAACGCCGAATAATAATATCAGAAAAAATTGAAGTATGATAATGTCCATTTTCACATTCCATGAAAATAGAACCAGTTTGTTCTACCATTCCATAATAACTATGTATCCGACGAATGCCAATATCCTTAAGCTTTTTATTGAAATCTTTTGACGATACTGATTCCATTTCCAGTTTTTTCCACCCGCCACCATGAATTAATACCGCATCAGATAAATCGGGATGAATACCTGATTCTTCCAGTACTTTATAAAGGTGCTGATAGATCTGAAATGTAAAGCCGAATATGAAAACACGCTTACCCTTATGTTGCTCTAAAAAATTCATCAATCTACCAATATCTAATTCCATTTCTTCATTCAAAGCAAACAACCGGGTTGAAGCAAACAAAGAGAACCCCAATATTCCTGCAGCACTAGCTGATAAGGAATTCCTGTTTCTCAATACGCTTTCACTATCAATAATAATCATCGGGGCACGATTGGATCCTATGAATGATGATAATATTTTTGTGAGAACTCTTGTTTGGTTCGCTGCGGATTCCTTGTCCAAAAATATCATTGATCTCTTTTGTCCTGATGTACCCGAAGAAGTAAGGATTGTTACAATCTCTTCTTTAGGAACGCTGTACAACTCTATCATCTTGAACAATTGAACCGGAATGAATTTCAAATCAACGCAAGAATATCTGTTCTCAGGATGATAACCGATACCATCCATCATTTTCCGGTATGGCGCACAACAATTATAATGATGCCGTGAAAGGTAATTCAGGAAGGGTTCAAGAAGTTTTTCCTTGTCTTCCTTTAGCAATGAAAACGGCTGAATATCCAACAGGCTCGCTATTTCCATGAATTATCCAATTGAGTATAAAGTATTTTTCCTGACGGGTTTCTTGGAATTTCTTTCCAATGCCTGAAAGCAAAAACTACTGGATTTATCCCTGTTTTTGATGAAAGGTAATTTTTTATTTCAGGGATTCTGTCTCTATCGGTAAGATGAATGATTATCTTATCATCATAACCAGTACATGCACAATCTTCTATAATATTTTCTAGCAACTGTTCAGTTTCGTCGAGGTTGATCCGATGACCAAATATCTTTATAACTCTTCGCTTCCTGCCAACAAGGTAATAAAAATTCTCATTATCTCTCTTTGCAAGATCGCCCGTAAATAGAATTCCTTGATTTTCATCTCCCTTTTCCAGATCTCCGAAACAAGAGGAATATCCCATCGATACATTTTTACCCCTGTAAACAAGTTCACCAATAGTGTCATTTTCTTTGATCTCTTTTCCGTTTTCATCTGTTAGGCTAAATGCACCACCGGGGATTCCCTTTCCTATGCTTCCTGATTTTGTCATTGAATATTGAGGAGGTAAATAGCCCATGCGGGCAGTGGCTTCTGTTTGTCCATACATAACGAAAAATTGCTTTTCTGAATGAAGACAAAACTCCGAAATTTCCCGGATCAATTCATTGTTCAACCTGCCACCAGCCTGGGTAAACGTTTTTAAGGATGGCAGTTTCATTTTCGTAAATTGAAGCCTATCAAGCATTTTGTAAGTATATGGCACACCTGACATAGAGGTTGCATTCTGGGCTTTCAGAAATGTCCAGAATTCTTTTTCAACCACTGTTCTTGATGTTAAAAGAATGGACGCACCTGCAAGAAAATGACTATTTATTACCGACAGACCAAATGAATAAAACATTGGTAACGTAGTGACGGGCTTTTCATTTTCATCGATCGATAAATAACCAACAATCGATTTAGCATTTGATTCTATATTTTCATAACTGATACGGACAAATTTTGAACTACCGGTGCTTCCGGAAGTAGTCAAAAGCAGTGCCAGATTTTCATGCAATTCAAATATAGAGTTAGCTTTAAGTTTCACCAGTTTGTACTGAAGACCAGAAAAAACTATTTTTTCTTTCAGGAAATCCATTATACGATCATCCGGAAGCCATACATATTGAGGCTTGTAAAGTTGAATAAGACTTTCAAGAAATCCGCTGTTAATCTTTGAATCAAGCAATACTGGCACAACCTTATTGGCGATTAAAGAAAGATATCCGCACAATGACCCAAGTGTGTTGCTGCAAAGACAAAAAACAAGACAACGATACTGAATTACTTTTTTGATCGATTCTGAAAAAGTGTCTATGTCATTGTATGTAATAATTGTTCCGTTCTCAGTAATGATAGCTGTTTTCTGCAACGAATGCTGAACATTAAAAGGCAACATATCAGTCGCTATTAACTTAATGATAAAAATTTTTGACCAATGTTCAAGGCAATTTGCTCCGGAAGAAGTTGATTCCACTCAAGCATATAGGAGTAATCTCCAGGAGTCTGAAATGTATCTTCAATGCCCAGCCTTAATAAAACTGGATGATCTCGGTTGGAACATAAATACTCTGCAATTGCTCCACCCAAACCACCAATCCTGGAATGTTCCTCAATTGACACGATCAATTTTGATGAGCTTATTTCCTTCTCAAGAAGTATCGTATCCAATGGCTTGATGGTGTGCATATCAATTACGGTCGCAGAAATACCTTGTTTCTCCAATATCTCAGAAGCCTTCAACGAGTTAAAAACCATTGAACCCGTAGCAATAATCGTAATATCCTCACCTTTCTTATGTAATATTGCTTTCCCAATTTCAAAATCATAATCTTTTTGATAGACAACCGGGTTATTGACAACACCGCTTAGCCGAATATAAACGGGCCCATCATAATTTACCGATGCTTCCATTGCCTTAACCAGTTCTGTACAATCAGCAGGCGATAGAATTGTGATATTCGAAAAAGCCCGCATTATTGCAATATCCTCCTTACAATAATGTGTATTTCCGAATAAACCCATCGCAAAACCAGATCCAAGGCCGATCAATTTAACATTCCGTCGCATATATCCCATAAAATGCCGAACAGGCTCACATGCCCGTAAGACTGAAAAATTCGCAAAAGAAATTGCAAAGGGGATATAACCTTCGTTGGCAAATCCAGCTGAGATACCAAGCATATTTTGTTCGGCAATACCTGTATTTATGATCCTGTCAGGGAATACTTTTCCAAACCGTTCAAGTCCCGATATCTTTGCAAGGTCACTGGTTAAGGCAATAATTTTCTCGTTCTCTTTTGCAATTTCAAGCAAAACTAATCCTAAAGTACCCGATTGCCCTAATAAGGACCAAACTCTTATATTTGAAGAATTAATTTGTATCATTCCAGGTTTTTCTTGCGATTTCTGTCATAGCTGAATCAAATAATTCCCTTGAAAGAAATTTATGATGCCACTCACTATTGTTTTCCATATAGGAAACCCCTTTTCCTTTTATTGTGCGGGCTATGATTACTCGGGGTCTTGGTTCAATGCAAGGACGCGTGAATGCATCTACCAGTTGAGTAACATCATGCCCGTCATCCACCATGATGACCTCCCAGCCAAATCCTGTCCACATATTTTCAAGCTGAATGTTCATCACATCGCATGTCTTCCCGTCAGATTGTAGTGAATTAAGGTCAATGATTGCTGTGAGATTAGATAGTTTGAAATGAGCAGCAGACATGGCGGCTTCCCAAATTAAACCTTCATTGCATTCTCCATCGCCAAGTAAAACATAGACATGACATCTCTTTAAACCTTTTGACGAAGCCAATGCCAATCCTACAGCATAAGTCAACCCGAACCCTAAAGATCCGTTGGGAAATTCTATGCCCAATTCCGGAATGAATGAGGAAGCGCATGGTAAATCACCCCCGTTTTGCTCAAACGTGAAAAGTTTCTCTTCACTGATGATTCCTGATGCTTCAAGTGCAGTATAATGAGACAATGAAGCGTGGCCTTTGCTCAGGATAAATCTGTCACGGTCTTGCCAACCGGGGTCTCCGGGCTTAAATTTCATGATCCCATACACTGAGGCCAGTATCTCAATAACAGAAAGACAACCACCCAGGTGAGCTCCTTTCTGTCCTGCCAGAAATGCCAGTCTGAGTGTATTTATTCGCATTCTGGCAGCAGCATTTTCGCAATTTAGGATGATGTCATTTTTTGTTATCATTTCATACCTCCATCCACACGAATAACCTGACCAGAAATATTTGCCGAGAGATCGGAAGCCAGGAAAACTGCCGTATCTGCAATTTCAGAAGGCTTGCAGATACCTTTATCACCTCCTTTACGAATCTTTTCCAGGATAACATCTTTCGGTAAACTCAGAAGCATATCCGTTTCTGTCATTCCAGGAGCAATTGAGTTGGCTCTTATTCCGAACGCCCTGAGTTCAGAAGCAATGACTTTAGTCATGCAGATCATGGCAGCCTTTGAGGACCCATATATAGATTGGCCATCATAGGTATCCATACCGGCTGTTGAAGAAATATTGATAATGTTCCCCGAATTTTGCCTTACCATTAATTTTATAAGATATTGGGTGAATAGAAACGGACCAAAAAAATTCACTTCAAAAACCTCCTTCAATTTTTCCAAAGACGACATTTGAAAAAGTGCGTTATACCCAACCCCTGCATTGTTTACCAGAATATGGATTTGTTTTTCCGAAGCCATTATTTGTCTGGCTGCCGATTTTATTTCATCAACGTCGGAGGCATCAAAGTACACAGGAATGATACTCACAGAATATTTTTCAGAGAGCAGCGAGATAAATCTAGAAAACTCAATGGTTTCTTTCCGGGTACATGCAATGGCATTGGCTCCGTTGGCTGCAAATCCTTCAAGTATCGCTTTGCCGATTCCTCTGTTGCAGCCTGTTATTACTGCTGTTTTCCCGGCAAGTAGTTTATAACTCAATGCCATATTTCTTCAATATTTCAAACCCTTTTTTATACGAATTAAATTCAATAATATCATCTGTTTCAATCATGATATTAAAAGTCTCTTCCAAACCTGCAATAAGACCCATATGGCCCACGGAATCCCATAATGCAACACCCTGGTATGTTAAATTTTTCAATTCCTTTTGTTTTACACCGAAGGTTGTCATAAAAGTTTGTCTGTATTTTTCAAGGTTCGTCATAAGTTCAGGTTCTTCCTTGTTTATATAAGCGCGAAAAAAATATTTCTTCAGGGGTGATTACAATAGTATCTGACAACTTTTTAAACGTGAACCATTCCCCATTACCAGTTAAAACAAATCCCAGGTTCTTCATTAAACATATCTCCCTCCTGTTGATACTATTATTCTTATAACCTGTAAACCTCACAAGAATTATCTTGTCATTTTTCAGAGATTTTAATACTCTTTTCAAAAGAAAATTTACGACTTTCCTATCCAGCTTTTTATCAAATAACATTTGCTCAATGAAGGCAGTCTTGTTACTCACACTGTAAATTACCTGAGCCTGCAAAATGTTATCATGATCCAGAAGTTGAAAAGATTTATATTCTACAGGATAAGGGTTTCCCAAAATTCTCCATTGTAAAAACTTCTCATCCTGTAATAAAAACAACAACCGTTCTGGCAGTACTGCCCTTTGAAAAAGATTTTTATTTTCATCGATCCCAAAGTTGATGTGAAAGCCCTGTTTTCGGGTCAGTATGAATATTTTTTTTAACGAAAACAAAAAGGACAATACGGAAAGGATGGCAATATTTACTTTGCCTGAGGTTGTGTGTTCTGCTCTGAGTATCTTAATATTACTAAAGGCCTTTACAGGATTTAAAATCAGTACCCTATTATAGGATTTGAATGGGGTTTCAAAACCCAGACGTCTGTATGTTGCTGGAAGATTATTAAATCCCCAAAGAAATTCTACGCCTATTTTCTTGCACTCAACAATCAACAATACACTTAATTCTTTAAGAATATCGGTTTCCCTAAATTTAATCAAAGCATTGATGTCGATAATTGCATCTTCTCCTTTTGCCGCAAGTAAATACTTCCCTTCGGAAGAGTACATTTTATGAACAATGAGACATTGAATTCCTATTATTATAGGTTCGTTACGCTCTTCAACTTCCCAGGCACCTGCATAAATCGCTTGCCGATCCGGACCTCGGAAAAACTCCCAGTCGAATTGAGTGAATCCCCTTGATATTTTTTTTGCAGGACCACTGATGTTTCGGGTACTGTTAAAAAAATCATTGACTTCTATATATTCTGAATTCTTAATTAATCTTATTTCAAGCGACATTGATAAGTTAATTTTCATTTACAATTCTTACAAAAATAGTGTTTTTATGGCTCTTTTTCATTTTGAGTGGGTAACATAATAGGGATTAATTTTATTAAAGTCGAGTTTGCCAGTGAGAAGATAAATTATTGCTTTGATGGTATCAGTTCTTTTATAACCTCTTGCTTTAGCTTTAGCAGCTTGAAAAATAGAATTAAATCCCTCCAAAATTCCGTTGCTGATTTTGTAGAAGATCCAATTAACAACACCATGCCAGTGCCTTTGAATCGTGTATGCAGCTTCTTTTATAGGTTCTATGCGGCTGTGAGTTGCCCAGAAGTACCACTTTCGGAGAAGTTTATCAAAGATTTCAACGGAGGGAGCTTCGTAGATTTGTTGAAAGGCCTCTCTGATATTCAAGGCTTTTATAGTTTTCAGGTTAAGTTTGCTAAGCTTAATTTCTTCAAGACGTTGTTTCTGCCATTCGCTAAGATTATCGCTGTTTTTAAGGAAAATGTATTTGGAGTTTTTCAAGATTGGATTTTTTGCCACTTCCTCTTTGCGTACTTTATCAACGGCATCGTTGATCACTTTGGTAACATGAAATCTGTCAAACACGATGTCCGCGTTCGGCAAATTTTCTTCGACACCAAGTATAAATGCAGGGGACATATCACAAGATACCTGACTGATTTGATCCGCATCCCCATCGTGGGCCAGGAGATCGTCTACAAAATCAGCCACGACTTCATTGTCCCTACCCTGGGCAACAAATATGGTTCTTTTCTCCTCCAGATCAACAAATAATGAAACGTAATCATGGCCTTTACGAGCAGATGTCTCATCTACCCCAACCACCTTGACGGAAGAGAAGTCTTCCCCGGCACGCGCAATCTCTATATATTCCTTGATCATCTTCCACAGTTTTTTATCACCAGCCCCTAACAGTTTACATACCTTGTGAACTGGCAGGACTTTTGACAACTCGAGTATAAATGCTTCAAAAAGGAGTGTAAATCCCAAGGCATGACCTTCCCAGGGAGTTCCAACCTGCCTAACTTTACCATTCCCAATGTCAACCCTTGGTATCCATGCATGGAGATAGCATTGGTACTGAAAAAAATTAAGATGCCTCCAAGTCTTTTGATTCGTGTCATAAGCTTTAAAATGGCCTTTGATCCCTAACTCTTCATCCTCGTAATAAAATGTCGATCCTCGCTCGAAATCAATCCATATTTCAAGTTTACCAGCCTCCTGGTCAAAATGTACCTCGTGAACGAACCATGGTTTCTCTACCATAAGTGCCTTGGCGAATAAATCTTTCTGTGTTAACATGTCTTTTTATTTTTTTCTTGACTTACTTTTCAAAATATCTTGTAAATTTACCCATTCATTTTTACAAAGAACCGTTTTTATAAACCTACGAGTGAACATTTGCTCGAGTTTTATCCACATCGCTATCCAAAACCGACAAGTGCTGACTTATTTGAAGTTAATAAATAAAAAATTGGGCCTTCTTATCAATTTTAATATAATGTTTGTGAAGGATGTAATTATCAGAATAGTAAGAGTTTAGGATCATCGAAACTCCACGAGAAACTTAGCGAAACTCCGCGAGAAACAAGTAATTTTGTTTAAATATCTATTCCAGAACATCAAAAGAAGATTGAGCCTTTATATTTGGTAAAGTTGACAAACGACAATACGGTGGGAATAGGAAAGTTTGTGAAAAATGACTAAGGGAACAGTTTTTTTCTATAGATCATTACTTTTTGAAAATTCTCCTTCTCAAAAATATACAGGAGTATAACATAGATAATTGAGGCAACTGCTAATTGGGATAAAAGGAGAATAAAAGGATTATGACCCGGTATTAATGCTTTAATTAAAAAGAGCAAAGCTGAAACAAGGATTGCAGCCGTGAAAGTCGGAAAAATATCAGAAAACTGTTGTTTAAACTTATAATCTAGGTTCTTTTTGATAAAAAACATCGATGCCCCATAAGCAATGTAATTAGCTATCACGAAGCCAATAAGCATGGTTATTATTCCATAAAAGAAACAAATAAAGATCGAAAGAAAGATTAGACTCTTCTTAATTAATTCCAATTGCAATGATTTCCTTGATTCTCCCCTTGAATTAAGGACACTGACGTTTAGTCCAAAGAACGGGGAAAATAAATTTGCCAAACAAAGAAGTTGAAAGAAAGGAACAGATGCGGCCCACTTTGCAGTAAGCAGAATTGAAATTAATGGCCGTGAAATCGTGATAAGAGTTAATAAGAAGGGGAAAATAAAAATAGAGATTGAGTTTACCATTTTTCTGTACACTCTTTTAAACCGGTCAACTTCATTCTGAATTTGAACTAAAAGCGGGTATGTTGCACTCATAACTATCTGCTGAAAAGAAAAATTGACAGTTTCACTAAGTTTATTTGCCTGGGCATAGTAACCAACTTGTTTAAGAGGGAAAAACTTACCTATTAAAAAAGAATAAATATTATTAAATATTGCATTTAAAACAGAAGTCCCCAACAAATGAATCGAAAATGTCCAGAATTCCTTTATCACAGAAAAAGAAAAAGCAAGGATAGGTCTCCATTGTCTATAGATATAGAATAGCACGAGTCGAAACATGTGATAGGATATCTGTTGAATGACCAAAGCCCAAACCCCTGTTCCTTTTATTGCTAAAAATATTCCGATAGCACCACTAATGAAGGTGGAAGAAATATTAACTTTAGCTAAAATCTTAAAAGCAACTTCTTTTATAATTATTACATACTGAATAAAGTATAATGCATTAAAAATAATGGCAATAAAAAGAACCCGTGAAACAAGTATCAATTGAGGTTGTTTAAAAAATCGGGCAATAAGTGGAGCTAAAAGAAACAAAATGGTGTAAAGAAAAATAGAAATACCTAAATTCAAAAAGAAAATTGTGCTATAGTCTGTTTGGTTGGCATTTTCTTTCCGAATTAAGGCTTGTCCAAAACCACCATCAATTAGAACAGATGACAAGGCGATGAAGATCATCACCATTCCAATCAACCCATAATCTTCAGGAGACAGTAATCTGGCAAGAACTAATCCAATAACAACCTGCACAATCTGCTGTCCGAACCTATCAATTGTGGTCCAGGTTAGCGCGTTGACCATTCTATGCTTTAGATTGTCACCCATAAACCAATAAAATAATTTTGTATTTTCACTTTTGGAATGAAGGCGAGCATTTACATAGACGGAATTTTGGTCAAACTCTCCCTACCAACTGTTTTTATGTATAAATATTGAGTAGGCAAAGATAATGATAATCGGATTGAATTTGTATTTTTGCCAAACAGAGTGAAAGAGAGAATTGAGAAGTACATATCATCATCTAGTCCGCAATGATTACGTAACAAATAAATTTCTATTATATGACAAGAAGAATAAATTTAACTCCAGGGTATAATGAAGACGAAGAAATTTTCGGAACAAATACCAAAACTGTTAGCAACTATGTTAATAAGATCATTCCTTTCATGGGGAAGGATCCCATTTTTAAAACTGGTCAGATAGCTGATATTGGACCGGAAAATCCTAAGATTAGATTAATTGGAGAAAAGTTAGGCTTTGTTGCAACTCCAATTGTGGTGGATGATTTCAACTTTGATAAACTCCCCCATGGAAAGAAATTTGATGTCATTTTCTGCTTGGAAGTTTTAGAACATTTGCAAAATCCACTATTTTTCATGAAGGAGTTAAAAGATCTTTTAAATGATGATGGGACAATCTATCTGAGTATGCCAAGTAATCCCAAATTTATGTGGGCGGAATTTCATTTCTATGAAATGAAAAGAAAACACTTTGAGAAATGGATAGTCATTCCATTAGGGTTAAAGATAGTGAAACACAAACGATTTAATTATGTAACTGACTGGAGGTCTGTATTTATCGGAATAAGGCCACTTATAAAAATTCTAACTGGAAAAATAAGTATTGTTGTAGTTATACGAGGCTTTTTCCAGATACATAATCTATATGAAATAAAGAAGGATAACTGATCATGATTTCGGTCATTGTTTCAACTTATAAACCAAAGTTGTTTGAGCAATTTTCTTTGAACTTAGCAAAGACGATTGGTGTTGAATATGAGTTGATTGCCATTCAAAATCATGCGAAATATTCACTGTGTGAAGCCTATAATATGGGCGTCAAGCAAGCAAAACTTAATTTTTTTTGCTTTGTTCATGAAGACATTTCATTCAAAACAGATAATTGGGGAAAGAGATTGATTTCAATTATGGAATCAGATCAAAAAATTGGGCTGATAGGAGTGGCCGGAACAAAAATCAAATCATCGTATCCCTCCGGGTGGGGACAAAGTCCTGCACTTAAAAGATTCAATCGAGGACATGCTTTTCAAATATTTGATGACACACATGAATTTCTTTATCATGATTATGATGAAAATTTAATTAAAAAGGATATTGAAGATGTTGTTTGCATTGATGGCATTTTTATGTTTTCGAGAAGAGAGGTTTTTCAAAAATGCAGGTTTGATGAATCCTTGTTGACTAATTTTCATGGTTATGATATTGACTTGTCTCTACAGGCCTTCTTTGCAGGCTTTAGAGTTGTTGTTGACAGGCAAATAATTTTATATCATGATTCTTATGGAACTTATGATAAAAATCATACCATTGCAAATAGAAAGATTGTGAAAAAGTGGAAATCGAAACTACCAACTACTACTGATGATAACAACTTATCAAAACTCAAACTTTATTGGTTGGAATTCCTAAATTGGAAATATTTTATTATTGAGGCTGTGAGAAGAAAGTTTTAAATAAAAAAGATGATGGAAAAAATTTTTAATTAAATCCCTTACGATAAAAAATAATTGTATTTTTGTTAGACATATTTTAGGAAACTCCCTTCCTCTTTATTCGTCTCAGGATGAAAAAAGTATTAGCATCGATCCTTTTCACACTACTTCTTTCTGGGATTCTATCGACCTTATCAGCTCAACCAATAGTAAATTTTACTTTACCCGACTCCAGTTGTGTCGGAGCTCAGATAAACATCACCAATCTGACTACCGGAGGGTCAACTTTCTTTTGGACATTTTGTTCTGGAAATGTCAGCACGCCACCTTTAGGAACGAATATTGGCAATCCCGGAAATAGCTTGCATTCGCCCACTTATCTCACTCTTGTTCAAGACAGCGCTGAATGTTTCTCATTTATTACAAATCAGGGAAATCCAACTCACATTACCCGATATTATCACGGAGGGAATTTCCGTAATGTTCCCATAAGCTGGTCGAATCTACTTCAAACTGGCGTGATTAGCTGGGCAGCAGAGGGCATACAAATAAAAAAAGATAATGGGAATTGGTACGGATTTATAAATAACAATACTTCTATTCTGCGTTTTGATTTTGGACCATCAATATGGAATAATAATCCTACAGTGACCGATCTTGGAATTACTATGCCTATTTCTGTAGCACATGGACTTATCATCGTACAACAAGGGACGACCTGGCTTGGGTTTTTCGACTCCTCTGTCCAGAATAGCTTATATCGGTTAAATTTCGGAAACAGCCTTACAAATTCCCCTACCCTTGAGGATCTTGGAAATATTGCAACATTTAGTCAGCCATGTCAAATCACAATTCAGCAAGAAAATGGGATATGGTATTTTTTAATCACAAATTTTATCAGCAGTACAATTTCTAGGATTGATTTTGGGACTTCCTTACTTAATACGCCTACTGGAACAAACCTTGGTAATCTTGGCGCAGTTCAATCTCCAGTTGGCATAACTTATCTTGATGATTGTGAAACTTCAGCCGGTTACTTTACTATCTATCTTTCACCAGGGTCATTGGGAAAATTGAATTTCACTGGGGGAATTGGAGGTTCAGTTACTGCGCAAAACCTTGGGGATATCGGAAATCTTGATTATCCTCATTCATTTTCAGAAATATTTCGTCAGAATGATTCCCTGTTTGCTTATATTACTAACTGGAACACTTCATCACTTACTCAATTATCTTTTATACCTTGTACCAATGCTACACCTGCAACATCCTCGGTATTCAGTCCGCCACCTGTTTCTTACAACCAATCTGGCACATATAATGTCAGATTATTGGTTGATGATGGGTTACCTGACCAGGTTAGCCTTTGCAAGTCAATCGTGATCAGTCCTGTGCCTACTGTTAACCTTGGACCAGACAGGGTTATCTGCCCGGGACATTCTACTACCCTTGATGCAGGGCCAGGTTTTACAACTTACCTCTGGTCAACAAATGCAACTACGAGAACCATCACGGTTTCAACGGCTGGAACTTACTCCGTTACCGTTACACACAGCGGATGTAGCGCAAGTGATGCGGTGAACGTATCTTTATCTTCATCTCCTGTTGTCAATCTTGGTCCGGACACAACGGTTTGCCAGGGACAATCTGTTACTTTTAATGCGGGGGCCTGCACCGGGTGCACTTATCTTTGGTTTGACCTTACTACTGGATTACCTGTTGGAACATCGCAAACCTACACTACCACCCTGGCCGGAACATATAAGGCTACCGTCACCAATCCTAATGGGTGCCAGGGAATGGATACCGTTCAGCTATCTACCACTCCCCTGCCTATCGTTACAAATTCCCCTCTATCTGAATCAATCTGTTCCGGTGATCAAACGAATATCCATTTAACTTCAAGTATTCTAAATACAACATTCTCCTGGACTGCATCAGGTTCTTCCGGATTTGTTTCCGGTTACTCATCCGGAACCGGTAATTTCATTAATCAAACACTTACAAATTCAAATACTGTTAATGAATTCGTCACTTATCTTATCACTCCTACAGCCGGAAACTGTACTGGAATTCCGGCTTCCTATGTTGTAACAGTGAGACCGCTTAACCCCGTCAGTGTATCCATCTCAGCCTCCAACAACAATATCTGTGCGGGAACACACGTGACATTCACTGCCACTCCTGTCAATGGCGGTATCAATCCATCCTACCAATGGAAGGTGAATGGGGCCAATGCAGGCTCAGGGTTGTCAACTTATTCCTATGCTCCACAGAACGGGGATATTGTCGCTTGTATACTTACATCCTCTAATATTTTATGCGTATCTAATAATCCGGCATTATCCAACCTCATCACCATGGTGGTTATTCCGTTGAATGTCGTTAGTGTTTCAATATCTCCCTCTTCTAATTCTGTCTGTGCAGGCGATTCTGTCACATTTACTGCAGTGCCACAACATGGTGGAAGCCTTCCGTCTTACCAGTGGCAAGTGAATGGTGTGAATACCGGCCAAAACAAACATTTATTTACCTATTTACCTGCCAACAATGATCAGGTTGACTGCATACTTAATTCTTCAGATACTGTTTGTATTACAAATAATCCTGATACCTCAAGCATTTACACCATATCGGTCGGCTCAAATTTACACGTCAGTGTGACGATTTCTCCTGGCACAGATACTATTTGTGCCGGCACTTCTGTTACTTTTACCGCATCACCGCACAACGGTGGAACGCTGCCAACTTATCAGTGGACTGTAAATGGCCTCAATGCTGGTATCAACTCAACTCTTTTTACCTATACCCCTTCAAATAATGATGCCATCTCCTGCTCACTGTTGTCGAACCTTGCTTGCACCTCCGGGAATCCGGCTACAAGCAATACGGCAAGCATAACGGTGAATCCAAATTTACCAGTCAGTGTTACCATTTCAGCATCATCCTATGTTGTTTGTGCCGGCACCCAAGTGACTTTTTCTGCAACAGCAGTCAATAAAGGAACTTCTCCATCCTATCAATGGATGGTCAATGGCCTGAATACCGGGACAAATTCATCCCTGTTAACTTTTACCCCTTCCAACAATGATGTGGTATCTTGTATTTTTACTTCATCTTTGACTTGTACCTCAGGAAATCCGGCTACCAGCAATAATGTGATCATGACGGTCAACCCAAATTTGCCGGTTGGCATTTCTATTTCTGCCAGTGCAATGTCAGTTTGTTCAGGATCCCAGGTTTTCTTTACTGCAACATCAGTCTATGGAGGAACGATGCCGACTTTCCAATGGAAAGTCAATGGGATCAATGCAGGAACAAACGATTCCACTTTTTCCTACATTCCTCTTTCTGGTGATCATATCTCCTGTCTCCTTCAATCCGGCGAAACCTGTACCGCTGGGAATCCAGCTACCAGCAACACCCTGGTGATGACCGTCAACAACAATTTACCAGTAAGTATCACCATTGCAGCCAATGATAATCCTGTTTGTGCCGGCGCTTCTGTTTCTTTTACCGCATCACCGCACAACGGAGGAACGCTGCCAACTTACCAATGGACCATTAATGCCATCAATGCTGGAACCAATTCAAATCTCTTAACTTATGTCCCTTCAGATAATGATGTCATTTCCTGTACCATGTTATCAAATCTCATCTGTGTCACAGGAAACCCTGCCACGAGCAACATTGTCATTATGACTATTAACAGCAACCCTGTTGTTACTTTTACTCCTTGCTTCGATACCATCACCACCATCAACGCCAAGCCCATTAAGCTAAGAGGAGGAATTCCACTGGATGGAACTTATTCCGGGCCCGGAGTCAATTCTTCTACCAGTATATTTACACCATCTGTAGCAGGAACAGGAACAAAAACAATCACTTATTCTTATACCAATAACGCCTCCTGCTCGGCAAGTAACACTCTTCACATAATTGTTCAGGCAACACTTGGGTTTACCTGTGGAAATCCCTTGATCGATATCAGGGACAACAAAGTTTATCCTACCCTTTTGATCGGATCTCAGTGCTGGCTGGCAACAAACCTGAATTATGGAACAATCCTTGTATCTTCGCAGGATCAGAGGGATAACTGTATTGCAGAAAAGTACTGTTACGGGGATAATCCAATCAACTGCAACAACCTGGGTGGGCTTTACCAATGGAATGAGCTGATGCAATATGATGATACTCCTGCTGATCAGGGTTTTTGTCCTCCGGGATGGCACATCCCAACTGAAAATGATTGGAATACCTTATTTGTAAATTGGACAAACAACGGCTTTGCCGGAAGTCCTTTGAAATATTCAGGGTACTCAGGGTTCAATGCCCTCCTTGCCGGATCAAGGTATATTAATAGTAATTGGGACTTCCAGGGGTTTGCAACCTTCTTATGGTCGTCAACAACCTTTAATTCGACCAAGACATGGGCACATGCCATGAATGACGTTGATCCCAGTGTGGCGGCTTATCCCGCTTCCCGTGTCAATGCTTTCTCCGTGAGGTGTATCAAAGATTAGTGAATTAACTGACTATTGATTATGGAACACTGAAATGAAAATAGCTGTACAGTTTTCCTTTTTCTTATTAGTCCTTTTAGGATTTCAGTTTCCCTTATCAGGTCAACCCATAGTGAATTTTACTTTACCCGATTCCAGTTGTGTCGGAGATCAGATAAACATTACCAATCTGACAACAGGAGGGTCGACGTTCTATTGGAATTTTTGTTCTGGAAATGCAAATAATGATCCAACCGGAGTAAATATCGGAAACCCCGGAAATCTGCTCAATGTTCCGACTTATATCACCCTTGTTCAAGATGGTAATAACTGCTATTCCTTTATCAGTAGCCAGCAGGTTGGTGTGATTCGCTATTATCATGGATCGTCATTTTGCAATTATCCTATAAGTTGGACTAATCTTGGAACTTTTGGTTTTTTAAGTGATACCATCGAAGGAATCCAGATCCAAAAGGAAAATGGAAATTGGTATGGATTTGTCTGTGATAATGCAAAATTAGCCAGGTTGAATTTTGGCAATTCATTAGCTAATACTCCTAACGCTACTCCTTTGGGTCCTTTTTTTAGTGGAACAACGATTTTACATGGTTTGCAACTGTTACAAGAAAATTCAACCTGGCTGGCTTTTGCAAATTGTACTGATGGGGATAAATTTGTCAGATTTAATTTTGGAAATAGTTTGACCAATATTCCAATTATGACAAATTTTGGAAATTTTGGAATATTAACCTCTCCGGGGGCATTACGAATGATACAAGAAAGTCAAATGTGGTATGGATTGATCCTGGATACCGGATTGGTCCGTCTGACATTTGGAAATTCTCTCTTGAATACTCCGACAGCAGAAAATCTGGGAAACCCTGGAGGGTTTAATACTGTTGGAGGCCTGACAGTAATTCGTGATTGTGATACCCTGAGCGGATATTTTACAAATTACCTGACCAATGGACAACTTGGCAAATTAATTTTTTCAGGAGGTGTCGGCGGTACCGTTACGGGTCAGATTATTGGAAATATTGGCAATCTTAACAGACCTCATAGTTTTTCCGAGCTCTTTCGTCAAAATGATACTCTTTTTGCTTATATAACAGACAGAGGTTCAAATTCTCTAACGAAGCTGACTTTCCCTCCCTGCACCAATGCATCAATTCCATCCTCCACCCTGTTCAATCCACCTCCTTTCTCTTATAACCAGACAGGGAGTTATAACATCAGGCTGTTGGTAAATGAGGGTTTACCGAATCAAGTGAGTCTTTGTAAATCCATCGTAATAGGTTTGGGGCCAACAGTCAATCTTGGCCCCGACAAGATCATCTGTCCGGGAACTTCAACGACCATTGATGCAGGGCCTGGGTTTACATCCTACCTCTGGTCAAATGGGGATTCGACCAGAATGATTACTGTTTCGGTGGGTGGAGCATATTCGGTAATCGTCACACAGTCAGGATGCTCGGCGACTGATACTGTTATCGTTTCTTTATCTTCAGTCCCCGTAGTGAACCTCGGACCTGATACCACCGTTTGCCAGGGACAATCTGTTACTTTCGATGCGGGCGCCTGCACCGGGTGCACTTATCTTTGGATTGACCTTACTACCAATTTGACCGTTGGTACATCTCAGACTTATTCTACAAATCAGGCCGGAACCTATAAGGCAACCGTCACCAATCCCAATGGTTGCCAGGGAATGGATACCGTCCAGTTATCCACCATTTTGCTGCCTGTTCTTACTACTTATCCATTATCGGAATCAATATGTTCAGGAAGTTCAACGAATATCATTTTGACTGCTGACCTCACAAATACAACGTTCTCGTGGTCTGCAACCGGTTCTTCTTCCTTTGTTTCCGGGTATTCACCGGGTACAGGGGATACCATTAATCAACTGCTTACCAATACAGACTCTGTTAATGAAACAGTAACCTATTGGATCACGCCATCAATCGGCTTTTGTCCGGGGGACTCCGTGGCCTATATTGTAACCGTGATGCCCTTTGATACAGTCAAGGTATCTATTAAAGGATCTGCAAATAAAATCTGTAACCCAATTCCTGTGACTTTCACAGCAACACCAACCAATGGCGGAACTACACCTGCTTACCAATGGATGGTAAATGGCCTTGCAACAGGAACCAATGCACCTTTCTACTCTTATACACCTTCAAACAATGATGTCGTTCTTTGTGTGCTGACTTCAAATCTTAACTGTTCCTACGGAAATCCTTCTACCAGCAATGCTATTTATGAAACGGTCTATTCTATTGCGCCCATTGATCTTGGCCCTGACACCTCAATCTGCCAGGGAAGTACGATTACTTTCGATGCCGGCACATGCCATGACTGTTCTTTTTATTGGTCGGATCTCACTACTGGACAACTAAACATCGGAACAGGGCAGACCTTTACGACAGGAACTGCCGGAATATATTGCGTAATAGTCACCGACTCGAATGGATGTATCAATGGAGATACCATTCAACTTTCTTATAATCTATTTTCTCAAAGCATTACAGGTGATACCACTCCTTGCCAGGATTCTGTTTCTTATTTATATCTGACTGAAGCTGGCATGTCAAACTACCAGTGGAGTGTTTCACAAGGCGGAAACATTATCTCAGGTTTAGGAACGAATCTGTTGAATGTAGAATGGACCAGCCCCGGAAGTCAGCTTATCAGCGTTAATTATGTTACACCTGCAGGTTGCACAGCCTCAATACCAACCAGTTTTTCAATACATGTCTCCCCCATTCCGGGGCAGCCTGGGAATATTAAAGGTCCTCAGCAACATTGTACCGGCGTTGCAAATGAAACTTATTCCATCGACACCATTGCTTTTGCCCAAACTTATGGTTGGCAATTGCCTCCTGGCTTTCAAATTGTTGGCGGGCAGGGAACAAACACCGTTACCATTTCGGTCGATTCATCTGTCATTACAGGTAACATTTATGCCTATGGGATAAATCAATGTGGTGACGGACCGTTATCTTCGCCTTTTCATTTCATTGTTCAACTTTCTCCAATTGTTGATGCAGGCGCTAACCAATCAATTTCTTACGGTACCACAACCATGTTGGTTGGAAGTATCTCCGGAGGATCAGGGAGTTACTCATTTTTCTGGGAACCATCTTCATTATTAACCGTAGACACAATTCTCAATCCAAAAACAGTCAATCTCACTCATGACACTCTGTTTATCCTTACAGTTATTGATCTCTTAAACGGTTGCCAGGGGAGTGACTCGGTAAGAATAAAGGTTGTCAAAAATGAAATAAATGAAGATTGCCTGGTTTTCCACAACGTAATCACTCCCAATGGAGATGGATTAAACGACAAGTGGATCATCGATTGCATTGATAACTTTCCGGATAATAAAGTCATCATCTTTAATAGATGGGGAGAAGAGATTAACCGTTTCGAACATTACGATAATGTCTCACAAGTTTGGAAAGGGACAAGAACAGATGGCAGGCCTTTGCCGGATGGTACCTATTATTATCTCCTCACCATTAACAATGGCGGTAGATATTCTGGTTGGATATTTTTACGTGGAATTTAAATGAAGAACAAGGTATTTGTTAATGTTTATTTCTTCTTTATTCTGATTGGAATACAATTTCCCGTATTCGGCCAACCGGTAGTGAATTTTACTTTACCCGATTCCAGTTGTGTCGGAGCTCAGATAAACATTACCAATCTGACGACAGGAGGTTCGACTTTTTATTGGAGTTTTTGTTCGGGGAATGCGAACACAAATCCAACCGGAGTTAATATAGGAAACCCTGGGAATGTGCTAAATATTCCTACTTATCTGACTCTTGCTCAGGATGCAACCAGTTGTTACTCCTTTATCAGTTGCCAGCAGGGAGGTGTCATCCGCTATTTTCATGGCTCATCATTTAGCAATTATCCAATAAGCTGGACCATTCTTGGAACATTTGGGGGGTTACTTGTTCCTTCCATTGAAGGAATTCAGGTAAAGGAAGACAATGGAAATTGGTACGGGTTTGTAAATGACAATACTACATTAGTCAGGTTAGATTTTGGCAATTCATTGGCAAATACTCCTACCGCTACTAATCTAGGTCCTTTTACTGGGCTTCATATGTTGCATGGTTTAGTTGTTATCAAACAAGATACAACATGGTTGGCTTTTGCAAACTGCTCAACAGGAGATAAATTTGTCAGGTTCGATTTTGGTACCAGTTTATCAAATATTCCAACACTGACTGATTTTGGAAATTTTGGAATATTAACAAGTCCTTGTGCACTATGTATTGTAGAAGAAAACTCATTATGGTACGGATTAACTATGGATGTCGGATTGGTCAGGTTAACCTTTGGAAATTCCCTCTTGAACACACCCACTGCGGAAAATTTAGGTAACCCAGGAGGCTTTGATGTACCCGGAGGGCTAACCATCATTCGTGATTGTGATTTGACAAGTGGCTATTTTACGAATTATTTGACCAATGGACAGCTTGGTAAATTACTTTTTGCAGGAGGAATTGATGGCACTGTTACAGGTCAGGTCTTGGGAAACATTGGCAATCTCAATCTACCACATAGTTTTTCCGAGATCTTCCGTCAGAATGACACACTCTTCGCCTATATCACGAATAGGGGATCAAATACACTTACGCAATTGACTTTCCCACCTTGTACAAATGCTTCAATCCCTTCATCGACATTATTTAATCCTCCTCCATTTTCTTATAGCCAAACAGGAACTTACAATGTGCGGTTATTGGTTGATGAAGGATTACCTGATCAGGTCAGCCTTTGCAAGACCATAGTCATCGAACCTGCACCAACTGTAAATCTTGGCCCCGACCAGAGTATCTGTCCGGGAACATCAGCTACTCTCGATGCAGGACCCGGTTTTACCAGTTATCTCTGGTCAACCAATGCAACCACAAGAACCATCAATGTTTCGGCAGCTGGAACTTATTCTGTAATTGTTACACAGACAGGATGCACGGCAACCGATACGGTAAATATCTCTTTGTTACCAATTCCAGTTGTGAACCTTGGTCCGGATTCTTCGGTTTGCCCGGGACAATCTGTAACTTTTGATGCGGGGGCATGCACCGGATGTTCATATCTTTGGGTTGATCTTGGATCAGGGTTACCCGTCGGAACGTCACAAACTTATACTACTAATCAGGCCGGAGGATATAAAGTTACGGTCACAAATGCCAATGGTTGCCAGGCAAAAGACTCTGTGCAGTTATCTAACATAACACCTCCGGTCGAAACAAATAATCCCCTTTCTGAATCTATCTGTTCAGGTGGTTTTACCAATATAATTTTAACAGCGAATCCCCCGTCTGCAACATTTTCATGGATCGCCACCAGTTCTTCCGGATTTGTCTCCGGTTATTCATCCGGAACCGGTAGTATCATTAATCAGGAGTTGACGAATTCAAATATCATTAATGAAACAGTGACCTATCATATAACCCCGGCTATTGGGAATTGCCCGGGGGATACCGTTCCGTACGTTGTAACAATCATTCCTCAGAGTGTCGTAAATATCAATATTTCCGCTTCAGCCAACAATGTTTGTGCAGGAATTCCTGTCACTTTCACCGCCACACCAATCCATGGTGGTACAAGTCCATCATATCAATGGAAAGTAAATGGAACCGATGCCGGTACCAATTCAAATCTTTTTACTTATCTCCCTTCCGATAATGATGCCGTTTCCTGTTTAATGACATCTAACCTAAACTGTGTCACAGGAAATCCTGCCACAAGCAACATTGTCATTATGACCATAAACAGCAACCCTGCTATTTCTTTTACCTCGTGTTTTGATACGATTACAACAGTCAACGCAAAACCTATTATATTGAAAGGGGGAATACCATTAGGAGGAACCTATTCCGGTCCGGGAGTGAATCCTTCAACAGGAGTTTTCACACCTTCTATTGCAGGAACCGGCACTAAAACAATAGTTTATTCTTATACCAATGCTGTTTTATGCACTGCCAGTAAAAGCTTTCACATTATTGTTCAGGCAGTACCTGGATTTACATGTGGAAATAACCTAACAGACATAAGGGATAACAAAGTTTACCCAACAGTTCAGATTGGATCGCAATGCTGGTTGGCATCAAATCTTAATTATGGGACTGAATTGATCTCAACCCAGGATCAGAGAGACAACTGTGTTTGGGAAAAATACTGTTACAATGATAACCCCACTAATTGCATTTCATTGGGAGGCCTTTACCAGTGGGATGAAGTGATGCAGTATGATGATACTCCTGCCGGTCAGGGATTCTGCCCACCAGCATGGCATATCCCGACAGAAAATGACTGGAACACACTATTTGCAAACTGGACGAACAATGGTTTTGCCGGCAGTCCTCTTAAATATTCAGGCTATTCCGGTTTTGATGCCCTCTTATCAGGAGCCAACCATTTCAACTCCTCCTGGGATTTCCAGGGCTTTGCAACCTTTTTCTGGTCATCAACCCTGCAAGGCAGCACAAAAGCCTGGGCACACGGGATGAATAATATTGATCCGAGCGTGTCGGAATATCCATCCAGCCGGGTGAATGCGTTTTCTGTGAGATGCCTCCATGATTAAGCAGTATTTATTTTTTCCTTGTCACGCGTTACGCGTCACGCGTCACGATTTTCCTGTCACGCTTTACGATACTTTCCACTACCTCACTTTCACATTTTTCTATATGGTTCCTGCGCCCTTCCTGCGCCCTTCCTGCGGCTTTCCCGGCTTTTAGCATTAACATACCTGTATCCAACCACCATGCAACCCTTTTTCGGGGTAACAAACAAAATTTGTACCCCTCCAAACAGAAAAATACCTGAAAAAACAAGGAAATTTCACTAAAAAAAGTAAGCCCGGGCATACCTCTCCCAGGCCTGATTTAGCATCTTTTTTAGAAAAGAATTGGATTTATTTTCTGAAATCGTAAACCGTAAATCCGAAGTTAATCTACAATCGTAACTCGTAAATACCTAAGTCCCGTCCAGCGCCAGCACCCCCGTCACCACGTTCCCCGGCAAATCAGCAACGCGAACAACAACCCTTCCTCCCTTCCAGCAAGGATTATCCTCCATCGACTTATAGACCCATACGCCACTGCCGCTAAAAGGAATCTCAACAGCCATGCCGCTCTCCACCTCAATCCCCTGGGCATTGAGGATCATCACAATGACCCCGGCAATAAAGTACTTGTCCTTGGCGCCAACACGAATGGTATTCCCTTTTTGCCCTTTGTAATTCTTAACATTTATCTCAGTTATCTCTGGCGGCTTAAGATAATCAGACATGGCAACATTATTTGCATTCTGATTACCCTTAGCCAATTTCTTATACTTATTCTTCAACTCCGGATCATCCCGCAGTTTCTTATTCACCTTAAGCGAAGCCTTCCCAAACCGCTTTCGGTTCTCAATCTGGGCCTTGGTCCACTTGTGCTTGCTGTAGTCGTGAGCCTTTGAAGCAATGGTCTTTTTCCCAACCTTCCGGAAAATAACATTACCAATCCTCCCATGCAACATCCTTGTAATTACATTGTCGTTTGCTATAGCCATAATTTAGGTTTATAAAATCTCCATTAATCGGCTTCATCCCAAAATGTAATACGAAAAACTGAATTATTTTTCAACAACTCGCCAACTCGCAAGTTCGCTATTTGATCAAGGAGAGTCCCTCCAGGGCAGAAGTATCTTTTGGCTTGTTCAGCAATACTTTATTGAAGAGGACTTGTGCTTCACGTGTTTTTCCCAATTTCAGATTCGTCCAGGCGTAGAGAATCAGGCTATCATAGTCAAAGGGGTAAAGGTTAACTACTTTTTCCAGGTATTTTTCTGCTTTTACATAGTCCTTTCTTCCATAATAAATTGACCCCATTCGATAATTCACAGTGGTATTTTGCGGATCAATAGCCAGGATCTCATTGTACGTGGCGATGACCTGATCCCAATTACCTAAAGCAGAGGCAGGGTTGACAAATCCCAATTTGGGTTCGATTGCGTAAGGCTTCAGCTTCATGGCTTTCTGGTAATAAGCCGATGATTCGGTAAACTGACCGGCCAGATAAGTCACCCATCCCAGCCGAAGGTTGATTTCATATGAATCTTCCTGGTAAATTGTTTTCATGGAAGAAATTGCTTCTGTAAAATTTCCTCTTGATTCAAATTCCTGGCTTTTCGCAAAGGCCTCCTGGAGTGCTGCAGTATTCTGTCCGGCAAGGCTGAGAGAAAGAAAAAACAATAGGGTAATGGTTAGGCTGCAAAATGGTGAGATTCTGTGATTCTGTGACGCTGTAAAACGCTTGCTCTTTAAAGTTTCCATGTGATTCCTCCTATCAGGTTGTTAGTGTAATATTTAATATTTGTTATTTGAGTTTGATCATTAATCTTCAAAGGTACTGTCCCCGGAATTGGTCTTTTCAGGTCAAATAAACAGGGGCTTTCTTCGCTTAAATACTGATATATTAATGAAAGTTGCAGGTGTTTCCCTGCGAAAAAGAACAAGGAAACTCCGGTGCTGAAATCAATCTTATCGCTGTTATTATAAACGACCGAACCATTGAAAATATTAGCGTTGGTATAATTCCCCCAATAGAGGTTTCCTTCAAGCCACCACCATTTGATTACTTTAGCCCCCAGGATCTGGTTAAGAAATATCCTGTTTTCACTTCCCTGTAAAAACCCTGTAATGGCGCTTGTTCCGTAAAAATGCAGATTACCAAGAGGGTAATAGGTCAGGGCAATCCCTGCCTGTTCTTGTGTCTGGCCATTCAAATTTGACCAACTCAGGAATAACCCGATATTGAAGATGGTAATGTCTTTGGTCACCAAAAGAGAAATCACATAATTATAAAATGAAGTATCTTTCTGATTAAAAGTATAGTTATAATGAGTAAAAGGATGATAAGTATATTTCGTAGAAGAATAAAAATCTGTATCATTTGAGGTTTTCGCCCTGAAAATGACATTGGGCTCGGTATATGAGACATGGATCAGGTGAAAATTCGGCTGGATTTTAAATCCCGCTGGCAGTGTCACAATGATTCCAAGGTTTCCTTCGTGTTGATTGATGCTATTATGGAGACTTGTATCACGAGTAATCCAGGGATAAGAATAATGATAAACTTTCCCACCACTTGAGTCGGAGGTGCCCATTAAGCGGTCCCTGAAGTGGCCATCCTTGATATAAGTCGATTTATCCAGATTCAGGTAATTATAGGCCAGAGAAAGTTCTATTCTTTTCATAACCCTTAGCTTCAGGCCAAGATTGCAGATAAAACTATTTCCATATACATCCTGTTCACCATAATAGTCATTATCACCTTTTGGACCAAACTTACCGGCAAGATCAGGAATGATAACGGATGACTTATCACTACTCAATGTATATCCCCCCGCAAAATTAATTTGTTCCAAAAATCCACCGTTCACTTTCTGAGTTTCCCATTCAACTTTCGGTAAAAAAGGTTTCAGGAATCGTGCATCACCTTCAAGATTTGAATAAAGATATGACCAGTACAGGTAATCTGTGACAGTAGAATCGCTCGAATTGAATGATCTTGCTTTTCTTAAGCAGGTAGCTGCTGGAATGTACTTCTGCTTTTCAAAATAAGAGATCCCCATTCTAACCCGAAGATAATAGTAATCGATATTTTGCCTCAGAGCTTTATGCCCGATGCTGATGATGCTATCCCATTTTTGTTCTTTAAAATACCTGTCTGTAAGTTCATCAACTGCTTTAAAATCGAGCTTTGCCTGCGACATTCCCAAATTTGCAACGAAGAGTACCTGAATGATAATCGCAATCAATAATTTCATAATCCGTGTTCAAATTTTACTTCTGTCAATCGTTCATTTTCGTTGATCACAAACCTTTCAAGGCCGGAGGTGCCAACAAAAAACTCACCTTTCAATTTTTTGATTTCAAAGTTACCAATTTTTGTGAGCGCTATCGTTTGCAACCGGATTTTCGTTTGCATTAGTTCATCATCCATACCAAAGTAATGAAAGCTATATTCCGAACGTGTAAAAATCCAGAAGGGAGCCAGGAAGTCCTGGCCCATTCTGATAACAGGATTGTTAAAGGTATTTACCGGAAATTGATCTTTAATTAAAAGGTTGTTGTAATAACCGAACATGATTTTATAAGCGCTCAGAAAGAATTTAAACAGCATGGACGATTTATCTCCTTCAAAATAAGTGAAATAATGCAGGTCACCATCGTTGCGAAAATAAGCTCGGGAACTGTATTTTTCGCAAAAAATATAAGGATTGTTTAGCGCATCAACCATGACTTCCCATTCCACGAAGCTCTTTTTACCTCCTGGTTGGCTTACATTTAATTTGAATTTTTGACCCGGGATAAAACGAAACGCTTTTTCAAGAGAATGATTCTTTGAAATATTTGAAACCGATCCATTGTTCTCAGGCGATTCATATGATTTCAATTCAAATCTTCCGCCATTATCTATTATATAATGGCTAATCGGATAGTCCAACGTTTTTGATCCGATATAGGGCGTTCCCTGAATCTGGAAATGAACATGCGGGAAAGGAGATCTACCTGAATTCCCGCAATGTGCAAGTACCTGTCCTTTTTTGACAACATCTCCAACCGCTACTTTGAAGCTGTTCTTTTTCAGGTGCGACAACTTTGAATAAAGCTGGTCGGCATGCCGAAGAATAATGGTGTTGCCCCAGTTATGTTCCAGGTCCACTTCACCAATCTCATTATCCTCGACTTCATCGACAATTTCTTCAACCTTTCCATCAGCAGGAGCAATCACCGGTTTATTGTAAGCATAATAATCCTCACGCAAACTTCCATCCCCCGAATAAGTGATCCCTTCGTTATCTGTCACTTCAAAATCCCAGGCATGTCGCCAATCACCTTGATGTGTAAACTTGCCATTGTGTCCCTGGGTCACTTTCCATTCTCCCCAAAAGGGCAGGGCAAAATGGAAAAAGAGTGATTTTCCAAAGCGTGTTTTATAGTTTACTTGTGCATATAGATTTTTTTCCGGAGAAAATTGCTGATAAGTAACCAATTGTGGTTTGTCATAAAACCTTTCACGGAATTTTAGCGAGTAAAGAAAGATCAGCACTACAATGTTGAAAGGCAATGAGTAAACAGATAATTGAAAGATTGAAAATATCACATTGGTACTGGTGAGAAAGATGGAGATCAGCGGGGTAAGCAGGATGACCCATAAAAAAGACCATCGCGAAGGCACGATAAAGAAGCCACCTATGGCAATCGAAGTAAGGATGAAATTAAACCCGATATAATTGTAGCTGAGTTCCAGGATATTTGCCCCGATAAAATGATAATAGGCATAAGCAGAGAAGAAGCCCAACAACGAAAGAACAAAAGAAATGCGTGAATAAATGAGTAGGCCTATTGCCACGAGAATGCCGGCAAATAAATGGTATTGAAAGAAAATGGCTCCAAGCGAAGTAAAATAAAGCCTGATTGATTCATGAATCTCAAGATTTGTGAGCCAGTTGTAAGATGTTACCAATTTTTTTCCGCCCAGCGCATATATTTCATTGGTCATGTACACGCCCTGTTCACTGACCTTTAATGCTGTAAATTGACGGGTGGCAAGGCTTACCAACCATATGGTAAGCAAAAAAGAGAGGCTTAAAAATGGCAGTCCGTATTTCCCCAGTACTCCCTCAAAAAGCAGGGTAATTAAAAGTGTAAGCATCGAAGAAAATAAGAGTACGATGAAAAACTCCGGACCAGGCTGATAATAAATCCCAAGAGCCAATCCAACCAGTAAACTGTTGAACCCGTAATATCCTTTCTTTATATTCATCCGGTTGAACCCAATCAGATAAGCTAGGCTATTGGAAACAATTACTGAAATCAAACCACTTAATCCCGCCCTGAAATCGAAAAACGATACCACCATTAAGATCAAAGCGAAAACCTTGTTGTTGGAAAAGAATATTTGGGTATAGCTATTCACTATACTGGAAAGGAAGGATGGAAGAATGGTTCTGTTTTTACTTTTTAACAAGGTCTGATAATTAGTCGATAATACAGTTCAATATTTTAATGATGAATTACTTACCAATCTCCTTCAAGTGGGGAGGCAAATGCTCCATACTATTCATGTTTTCGAGCGATTCCTTGGTACGGATCAAGTGAGATTTTCCGTCTGGGTCGATGAGTACCACGTTTGGTCTCAGGGTTATAAATTGCATCCATTGGGTCATATTGTATGCACCAACATTATGAATTACGATATGATCACCTGTGTTGAGCAACGGAAGGTTAACGCTTTCGCGGATCACGTCGATGTTCATACAGAGAGGGCCATAGAGGCACGTATCTTCAGAATAATGAGTGAATGGTTGAGTTGGTGTGACTTTATGATCGTACCAGAAGGAGGTAAAGAGGATATTTACCCCTATATCGATTATGGTATTACGGCGACCCGTACTTGATCGTTTATTTGAGATCACAGTTCCCAATAAGTAACCAGCTTCATCAACAAGTGCCCGTCCCGTTTCGAGAATGAGCAAGGGTAGTTTATTTTTTTTGAAATTACTATTCAGTAAGACGGAGGAGATGGCTTCTGCAAAATCGTCAAAAGTTGGATTACTATCACTACCTGGGAGATATGAACCTTTCAGCGTATTCTTCGAGGCAAAACCTCCCCCCATGTCAATGTAAGTAATTTCCTGGTTAAACTTCTTTTCGATGGCAATCGCAAGTTCGGCAAGTTTAGATGCTGCAGTTCCATATGCAAAAGGAGAGAGCATGAAAGTTCCGATGTGACAGTGAAGACCAACAAGTTCCATTTTCTCCGAGTGTATGATCTTGTTGATGGCATCCCATGCCTGGCCATTTTCATAATTAAAGCCAAACCGATCCCACATAGGATATACTCCCGTATCCATATTAACCCTGATGGCAACCCTTGGACGCTTATTAAACTTCTCAGATAGTTCAGTGATGGAATATAACTCATCAAGATGATCGATATGGATCAATGAATCGTTGGCAATGGCTTTAGTAAGATCTTTTTCGCTTTTATCCGGCCCATTGAAGATGATCTTCCGGCTATCCACTCCCAGGCTGATGGCTTTATCATATTCAAAACCAGATACCACTTCTGCCCAGGCGCCTTCCTGATGAAAGATGCTGCAAATTGCATTCAAGTAATTGGTTTTGTAAGACCAGGCAAATTGGACCTTTGGATAACGCGTTCCAAAAACTTTTTTAGCTTTTTTTACAGTGTTGCGAATAGTTCTTTCCGAGAGAATAAACAGGGGTGTTCCAAACTGTTTGATTAGGTCACTCACAGCGATCCCGTCAATATGTGTCATCGGTTCATATTCTGTTCTTGTTCCGAATTTATTCGGCATTCCGGTTTCCAGCTTTTTAATCACCGGGCGTTCATAACGGATTTTAGTCATATTGCTTTTTTTAAGTCACAGAAACACAAAGTCACAGCATACTTTTTTGTCAAAATAATTATAGTTCACCGTAGATGCTGATTTGTTCAAATTCTTCCCGGTCAACGATCATGTCCCAGGAATAGCGAACAAACATTTTCCCAACGGCGTAGGTGGTGAATGGTTTGACTTTTATACCCAGGGCCAGGTTGACCAATGCCTCGGGTATATTCTGCCCGACCCCAACTGCGAGATAAATCCATGCCGGTAGGCGAGGGTTAATTTCAAGTAGATAAAGTTCTCCATCCTTGTTTTTCATCAATTCAAGCTCAAAACCACCCCTCCACTTTGTAGCCCGCAAAAATTTACGGGTCATATCAAGCATTTTTTCGTCTGAGATCGAAATGCCACCCCATGCTTTTCCTTTGTCGGTGATGTATTGTTTGCGCATAGGAACCGCTGCAATGGTCGCGCCTTTGCCATCGCCCAAACCAGTCACATTGAATTCAGTTCCATGAATAAATTCCTGGATGATGATAGGCAGACCCCATTTGGCGCTAATTTTATTGAAATAACTCTTCACCTGCTCAATGCTATAGGCTATGGATGCGTCATAAAATTTCCCTTTGACGATCATCGGAAAGGAAAACTCTGATTGGAGTCCGTACACTGAGGTCAAGTCGTGTATCACTTTGCTTTTTGGGACGTTGATGCTGTATTTCTTTCCAAATTCACTGAGGTTGACTTTATGTCGTTCTTCAAACTGATGAAGTGTAGGAAGAAACATATGAATCCCCATGGCCTTGAGTTTCGCTTCCAGCTTAATGAAAGGGAAAAGTTCTGCATCGAAGTTGGGAATGATCACATCAAGTTTCTCCTTTTCATGAATGTATTCCATTCGTGCCAGAAGCGTGTCAATTCCAGCTGCAGGATAAGGTATTGAATAGGAACGATCGACGAGATCATGCATATAAATGCCTGGCTCAAGCGATTCATAAGAAAGCCCAATGATCCTGACATCGAAGGAGGCTGCTTCTTTCAGTGCCCTGATCACAGAAACGCCAGGCCCGGGGCTGTCGATGGCATTCAACCCAGTTACAGCGATGTTAAGCTTTCTTTTCTTCATGGCTCTCTAAGAGGTTGTAATGTTCCAGTATCCCGATGAAATCGTGATAGTCTTTTTCAAATGTGGCCTTATCAGTTTCATATTTCCCCAGAATGATTTTGCTTATGGACTCAAGATTTTTATCTTCCCTGATGAGATTAAGGATCTCAACACCAATGGGATTTAACGAGTAGGATTCGCCTGTAACAGGATTAAAAAGCAATCCTGCTTCACTTACAGCAACATTTTTTTGCAGCTTCATATTGAAAAATTTGATTTGATCGGTTTAGTACAATGGCATTGAATATTTATTAACATCTTCCCCTGTGATTCTTCCATCACAAAGAATTACCAATCTTTCAATAACATTCCTCAATTCACGGATATTCCCGGTCCATTTGATCTTTTTCAAAACATCTATGGCTCCTTCCGTGACCTCTAATTTCGCTTTCCCCTGATGTTCGCAAATATCGGCAATAAATTGATTGGTTAGTAGAGGGATATCATCTAATCGTTTGGACAGAGGGGGCACATCGATCAGGATCACACTCAACCGGTGATACAAATCCTCGCGAAAGGTCTTATTTTCTATTTCTTCCCTTATATTTTTATTTGTCGCAGCGATCACCCTGACATCAACCGGAATCTCCTTCTCCCCTCCAACCCGTGTAATCTTGTTCTCCTGTAATGCCCTTAGTACTTTTGCCTGAGCAGAAAGACTCATATCCCCGATCTCGTCCAAAAACAAGGTGCCTCCGGTAGCCAGTTCAAAATCGCCTTTACGTTGTTTAATGGCTGAAGTAAACGAGCCTTTTTCATGACCAAACAAACTGCTTTCAATGAGTTCGGAAGGAATAGCAGCACAATTAACTTCTATAAAAGGATGTTCAGCACGATGGCTAAGTGCATGCAGCCAACGTGCAACGAGTTCCTTTCCCGTACCATTTTCCCCGTTTATCAGAACACGCGCATCTGTCGGAGCAACTTTGGCTATAAGGTCCTTGACCCTGAGCATCTCTTCCGACTCCCCTATCATATCAAGAACTCCATGGATCTTCCTCTTTAAGGTCTTTGTTTCATCGACCAGGTTTGATTTTTCCAGGGCATTCCGGATTGTAATCAACAGCCTGTTTAGGTCCAATGGTTTTGAGATAAAATCAAACGCACCCTTCTTGATCGCTTCCACTGCAGTATCAATTGTTCCATGTCCGGAAATCATAATAACAGGTGTGTCAGTCATCAATAAAATCTTTTCCAGCACTTCAATACCATCCATCTTTGGCATTTTGATATCGCATAGGATTGCATTGTATCTGTTTGATTCCAGAAGTTTCAATCCATCCGGGCCATCTTCTGCATCATCAATCTCGTACTTTTCATATTGTAAGATTTCACGTAGTGTGTTGCGTATACTTTTTTCATCATCAATGATTAAAATCCTGGACATAACTGAACATTATTTGTTCAAAGATAGAAAAATTACTTCCAGTGTTTTCATCCACTATGAAAAACCTTGTTTCCTCCCACAAACGGAGGAGTCTTGATTGAATTGATTTTCCCCGGATTAATAAGAAGGGAAATTCAAAAAAAGAAATAACCAACTTATCAACATTTTATTAACAACATTTTTTATAGCGCTTGTAATGAGCTAATTAATTCCATTTATCAAAAAGTTATTAACAAAGTGTTGAAATATTAAGTGGGGACAGGTGGGGATTTGTGGGGATTCTTGTATATTTACACCTTCAAATTCCCCAGACCATGACCATTCTTCACGGAGAATATGAATGCCGCATCGACGATAAAGGGCGTATCATCCTGCCAGCAGGGCTGAAAAAGCAGCTTCCGCCGGAGGCGCAGGAAAAATTTATTATCAACCGGGGGTTTGAGAACTGTTTGACGATGTACCCAATGAATGAATGGGTAGATATCAGCAAGGATGTAAACCGATTAAACCTGTTTGTCAAAGATCAACGAATTTTTGCCCGCAATTTTAATAGAGGAGCAACGGAAATTCAACTTGACCCAAGTAATCGGGTTCTAATACCTAAGACTCTATTAGACTATGCCAATATACAGAAAGACCTGATCTTATCTGCATTCTCCAACCGTATTGAAGTATGGGCAAAAGAAGAATATGAACAGCATTTAAAAATGTCAGATGAGGAATATTCAAATCTGGCAGAAAAAGTCATGGGAAACCTACAAAAGCCTGAAGAACCTGAAAATGTTTCATAAAAGCGTACTACTCAAAGAAAGCATTAAGGCACTTGCAATAAAGCCGGGGGGTATCTATGTGGATGCGACTTATGGTGGAGGAGGTCATTCAAGGTTAATACTGGAAGAACTGATGGGTGGTAAATTATTTGCATTTGATCAGGATAAAGACGCCATCGAGAATATCATCAAAGATGACAGATTGATCATGATCCATAATAATTTCAGATATCTGCGAAACCTTCTTAAACTCTACAAAGCCGTTCCGGTAGATGGAATTCTAGCCGACCTTGGGATATCATCTTACCAGATTGATCATCCGGAAAGAGGATTTTCAACGCGCTTTGAAGGGGATCTGGATATGAGAATGAACAGGGATAAGAAGATTTCCGCGAAAGAGATCGTGAACCAATACACGGAGGATAGGCTTGTAAAACTATTTCGTGATTATGGCGAATTACAAAATGCAAATAAAATAGCAAGACTCATTATAACAGCCAGAAAATCAAGTCCGGTAAATACCACCACCGAATTAAAAGAAGCGCTGATCCATGCAGCAGAAAGAGGCAAAGAAAATAAATTTTTCGCACAAGTCTTTCAGGCCCTAAGAATAGAAGTAAACCAGGAACTTGAATCTCTTAAGGAATTCCTTATTCAGGCAACAGAGGTTCTGAGACAAGGAGGCCGCTTGGTTGTGATCTCTTACCATTCCCTGGAAGATAAACTGGTCAAAGAGTATTTCCGCTCTGGCAATTTTGAAGGAGTACTTGAGAAGGATTTTTATGGAAATCCTATCATCCCTTTATCTGTCCTTAACCGGAAAGCCATAGTTCCAGGAGAAGAAGAGGTGGTCATTAACAATAGAGCCAGGAGTGCTAAATTACGGATCGCAATGAAAAATTAATAAAATGGAAGAAGAAAGAAAAAACAAAATCCAGGAGGCTCAGACAGATGAAACCCGTCCCGGAAGAAAACAAGGACGGCTGACGAGAGGGCTTATTAACATCATTGGTGGTGATCTTCTTTCCAAACATGCAGTGCTGAACAACGTGCCGTTTCTCATCTTCCTAGCTATACTCGCCATGTTTTACATTAGCAATACATATTATTCAGAGAAAACTATCAAGCAAATCGAAAAAATAAAGAATGAATTGAAAGAACTGCGCTATCAATCCATTACAGTTAAGGCGAAGATGTTGGATCTCTGCAAGCAAACCGAGATTGCAAAGAATGTGGAACTTCTTGGAATTAAGGGAACTACTACACCTCCTTATAAAATATTTTATTCTAAAGCCCTATTAAAAAAAGAAACGGATACGCTTCATAGAAATCCATGAAAGAGATCAAGAAAGATATACTACTGCGCGTTTCTGTCGTTTATTTCGGGATCCTGATCTTCGGAATGGCGATCATAGGAAAGGCAGTATATATAAGTTCAACTGAAGGGAAGGAACTACTCGAAAAAGCACGAAAGCAGGAAATGCGATTTTTTCCTGTCGATGCTATCCGAGGGAATATCTGTGCAGAAGACGGAACCCTTCTCGCCACTTCCATCCCAATCTTTGATGTGCGGATGGATATCAGTTCTGATCTGATTACCGATGATCTTTTTAAAACCCAGGTAGATTCTCTTGCTAACCGTTTAACGAAACTATTCAAAGACAAAAAGGCATCCGATTATAAAAACTTATTATGGGAAGGAAGGCGGAATGGAGATCGTTACCTGATGATCCACCGCAATGTTACTTATCCTGAGCTGAGGTTGATGCGCAAGTTCCCAATCCTTAGACTGGGAACTTATAAAGGTGGGATGATCGTTATCCCACAATTTCAGCGCGAACTTCCATTTAAAGACTTAGCGCGGCGTACAATAGGATATGAAAACTCAGAAGCTGCACAAAAAGTTTATGTCGGGTTGGAAGGCTCTTTTAGTAAAGACCTCCAAGGCACCGGCGGTAAAAGATTGATGCGTAGGGTCGGTAATGCTGCTTGGATGCCGGTGGATATTGAAAATGAAGTAGAGCCCCAAAATGGCGACGATATCATCACGACCCTGGACATTAACTTGCAAGATCTGGCCGAATCTGCCTTAAGAAAAGAATTGATTTCCGACAGCGCTGATCATGGGTGCGTGATCGTGATGGAAGTCAGTACAGGTTTTATCAAAGGGATCATCAATCTTGGCAAAAACCCTAAAGGAGGGTACGAGGAGTTGTTCAACTATGCCATAGCAGAAAGTTCAGAACCAGGGTCAACTTTTAAACTGGCTTCTTTTCTTGTCGGACTAGAGGATGGCAAGATAACTATGGACGAACCAGTCAACCTTGGTAATGGCATCATGAATTATCATGGCAGGACAATGACTGATGCACATAAACTTACGGGCACCTTACTGGCCCACCAGGTATTCGAAAAATCCTCTAATGTGGGAACCTCAAAACTGATTTATAATGCCTATGCCGATGAACCTCAAAAATATATCGATGGGCTGTACCGGATGTCGATCAATCTCCGGCAAAACCTCCAAATCGCAGGTGAAGGGTTACCCTACATTAAGAATACAAAAAGCAAATGGTGGTCAGCTGTTTCCCTGCCATGGATGGCAATCGGGTATGAAGTGGCCATCACGCCTTTACAAACCCTGACCTTATATAATGCCGTGGCAAATAATGGAGTGATGGTAAAACCTATTTTTGTCAAGGAGATCAGGAAACATGGCCAGGTAATCCAGACTTTTCATCCTGTAGTCATCAACCCCCACATCTGTTCGCCAGCAACGATTGAAAAAGCTCATCTACTCCTCGAAGGAGTCGTCGAACGCGGAACGGGGACTGCTCTGAAAAACCCTCTCTACAAAGTTGCTGGAAAAACCGGAACTGCGCAAGTTGCAATGAACAATAAAGGCTATGGACAAGAAACGAAGAACATTAAATACAAAGGGTCATTTGTTGGCTATTTCCCGGCTGATCATCCCAAATATTCCATCATTGTTGTCATAAACAATCCATCAAAAGGAAAATTTTATGGTGGTGCTGTGGCTGCTCCGGTTTTCAAAGAAATTGCAGACCGGATCTTTGCCACTCTTCATGACATCAACTACCCACCTCCCCAGGATACGACAGGACACCTATTTCCACTTGCAAACGCAGGTATTCAAAAAGATCTTGAAGATGCTTATGCCTGGCTTAATTTCAAGATTAAGCCTTTGAACCCTACGACTCAATGGTCGGTGCCAGTCTCTAATAATTCATCAGTGATGCTGCTACCCTCAAAACATTACCAGGGGACGATGCCTGATGTGACTGGTATGGGGGTGAATGATGCAGTTTTTTTATTAGAACAAATGGGATTAAAGGTGAGGTTAAATGGGAGAGGTAAAGTAGTCAGGCAATCATTAAGTCCGGGGAGAATGTATTTGAAAGGATCAATTGTGTTATTGGATTTGGCAATCGGGAAAGGATGATTTTTCTTTGAGGACAGAGACCAGAGAACAAATAAGAATATGAGATATTTACAGGATATACTGAAGAATGCAGGGGTGAAGGAGATATCCGGAGATTTGGGTATTGAGATCCATTCTTTGAAATATGATTCCAGAGAGATTGAACCAGGGTGTATGTACTTTGCCATAAAGGGGACTGATTCTGATGGGCATCGATTTATTCCTGATGCAATCAAAGCAGGAGCCGTGGCAGTTGTATGTGAGAAAATCCCACAAACAATGCCAGGATCAGCGACGTTTATCCTCGTAGACGACAGTAGTTTTACCAGAGCTGTTATTGCATCTAATTATTTTGATAACCCATCACTCCGGCTGAACCTTGTTGGAGTCACAGGAACGAACGGAAAGACAACCACAGTTACTCTTTTGCATCAGTTGTTTCAGAAACTTGGTCACAAAGCTGGATTGATATCAACGATAAAGAACAAAATCAATGATCGTGATCTGACAACGACACATACAACGCCAGAACCAATTGAACTGAACAAATTGCTGGCCCAAATGGTCAATGAAGGATGCACACATTGTTTTATGGAAGTCAGTTCACACGCTGTCATCCAACAAAGGGTAACCGGGCTAAGGTTCTGTGGAGGAATTTTTACAAACCTCACACATGACCATCTTGATTATCATAAGACTTTTAAGGATTATCTGAAGGCCAAGCAGATTTTTTTTGATGATCTGCCAAGCATTGCATTTGCACTTACAAACAAGGATGACAAAAACGGAAAGGTGATGGTTCAAAATACGAAAGCAACCATTTCCACTTACAGTTTGCAATCGATGGCAGATTTCCACTGCAAGGTTATCGAGAACCAGCTACAGGGATTGCATCTTTCCTTTGATGGAATGGAATGCTGGTTTAAACTTATCGGAAAATTCAATGCTTATAACCTCCTGGCAGTATATGCAGCCGCAGTTCTCCTTGGTGAAGATCATCAACAAATTTTGACACAACTTAGTCTTTGTGATCCAGTTGAGGGCAGGTTCAATTATATCAGGACACAGAATAGGATCACAGCCATTGTTGATTATGCACATACACCTGACGCTTTGCAAAATGTTCTGGAGACAATCCGATCAATACGTTCAAACAATGAAAAGATACTCACAGTTGTTGGCGCAGGAGGGAACCGTGATGCTGCCAAACGTCCTTTGATGGCAAACATTGCATGCATGCTCAGTGACCAGGTAATCCTTACTTCGGATAATCCTCGCTTTGAAGAACCTGAATCCATTCTTGAAGACATGAAAAAAGGAATTGTTCCTCAATATTCAGACAAGGTACTCGTCATTATCGATCGAAGAGAAGCCATCAAGACTGCATGTACCCTTGCGCAACCGGGAACCATAATCCTTATAGCCGGAAAAGGGCATGAAACTTATCAGGAAATTAAGGGAGTGAAGTTCCCATTTGATGATAAAATAATTTTGAAAGAAGCACTTAAAGTGGGAAAAGAATAATTCAATAAACATAAAGATATGCTATATTATCTATTTACATGGTTGCATGAAGACTTCGATTTCCCTGGAGCCGGAGTATTCCAGTACATTTCGTTCAGGGCAGCGATGGCACTTATTCTTTCACTTTTTATTTCGATGATCATTGGGAAGAGGCTGATTGAATTCCTGCATAAAAAACAGGTAGGAGAAACAATACGTGAT